>ERZ1024378.101-NODE-101-length-13446-cov-40.243372_pt1 | contig 13446 bp, 18 predicted proteins | sample MGYA00520787_ERZ1024378 | MGnify/ENA primary metagenome ERZ1024378 (study PRJEB33242, sample SAMEA3444269) | Homo sapiens | biome: Host associated; feature: Gastrointestinal tract; material: Stool | place: Uganda | collected 2011-01-01 ... | reverse complement strand
TAGTGATAGTGATAGTGATAGTGATAGTGATAGTGATAGTGATAGTGATAGTGATAGTGATGCAAGTAAACTTGCAGATAATAATAAACCTTCTAAAGAAGGTATTGAGAGTGCATCGGTCAAGACCGAAGCACCCGATGGCGGCAAGGTTTCGAAATCTAAGAAAATCGACTACGCAGGCATCAAGGAATACTGGAACCGCAAGCATGATGAGACGAAGAGCGTGATGCCACCTATTACGCTTATGACCGAGAACCGCAAGGTAATGGTCAAGGCAAGGCTACGCCAGTGTAAAGGAGACGTGAAAACTCTGTACCGGGCAATTGACATCGCGATGGCTTCCGACTTCATGAACGGAAATAACAAGAAGGGATGGGTTAGCAAGTTTGACTGGATATTCGGCAATGAGCAGAACTTCGCTAAGGTGCTGGAGGGAAACTTCAACAACACCGAGCCAGCCGCAAACCAGCAGCCAGCCGCAGCCAAGCCGCAGGATCCATCGGCAACGGCACGCCCAAGCATCGGGGAACTCTACGAGCAAGCCAAGCACCAGCAGCCAGCGAGCCAGCAGAGCCAAGACAGCAAGTTCCGGTGGGTAATCCAGCAGAACCTTGCAGACTTGAAGAAGAACCCAAACAACAAGCCAGCCAAGGATTCGCTGACAAGATACTACGAGAAGGGAGTTATACAGCGGCTGGGCATCGACTGGAAGCCCGAAAAATAACGAATGAGGGCAAAATAAGCCGCTCTGTGGCGTTTTCACGCATCGGACGGCAAATTATACATCAAACAGAATTTAAACACTTAAAACGAAAGAATTATGGCAGAAGAAGTATGTATCGTAAACAACGAATGCTTGAAGGCAGATTACCCAGTAGGGGCGACAATTAGCATTGAAGGTGTAAATTGCAAGGTGGTTGAGGATATAGACCTATCCGATGAGAACTGCTACGAGTGCATCTTGAACAATAAGAGAGAAGGCATTATGTGCAGGAACCTTGCTTGTCTGAATCACGAAAGAGAAGACCGTAAGGACGTACACTTCGTAAAAATTGAGAACCATGAATGAGTTATTTTTCCACGAATGCAGAGCCGCAGGGCTCGTATTCAAGACATCGGACGACTGGTTCAAGTGGCTGACCGATAATAGCTACGACATCAAGAAGCCGGTTGCAGAGCACGAAGGCTTCAAGTACAATATTTACGATGTTTGCACCAATCCGCACGTAATCGAATATTCCGTTAAGGGTGCAGACAACTGGGGATGGAAGGTAATGACCGCCAACACCCAGTTCGGCTGGATATGGGGCTACAGTATTCAAAAAGGGAAGCATTGTTACGACAGCCCGGCTGGTTACCCTAGCCGATATGACACCATCAGCATTTTCTACGGTAACGAAAGCGAAGCGGTTCAAGATGCCCTGACCTGCATCATCAGAGACCTCGAGAAGAATGCTGGAACCAAGAACACCAACCTCCTTCTCTGTGCAGCTAAGAAGAAGCGAGCAGACATCATTCATCCACAGCAGGAACTTTTTAAATAGCGGAAAGATATGGTTAGACAACAGATAGGCTTTTTAATGCTCATCGTAGCAGCTGCGGCTGGCATCGTATTGCTTGCCACGATTTCGGACGCTGTCCGACGATGGAAGACTTTAGGCAATGAAGAAAAATTTGAAGGCTGCTTTCTGGTTGCATTGCTCCTACTGGCGACAATCACGACAGCGGCTCTCGGTATATTACTCTAAAACGTATTAGCTATGTACAGAGTTGATAATATGAAACTTGTCCGTGAGTGTGGTCTTCATCATCTGTCAGTCGGAGACAGAGACATCTGGCTGGCAGATGATGAGGTAAAGGCTCTAGAATGCATCCTTAAAGATTACAACGCGGACTCGAACAATTTTAAACGCAGATAAGAAATGAAAAAGATTGAAATTATCAAGGACAATCATCATCATCACGTATTCGTTGGCAACACCGACTTCTGGCTCGATACGATGGAGCTGATTGAGCTATACAAGAAACTCGGACAAGAGAAATTATAAACAATAAAAAACATTCAGATTATGGAACAGAAAGACATTGATATTTACGAGATTTTGAAGGGTATGCCAAATGGCATTGGGTTATACACGCCAATGTGCGGAAGGGTAGACCTTACCTGGCTTGCAACCAACAAGGAAGCAGGGGAAGCGATTGGAACTGAAAACAGAAACGGTGAATTCACCTTCAACAAAGAAGGCAAGTATCTTGAAGATGGAGAAGTTCTGCTCTTCCCATCAAACGAAATGAGAGACTGGAGCAAGTTCTTCAAGAAGGGAGATGTGCTTGTTTTAAATGGCAATGCCAGGAAAGGCATCTGTATCTTCGACAGCTATGAGGATGAAGATACGAAATTGGACTTTACCGGAATGTTCGCCTTGACGGAAGAAAAAATCAGTGAAACCTCTAAGAGCTTCAGAACATCCGATTGGGTCAAGCGTGAAAATCCTGCTAGTTATATCAAACTCGTTGAAGAGCGGCTCGGTGGCAAACTGAACCTCGAAACCATGAAGGTTGAGAAGCAGGATAAGCCAGTGTTTGAAGTCGGCAAACTTTATGTTTTCGATGAGGAAGATGAGGATGGCAAGGTAATGGTAATTGGCAAGCTCATCGACAAGGACGAAAGCAAGGACACGCTGACATTCGGCAACCAGTACGAAATCGAGAACGAGAAGTTCGTGACCGACCAAGCCTTTGACCTGGATATCAGTTTGCATGAGGTACTGAGAGAAGCAACAGAGGGCGAAGCCGTAACGTTCCAGAAGGCTTGCACCCTATGGGAGAAGAGCAAGAAGCAGGACGAGGAGCAGCCAACCTTCAAGCCTTTCGACAAGGTGCTGGTAAGGTGCGGAAAAGGATTCAAGTGGCTCCCAGCGTTCTTTACCCGAGACCGCGGAGAGGATTTTAAGGCTAGATACAACGTCTTGCCTTTACATAGCGGAAAGGCAGCAGATTTCGCCTACTGTATTCCATTCGAGGGACATGAGAATTTTGCCTTTACTGACTACGATTTCGTAGACATGCCATTATAGGACGTATGGCGAGCGAATTATGCAAGGCTTGAGATGCCGGGCGAAACTGCATAAATGGCATATACTGCCCGGCACGCAAGCAATATGTAGAACACCAGATAATACTTGAATGCGATGAGCGACATTGTAACAAGGGAGAAGAACAGAACGTACTACCAGGAGCACCGGGAACAGATACTCAGAGCCACGAAGGAGTGGCGAAAGAGAAACCGGGAGAAATATCGGGCGTACCAGAAGGAGTACTGGAGTAAGCACTACCGGAACTACGGCAGCAAGAACCGGAATGCCGACAGAGCGATGCACGAAAGAAAGAAGCCGGACTTAGAGAAGGCTCTATCCATGTTCAAGAACCCTCAGCAGGCAGCGCATCTGGCATGGCTCATCGAGAACAGAAAGAATAATCGGTCGTGAGTTCAATAATAGAGTTATTAACCAGCGAGGACAGAAGGGGATGGCTCCCTATCAGAACAAATAACTTATAACATTTCTTGAAATTAGATATGGCGAGCCAGAAACGCATCTCCCGAAGTCTGACAACAAACAAAGAAAGCGAGGTGGTACATGAAGAAGTAAGCAAAAAGAAAATCTTATTAATTATGCTTTTATCCTAACGGCTGGCGGTGGAAGAAGGAAGAACCCTGCAACATAATCATTCATTAAGTTATTCATTTATTTTGCAAGCGCAGGCACAACTTCCGGAATCCCTGCCAGCTTTCTCTATCGCAACCAAAAAGAAGGGAAAGAAAGGGGTAGGGGTAAGATAGGGATAATAACGCATGTGCGCACGTATATGCGCACGCAAAGGGTGTTGCGTAAAACTACACCAGCAAAACAAAATAAACGCTTATACGCGAAATTTGAACAAAATAAGTACTTCAAAGAAAATATGGAAAAAGGAACAGTTATAATCGGAATCGACCCAGACAACCAAGAAAGCGGAGTCGGAGCAGTCTTTGACGACAAGACATTTCTCGCCTATAAAATGAATTTTCCTTCATTGATAGATTACCTCAAGGCTATGAACGAGAGTTGCAAAAAGATTAAGGTCGTTATTGAAGGCGGCTGGCTCAACAAAAGCAACTGGCATGTGCTTAATCGGTTCATGACAGCAGTCAAGGCAGCAGCAATCGGACGCTCTACCGGAATGAACCATCAGACCGGAATCTTGATTGTCGAGTGCTGTAAACACTACAATATCCCCTGCGAAATCATCAAGCCACTAAAGAAGTGCTGGAAGGGTAAAGACGGAAAAATCACGCAGGACGAACTTGCTTATTTTGTAAGCGCAGGAGAGAAAATGCCGAGAATGAACCAAGACCAGAGAGACGCACTCCTCCTCGCGTGGGTCTGTGCAGGATATCCGGTCAGAGTGAAGCCGCAGAAACCGCAGAAGCCGCAGACAACCCTGCAGAAAACCATCAGAGCCTTTGACGGATAAAGACAATGAAACGAAGTGTTGGAAAAAGTTAAAAGTGTGCGAAGAGCGAACAACTAAAGCAGAAAAGTTGTATCTTTGCGCCAATGTTTACCAAATAAGCAGATTTTCGAACTTAAAACAAGAAGAAAATGAAAACAGAAGAAATCGCACTATCAAGGGTCAGCGAGAATGAGGCGAACCCTAGAGAGATAAGTCAAGCGAACTTTCAGAAGCTTGTGCAGAGCATCATTGTGTTCCCAAGAATGTTGACCCTGCGTCCGATTGTTGTTGATGAGACCTTCCACGCATTGGGTGGCAACATGAGACTGAAAGCCTTGCAGCACATTGTCACGATGGACGAAGCAAGCATTCAAGTAAAGCTGGATGCAGAGCAGCGTCTGTCCGATGAGGAGCAAGCCGCATTGATGGAGTATTGGCAGGGATGGCAGCAACAGCCAACAGTTACCGTGGTGAGCGCATCAGACTTGACAGAAGCACAAAAGCAGGAGTTTATGATTAAAGACAACCTATCCTTCGGCAACTGGGACTTCAACGACCTTGCGAACCGATGGGACAGCGCACAGCTTCAGAACTGGGGTATGCCAGTCTGGAACCCAGCACCAGTGGAAGCAAGCAGCACCAGCAAGTGCAAGAAGAAAGACAAGGACGACCAAGAGGGCGACCCATTCGCAGGGGAACTACCTCCGAAAATCGAAGGTCAGGACTTAACTCCTGACGACTTGCCAACGATAATGGGCAATGGCGTTCTGCCACGTGAGAACGTAATTATTCACTACAAGCCAGCCGATGAGCCATTCCTTGCCAAGCTGTTGGGAGTTGATCATATCGACCGCATCGTCTGGAACTTTGATGAACTGAAACCAAGACAAGAAGGAAAGGGGGAAGACAATGGAGAAGAATAAAATCGAGAACATCAACCTGCACGACCTGGTGGAGAACCAAGACAACCCACGCAGCATTGAGCCACAGCAGATGCAGAAACTCGTTGAGAGTATTCTGACGTTTCCGAAGATGTTGCAGATGAGACCAATCGTCTGTAATGAGAACCGAGTTATCCTCGGAGGAAACATGCGCTTCCGTGCCCTGCTCAACATCGAGCAGATGGAAGACGAAGCTATCAGGAATGCAATAGAAGCCGTTGCCGTGAAACTGACCGATGGAGAGAAGCAGCAGCTTTGCAGCCACTGGGAGAAGTGGAAGGCAGAACCAAAGGTCGAGGTCGTTATTGCTGACAGCCTATCCGATGAAGAGACGGACGAGTTCATCATCAAGGATAACGTCTATTTTGGCAGCTGGGATGAAGAGAAGCTAAAGGGAGCATTTGATGTGGACGATATGCAGCGATGGGGATTGAACCCCTGGGAAATCCAGCAGGAAGCCACGACCTACGAACCAGCAGAGGACGAAGAACAGCGCATCATCATCGTTTACCGCAGCGAGGACGCACAAGCCGTGGCAGATATGCTTGGACTTGACGCAATCGAGAAGCGCAACTTTGATGTGGACGAACTCAAAGAAAAACCAGGATAGTCGGAAATTTCGCGTTTAAGTCGGAGAAACGTTTGAAATGGATAAACTATCCGCTCTGAACAATTCAATCCGGCAGAGACGAAATTTAACAAAAATAACTCGAATATGAGAAAGACTTGTGTTTTTATCATTGGAACCAACGCCAGCGGAAAGAGCACCGTTGCCCGAAAGCTGATAGAAAGCTTTGGTGGAATCGAAAGCTATTCGAACGGAATAAGCAGCACCAAGGATGGAGTTGCATTTGCAGGGCGATACGATGTTAAGTACGGAGGTGTTGACAATCTGAACGGTACGACCATACTTCGTGACATCGTGAAGAAGGCACTGGAGAGCACCGACTGCATCATTTGCGAAGGGATGAGACTTAAATGCTGGGGTCTGAACTTGACGCACGCAATGTTCAACGCGGACAGACAGATTGTAATTTTCTTATACGCACCCCTGGAAGAAATCCAGAAAAGGCTTGCAGAACGGTCGAACGGAACGTTGAGCAAGGATATTATCCGGGGACAGCGAGAATCGGCACACTCGGCAAAGAAATGGCAAACTGCGGGGTGTGACGTTGTAGCGATAGACACCACGAAGCAGACAGCAGACCAAATCGCAGACTTTATCATCAACAAAATAAATTCATGAGGATATGGCAGAACATTATGGCAACACGCCAAGAATAACATACGAGTTTCCCGACTGCTCAATGCCAATGGCTTTGACACTTACAATAATTGCAGCTTTGGCTGTATGTATTGCTTTGCTCAGAACCAGCGAGGTATTGGCAGCAAGAAAAAGGAATACCTGCACAAGGAGGTTAAGGACGTGAGCGTTGAGCGCATCAAGCGAATGTTCATTGACCCCGACAAGCACGGGGGAGACTTTGCGCCATACATCAAGGCTCGCAAGGTTATGCAGTGGGGAAGCATGAGCGACCAGTTCGACAACTTCGAACGTAAGTACGGAACGACACTTGAACTCTTGCGTTTCTTCAAGGATATAGACTATCCGCTTTGCTTCTCGACCAAGGGAGCATGGTTCACCAAGGATGAGCGATACATGGACTTGATCAGAGGGCAGAAGAACTGGAACTTCAAGTTCTCAATCATCACCAGCGATGCAGAGAAGGCTAGAGTAATAGAGCGAGGGGTTGAAAGCCCACAAGCAAGACTGGAAGCCATCGAGCGCATCGCAAATTCAGGGGCAGGAGGTGCAACGCTGAGACTGAGACCCTTCATCATCGGAGTGAGCACGCCAACGTACCTCGACCTTATCAAGGAAGCATTCAACAGAGGGGCTACAGCTTTGAGCACCGAATTCTTCTGCCTGGAAACGAGAAGCCCGACATTGAGGGAATTGTTGCCTACCATCAGCAAGATGGCAGGTTTCGACATTCTCGCATTCTACAAGAAGTACAGCGTACAGTCCGGCTATCTGAGACTGAACCGCAAGGTCAAAGAACCGTTCTTCAGGAACATGAAGGAATTGTGCGACCAGCTGGGAATGCGCTTTTATGTATCGGACGCACACTTCAAGGAACTTTGCCACAACGGAAGTTGTTGCGGATTGCCGCCAACGTGGAACTACAGCAGGGGGCAGATGTGCGAAGCACTGAACATTTGCAAGCGCAAGGGATACGTGAGGTGGAGCGACATCAAGCTGGATGCAGAGAACCTTTTAAGGGCGAGACTGGAGAAGGCGATGAACCTGGGAACAAGAGAGAAGTACTCGAAGTATTACACGATGAGCGCAGCCGACTACATGAAGTGGTGCTGGAACAATCCGCAGGCAGCGCACTCGCCATACAAGATGTTTGAAGGGGCAATGTTGCCAGCTGACGAACGAGACAGCGAGGGAAACATCGTATACAAGTACAACGGAGCGAAATTTTAAATCAAGAATCGTATGCCACAAGGTAATAACAACAAACATCGAGCGCAGAAAATCGACATCGAGAACCGCCTGCAGATTATCGCACCCCTATACCGCAAGGGATGGACGGAGCGAGAAATCACGGCAGAGGTTCGCAAGCGGCTCGACAGACCGAAATACAATCAAGCGCACTGCGACATTCAGCGGTTATTGAAGGAGTGGAGGGAAGAGAGACTGACCGACACGGACGAAAAGATAACAAGCGAGGTGGCAAGGTTGAAACTGGTGATACGTGAAGCCTGGGACGCATGGGAGAAATCCAAAGCGGACTATAACAGCAAGACACAGACACAAGTCGGACTGCCTAACAAGGATCCAGACACTGGGTTGGTAACGATGGATACCGTCAAGGCGATAATGTTCGATGCTGAGAAGCGAGGTCTCGGAGACCCACGCTACCTAGACATCATCCTAAAGGCAGAGACGCAGATTTGCAAGCTGCTCGGACTGGATAAGGTCGTGCTCGATTTGAACGCAGGATTCCAAGGCGGCATCGAGGTGCGCTACATCAACTCGGGACACCAGTGTGCATCCAGCGAGCAGGAAGTAATCGAGCGTGAGGGATTGGATAAAGAATAATTTAACCATAATTTTGTTTTAAGTTTTTATTGTTTGAAAGAATGGCACTATTTGACGTTATTGGTGAACTGTATGACCCGAATGCGGACGTGAAGCCAAGGTTTCTCGTAAACCAAGGAGGCACGTCCTCGGGGAAGACATACACCATTATGCAGCGTCTTATAGTGCTTTCTTTTGAGCACCCCATGGCAATTATCACGGTGTGCGGTCAAGACCTCCCGAACCTAAAGGTGGGAGCCATGCGAGACCTCGACACCATCCTGCATTCAAGGGCAGAGTTGCTGGACTGGTTCAAGAACAATAAGAGCGACAGCAGCTACAGAGGTAAGAACGGCTCAATCATCGAGTTCAAGAGTTATCAAGATGCGCAGGACGCTAAGAACGGAAAGCGTGACTACCTGTTCGTGAACGAGGCGAACGGTGTGCCCTACGAAGTCTTCTGGCAGCTTGCCATCCGAACCCGAAAGCAGGTGTTCATCGACTACAACCCAAGTGCTAGGTTTTGGGTGCACAACAACATCATCGGCAGGGATGATTGCCGATTGATCCTGAGCGACCACCGAAACAACCGATTCCTGACTGAGCAGGAGCACAAGAAAATTGAAGAGATTGACGACCCCGAACTGTGGCGAGTTTATGCAAGAGGACTGACCGGAAAGATTACCGGGCTTATCTTCACCAACTGGGGCATCGTTGACAAGCTGCCACCAAGGGAGGAGTGGAAGATGGAATGCAGGGGTATGGACTTCGGATTCACCAACGACCCAACTGCGCTGGAGCACGTTATATTGGCGCACGGAGAGTTATGGGTGGACGAAGAAATCTACCAGCCGGGGCTGACGAACGACGACATCGCAGACCGATGCAAGGAACAAGGACGGACGAAACGAGACCTTATCATTGCGGATTCGGCAGAGCCTAAGAGCATTCAGGAGATACACAACCGAGGGCTGTGGATAATCGGCAGCACCAAGGGAGCGGACAGTATCAACAACGGCATCGACATCTTGAAGCGTTTTCGCATCAACATAACAAGACGCAGCCACGGTATCATCGGGAACATGCAGCAATACAAGTGGAAGAAGTCAAGGGATGGAGAGACAACGAACCAGCCTATAGACGCATTTAACCACGGCATAGACGCAATACGATACGTAGCCCTTAAGAAGTTATCCGTAGCAAGTCACGGAACGGCTAGGGCGCACGTATTAAGGCAAAGATAATGACAAAAATATAAAGCGTATGGATAATAACACTACATTCAAGTACTGGCTGGCAGTTGCTAGGCACACCAGCTATAAAATCGGCAAGCAGCCACGACCAGCGTTTGTCGGAGGAAAACAAGTGCCCGACAATCTCAACCAGCTATCCATCGGGCAGCTGATAGACCTTTCCCAGCTATCAGACAGCGAGGAAAGTCTGTATCAGATAGTGACAACCGTCCTCGGTCTGAGCCACAAGGAAGTGGAGCAGGCTAGGGCTGTTGATGTCGTTATGCTCATCGGTTGGGTAACATCAGAGGTGGAGCGCATCAACAAGCTATTCGAAAGCACAGACACAGCGAAGCCAACGAGACTGGAGAAGGAGGCAGGCATCGATACCCTGCGGTTCGGACTGTTCGGCATGCTCGACTGGTACGCAGTAAGGATGGGCATCAGCGACCACGACCAAGTATTGCAGACACCATGGCTGCGCATCTACAAGTGCATGGAGATGGACAACAAGAGAAGCGTCTACGAACGTAACCTTCAGAAGTTGCAAGCAGAAGAAATGGAACGAAAATCCAGATAATTATGGCAACAATCAGAGAAACATTAAAGCAGCTGGCAGCAGACACGCTACCAGACTACACCTACCTTTTCGAGGATTGGGACACAGCGGACACCAAGCTGGAGAAACTAAGCTACCCGGCTATCGTGTGCATCATCCCAGCCAGCGGCACGACAGAGATACGCAACGGCAGAGTATACGACACCGTGAACGTTGCCCTGGCGTATCTCGACACCGTACCGAGGGGAGCGGAAGGAGAAGACAACGGAGAGTGCATCGACCGAATGAAGGTGGCAGGGGCAAGGATGATACGAGCCATCAACCAGTCGCACCAGTTCGAACCATTGGAAGGGCAGCAATACTACGAGACCATCATCGAGCGGCTGAGCACGATCGTGTCGGGCGTAATGTACTCCCTGCAACTGACACAGAGAATAGGAGGGTGTGAGGTATGAGCAAGGGAGGTATTCAATTCGACCCCAAGGCGGCATCGCTCATCATGCGTGAGGAAGTGGAGAGAGCACGGCAGCTTATCATCAACCACATACGTATCAATGGGCAGAACGCATCGGGGCGAACGATTGCGAGCCTAAAGGTGGAGCAGCCAAGCGAGGAAGAAACCATCCTCTGGGGACACAAGCCATTCGGGGTTCTCGAAACCGGACGAAGGGAAGGAAAGATACCGTACGGCTTCCGTAGCATCATCCGGCAGTGGATGAAAGACAAGGGGCTGCACGGCACACCTATACCATACAAGACCGACCGGGCACACAAGTATACACCACAAGAGCGTGGCGACATGAGCATGGCAGGAGCCATCGCCCACACCATCGCCAACAAGGGTTCTAAACTGCACCGGACGGGCGGCAGGGCTGACGTATACAGCAACGTTGTGCCCGACACGATGAAACGGCTCGGGCAAAGGCTTATTTTCTTAATCCACCAGTCGGTTGGAAGTATCAAACTAAACAATGAGACTATATGAGACAGACAACGAACAACGGATATTCTTTTTTCTATCCCGATGAAGTGTGCTTCGCCTTCTTGCCTTGCATCATAAGAGCGAGTGGAAGCAACCTATCGTGGATTGAGGTAATAATAAGATGGGGTAACTCAGAACGAGCCTACAATGTGGAGGCGTTCAACGGAAAGTGCATTACAGACTCCAGGGCATACGTACAAGCCTTTTTCGATGGACGCATCAACGCAGGCGTAGACTGGACGGTGAACTATGACGCCAGCATCTTATCCCGGCACATAAGTGTTAAGGTTAACGCATACGATGACAGAGACGGACAGCTTGCGAGCATCGAATTCACTACGAACGTGGTATGGGGTGCGCCAAGGTTCGGGGAGACCTGGAACGGCTACAAACGCCTTACGTGGTTCACCAACTATCCGTTCTCTTTTGGTATGTATTTAAGTAAGGCGAACACCAAACTGCTAATCGGTTACGAGGGAGCACCCAACAAACTGCTGGAGATTCCGAACACAGATATGATAGACTTCAATACAACCATCTTGCCGAGCGGTGCAAGGTACTGGAACATCTACGACTGCGATGGAGAGATTCAGCAGGGAACGTTTGACAATACTTTCGACCTTACTTTCTGTCTAGCCACCGGTGGCAAGCAGTCACTATTGCTTCGCATCGACAGAGACGATACCGAGAGCGGCATCTATCTGCGTTGGATTGACCGACACGGATTCATTCGCTATTGGCTCTTTGCGTCTGGGGAGGAAACGAGAGAGATTGCCAGCGACCTGAGTTTCATACGTAACAATCTGGGCGAATATAGCGACATATACGGCTACGTTGGCGACAGCGGAAGAAGGCAGGGATATGAGCGCACGGATTCAATCAAACTGTGTGCTCCGTTGGTTGACAGTGATACATTCGATATGCTGCAAGACCTAGCCAGCAGCCCAGTCGTTGACATGTACCTCGGGGGAGACTGGACGCAAGAGGCAGACGAGTGGATGAGCGTGACAATCAAGGCAGGAAGCTACACGAAGAGCACAGCTTGCTTGCAGGATTTCGTGTGCGAAATGATTATTAACAACATTAACGTTCAGAGACTATGATAGACCAGCAACTTTACATTGACGGTGTTTTGATGGACTTGCCGGAGAACACCGATGTGGTGCTCGACATCAAGAGCAACCTTTTTCGTGACGTCACAAAAATGACCTCGAACTACACGTACACCATCCAGTTACCACGGACGGTGCATAACCTTTCAGTTCTGCAGCAAGCGGACAGACCGAAGAGCGGCAGCAGATACCCTTTTATTTTCCACCAGTGCAGTTATTTCCGTGGAGGTGTGCAAATTATCAAGGACGGACGATTGAACGTACTGAGCATCGAGGAAAGCATTGAGGTCTCAATCTATTGGGGTATAATGCCAGCGTTCTCCAAGTTACTGGAGAGCGGAATGAAACTGAACGAACTGGGAGTGACAGACAGAGTGCTTTTCGAGAAGTACAACACACCGAACACAAGGGAGGAAGCCGTGAGCAAGGGAATATTCTTTGCTTATTATAACCCGTACCGAATTGAAAGCAAAGATAACTTTGGCATTAACTTGGTGCAGAAAAACAAGTATACCACGACACAATACTCGCCTAGCCGTGGACGCATCAGAACTGGCACAGAGGTAGGGAAATACATCAGCGGAAAGATAGAGAACGCATCGGACACGATTTGTGCTCTCATTCCCTTCCTGCCATCGACAACGGCAAAAGTGCAAGCGCAAGGCAAGGGCGATTACAGAAGCTATGCCGTGCTGGATAAGTATATGCAGGTTCTATCCGTGAGCGGAGAAGACGAAACGCTGGACGTATACACCATCAGAGGAGAGGCTAGAGCTGCATACCTCGTAGTGAATGCACCTGCCGAATATTACAGCACTCTGTCGCTATCAGTTACCGGGCTGACACCTATGCACGAAATGATAGATGGTGATAATAAGGAGGATTTCGTAGGCGATGATGTGGCTGTGGATGAATATAAAACGTCCCCAAAATTCTTGCAGCCATGTGTGACCGTAAACTGGCTATTGTCAAGGATAGCGAGGAAGTCGGGCGTATCTTTCGTTTGGCAGGATGATGAAGCAAAGAAGATGTTGA
>ERZ1024378.98-NODE-98-length-13562-cov-11.072629_pt1 | contig 13562 bp, 11 predicted proteins | sample MGYA00520787_ERZ1024378 | MGnify/ENA primary metagenome ERZ1024378 (study PRJEB33242, sample SAMEA3444269) | Homo sapiens | biome: Host associated; feature: Gastrointestinal tract; material: Stool | place: Uganda | collected 2011-01-01 ... | reverse complement strand
CGACCACCGAGATCTACACTCTTTCCCTACACGACGCTCTTCCGATCTCCCTACCGAAGTACTTGGTAACTGCGACTATATTTGGTGTATAAGGTGCGATTTGCTCTTGTATTTGTGATAAAACTTGTTTAATTTTTTCAACCATAAGGTATAACCTCTACAAGAGATGTCCTTTAGGAAATGAACATAAATCTATTATAAACCCTGTTCATGATTAGGACAACTTTTTTATTTCCTATCCTATCGTGTTTTGCCTGAAAGCATGATATACCATGGTTTCAGCATGTTTTGAGAAACTTAACATTTATTAACAATCTTAAATTTCTCAGTTATAATTGGTGTTGGGCGTATCAAATACGCCCATTACCAACTATATTTATTATCTACCTAATTGAGATAATGTTTCTAATACTGTACTTGCAGTACTAAATACACGTGAGTTAGCATTGATTGCACGTTGAGCGATAATCATATTTGATAATTCACGAGCTAAGTCTACGTTTGATGATTCAAGACCATTTGTTACAATGTTACCTGTACCCATTTGACCTGCAATTGTAAATGTAATTTTACCAGAGTCAGGACCCGCAGACCATAAGTTATCAGCATTTGATACAAGACCTTCTTCATTTGTTACTGATGCAATTTGAAGAACTAAACCTTCTTTTGATGCAACAAGTGGATTAACTGTAACAGGAGATGTTGTATCGTTTGAAGTACCACTAATGTAAACACCTGTTGATGTTACATATTGGTATTGGGATTCATTTGCATCATCTAAGAATACTGTTAATTTATCACCATTGTCATATGTTGCTTCAATTGTACCGTCTGCACCAATTGAGTAGCTTTTTAATGATGTCATATTGCTTGGTGAAGTTGTTGGGTTAACATCAACTTGGTAGCTTAATGCTTTTGACATTGCAGTACCATCACCTTCTGCTTGGTTCAATTCATAGAAACTTAAACCATCAGCTAAGTTAGCTGTTGATGTATCATTGATTTTTAATGATGCTTTTGTTGTACTACCATCAAAACTCCAAATAACCTTACCTGTATTATCATTATCTTGGTTTACTCTTGTACCCCATTTAGATTCCAATTTAAAGTTTACACCCGCAGCATCTGCCTTGTCATTAATTGCCTTAACAACTTGTGTCATAAATTGGTCTGCTGTTGTTGTTTCTGAGATAACTACATCCGGTGTTGGTGTATCACCTTGTTTACCAATTACAAATTCAATATCTGCTTCATTTGCACCATCAGAAACTGTCATAGAAATTTTACCTGTTGTAAATGAAGAGTTATTCAATTCACTCATGATTTTTAAGTTTTGGACATTATCATCACCGGTAATTGTTCTTGTGAAGTTTTGAGGTACGTGGATACCTGCTGTTGATGATTCTTCAGATTTCAATGAAGATGCACCTAAAACTTTGTTACCAGTTAATGTAACCATGTTACCTTTTGCATCAAGAGTAAATGAACCATCACGAGTTAAATATACTGCACCACTTGGGTCCATTACTGTATAATAACCACGACCAGAGATCATCGAATCACCTGTTCTGCCTGTTGATAAATAAGAACCTGTTTCAAAGTTTCTTACAATACCTTCTAATTTAACACCTAAGCCGATTTGTTTAGGGTTTGTACCACCAGCTGTTGCTGTAGGTGCGTTACCTGCAGTTAGAGTGTTTGAGAATAATGTAGCAAAACGTGCATCAGCTGATTTGTAAGCTGTTGTATTAATGTTAGCTACATTGTTTGATACAACACTGATTGACTGTTGTGCTGCGTTCAAACCTGTCATTGATGTGAATAAAGCTTGTGACATTTTTCCTCCTCTATGTCCTTTTATGATTTTTGTTATCTTCGCTTTAGTATTCTGAAACGTATTCAGAATTTCATTTTTTGCCTCATTCCGTTGAGGACTTTCCCAAGTCTTGTAGTCTTTTCCGACTATTCTTTGATTATTAATTATTTATTGCTATTTCTAATTGATTCTACGTATCCGATAGGATAAGTTTTATCTCCGATTGTAATAACTCCTTCGCCACCGGCAAATGAAGCTTCTGAAACAGTACCTTCTACCTTTTCGTACATAACATTGCCTTTGCTATCGGTCATTGTTTTTCCATTTTCATCTACTTTTGGAACTTGTAATGTTACATCTTTACCGATTAACGATAATGTTTGTGTAATTGAAGCATTTGATGCGATTGTATCGTTCATTGTACTTAATTCTTTGGCTACATCGCTAAAGCTTGAATTTAAGTTATTCATAGCTTCTAATGATGAATATTGAGCCATTTGTGCCAACCATTGTGAGTTATCAGTTGGTTCTGTCGGGTCTTGTTGTTCCATTTGCTTCAACATTAGTTTTAAAAACATGTTTGAATCAGTTACATCATTAGTACCTTTTTTTTCTTGTTTAGATTCAGCAATTGCAGTATTTGTCTGCATTGATGTAATCTGTGATGTAATACTTGACATTTACTTTTACCTACCTCTCCATTTATTTCACATACTATTATAATTTATAGCTTATTTTTCCATTTCCACCTTTGATACTTACAGTTTTTTCCATTTGCATCGTGTTGGAAATAACATCTTCCGGTTCTGTATTTTCAGCACTTATTGAATTATTATTCATAAATTCAAATTCTGAATGTTTTTCTTGGTTTGATGAATTATTTCCTCTTGAATTATCTCCGCTTGAATCTTGGCTAAACTGTCCGTCATCATTTTGGAACATGTTGTTATTGTTTTCTGAAGAACGACCAGCTTCAGTAACTTTTACATTTACGTTATTTACATTTACACCTTGAGTTTGAAGTACTGATTTTAAACCATCAAGATTTTTGTCTAAAATTTCTTTTGCTTGTGGATTTTCTGCCAACAAGTTTGCTGAAATTCCGTTTTGACCTTTAACAATTTCTACTGTAACTTTACCTAAACTTTCAGGTGTTAAACCAATTGTAATTTTTTGCAATCCGTTTTGTTTCGAAACCGCAAATTTTGCTCTAATTTGGTCTAAAATATTAACTTCTTGAGCCTCTTGAGTGTTTTGTTGAGCTTGAGGTTGTTGTGAAGTTGTAGATTTATTCAAAGCTTGAGTGAAATCTACTGTTGTTTTAGCTTCTCCTGTTTGTGCTGTTGCATCATGTGACAAGATATCACGCATTAACATTTCTTGAGAAGTTTCACCAAATTGTGCACCTGCTTGATTACCGGTTTCCATACTTGTAACCTTTCCGTCCATTTCACGTAAAGATTTTGTTGTCAAACCGGCTTTTGTCATTGCTTCATTTGCTTTTTCAGTTTTCACACTATCTTGTGTTTGATTTGTTACAACTTTTACGTTGTCTTCAACTTGAATTTTAACGTTTTCAACTTTATCTTTAATGTTTGTAGCTTGTTTATCTTGAATATTTGTTTTATCAACAACTTTGTCAGCTTTTTTAGAAATAAATTCAATACCTTTTGTATCGTCTTCAATTTCCATTGTTTCATCTGATTCAACATTTGTTTTTGCAAACTTATCAGCAACTTTTTTATCGTTGTTAGAAACTTTTTCATCTTGAGTGCTTAAAGTTTCAAATATATTTTCTGCTTTTGCTGATTGAACTTCTTCTTGTAATTTGTTCAATTTATCAGTTGACACGGTATTTTCAGTTTCTTGTTTTTGATTCTCATCAACTTTGTCAATATTGACTGCGTTAACCTCATGTATAACACCGTCTTTTGTATTTTTTGCTAATTCTTCAACTGTATTTTGAACATCTTTTGTTGCTTTTAAGTTGTCTTTTTCAGTTTTAACATCTTTTACTAATTGAATTTTGTCCAAATCATTGATGTTTGTTTTTTCATTAGATTTAACATCGTCTTTAACTGCAAAGTCTTCTCCTGTAACGACATCTACTTTTGTTTCAACATCAGATTTCACATCTTTAACTTCAACATCTGCATTATCAACAACCTTTAAGTCATCTTTCATTTTAAGATTGTTTTCTTCTAAATTTGATAATTGAACATTTTCGCTAACTTTTGCATCAAGTTCTACATTGATTTTAGGTTCAGCTTTTGTTTCTACAGAGGTTTCAAACTTTGTGTCTACTTTAGCTTCTGCAATAGCAACTTTGTTATCAACTTTAACATCGTTAGTATCTTCAACATTTTGAGTCTTTACTTTATACATAGCTGAAATTGCATCATCTTTTGAAACAACGCTATCTTTAACTGCATTATCTACAACTTGCATATTCACATCTGTTGTATCTTCAACAGGAGTTTCTATTGCTTTTGACAATGTTTCTAAGTTTATACCTGATTTAATTGCTTCTGTCGGCAATTCTTCATCTACAGGAACGTCTGACATTGCAAATGATTTTTCTAATTTTGAAACATCTTCTGATGTAACTTCAACATTTGATAATTGTGCATTGCTTACCATCATCATTTCTTTTACATCAACTTCATTATTTTCAACAATTTCATCATTTATTACTAAATTAGATTCGTCATTAATAATTTCTGATTTTTTATTGTCAGCTTTTGTATCTAAAGATGTTTTTTCATCTTTTACTGAATTTTCATTGCTTACATTGTTTGAATTTTCTTCATACTTTGTAGATTCTTTATATTCAGATTTATTTTCAGCAACTGTACTATTTGACTTGTTGTTACTTGTTTCTTGTCTATTGTTTGTTTTAGATTGACTTTGAGATTTGTCATTTCTTGTACTATCTTGAGTGTAACTCTTGTTGGCATTGCTCAAAAAGTTATCAAACTTATCTGCATCAGCATAAGACGAGCTTGAATAAGATTTAGATTGACTTTGAGTCATCATTTTATCCATTGTATTTGTTGTATTAAAAGTTAAATCAAATTGTTGTGTCATTTTTACCTTTTACGCTCTTTTCAATCTGTATCTTGCTGTTGAGATGTCGTCTATTTCGTTTGCTTCCTTCATTTCTATATCTCGATAGAATTTTTGAGATTGTTTTTCTTTTAGTTTTTCCAAAACTTTTACATCTTTTAGGGCTTCATTTACGGCATCTTGCTTTACTCTTAAGGCTTTTTTTGTATTTTCTATATTTGCTTCTTGTTGCTTAATTTGCGTTTGAAGATTTACCATATAGTTTTTGAAGTTAGCTAGAGAAAATACATTCAAATCGTCTTCTAAAGACAAGCTTTCAAGTTCTTCCTTGTAGGCATCTTGTTTCGCTAAGAGCTTTCCAAGACCGTCTTGTTGCTCATTCAAGAGTTGAATAACTTGCGCCATTTCTAGTCTTTTGTCTTCTAACGTCTTTTCCCGAATGTCCAAGACCGGTTGTAATCTGAATGAATATTTTTTCAATTCTTACCTCTTTTTGCCCCGATAGATTTACACATCTATCACGGTACAAGATTACAATATTTATTTATTATTTACCATACATTGAATGGTTGATTTTTAGTAAAAAAAATAGACCAAAAGATTTATTTTTTGAAAAAATAATTAAAGTTTTAATAAAAAATCTATTTTTGCTTCTCTATCTTATAAATTGAGCTATCTAACAGCGACATATAAAGTATCAATTTATAGCAATCTTTTTTGTCAGGAGAATATATGTATACAGAATTATTCAATTTTAAAATATCCTCATATAGCACAATATAGGTGTTGTTATTTCTCTTATAATAAGCATTTAAGTACTTATATTCAGGAAAAACTTCACGACAAAAAAACCAATGTTTGTGATATTGTTTGTAAGATAGCCCAGAGCACAAAATTTTAATATCAATGTTTCCCTTTGTCAAAAAAGCACCTATAGTATCAGGCAAATAACCAACACCGACAAGCTGTGCAGACTTTAAGTTTTCATCTTTTAAAATTCTATTCGCTATATACTCAGAATTGTTGTTATAAACCTTATTGTACATATAATCTGAAGGTTGCCAAAAGATAAAAACAACTGAAATTATTGACAAAACAGCGATTGGAACAAACTTTAGTTTTAAATTTCTATGCTTATTAAAAATTATCCATATTGAAGCAATAAAATACATATAAATAAAGAACTTATGCCAGAAAAAGCCTCTATAAATAAAACAAAACATTATTACAAAACAAGCAGTCGAAAAAACTAACATTGTTGGAAATATTCTGTTTCTCAAATAGAATATAATTAAAAATGCAATTAAAATACAAACAACGGCCAAACTAAACACATTGTTATTAAAAAATATTTCCTTACAATATGCAAAAAATGACAAAAATTGTTCACTTATAAAAAAATGAACATTTGCATTAATTGCAGACTTACTCACCAAAAAAGGAATACATAACTGAAATAAAATCAGCCAACACCCCATTAATAGAATAACATACGGAACTATATTCTTAATTTTATTTTTAATTAGCTCATATACGAATTGAGCACCCAAAATTGTTGCAGGAAACAACGCAACAACACTCGTATTAGCTAAAGCCACCAACAAAAGAGCATATAAATTAGGCCGTTTAATTTTCTCTTGTTCAAAACTTGCCACTAAAAACAAAAACATTATCCCGATAGCATAGCAACGAGCAACAACCGGATAGTATTGCAATAGAGGAAAAGTAAATGTTATCAAAAGTTTTAGCCAAGTTTGAAATGGTGACTTAAACCATAATACAAGAATTGCGACAAACGCAAAAAACCAATTAATCAGCAACATTGAATATGGATACCCAATATTTAGCTTTGCAAAGGGCATAATGAATAAATACCAAAGGAATGTATGCCCCTCATTATTCATAAACCTTAAAACATCTATTAAATTTAGCGATTGGGCAATATTCCAAGCATGAGCTTCATCATACCAAGGTGAATGATTGAATAACAGAAAAAGAGTTATCCCACACCACAAGCCAATTATTGATAAATTTAGCCCATACTTCTTTAAAATTTCCATAAAAAAATTCTAACACAAAGATTAAATACTAAAAAGCCGGCATATTAAAACCGGCTCTTACGTTTTATTAAATTATGCTTGTTTTGGAAATTGAATTACGTTATCTGCAACTCTTTGAGGATATGGATAACGAGGTCTTTGTTGTTGAGGAGCAGGATTTGCTTTTCTGATTTCTGTTAAAACATCTTTAATTAATTCAGAACAAGTTCTACCTGCACCATCTTGACTCATTTCAATTTCGATTTTCTTCATCATTCTTGATTTATCTTTGAAATTAATCTTATTGTTATTTGATACATTTACGTTGTTGTTAGCAGCGTCATAAATTATTTTTGCATCGTTTGCAACTTGACCGTCAACTTTTACTACCAATTTAGAATTAAAGTTTAAATCTTTCATTGAAATATTTGCACCGGCTGCTGCTGCGTGACCGCCACCGCCAAATACAGTTGCTAAAACTTGAGCTGCATTAGTTTTTCCACCAGAGCGGAATGAAAAACTAATCATATTTTTATCAGCGATTTGAGAGAATTTATTTAATGTACCTTGTTTTTGGTTTTGAGCCATAAATACAGCAACTCTGTCTGAATCATATGGTGAACGATATGTTTCAGCTGCTTTCTCTGCATCTGTGATCGGATTTGGATTAGATTTTGTAAATTTAGGATCAGCTTTCAATGCTGCATTTACTTCTGAATTTTTGAATGAATTGTAAACATCAGTCATAGTGACATCTTTATCTTGTTTTTTAGCTTCGTTCAAGATATTTTCCATAACATCATATCTAACCTTCATAATGCCTAAGCCAATTTCAGGATACATTTCACGACCTCGTAAAGCCATTTTTAATACCGCATCTTTTGGACCTAAGTTGTTTGTTAAAGGTTTGTTTGGTAATTCATAGAATAAGTTTTCCCTCATCCATTTTTTGTTAATATCGCCATCTAATTTATCCATTAAATAGTTAGACATACCTTCAGGATAGTAATTTGCTTTTTGAGATTGAGGCAATCTTGCTTCTGAAGGATGATAATTTGCTTGATTTTTATAACCGCAAGTATCTGTTTGAGTACCAGCAACAATACCTGCTACGAATTTTTTAGCATTTTCTGCTGAATTTTTAAACATTTCACCTAGCATACCGGCTTTGTCACAAACTGCGGTAACAATTTGAGTAGCAGCAGGAACTGAATCTACAACCAAAGCTAATTTTTCTTGAATAGCCTTGCCCATATCAAAACCCAATTTTTCTTTTGCATCAGCCCATTCCGCTTGTTTTAATGGGTGATGATCAATAAATATTGTCTTACCTGCATTTTCAAAATATTGTTTGTATGCTCTGCTTGAACGTCCTGAAGTCGGAGTATCAACCATAATAACTAAATCATATTTTTTAGCTTCGCCACCATCAACTGTGTTAGGATCGAATAATTTTGATTTATCTTGCAAACGTTCAATTTCTTTGTTCAACATTTCAATTTGTTGTTTTGCTGCAGGATCTGAACTTTTTTCTAATAATTCAATATTCTTTTTAACTGAATTTACAGCTTTTGCATTGTATGGGCGTTTAATATCTTCTACACCCGGAACATGGATGAATGAATTTGGAATATCATCATCAATTGATGCATCAACGTTTCTGTCAGGATATGCACCTTTTAATGCAGAGGTCATACCTATTACACAACCAACAGCATCACCATCAGGAGAACAATGTCCTACGACTAAGATATTTTTATTTTTAGGATCTTGTAATTCTTTAACTATTGTATCTACAGCATCTTTGATTTTTCTAACTTCGCCTAAACCGTTTCTTTTACCTTCTACATCAAAGATTGTTTCTAAAACTTGTTTTGGTGAGAACTTTGGTTGATAAGGAGTAACAGAAGATGAAACTTTTACATCTTTAGAATCCATCATTGCGTTGAATTCAGCTCTTGCATTTTCTTTTACTTTATCATCATTACCTACATATTTTAAATTTGCTTTTGCTGCAATAATAGGAAAATCAGATGTCATACCACCTGTTACGTTTGATAATTCAAATTGAAAGTTATCTTTATCTGTATTTATAACATTCATAAATTTTTCAGCAACAGGAGTTGGTACTGTACCAATTTCACCATAGTTAGGATCTTTTAAAGACAAAGTTTTTGTTAATTCATCATAAGAATAATCAAGTTTTTGACCGTCTTTCCAATCTGATTTAGCAAGTTTTACTAAATTATCGTCTGTTGCCTCCGCATGAGCACCAGCCATACCTTTTTGGTGACGAGTTACACCTGCAATTTTGAATTGCACACCTGCATCAATAGGATCAGCAAATTTGCCGGTAAAAGAAACGTGAAGATTTTTACCTTGACGTTCTATACCAATTGTATTCTTTGAAAGACTTACTACATCAGATACATTACCTAATTTAACTCTTTGATTATTTTTTACTTGTTGTAATTTAACTACATTATTGCTTGAGATTGGATTAATTCTCACAATTTGCCTCTATTTTTATAGACCTACACATAGTATTAAAGTATCCAAAACCATGTTTTTTGCTAGTTGGAGTGCAAATTTCGCCCATTTTTGTAACATTCTTAATAATTATTTTTGTAGTAAATCAACCTTCCAAAAACAGTATTCATCACTGCATTTATATTTTGAAAAATAAATTACAAAATCAGAACCTAAAACCAATGTTGAAGACATTTTAGGATTTTTTGTTTTGTTAATAAATGCATATGTCGGTTGATTCAAATAATTTTTAAAAATCTCCGGATATTTCATTGCCTGTCCTACTGCGTTTCCACGTACACAAGCATTGTTTTTAACAACATAAAGCAAATTGTAATCATCATTCGCAAATGAACAATAGTTTTTAAACTTTAAATTATCTTTTTTTGCGTAAGGCAATAATGTGTAAATTTCAGGATTGTTATGTAATATTTGAGAAGATTTTAACTTTTCATCACTATTTATCAAGTGAATCAATTGCTTTGATACTGTATTATTAAAAACATACTGGTAATTTTTAGTTTCCATTACTGGTCTGAATAATAAGATTGAAATTATGGCAAAAACCACTAATGCAAGTGTTCTAAGCTTTGATTTAACCGGTTTTAACACTTCAACCAGCCACAATGCGATTATCAAATAAATATAAAAGAAATATGAATGCCAAAAATTAGCTCCATAACGAGCAAATACTAGGTAAAACAACATTGTGTATGTCGTAATTAAAAAGAATAGAACCTTTTTTGAACTTGCGATATACCAAAACAAAGGAATAGCAAATATTACCAGTAATGCAGTATTCACAATAAAGTTGTGATAAATAAAAATATTTCTTAGCAATAAGGCCGGAGCATCAGGTGCTCGTTCTACAATTATACTATAATCTATTGTAAAAACCTGTAACCCAACAATAATAATGCCAAATAGCAATATCAACCCACTTAAAATTAGGCTTTTTTTCTCAACTTTTGGCTTTTCTTGATACCAATCGTATAAAAATAAAATACCAAATATAGTCGCACCAAACAAAGCTATAACACTTGTATTTGTGCATAAAACGAGTAATATTGAATACAAGACCGGATGGTTCAATTTATCTTTATATAAAGCAGTTAAGGCAAATAACAGTAATATACCAATAGCGTAACACCTTGCCACAACTGAATAACAAGCTAAAAACGGAAATGAAAAAGTTATCAAAAACTTTATCCAATTATTAAACGGCGCTTTCCACCACAACAGGCATACGGCCCCTAAACAGAATATCCAATTTAACAACAACATTGAATTCGGATACAAAAAATTAGTCTTTGCAAAAGGCATCAAAAGCAATGACCACAAAAACAAATGCCCCTCTGATTTTACATACCAAAACATATCTACAGGGTTTAATTGCTCTGCTATAGTCCAAGCATGAGCCTCGTCATACCAGGGAATATGGTTAAAAACACGTAATAGCGTGATTATAGCAAAAAGAAAAATAGCAATAATAGCGGTTTTATTTACTTTCATGATATTCTTTTTCCGCATTTATATTCCATAAATTTTCTCGATTTGACTGACCTTTAAGGATTTTAACCGCTTCAATTGCAGTAAGCATAGAGTGATCCATATTATTGTATCGATGTTGACCGTTTCTACCAATGCAATAAAGGTTATCAAATTTGTCCAGTTGTTCTCTTACAATATCAAACTGCTCATATGAGTCAAAATATGCCGGATACGCCTTTTTCACCTTTAATCTGGTAGAAGAAATAACCTTATTTTTGTCGACAATTCCTAATTTTACAACCTCATCAATTGCAAAATTGATAAACTCTTCGTCAGACATATTCCAATAGCTGTCACCCTCATTACAGAAGTATTCAAGGCTTATGAAGACTTTGTTTTTATCCTTTACAAGATAAGGTGACCAATTGTTCATAATCTGCATCCTGCCGACTTTTACGTCATCTTCTTGAATATAAATCCAGCAGTCTTTTGTAATTTTTCCATTTTCTTTTAGATTTATATCATCTACGTAAAGCCCAACAAGCATATAATCTCGGTATGGCAATGCTTTTGCGACATCATTAACTTGCTCCGGTTGATTTTGTAATCCGGCAACTAAATCTTTGACAGGCATTGATGAAAATACGTAATCTGCTTGGTATGATTGAATTTCGCCGTTATATTCTATTTGCACGGATTTAATTGAATTTTCATCATTTTCGAACCCTAAAACCTTTGAACGATAATGAATTTCACCGCCAAGTCTGGTAATTTCATCAAGCATCAGGTTCCAAAGCTGTCCACATCCGTATTTTGGGTATAAAAACTCGTCTATTAAGGTTGTTTCTTTCTTTTTAGTCAGGTGCAATGCATTCAAAACGGCTTTAATCAAGGATAAACCCTTAATTCTCTGTTCGCCCCATTCTTTTGAAATATCTCGAGGATGTCGCCCCCAGACCTTTTCAGTGTATTTTTCAAAAAACATCTCGTACAAAACTTGCCCAAAACGGTTTATCATAAAGTCTTCCAAGGTAATTTCTTCTCGTTTTTTAAAGCAAGATTTCAAATAGCTAAAACCTGCTTTAACAGTGCGTTTTAGTCCCATATTTTTAAAAGTCTTAAATGACATACTAATCGGATAATTGAACAGTTTTCGGGAGTATAAAATCTCTGAAAAGCGTTGTCTGGTCATCATTACAGCATCTTCTTCATCAGGATTTTTATCTTTTGGTAAGAATGTTTCCCATAAATCCAGTATTAATGGGCTTTTCGAGAACATTCGATGTCCGCCGATATCGATTCCATTGCCATCAAAGAAGACTGTTCTTGAGATTCCGCCGACACAGTCCAATTCCTCTAATATAACGGGTTTCACGTCATCTGTCTTTGTTAAAAGTTCATAAGCGGCTGTAAGCCCCGCAGGACCTGCACCGATTATTAATGCTGTCTTTTCTCGTTTTGTCATAATTCAATTATACAATAAAAATCTATTTATTTTTTATTTTTAAGTCACGGCTCAAAATGCACGTTATTCCTGTCACTTGACGATTTCAGAAGCTATTCTTCAACGATTACAACTAATTTGCGGTCTGTGTCCGTAAAATTACAGACGTAAAAATACGTACGTATTTTTACGGACAAATCTAAACTTTAGCTAAATTTTAGCAATTTTATTTACAAGTTATATTAGTTGTTATATCCAAAGTTTTTCCATTCGGACATTTTCCTGTTCTGTCAGCTTTCAAATAATCCATATTTCCATTTTTGATTACCCAACTTGAACAAGTTACACCTAATTTAAAACAATCATTTTTTAAATTTGTCAAATTACTGTTAGCATCTTCCTCACCATAAGGACGTATACCTCTATTTTCCAGGCTATAGGCTTTAAATACAAACAAGTCTTTGCCGTATATTCCAGGACCTTTGTTCACACCGTCTAAATCTATAAAAATATCCATTGTATGATCATCTCCGGTTGCATCATCTGCAGATGATTCTCCAATTATTACAGCACCATCAGGTAAAACATAATAATAACTTGGAAGTGCCAAATACATATCGGCGGCACCATTTAAATCCTTTTGTGTTACCGGATAAGACTCATTCTTTTTCGTCATTTAAAAAAAATCACCCAAGCGATCAAAGAAAACAGATGCATCATCCGGCCATTCTGCAAACGGACCATACACAGCTTCAGCTCTACCAAATGCATCGTTAAGATTTGAATATATCTTTTGAAGTTTCGCAACTTTTTCTTTGTCTGCAGTTGAAGAATTTAAGTTTGGAATAGTTAATGCAGCAACTACGCCAATAATACCCATTACAATTAGGGTTTCTGCAAGGGTGAACGCTAAGGCTTTGCAAAGGGGTAGAATCCCTCTTTTGTCATCCCGTGCTACGACACGGGATCTTTTTTATACACAATCACTATTCAAGAGATTCCGCATCAACCTCTCGCAAAACAATTCGCTGGATTATTTTGCTCGGCAGAGTGGAATGACATAAAAAAGAAATTTTTATTGAACAATTGTAAAAATCCCTGTTCAACATTAAATCATCCAGCCTGCACAATGTAAACAAATGTAACAAAGTGGTTCAAAAGCATTAAGTTTACATGG
>ERZ1024378.97-NODE-97-length-13691-cov-9.722133_pt1 | contig 13691 bp, 20 predicted proteins | sample MGYA00520787_ERZ1024378 | MGnify/ENA primary metagenome ERZ1024378 (study PRJEB33242, sample SAMEA3444269) | Homo sapiens | biome: Host associated; feature: Gastrointestinal tract; material: Stool | place: Uganda | collected 2011-01-01 ... | reverse complement strand
ATTTAGGACCGGAAGAATGTGGGATTTTTCTATGCTTATAGTAACATCCATAAGTAGCGCCTCCTTTGACTCCATTTTTTAAGTAGTATTCGCCAGCTTCATACCTAACTGTTATACATTTTGCATTCATAATGCTTGACCTCCTGTTTTTTTGATGAGTCAAGCTTAACATTCCTATAAGCCGCCGTGGGTAAACTCCAAAAGCTAAAATATTATTTGGAGTTTAGAACATTAGCGCTGAACTTTTGAAAACAGTTCAACCAATATCTGACCTATCATGCTGTCAACCTTTTCCCTTAACTGCTTCTTTTCTCTCAAAATATTTTCATAGTGATCCACATAATTACTTGTCACATAATTCTCTATAGACTCTGGCATCTTATGAACTCCTACCCAAGTGTCCTTATCAACTCCGGATATTTTATGTGATTCATAGTATTTACCTATTTCCTCAGTAATATCAAATGTATCATTTTTGATTCGTTCAACAATTGATTCCCATTTTCTACCTGATATAATTACTGCCTCCATTGCATTGGAAACAGAATTTTTATTTAGCATATACAAAATACTATCTTTCTGACTACTTAAGTACTCGCTTCTTTCCAATTTATCAGCTCCTTGAGTTATTTTACTTTCTTCAATACCTTCTTTACGCAGTCTATTCTCAAAATCAGACCGCTTTTCTTCTGAAAAGTACTCCTTCAATTCTTGTACATTACTGTTTTGAATCTCTTCAAGGCCTATGTATTCCATGAGCAGTTTAATCAATGTCACAATTCCCACGTCAATGGCAATATCTCGTCTGTTTAGATAGTTATTCCTGATCAAACCAGTGTCTAACATATTCAAACATGAACCTCTAAAAAGATTATAATTCATGGTATCCAGCTCGCGGATTATGTACTTTACTGTTTCACCAATATCATTTCCATTAGCTGAAACTAATTCAAAAATGAAAACTGTTAATTCATCTACCAATTCATCTAAAGATTCTGATAATATTTTTGAGACACGAATCCACGGTAGTGTTTCCATCACTTCTTTTAAATAGTCTGGTATGTCTTCTGAATCAGCTATGTCTAATAAGACCCTTTTATTAAAGTCCTGAATTGCTTCCGCTGATTGATCTTTTGCTTTTTTTACTGCAGGATTCCCATCGTATTCTTTTAAAAGAATCTTTAATAAAGGAGCATATTCTGGTGGAAAAAAATTTCTATTATTATCAATCTCTTTTTTGAACGATGAACTATCCAGCTTATCGTAATAATCAGATATTTTTTTCAGCCTATAATCCACAGATGTTTCAGCACAATGCAGATATTCTGCTAATTCTTTTCTAGAGTAATTAATTCTACGACCTTTTCTATCTTCTTTTGCCATAAATATTTTCCTTTCCGCTCCCGCAGGAATATTTAAACTAATCACAATATTTCAAAAAACGAAAGCGGAGCCTTAACAGCTTCGCTTCGTCAGCTCACTACTTATTAAGTAATGCACACTCAATAGCCTTAAGTGCAACATCTCTAAGACTATGAATTAATTCAATTATCACTGTCTCTGTCATCGTTTTTACCTCCCCACATGTTTGATTTCACCATACTTAAAGCATCAGCAAAGGTGTTCAAAGCTGCAATTACACCTGGTGGAACCGTTACATCACCATTATCAGCAGGAGCCTCATATAAACATGCAAATCGCTCCTTGGGAATATCAAGAATTTTTGAAAGTTTAACCCAAAGTTGCTTGTCCGGCTCACATATCTCGCGTTCCCACTTCGATATAGCCTGCGAAGAAACATTGAGTTCTTCCGCAAGTGCCTGCTGCGTCAGTCCTTTTTCTTTCCTTTGCTTCTTAATGAGCTTACCAATCGATAACTCATCGTCCTTTAATTCTGTTGATAAACTCATGATAAGCCCTCCTAGATAAATATTCTAACGACTTGAGGTTGCAAAAACTAAACCTGAGGTTGAGTTTTTATTTCCTACGAGATAATTCCTTGAGCCTACGCAATAAGCATAGAAAAATCCCACATTCTTCCGGTCCTAAATTGTACATATAATCCCAATGCGTTAAACCTCTCCAATATGAAAATGCGCCTGAGCCGATAACTTCGATATCTTCTATATGTTTATGATTTCTTATCTTGTCCATCACCTGACCTCTTGATTGTCCAGCCATAGACCATTATACTGTCCTTATTAAGATAAAAGGAAAGGCTCCGGAGCCCTTCCCGCAAAAGATCGGCATCCGGAACCTGGTAAACACCATGTATATTGTAACAGATTTTACAAGAAAAGGACAGCATATTTTTATCAGAGAGCAGTGAATTTCTTTGTCCCATATGTCAGAAAGGCAGTCTTATCTTCCGTGATTACTGCAGCCGTATAGTACTGATAACTAGATGGTACATTGTCTTCGTACTTGTCCTTCTTTTTTCTCTTCTATAAAAACTAAAAACAAGTATAAAAAAATATAAAACAATAATTAAAACAAATAGCATACTAACTAATTGCATTGAAACATCCGTCAAATACATATTAAATTATCCTTTCATTTTTTATATTCAAAGCATTATCAATCTATTTTCATATAATCACGCTTTCTGTTTAGGCACAAACTCAATCTTAAGAGCCATTCCCATACCATCTGCTAATCTTTTAAGTAAATTGACAGAAGGATTTCTTGTTCCATTTTCAAGCTTACTAATATCAGCCTGATTAATACCAGTACGCTCCGCAAGTTCTTTCTGTGTAAGATTCTGTGATGTTCTTGCATCTACGATAGCTCTGATAACATCCATCTCTGGCTGAATCGCTTCATACTCTTTTCTAAATTCTTCATCCTTCAACTGATTAGAAAGCATATCATCAAATGTTCTCATTCTTCATCACCCTTTCTATGAAATCTTTTCTTCTATCTTTTGCAATCTGTATCTCCTCTTTGGGAGTTTTCTGTGTTTTCTTAACAAAACCATTCGTCATTATAATTTTTCCCTCATAATAGAAAAAATATAATACTCTGGTAATATCGCTTCCGAATTTGCATCGCAATTCAAAAATACCATTTTACAGATGCTTGCTATATGGTTCCCTAAGCATATTTCCTTTTTCCTGCAAAATTCCCATCAAACCATATATCTTAGCTCTCATCTTAGGATTAACAGAGTCAAGAAGTTCCTCTACAGGAACTTCTCCATTTTCTTTTTCATATGCAATCAATTTAAAGTCCGCCATGCAATCTCCTTTGTAGTTATTATATGGCACATATACCATATTGCCAATTATCCATTTAATCTAATCATACCTACCTATTTCTCTAAAAAACGTGTAGTAAGTGTGTAGTAGAGCACTTTTTCAGCTAAGGAATGGCTTATTTACAGGCTTTGCGGGAGTATCTATTGATATTGCCGTGACACACGATCAATTTTACTAAATCAATTTAAAATACCTCAACGCATCCTTAATATACTCCACCTTCTCCTGCGGCCACTGCTTTACCTCTGGATTCTCTTTCTTGGACTTATTATAATTCTCACCCATGTCCAGACCACACATCCGCTTGACCTGTGCAATATAAGAAGTATGCACATTCACACCATACTTTTCCTTCACATATTCCTTAATCTTTGAATAAGTAGCCTTTTCTTGTGGTGTATAATTACTCTCTTCATCAGGCTCCATTGTAACCTCAATCTTAGGTGTATCTTTTTTGAGGGATAATTTGACTACCGTCTCATCTGTACTCTCGTTGTCCCAATCCACGCCTAATACATTTCTGCCATTCATATATATAGGAAATTTAAACCGGAGACCTTTTAATATTCTGCCATCCTTTTGCTCTTCCTCATAGATAAACACATCCGACAGGAAGCTCTTCAAAAATGTCTTCTTTTCCAGATCTGTAAATTTATCATACAGCTTATCAAAGAATAAAAGGAACTGGTAAACATTATCTTCTGAGATTTTGTCCTGCCTGATATTATATAGTCTTGTTTCGACTTCTTCCATGGCATCCTCAATATCAGTGATTTCATCATATAGCTTGTCCAAACGTTCCTGCATGTCATTATATTTTTTGTCATAATTCTTATCGGATACAGATAAATGATCCATCTGGTCAGCAAGCCTGTTTTTTGCCCCGGTTGTCTGGCTCAGTCTATCTTTTAATCCATCATATTCCTTGTCAAGCTCCGAAGTATCAATGCTGCTTCCTATCTGCTTACGGATTTCCTGCTCAAACTTTGGGTTCCTTACAAATTTACGGATAATTTCCTCAACTGCCGCATTGATTCTGTCCTCATTCCACTGTCTTTTATAAGTACAGCGGTGTCCGTCCACAAGCTTCCTGTGTTTGCAGGCATAATAGAAATAATCCTTGTAATAGCCTCCGTCCGGATGCTTCTTACGATTCACATTGCCATACATACCGCTTCCACATACAGGGCACTTAATAATCCCTGATAAAATATGTTCATGCTCAAGACTATGTGTTTTTACCTGTAAAACACCTGTCTCCTGCCGCTTTCTGTGTGCATGATTCCACATTCCTTCTGATATGATTGCCTCATGGATTCCATCACTTAACAAGTAATCCTTTTGTTTTACGATATGATATTCATTCCTTGTTCCCGGAATCTTCTCATTTTTTCTTCGGTCAAATGCGAGCTTGCCGCAATATATCGGATTATCCAGTACACCTTTGACGAATGATGTAGAGAAACCTTCGATTGTGTTATTTTGGCGAAGCTTTTTCTTATAATCACTGTTATTTAAAAATGCAGCTATCGCAGCCATTCCCATCGTTGTATTGACGAATTTATCATATATAATACGGATAATCTCTGCTTCATCTTCTGCAATGATAAGTTCACCATTTACCAGCTGATAGCCATATGGTGCAAAGCCACCGTTCCATCTGCCTTGTCTCGCTTTCTGTCTGCGTCCTTCCATTGTCTGGACAAGAATATTCTCACGCTCTATCTCTGCTACCGCAGATAACACAGATATCATCAGCTTCCCGACATCCTTAGAGCTGTCAATTTCATCCTCTACACAGATAAGATTAACCCCATAATCCTGCATTTTCTGCAATGATGATAAAACATCTGCTGCATTTCTTCCAAATCTTGACAGCTTAAATACCATCACATAATCAACATTGTCTTTGCCGTTTTCTATATCCGATAACATCTGTTTAAACTGTGGTCTGCCTTCAACACTTTTGCCAGATTTATCCTCATCAGAATATTCCCCGACGATATACATTTCCTGATAATCTGCGTATTTCTTAAGCTTGTCCTTCTGTGCATCAAGACTGTAGCCTTCTACCTGCATGGAAGTGGAAACTCTTGTATATATGTAACATTTCTGCTGTTTTTTCATCAGATGTTATCTCCTGTGTCAAAATTCTCCCTTCAGCTGTTCGGGAATTCCGAACAACTGAATTGTATTAGCTGTCTTACTATTCCTTCATATCTTCTTTATCTTTTTCAGACAATGCAGGATGCTGCATATAAAATATTTCTTTCTGCCTTTCAATCTCTGCTTTTAGCTGTTCCTTTGTTGGCAGATATGTGAGATATTTTGACATAAAAAGTCTGTCGTTATCATGTAGTACGGAATATCTTGCTATATCCTCATCAGTTTCAGCACAAAGTAATATTCCCAATGTAGGATTATCTCCCTCCTTACATTTCAGTTCATCATACATCCTGACGTACATATCAATCTGTCCCACATCCTGATGTGTGATTTTCCCCATTTTTAAATCAATGAGCACATAACATTTCAGTTCAATATTATAGAAAACAAGATCAATAAAATAGTCTTCTGTCTCAGTAACGATATGTTGTTGTCTGGCAACAAAAGCAAATCCCTTTCCCATCTCCATAAGAAAATCTTTGATATGTGTTAAAATAGCTGATTCCAAATCACTTTCAATATAAGAATCTTCATTTTTGAAGCCAAGAAACTCTGCAACAATCGGACTTTTTAGGAGTTCAAATTTATTTCTTTGATTTTCCGCTGTTTTCTGCAGCATTTCATTCATGACAGCATCTTTCTTTGGTGACTGCATTAATCTGTAATAATATTGTGTGCTGATATTTTTATCTAAAGTTCTTGAACTCCAGCCTTCCTGTGCAGCTTCGTTCATATACCACATTCTTGCATTTTCATCTGACACACGTAAAAGTGCTCTGAAAAATAGTTTAGATATTTTCTGCCTTGGTGTAATCCTTCTTAAGGATGCAATTGCTTCCGCAAGTATCCTGACACAGGCATACACTGCCGTGGTCTGCATTGCAGTTCTTTCATTGACAGGCTTTCAACTTGTTGTCCTTCCAAACAAAAACGAATATCCTGCATCTGCTGCCTTATCCACAGGCTTATCCCTTGCCTGTCCAAATCCGAATAAACTCTTAATTCCCATATAGCACCTCCTAAAAATGTACATGAAAAAAGACACCTCCTGAGGAAGTGCCTTATTTTTTTACTTTTATATATTATCTGACTGGCGTGATCTCAATGCCGTACTGTTCTGCAATTGTCAGGATATTTCCAATATTTGCGATTCCCCACTGTGTGCATACCACACATGGCTGGGTCATCGTTTGGATCTGTTCTTCCGGATTCGCAAAAAATCTGGTTTTATAATCCGAACAGTTTTTCTCTACATCACTCAGCGTCCTTACTACCCCTAGCGAACCCTGAAGGCTTTTATCAAATGCACCAATCAGCTCAGAGGCGGAAATATCAGGATGCATTTCCATATACTTCTGGACCACGGCAAGCACAAGTCTGTTTTTTGCATACCTTTTTCCGTCCAGCATATACTTGGTCGTATCCCTTCCACTGCTGCTGACAACAGGTTCATTTTCTTCCGGTGTGATTTCCTGTGCTGCAGAAGTCCTTTCTTCTTTCAGTTTTTTCACTTCATCCTCCAGTGCGGATACCCTGTCGAGTAGTTCTAATATGATTCTATCATAATTCATAGATCTGTCCTCCTGTTTTATTTATCTTTTGTTTTCTATTTATCTATAAATTAGTTGTATCATGTTTTCTAGATAATATCAATAGATAATTTATTTTTCTGTAATTATCTTTGTTTATCATTCGTTATCTATTTTAAAAACCAGAATACCACGGTCATCATATACACTTACATCACAGCCTTCATTCCTGATTGCACGGTCAAGAGCCATAACGGTTGCAACGACCCCATCAATCTTCTCTGTGGATTTTTCCTTATCCATTTTGATATTCCCTGCCGGATCCTGACGGACAAATACATTATCCATCATCCACCGCAGTACCTTATGTCCTCCATATGCTATCCTCTCTTCCAGTGTTAGCTTCATCAACTCCTTGGTCGGAGGCCTCATATCCTTATACCCCTGTCCAAACGGAACAACGGTAAATCCCATGCCCTCAAGGTTCTGTACCATCTGCACAGCTCCCCACCTGTCAAACGCAATCTCTTTGATATGAAACTTCTTCCCTAGCTCATCAATGAACTGCTCGATAAATCCATAATTCATATCTGAAAAATAGTTCATTTTCCAGTCTGATACAACAGCTCCTTGCTTTATAACAACTTGCGAAATCTGACCTGTTCCCATATCAGCCGAAATATCTATTGTCACTGTCTGCGGAGAGTTAGAGAGCAGATCATGGTACAGCTTCGTCATGTATTGGTTTGTCGTTGTACGCCCTCCTTTCTGGGTTAGACTAAACTAATCATATAATACTGCATATTTTGGAAGCAGTCAAGGAAAGCCTACAGCAACAGAAGTCCTACGTCCTCTAAAACACATTTTTTCTTTTCATTTATAAAATCGGCACAATCATGCTCTTTAGCAAGCACAATACCTATGAATATATAAAAGAAAGAGCCGACAAACTGCGATTGCTCACAAGTTTATCGGCTCTGCGTCTTAGCGTCTGGCTCTTTGATGATTGTAATTGATTATGTGTTTAGTGACTTCCGTGGATAAAATGAAAATCACAGCAGTCAGCACCTTCTCCGAGTGTCCCTGCTCGTTCAAATCTAATTTTAGGTTCATATCCAGAAAAGGCAGTTATATCACTCTGACAAAAAACTGTACATAGTTCGGGACAACAATATTTTTCACACATATCTCTGTAAAGGCAACGAGCTATATCAAAATGGATTTCATTACTATCATTTCTTTTCCATTCTACAGTAAATCCTTCTATTGGATACTTTTTCTTTATATGTGATTTTGCAAACATCTTAAATAAAACCACCATTCCATTTACCTTCCTGGCTTTCTGCATCCTGCCTTCCATTGTCTGAACACGGATGTTCTCACGTTCAATCTCTGCCACTGCTGACAGAACAGATATCATAAGTTTCCCGGCATCTTTAGATGAATCTATTCCATCCTCTACACAAATCAAATTTACACCAAAATCCTGCATCACTTGTAATGTTGCAAGGACGTCTGCTGCATTTCTTCCAAATCTGGAAAGCTTAAATACAAGGACATAAGACACTTCATCTTTTCCTGATTTGATATCGTCCATCATCTGATTAAAGGCAATTCTTCCCTCTATTGACTTACCGGATTTTCCTGCATCCTCATACTCACTGGCAATTTCATATTCATTATAGTCACAAAAGGCTTTCATTTTTGTTTTCTGTGCATCTAGAGAATATCCGTCTATCTGCATGGTTGTAGAAACACGGGTGTAAAGATACACTTTTATCTTTTCTTTAGACATTCTTATCACCTCTTAACGTCATTTTCGCAGTCAAAGCATGGCTAATAATTATACCTGTTTATCTGGCAATGAAAGTAATCTGTCTATTACCGGATGAATGATTGCTGTCTCTGTAATCTGATTAATGGCGCAAAGCTTTTTCCCTGCATCCTTACTGGATGCTCCACAATGATATACCCTCTCTGTTTCTTCACCATAATCAAGTACAATCAATCTGTCGTGACAATCCGGATTAGGCTTAATCCGAATCGGCGGATATTCATTTTGAAAATCCATCACTAAAGAATTTGTAAGAAATCCTCTTCCACCTTTTCCATTCTCTGTGAATAAAACAACCTCCACACCATCGGTCTTCTGTGAAAGATGTTGTAATGATTTTGCATTCATATAATCATCCACAACATAGATTGATTTTTTTGCCTGTTGATAGATTTCTATGTAAGCAATGTCAGCTTCTAACTTCTGACCTTTATAGATAACAAAATTCTTCTTATCTTTATCCGTAATGAAGTTGTCTGCTAAGATAGTCACATCTTTTTGAATGGAATCTACTTTTTTCTCCATTCGATCCTGTCTCTCCGTTATCGTTCCAACCTTCGCTGTTAAAAGTTCCATTTCATTTCTAGTAACAAACTGTTGATTTTGACTAATATAGTGACGCATCTCCCTAAAAGTGCGCATTATAAATATACTCTGCTGTTCTGCCAATTCTCCACGAAGAACTGTCGCAAGCATATAAATTCCTTGTTCTGTAAATGCGTATGGTAGTTTTCTACGACCTCCTTCCTGCCCTTCAAAATAATTTATATTCCGTGAAGTCACAAATTGTGATTTCACCAATTCCACTTCTTCTTTAGTTAGTTGAAACATAAAATCTTCTGGAAATCTTGTCAAATTACGTTTTACTTGTTGATTTAAATTTTTAACTTGATAACCATAAATTTCTGCCAAATCCTGATCCAACATTACTTGCTGTCCACGAAGTATGTACACCTTACTCCGAATAGCATCTGTAGTAATCAATTCTTTTGTTTCTTCCATTATTCCTCCACAATGCTTTCCATCTGCTCTAGTTTCTGCAGTGCCTTCATATATGCCATCAATCTTTTATACTGTTCGTCTCCAAGGCTATGAATCTGCTTTAATATCTTAATGTCCGACCTGGTAACTTCATAATCCATATCTGCATCTTTATACTCCGGATCAATTCCTTTTCCCGTTAAAAGCTGTTCCGGTGTAATATCCAATGCGTCACATATGAATAATAAACAGTCTGCTTTTGGATTTGTCTTTTTCTTTTTCCAGTCACTGATGTTGCTTGTTGCAATCCCGGTTCTTCTCGACAGTTCCAACTGGCTCATGTTCTTCTGCTCCATTATGTAAAAAATTCTTTCACTGATAATCATGTGTGTTCCTCCGTCATGTTTTATATCCGCATTTATCGTTTTTGTTTTCCGTTTATACGGCTATTCTATCATGCCGCAGCATTTCTTTCAATAGGAATGATAATACTTCTGAATTTCTCAATATTTTCCGCTTTATATAATTCCATGTACAACTGTTTTATTCTCTTCATGCATCTCTTTCTTTTATAACCACTTTATTTTTTACCATAAATGAAATCCTTTCTTTTTTGCTAATTGGCAAGCAGTGCCCCGGTATATACCAGGCGCATTTTTGCTTGTTGTGGAAGTCTCCGTTCCACTCCTGTCCGCGCAGAGCAGACGTCCACCGGACGTCTTGCGCCCCAATCCCCTCGAACTGCGGATAAACCTCAGAGCCACGCTAACGCTTTTTATCAATTCACTTTTTCTTTTTTGAATCTTCCTCATATAAATGAATAACTGCTTGTCGAATATGCCATCGTCTACAGCTCCGACGATATCCGCTTCATCTTCAAGAACGGTCAGGAAATCAAGGCGTAAAAGAACAACCCCACCACCCGATTTCACTCCGGTAGTGAGGCTGCTTTTTTATGCGTGAGCAAATTCCTTGATTGCATAAACTAAGACAACTGAAGCTGGTATAGAAATCAACGTCGCCGCTGCAGGCCATCCACTTAGCGAGAAAGAAAGCGAAGAATGCTTTGCAACCTCTGATGCACTCTGCGACCAATTTTCATTTGGTGTTTCATTTTTCATTTCATTCATAGTGTTTCCCTCCATTAGAGTCCTGTAATACTGTTTTCGCTATCCTTCAGAATCACCAGAATCCGGCTGATGGCATCCATCGCATCTTCATCTGACCTTTCTAGCAATCTTGCAAATTTGGCAACCGCCTCCAGCCTGTCCTCCATCGGGAATCGATTATCAGACATATCCGGTGCAGCGACTTCTGTGTATACCAACAATCTCTTTCCTACGACATACTGGTCATAACGTCCGTTACAGCTCTTTAGCAGATAATTGGCCACACCTTTAAGATGCGGTCCTATTGCGAAAGTCTCTACTTTTTCTTCCGGAATCTTTATTTCCACAACGACCTTATCCTCACCATAGAGCATTGGGGTCTGGATTTGAACGTCATATCGGGAATAAAGGTTAAGCGATGCACTTCTTACCCCCTCTCTAATATCGTAGATGGCGTCTATGGCTTTCATAGACGAATCTGCAAATTCTATTTGTATATTCTTAGAAACTAACATATTCCTAGCTCTCCTGTAATTCGCATTACTGGTTCCTGTAATATTTATATCACATTCAATTCTCTACGTCAATGCCTATTATTACAGGACCTTGTAATATTTTTACTGACGATTGAAGGCAAAAAAATAAGCCTGTACGGAACCGACACACCGACACCTCAATGGCTATGCAACATTAAATTGTATTAAATAGCGAGTCTTAATTTCAAATACGGTTTTATTACAGCAAAATGAACAATACGATATATTATCCTGGCTCATATCACTGATATTGGAAACCGTAAATTTTCCAAATGAAGCTTTAATACTGTTTGTAAGAATAAAACGCACCACATCATTTGGAGTGTAATATACGCCCTTACTTTTCCTTATACTCTGTTTTTCATTTATTTTTGAAAGAGCATCTTGAACTTGTGTGTAGGTACACTTGGTTGAATCAAACTTATTACACATAAAATCCTCTCGTCTGGCAATAGCCTTTAACTCATTACAAATCAATTCAACCTCTTTAGACGAGTATGCAACTTGTATATATAAATAGAAAAGGCTTAATGCCTCATCTACGGCACTACATTTTTCAACCCCTGCCACGGATGTATCGATGTTACCCATTGGTAAGTGCATCCTTTCGTTCCTGTTCATCAAATTTATCTTCCCTTTACAGAAACATTTATAGTTCTTTCTTTCGTTACATACGTTTTTCCTGACGTAGTTCCTGTTATTCCTGTAGTTCCTGTTGTCGTAGAAGTAGACGTACTTGAACCAGTTAATACCTGTGTCTAAATGCTGCTCTCTTGTACTTGTTCTGTGATAACCATATCTCTTCATGATTATTTGCTCCTTTCCTAGTCTTAAAATGCTTACATAAAAAATGAGACCTCCCATAATGGAAAGTCTCTACTTTTTGGCACTGATTCTATGCCCTTATTATTCAGTTCCTAAATGTACACTTTTCGGCACCCCCTCCTTAAAAAATGAATACAAAAAAGAATGCATATTTCAGCCTTTGATTTATCGTCATAAGCGAAACAGTGTAAATACTTAAAAGTTTTGGTTATACCTTTTACTTTATTTCAGTTTTTCCCCAAGGAACATTGTATTCTGATATTTCTACCTTTTTCCAGTATTCTTGTGGTATATGTAATCTTGATAAAATATCTACATTCGCAATTAATGCCATGCTAAACAAATTCTGATTATTAATACCATGTTTTATCAAATGTTGTGTCAATTTTTCTATCGTCTCTCCTGAATTAGTTAAATCATCAATAATTAAAATCTTTTTATCTTTAAAATTTAATACTTCGTCAGGCACAAAAATTGTCCATTTTGATGTATCAAAACTCGTCCAATTTTGCGGATTAAGAAAATTCTTATTATATCTTCTTTTTAATAGGCACATATACACAGGATATTTATTATCCAACTCTGTAACTACTAAGCTACATACTATTGAGCCTCTACCAGAGAAAGTAATAATATAGTCAGGGTTTATTTTTTCTACTTTTTGAGCTAAATCCTCTATCCCTTCCTTCATAATTTTCTTCCAAGAAATATTCTTTCTATATTTTATCTTAGTATATATAAAATATACTGCACTTGGTCCCCCCAAAACAGTAACTATCCATCCTATCGCATTCATAATTACACTTACATTCATTAGTCTCTAAATCTCCTTAAAAGTATATTGAATTTCTCTGTTTATATTCAATTTTTCTAACAAAGTCGTTACGTCTTTCATTTGGTTTTTGTATAACAGAAATAGTATTTCTGCAATAATATCCATTTCTTCAACTCCCCAACCATATCTTGTTACTTCTTGTAGTCCAAGCCTAATTCCACTTCCTTTAAACAATCTTTTATCTTTTTTATTCAATGAAACCCCTAACTGGTTTGCTCTACAAAAAAATGAATCTCTTTCTGACCTTGACATATGAAGAAATAATTGATGTGTTTGTGAATATATTCCTTGTCGATTGATAACTTGCAATCCCAATTCATCTAATTTTTTCCCAAGGTAATTACTATTTTTTGTCATGTTAGTGCAATATTTTTCCGAAAAATACTCCATCTCAATCAATGTCAAAATAAGACTGGCAACATTTTGCATATGAGTATTTCTCAAATATAATGGATTAATTGTCTCATCAATTTTATATGCTAATTCTTCATCATTTGTCATTATGAGTGCTTTCGCCACACCTGGTATAGTTTTATGAGTTCCACCCATTAATATAACTTTATTATTCATATACAAAGGGTTTTCTCTTATATTATTAATATAATATGCCAATACCTGT
>ERZ1024378.90-NODE-90-length-14451-cov-8.065782_pt1 | contig 14451 bp, 11 predicted proteins | sample MGYA00520787_ERZ1024378 | MGnify/ENA primary metagenome ERZ1024378 (study PRJEB33242, sample SAMEA3444269) | Homo sapiens | biome: Host associated; feature: Gastrointestinal tract; material: Stool | place: Uganda | collected 2011-01-01 ... | reverse complement strand
AGTCCAAGTGTACCGGTTGGCATAGTCTCCAAAATTCTCTCATCGTTTGGCATTGTTATTCCTCCATATAACCATATAATAAATAAACTAAATATATAATATAAAAAGCGTTATTTGGAAAGACGCTTTTTAATTCGTATGTCATCTCCAAAGAGCTTGATAAAACTATAATTGCTTGAAATTCTTGAAAGTGTTCTCTCGGAGTAAATCTCTGCTATCTGCTCCAGATTCAGATTAGTGGAAATAATAGTGGATTTCTGTCGCAGTATACGCTCATTTACACAAAGGAAAAGCTGTGATGTGGTAAATGAGTTGGAAAGCTCGGTTCCGAGATCGTCTATGATAAGTAAATCACAGTCGAATATATTCTGGTGCGCTGCGATGGCATCTGCATCCTTTTCAAACACACCTTTGCTTAATATATCAAATAATTGGAATGCTGTAAAGTAAATTACGGAGTAACCTGCATCTAAAAGCTCTTTTGCAATGCAATTAGATAAAAAAGTCTTTCCGACACCGGTATTACCGTAGAAAAATATGTTTTTAGGTTTGTTTTCAAAATTGTCTATAAATTCATGACAGTTCGTCACTGCAAGCTTTGCTGTGGCAAGAGCAGACAGTCCTGTTGCAGGATTCTTCTGCTCATCTGAGTAATAATCAAATGAGAGCGTGGAAAAATTCTCACGAGACAAAATCTCCCTGATATTGGACTGTGAATAAACGGTATTGATAATAGCCTGTTTGAAACAATGACATTTCTGACCATCTATATACCCGGTATCATGGCAATCCGGACAGGTGTAAATAGGCTCAAAATAATCAAGCGGATATCCGAGTGTGGATAGAAGAGCAGCACGCTCCTCCTTATAGTCCTCGATTGCAAGGCGTAAAGCGGCAAGAGCATTCTCATCACCATCCATAAGCCTGTACGCCTGCCTGACAGATGCGGATGCAATCTCTGAGTCAATCTCCCTGAGGCGGGGCGCCTTGCGATAGGCTTCCTCAATACGCTTGTCATGTATGTATTTGTTCTGAAGCTGGCGTTTATCGTAGCCTCGCATTATCTCATCATATTGAGCATTGGTAAGTGCCATATATCCTCCTTGGGATGTGTAAATCTAACTTGAAAAATCATACTGTAGAATTCAGAAACAGCTTCTCCAGCTTGTCGTAATCATTGTTGCGCTGATTGAAGTTGTTAAATTTATTCTTGGAACTTGAATTATTGCTTTTGGGTTTTGAGGAACCGTTTGCAGCATTTGTGCCTTGTGATGAGCCTGTAGCAGAGGCTTTATTGGCCTTTGCAAAGTTGGCATCAAGCACTTCAACATCCTTTAAAGTATGTACATCCTTTTTCCTCCAGTTCGCGAGTATCGAGTCTGTGTACTCGAAGCTTGGCTTCTGGATAGCTGAAATAGTTTTACTGCAGGCGGCTTTTACAAGCTCTATATCGAAACCGTATTCGCCGACCCATTTGTTGATGAGTGACACCTCAGAGTCAACCAGATTGCGGCCTGTGATGCCTAGAGCCTTCATTACAGAATAGTAAATCTGTGAATGAGCGGCTGCATCGTCCTTTGCCTGGTCTACGGTCTTTATGCCGGCATCGGCCCAGCCGAGAGCGACCTTGTTCATGTACCGAAGGCTTGAATGTCCTTTGGTAATGCAGTACTCTACGAGATATTCCACCAGGTCGGTAGAAAAATGAAGCTCGTCCAGCCAGTAGAGCACCATATTGGTGTCTGAGGATGAGAGCGTATGCTTCAGATATGTCTCTATAATAAAGAAAAGCTCTGAAATGTCAGGATTCTTTCTAAACTCCTTAATCTCATCAAGTGTGTATTCCTTCTGTGAAGAAGCAGCTTTGTCAGGAGTCTGGCTCTTAAGCTTTTCCACAACAGAATCCTGCATCCGAATATCTGCGGTAGAAATATTCTGCGCAGCATTATTAACAACACCGTTTTGCAAATTATTCTGCGCGGCATTATCAGCCACAGCGCTTTGTATATTACTCTGAGCAGCCTGCATACCGGATACAGAAAGACTGCAGAGGTTGATTCCCATAATCTGACCATCAGCGCCGGTTTGCACCTGCAAAATGCCCTCAGAGGCCCAGTAATTGAGGGCACGTATGATGTCGGCTTCAGTATTGCTGAAATGATCGGCAATCTCTGAAATAGTTGCTATGCCTGCCCCGGAGCCTGTCGCACGGAGCAGATAAAGGTATACCTTGACAAACTCACCGTTTGCCTTTGGCATGTATTGATCTATAAAAATATCTGACACAGTAGTGAATGATGTTGCTATGTCACTGCTAATGTTTATCGCTGTCATATAAAAAACTCTCTTTCGCTTAACCTGTGAGCAATTATAGCACAATATTTTAACTGTGTGAAGATGGTAAAAGTGCTACAAGCCTTGTAAACTCGGGCTTTCCGAGTCCACAAAAAAATGTGGATAACGTGGATAACTGTGTAAAATAATTGAAAAATCAATGTATCACAGGGTATATAAGCTGTTGAAAATTATTTAAAAAATCCACACACAAAATGAGAGTTGTTAACATTTTGTATGTGGATAACGTGGATAACTTATTTCTTAAGCAGGTCTTCGCCGATTTCTACTACATTTCCGGCACCCATTGTTATCAACAGGTCACCGTTTACACAATTTTCTGATAAAAATTTCTCGATTTCCTCAAATGATGGGAAATAGTGCGCATTCACACCTTTTTCGAGCAATAAATCCAGGATATCCTTAGATGAGATACCATATGTGTTCTGCTCACGCGCAGCATAGATATCAGCAAGCACCACAACATCTGCCATTGAAAGAACATCGGCAAAATTATTTAAGAATGCCTTGGTTCTGGAATAGGTGTGTGGCTGGAAGCAAAGGACAAGCCTGTCGTGTGGATATTTTTGTGCAGCTGTCAGTGTTGCGCGGATCTCGGTTGGATGGTGAGCGTAGTCATCAATGATTGTGACGCCGTTTACCTTGCCCTTGTACTGGAAACGTCTGTCAGCACCGCCAAATTTGTCAAGGCCTGTGAGGATAGACTCCGTATCAAGACCGAGTGTGGTGGATAAAGCTATGGCTGCGAGCGCATTGCTTACATTGTGAGCGCCCGGAACAGAGAGTTTTACGTCGAAAAGTGGACTACCCTGTCTCATAGCTGTAAAAGATGCACAAGCTTTATCGTCATAGGTTATATTTTCCGGATAGAAATCATATTTTGAATCAAAGCCATAGGTGATAATCTTCTGAGGAAGACCTGCGACAATCTCTTCATAGCGGTCAATCTCACCATTGATGATGGTAGCACCGCCTGCGAGAGTGTTTGATGCATACTCGCGGAAGGAATGTCGGATGTCGTTGATATCCTTGAAGAAATCCAGATGCTCAGCCTCAATATTTAAAATAATACTGTAGCGTGGTCTGAAATTCAAAAAGCTGTTTGTGTACTCACATGCCTCAGAGATGAAGTACTCTGAATCGCCCACACGCAGATTGCCGTGGATAGATGACAAAATACCACCTACGGAAATGGTAGGATCTGTCTGAGCGGCGAGAAGAATTTCGCTGATCATGGATGTGGTGGTAGTCTTGCCGTGTGTGCCGGCTACAGCGATAGAATAATCGTAATTGTCCATAATCTGTCCGAGAAGCTCGGCTCGGGTAAGCATTGGAATACCGGCTGCCTTTGCTGCGGCAAACTCAGGATTGCTTTCGTGGATAGCAGCAGTGTAAACCACCAGGTCGATACCGGAGGTGATATTGTCTGCGCTCTGGCCATATATGACTTTTATGCCCTTGGCCGCAAGAGTTTTTGTGAGGTCTGATTCCTTTGAATCGGAGCCGGAAATTGTAAAGCCCTCCTCATGCAGAATCTCTGCGAGACCGCTCATGCTGATACCGCCGATGCCTATGAAATGGATGTGTATTGGTTTGCTGAAATCTATTTTATACATTAATTTTACCTGCCTGATTTATTATAATTTATATTGTAACTATTAAGAATCGCTGAGAACAAAAAGCCGATGCGTCATGATTGCATGTAAGCAACAGATTTTCTTGTTCTGAATAGTTACTTTATATTAATTATACAACTAAATATAGTATTTGCAAAGGAAAAATAAGGTGAAAGCAGGCATGACTTTCAAATGATAAGGACCATAGCAGGTTAAACAGATATACGATAAATGACACTTGTGCAAAATGTCGAAAAAAAAGAAAAATATTATTTGATTTTGTGAAAAATGTTGAAGTGATAATGCGGCTGTGGTATAATTTTTTTTATAAAAATAATTCATCCGGACCATATGAATTTGATGGGGTTAAAGTATATAGCAGTAACTGCAATTTATGCAGCAGCAACTATAATTTATATGGAAACAATTGTGATTTACTATAGAAGCATTACAGATACGGTTATTACAGAAACAAGTGGTGGGGACCGGATGGCACAACAAAAATTAGGACAGACGAGGAGTGATAACGTGATTAAGAAAGAAATGATAGCCATGCTTTTAGCAGGCGGTCAAGGCAGCAGACTTGGTGTTCTGACAGCGAACGTAGCAAAACCGGCAGTTTCGTTTGGTGGAAAGTACAGAATCATAGATTTTCCGCTTAGCAACTGCATCAATTCAGGCATTGATACAGTGGGTGTACTTACACAGTATCAGCCACTCAGACTTAACAGCCACATCGGAATAGGTATTCCGTGGGATCTCGACAGGAATAATGGAGGAGTGGCAATACTGCCTCCTTATGAGAAGAGTGGCAACAGCGAGTGGTACACAGGTACAGCCAATGCAATCTACCAGAATATGAGGTATATAGACAGTTACAACCCGGACTATGTGTTGATACTGTCAGGAGACCATATTTACAAGATGGACTATGAGGTGATGCTTGATTTCCACAAGGAAAACAATGCAGATGTGACCATAGCAACCATGCCGGTGCCTATCGAGGAGGCCAGCCGATTTGGTATCGTCATAGCCGATGATGATAAGCGCATCAATGCATTTGAGGAAAAGCCGGTTCATCCGCGCAGCAATCTCGCATCAATGGGTATTTACATATTCTCATGGCCGGTGCTAAAGGAAGCCTTACTTGCACTAAAGGATCAGGAAAACTGTGATTTTGGCAAGCATGTCATACCATACTGCTTTGAAAACGACAGACGTATGTTTGCATACGAGTTCAACGGATACTGGAAGGACGTAGGTACACTGGGCTCATACTGGGAGGCCAATATGGAGCTTGTGGACCTCATTCCGGAGTTCAATCTGTACGAGGAGTATTGGAAGATTTACACAAAGAATGATGCAATCGAGCCACTTTATATAGCCAAAGGAGGTCATGTGGAGCGAAGCATCATGGGTGAGGGCTGTGAATGCTATGGTCATGTGGAGCATTCTGTTATAGGTGCCAACGTCAAGATTGGAAGAGGCGCAGTAATACGTGATTCCATCATCATGTGTGACACAGAGATAGGCTCCAATGTCACGATAGACAAGTCCATCATTGCCGAAAATTGTAAGGTGGGCGACAATGTGACACTTGGCTTCGGACAGGAGAAGCCGAACGTATTAAATGAGAGCATATACTCATTTGGGCTTGTCACTATAGGAGAAGATTCTGTGATACCGGACGGGGTAAAGATAGGCAAAAATACAGCAATCTCCGGTGTTACATACGAAGAGGATTACAAAGACGGTGTGCTTGAGGGCGGAGAAGTTATTATCAAGGCAGGTGACGGAAAATGAAGGCAATAGGAATAATTTTGGCCGGCGGCAACAATAATAGGATGAAGGAACTGACAGCAAAACGAGCAGTACCGGCCCTGCCGGTAGCAGGCAGCTTCAGAAGCATAGATTTTGCGCTCAGCAGCATGTCAAACTCGCATATACAGACTGTCGCAGTACTGACCCAGTACAATGCACGCTCACTGAATGAGCATTTAAGCTCAGCAAAATGGTGGAATTTTGGCAGAAAGCAGGGAGGCTTATTCCTCTTTACACCTACAGTCACAGCGGACAACAGTGACTGGTACAGGGGCACGGCAGATGCGATGTATCAGAATATTGATTTTCTCAAGAGGCGCCATGAGCCATATGTCATCATCAGCAGCGGTGACTGTGTATACAAGCTGGATTTCAACAGAGTGCTTGATTTTCACATCGAGAAAAAATCAGACATTACAGTGGTATGCAAGGACATGATGTACAACGACGATGTCAGCCGTTTTGGTGTGGTACGCATGGATGATGAGTCAAGAATCACAGAGTTTGATGAAAAGCCAATCGAGGCCTCATCAAACACCATTTCCACAGGTATCTATGTCATCAGGAGACGACAGCTCATAGAGCTTTTGGAGGCGGCAGCTGAGGAAAACAGATTCGATTTCGTAAATGATATCCTCGTGCGCTACAAAAATGTAAAAAAAATATATGGCTACAAGATAAATTCATACTGGAACAATATCGCCGATATTGATGCATACTTCAAGACTAATATGGATTTCTTAAGACCTGACGTCAGAAGCTATTTCTTCAGGGAGGAGCCGACCATCTGCTCAAAGGTGGACGACCTGCCACCGGCCAAGTTTAATCCGGGCTCAGACATTTCAAACAGCCTCGTATCAAGTGGCTGTATCATAAACGGCAGCGTGGAGGATTCGGTGCTTTTCAAGCAGGTATTTGTGGGCAAAAACACTACAGTGAAGAACTGCGTGATACTCAATGACGTCTACATAGGCGACAATGTGCACCTCGAAAATTGCATCGTAGAGAGCCGCGGAACCATCAATCCAAACACCTGTTATTGTGGTGAGGATGGAGTCATGATAGTAAAAGAAAAAAATATAAGATATGTAATTTAAAAACAAACCAGGGGGACAAAAATATGCAGATTACAGACATCAGAATTCGTAAGGTAGAAAAAGAAGGCAAGATGAAGGCGGTTGTGTCAATCACAATCGATGATGAATTCGTGGTACATGACATCAAGGTAATCGAAGGAGAAAAGGGACTTTTCATCGCCATGCCAAGCCGCAAGGCAAACGATGGCGAGTACAGGGATATAGCCCATCCGATTAACTCTGCCACACGCGAGAATATCCAGAATATGATTCTTGAAAAGTATAAGACAGAGATTGAGAATGTATAAAATCAAACAAAGATTCGAGTCACGAGGGCAGACTTTGGGACTCGTAACATGCTAAGCTATAGCCATCATAAGAAAGAGATAAAAAATCTTTCTTATGATGGCTTATTTTTATATTTTTGGAAGCGGGAGGTATGGTGTATGCATATTTTAGCGTTCATATTAATATTTGTTGTTGGTGCGATTGCAGCAGCGTGCGATGGGGATTTTTCAGGGATAGCTGCAATAGGGAAATTTGTTGGTGGAGCAATTCTGGTCATAGGAATGCTGTGGCTGTTTACGCAACCGGTGCTGCTGGTTATAGTTATTATTTTACTTGTGGTAATTATTGCGTGCTGTTTGGGAACGAAATAGGGGGAAAAGATTAATTGATGATTCTATAAATAATAATGTGAAGAAATGGTTTGAAGAATTTTTAAAAAATTTAATTAGATGAGATCTTGGAAGAAAGTTGATACTTCATATTAAGATATTAAGAAACTAATATTTTTTTACTTTGTTCGTATCTTGAAATGGCGTCAATGAATTGACGCCGAGGAGAAAAGAGTGCTATAATAAATTAATAGTAATTTGCTAAAATGGAGATAAGCACATGAACTACGATGGGTTTAGAAAATGGTTACAAGAAAAGAATAAATACACGGATGCTTCCATAAAGGATATTATATCGAGAATGAGAAGAGCAAATAATATTCTTATATTTCGTAATGAAGATATATATCTTTTCAAATTGGAGCAGTGCGAAGAATTCCAAATGGCATCTGTATCGGTCAAGTCTCAGATGAGGAGAGCAATTAGATTGTACTTTCAATATTTAAAAGAAATGGAGAATACTCAAAGATGAAAATATTATCGTTATTTGCAAATATAGGAGTTGCGGAAGCATATCTGAGAGATATAGGTATAGAAGTGTCTGTAGCAAATGAGCTTATAGAACGGCGTGCAAAATTATATTCGGAAATTTATCCGGAAACAAAAATGATTGCTGGAGATATAACAGATGATGTTGTGTTTACACAGATAATAAAAGCTGCAAGAGAAGAAATGGTGGATTGCATTATGGCAACACCACCGTGCCAAGGAATGAGCACGGCAGGACAACTTGATGAAAATGATGAACGTAATCGATTAGTAATTCCAGTAATAAAAGCAATACATATTTTAAAACCGAGTTACATTTTTATTGAAAATGTTCCGAATTTTTTTAATACTTCTATTCAAGTGAATGATAAAAATATTCTGATTCCAGATTATATAAATGATGAGTTGGGAAATGAATATGAAATACGTAAATATATAATAAATACTAAAGATTATTCGGTTCCTCAAGTAAGGGAAAGAGCTATTTTTCTGATAACAAAAAAAGGATTAGATAACATTTGGGTGCTTCCTGATCCAGATAAAAAGATAATAACAATGAGAGATGCTATAGGTAATATTCCATCAATAGACCCATTTATTAAAGACATTAGTAAAGAAGAGAGAGAGGAAATGTTTCCTGAATACGAAGCAAAGAAAAAACGTGCTTTGAAAATATCAAGATGGAATGTACCGCCGCATCATGTTAAAAGGCAGGTTATTTCAATGATGCATACTCCAACTGGCGAAACCGCTTTTGATAATAAAAAATATTTTCCTGTTAAGGAAAATGGAACACCAGTAAAAGGTTATAGAAATACTTATAAGAGACAGAATTGGGACACTCCTGCATATACAGTTACAATGGATAATAGAAAGATATCATCTCAAAATAATGTTCATCCAGGAAGATATTTGGGGGTAGATGGAAATGGAGATGTTATCTATTCAGATGCAAGAACATTAACATTGTATGAGTTAATGTTGGTAATGAGTTTGCCTTCTAATTGGCCAGTGCCAGAGAAAACATCAGAAGCATTTTTGAGACGAATCATTGGTGAAGGGATTCCACCGCTATTTGTAAAAAAAGTATTTGAAGAATTGATAGAGAGGTAATGATAGGATGCGCTTAAAAGGATTATCGCTGTTTTCAAATGTAGGTATAGCAGAAGCATATTTAAAGGATGTTGGAATAGATGTTGTATTGGCAAATGAGATAGATGAAAAAAGAGCAAGATTTTATCAAGAAGTGTATACAGATGCACATATGATATGTGGAGATATCACGGATCAAATAATTAGAGATGAGATAGTAAAGGAAGCAATACGAAAGAAAGTTGAATTTATTATTGCAACACCTCCATGTCAAGGAATGAGTGAAGCGGGGCTGCGACTTGAATTTGATCCAAGAAATCAACTTATATTTTATGCGGTAGATGTAATAAAGAAAGTAAAACCTAAATTCGTATTGTTAGAAAATGTGCCTAAACAGTTAACAACAAAAATTGAATATAATGGGGAAGTAATTTTAATCCCAGAGTATATTAAAAGAGAATTAGGAGCAGATTATTCTTTCAATAAAGAAACATTGGTGATGGCAAAAGATTATGGTGTTCCGCAGTTGAGAGAGAGAAATATTTTTCTTTTAGTAAAAAAAGGTTTAGGATATATTTGGGAATTTCCTCAAAAGCAACAGGAAATAACATTGGAAGAAGCTATTGGAGAACTTCCTTCCTTAGATCCATTATTAAGAGAAGGCATAGATGAAACAATTAAAAGATTTCCAGATTATGAGAAAAAGAAAGAAGCTGGATTACAGGTATCAAAATGGCATTATCCACCTAAACATTCTTGGAAACAAGTAGAATGGATGATGCATACACCAACAGGTAAATCAGCCATATATAATGATAGATATTATCCGCAGAAAGAAGATGGAACACCGGTTAAAGCACATCATAATAATTATAGGCGATTAAAATGGGACATGCCTTGTAGAACCGTTACTCAGAATAATGGTGTGATTTCTTCATTGGCATGTGTACATCCAGGTAGAAAATATATTTCTGCTAATGGAGAAATATTGTATTCAGATCCTAGAGTTTTGACAATATATGAATTGATGATAGTTATGTCACTTCCTTTAGATTGGAATATTCCTGAATGGGCAGAAGATACGTTTATAAGACGTGTATTCGGAGAGGGAATTCCTTCAAAATTGGTTAAGGAAATAGTTGGAGAATTAACAAGGCAGCTGTAAGGAGGGATTGTATATATGGGAAAAATAGTAATACCAAAACATAGTGCAGATATTGATGAAATGAATGCGGTTTTAAAAATACACTATGATGCGAATGATTGGGTGGGTTCACAAGAATATACAAAAAAATTGAAAGCTATGATTGGTGCGGATCAATATGCTTCATCATATCCAAAAAAAGCCCAAGTTCCAACGTATTTTGGATTTCTTGAGTGTAAAATGACACCTGGAAAGAGAATTACCGAAAGAAAAATTACTGAGACCGGCAAAAGTATGTATGAGGCAATAATAAATGATGATATTGCAGAAAGACAAAAACTTTTAATGGATGCTATAGAAAAAGTTATTTTTGGAAGAAATAATGGGGGTTGTGCTAGTAGCGAGTCAGATATAGAGGCTCCTGATTTGGCAATAAAGTGCATTCTGGATACTGGGTATTGTACAAGTCATGAATATGCATATATGATTTGGAACTTACATGATAATGGGAAGAAATATTATCAAAGTTTACCAGATATTATAAAAGCAAGAAGTTCTGATGGAATTGCACTTCAGCAAGAAGCAAGTAATTATGCTGATTGGAAACCAATATTAGCATTAATACGATGGGGATTTTTGAAAGAAGCTGATGATGGACGTCAGAAAGTAATGATACATCCTGATGTATATTCAAGTTATGGCGATAGACTTGAAAATATAAAAGTATATAACATAGATAAATTAGAACCAATTGAAATAGATTCTATTCAAGAAACTGATTCTGTTGATGATACAGTATTCAAGCCATTTGCTATATCAGAAGAAAATTCAATGCAAATACAAACGGGTACACTTAGGGAGGAAATAGTTAATGTTGAAAAACAGCATATTTATACAGGGGATAGTGTATTGTTTGTTAATAGCTCTATAAGCAGACTGTTGGCATATCATAGTTATTTTATAAATGACATGACTAAAGTGGGAACAAAATATCAAATGTCTCTGGAAATAGAAGGTGCTGTAAATAGACGGCAGGAGGATGTACTAATAGCTGAATTAAAAGAAGAAGCAAGAAAGCAAAATGAAAATGATCAACATGGATTACTGATAGATATATTAAATTATAGTAAATACATGCAGAATATAAAAGGTGTGTCAGAAAAAAATCAAGATATAGAACCTGTTAATTTAGTAATTAGAGTTTTAAGTGAACTGGATTACTTAAATGAGAATGAGTTGAAATATCTGCTGGCTGAAATGATATTAGGAAATCTTAATTATTCTGAAGCTATTGATTTGATAATTGAAAAAAGAGACTTAGGAGTCATTGTAACAAGTGAAAGAGAAGCAGAACTTGATTATAAGTTTGTTAATGCTTTAGTAGCGGGTAGATTATTAGAATGGTCGGAAACGGATGAGGGAAAAGTGTTAAGGTTAGCGGAGGACCTTGATAGTACATATTTAGAGCAACTTAAAAGATTAATGGTATATGCGGTAGATATATCCAAATCAAGCAATAAAAAAGATAATGAATCATTGCCATTGTCAATAAAAGCAGTGTCTGTTGATGATAGTGTAGGAAATGAGGAACTGTCAGAAATTTGTGTTAGAATAATAGAAAATCCTAAAATAGTGCAAGGAGATTATATAATTCTAGTAAAAAATGCTTTTGGTTGTATAGCGAATTATATGGTATATCAAGTCATATCAGTTCAGAAATCAGATGAATATATGAAACTAGAAATAGCAAAACACAGTTTCATTAATAAGGACAAGGAAGATGAGGTATTAAAGGATCTTAAGGAGGCATACTATGGCGAATGTGAATAAAATTGAGCAGTACAATAAGGGAACGGTATTTCCGGATAGTTATGAAGAGACATACTTAGCTACTAAACATATAAGCGATATTAAATTAGCAATTCCAAATGATATTTTTAAAAAATTGAAACAGAAAATTGAAGAAAAGGGATTATATTTTGGGGATGATTCTGTTTTACGAAATATTATTGCAGGAATTATTAAAGGAAATATCATTTTGCAGGGACCTCCTGGAACTGGAAAAACTACACTGGCAAAAATTATATGCGATGTTTTTGAGGTGACCTATACCGAAGCTACTGCGAATTCGGATTGGACTACATATGATTCGATAGGAGGCCTACAACCGTCTGCAAATGATGAAGGTCATGAAGTTATTGAGGGGAAAAACGGATATGTTGTATCAAGCATACTAAAATGTTGTGACTTAATTGTAAAAAATGAAAATGACAACGGAACATTGCAAGGTAACTGGTTGATTTTAGATGAACTAAATCGTTGTGAAATTGATAAAGTATTTGGAGATCTCTTTACAGCTTTAGGATCTGATGCGTCTGAGACAGAGCGTGTTATTAACTTGTGGTATCAGAAAGATGAAAATAAAAAAATGGTTTACATTCCAAATAGATATAGAATTATTGGTGCAATGAATAACATTGATAAAAATTTTGTAAATGATATATCACAGGGACTTAGCAGACGTTTTACATTTATTGATATTATGCCACCGCAGGAAATATATTTTCAAAATGAAGCGAAAAATGCAAAGAAATTGGCGATGACAAGAGTTATTGATAAGGTTAAAGAATTTGGTACAGCAATTATAGATGATGATTATATGAATGATTTGGATGTACTTGATGAGTTTAATGAAATAGAAAATACAATGCTAGAATTGTTCAAGAAAATACGATACTCACATCAAGAAGATGAATCATATTTGGGACTTCAAGTGGGCACAGCTCAAATCATTGATTTGTATGAAAGTATATATATATCGATGATTGTGGCTGATGTTAAGAATATTGATAAGAAAGGCGAATGTATAAAAGATATTATTGATTCAACTTTTGCAAGTAGAATTATTCCGCAGCTTGATGGCTATGATTATAATAAATTGGCAATGTTTTATGATAATGTTAAAGATGAAAGTCCTTTTTCATATCTAAAAAGAACAAAAGAGGCAATATATAGATTTATTCACTAGGGGAGCTTATGGAAAATAATTTATTTTCAGAACATCAAATAGAGTTTATGTATTCAGATCCGATGTTTTTCCGATTTGTAAACGATTATTTTTCCTCGTTCTCAATTCAAAGTTCAAACTTTGGAATGGGAATGAAAAATACTGATGAAATGTCGGAAACTGATATGCATATATATATTCGTATTATTTTGGCAAACTTAGCTGAACTAAGACAAATGATTTCAGAAATTGAGAAATCACTATCATATACTTATAAGGATTCAGTTCAAACCTTTGATGGAGAAATCCACGGACATTTACAAGTGCAAAAGTATCTTCAATTAAAAACGCAGATTAAATATCCTAAGGAGTACCCTTGCCAAATAAAAAAACGAACATCAGTCACACCAGAAAATATATTTCTGATTTATATCGTTGATTATGTTATTAGATTACTTGATTTTTTTGCAAAGGTACTTCGTAACTATATAGGAAACACATATTCAACAGAAAAAACACTGATAGATGAGTATAGGAGAGCTTTTCATGCTTTTTCGCGTAAAAATTATTTTAGAGAATGTGCACTATCATTAGAAAATATAAGGAAAAAATATGGAGATGAATTTCCAGCCAACCTTTTAAATTTAATAAAAATAAGAGCAGCTAAAGGCAAAATCCGCAATTATCAATCCTATGAAAAAATATTTGATTGGTATTGGAAATATAAGCAGGGAACAATAGAATTTGATTTATTAAAAACGTTACGTATATTACGATATTCTGATGATTTCTGTAATAGGCTGTTTGAATTATGGTGTCTATATTCAATTAAGGAAACATTTATCAAAGAATTTGGAATGACACTCATAAGTGAGAGAAATATTATGGATGTGGGTAATCAAAGTGTTTTTACACTAAAAGCAGCAAATGATGGAATTGTAGAAGTATTTTATCAAAAGGGGGCAAAATTATATTGGGATGAAGAAGCTGAGCCGGTATGGAAATATATTGATTTGGAAGGGAAGAAAAAGAGATTAATAGGAATTCCGGATATTTCTGTTAAGTACTCTGCAAGCACGAATTCCTTGGTTATGATAGATTTAAAAAATAGAATACGTACGGCTGGAAGTAACTCTGAAGAAATATATAAAATGATAGGTTACTTCTCGAATTT
>ERZ1024378.81-NODE-81-length-15853-cov-8.046715_pt1 | contig 15853 bp, 4 predicted proteins | sample MGYA00520787_ERZ1024378 | MGnify/ENA primary metagenome ERZ1024378 (study PRJEB33242, sample SAMEA3444269) | Homo sapiens | biome: Host associated; feature: Gastrointestinal tract; material: Stool | place: Uganda | collected 2011-01-01 ... | reverse complement strand
TTCTGACTATTTATCAGATTGTACATTTCCTTTTCTGTCATAATTCTATTTTCTTTTGTTATTTATAGTCTATTGAATAATATAATAAGCGCAAAGATAATGCCAATTATTGAAACGAGCGATTATCTCTGCGCTTTATTAACATTTATTCCGTAATTTTACGTCATTCATTCCTTTATTTAAGGGCTATCTTCTTTACGGCTATCTGTTTTCCGCCTCGCGTTACCTCTACGGCTACAGTTCCATTTACTGGTGAGCGAAGCAGTTCTGTATCAGATTTTGCCTGTTTCTGAAGTGCCAGGACACCTGAGGTTCCGTATATTCTGATGATGTCGTTCTGTTTCAGACCCTTTATCTGGATATGATAGTTGCCGCTAGGAACAATGGTGATGTCTGACTTCATGTCAGTCTCCTTGCGGTTGAAACTGATATTGAAGCGGTTGTTCATCTCACCTGCTTGGGCAGCATAGAATGGATAACTGCCATCCTTCAGATCTACCGCCTTGCCGGTTTCCTTGTCCTTCAGCCAAACGGTTTCATATTCGCTGACATCGCAATCCTCAGGGATGCTGATGCTGTATTCACCGGTTTCCGGCAGACTGACTCCGATGGTCTGTTCTGCATCAATGCTGACCGCAGAGAGGAGAGAGTAGCGTCCACCATTGCGCATAGCATAGATCTGAGCATTCTGGTTCGTCATCCATTTCACTCCATCGCTTCCCATATCAAAGTCGCTTTTTGCTTCGTAGGCAGGAACTGTATTCAACTGGAGCTGGTCATCTACAGGAGCGCTGTTGCCGGCTCTGCTGTTTCTGTTGCTCTGTGTGATGGCGATGTCGAGGGCTCGGGTTGCTTGATAGGCTGTTGTTGCCCTTGCTTCCGAATGTTCTACTATCACGCTTTCTGAATTATCCAGAGTGGCAGTCTGCGTAAACACGGCATCCATTGCTGGGATGTAGCCATTCGTTGAAACACCCGTGTCTGAATCATAGGTATTGATAGCCTTGTAGCTGCCGTTTTCTTCGCATTGGTAGATGACTCTGCCATATTCCATATCGCTATAGTTCATGGCGCAGAGATAAGGAGAACCGAAGAGGTTCCAGCCCATGTTCTCCTTGTGGGTGAACTTCAAACCGCCGCCATTACTGTCTGACCATGGTTGCTGGTTATTGTTCTGTACCAGGGTAATCTTATCCAGCAGACTTCTGTTGGTCCTACCATCTTTCTCTGTGTAACTGATTCCATAGAAACGGACGGTCTTAGCTGCTGTGGCATCCATTCTGAAACCTGCGGTAAAGTTTCGCTGGTTATCCACACCTTTTACCCATGCTTTACTCTCGCTTTGGTCAAACTTATAGTCGTACTTGGCACGAGTAGCTGCATTATAGTAGTAGGCTGCTACGCTACCATCAGCAGGATTATTTGTGCCCTCAACCTCCATATTGGTAGCCTTGAAAGGCATGGAGAAGAAGTTGGTTCCTGACTTTAAGTTTCTTTCCACGGCAAAGTTGGTGAGGTTTACATAGCTGTTGTTGCCTCTTAAACCAGCGTGGTGCTTCAAAAGCAGGAAGCCTGGGCTGAACGGATTCATCTCTGTATAGAATGTGTTGTCGAGTTTCAGCTCCTTGTCTTCTGTCATGACATAGACCACAGATTTACCATGAGGATAATCTGCCTGGTTTGCTGTAGCATCGTTTGTCAGATACCAAGTCTCGAAACATCCGTTGTCAACCTTGTCTCTGATGCGTTGGTTGCCGGCAAGATCATGGTCGTGCATCACCTGAATGGTGCAATCCTTTGTAGGATTTCCGGCTACGTTGGCATCGTGTTGGTTGATGTTGGCATTGTCTGTCTCGTCAAGCTGGTACTTCCAATAATCATCTTTCACATATTTATTATAGGTGATTACAGATGTTCTGTTGGCAGCACTACCTGTCGATGATGGTAATGCACCAGAAGCAGTTACATTGACGGTCTTCACATCCTCAACAGTTCCTAAAACCAGACTGTTGTAGAGCAAACTACTTGCATCGCCTATTACCTTTGCATTTGCATCGAGGATAGAGGTAGAGAGCATGCTGTTGCCTCGGAGGTTGACGTCGCCCGAAACCTTGAAACCATCTACAATACACATTCTGGTATCTGTAGTTCCGCTGTTGAGTGTCAGTCCATTGAGGGCAGACTGACTGGAAGACTCGATGATTCCTTTTCTCTGAGTAAGGAGATCCTTTACGATAGCTTCTGTCCCTGTTTTAGAACTTTTTTCTTCGCGCATCGAACCAAACATCTTGACGCCAGGCATGCTGATGTTCACGTTATCAGCCTTCAGATTTCTATCTACGAAGACGTAGCCATATTTACCTGTATTCTTGTTGGCATAAAGTTCAGCCAGGTTGATGGCGCCTTGCAGGTCGTTGGTTGGACTATACCAGCTTTCACCTGTTCCTGCAACAGCAGAACCTTCTTTTACATAGATAATCTGAATCATCTTCGTGTCGCACTCGTATGCACCGATATCGATGTTGTCGCCAATCAGACGAGCTGTATTGCCCAAGTCCTTTTCTGAGTTTATATCAGCATTTAGCTGATATCTGTCGTTGCTTCCTTTATCGAGTAACATGAGGCTAGGTCGAATTCTATAGTCACCGTTATTTGGATCAACGAAGTTTGGACCATTTAGCACATCACCATTCTCTATAGACTTGTCAATCACGACATTTTTGTTATTTGTATTCAGATTTTGAAATTTATTCTTCCAAGCAACAGAATTATAGACACTTTGAGTTCCAACAACTGCTGTGCCTTTATTATTATTGACAAACGTTGCATTTGTTATGTCTGCTGATAGGGATTCACTGATATTAAGACCATCTCCTTCTCCGTCAGCAAACAATACGTTCCACATCTTTATGCCGGATTCGTTATCTTCTGTCGCAACATCATTGTTAACTACCATTCCGGTTCCCTTGTTCTTTCTAAAGGCACTATTGTGTATCTTTAAAAGACTTCCTTCATTATTGGTAGACAAATTAACCTTCGCATTTACTCCCACACCGCTCTGGTTCTGGAATGTGAAACCGGAAATCGTTACCGGCTTACCATTCGTTACGATATTGAGCAGGTTCTTGGTTTCGCCTGCCTTGGCAGGGTTCTCAATGAGTACCGAAGGCTTGCTGAAGTCTTGCACCTCTGTATCGTCTGCATTTTTCGAGCCCGTACAGCCACCTACAAGTTCTATCGATTCTATAAACTCAGCCTTGTCGGCTTTGTTTACAATGAGAGAAAAGGCATCGCCGCCAGAGTAGGTTGGCGAATAATAGGTACCTCCACGTACAAACACCTTTCTCTTGCTGTTGGTTGTAGAACCTGGTGTGGTGCTACCTGAAGGGTTAGCCATGGCAATGATGGCGCCACGGAGGTCGGTGCTTTGGTTGTCCCAACTGCTACCGTCACCATTTCCTTTCTCTTCCGTTCCGATATAAACCTCTTCGAAGTCTGTAAACGTGAATACATACTGGAATTCATACATACCGATGTCGATAGGCTTTACAGCTACATTACCATTCTCGTCTTTCGGACCAACGTATCTGTTGTATGTACCGCTGGCAGGACGAATGTACTCAGATGGATAACCATATTTCTCAAGGCGAGTATTGTGCATAGTCCACCATTTCTGATATTTACCAGTCTCGTTTGCATCGTTTGCATCTTTGCTTCCATCACCTGCATCTGTAAGCACAGAGATAGCCTGAGGATTCCACTTGGCATCCTGTGTATAACCTTCGTAACCCTTTGTTGTTGTAGGCGCTGTGAAACGTGGACCATCCGATGCGATGTTCTCCTTGTTCAGCTTGATGTTACCATCCTTTGCAGTAGAAGCTGGTAATGCATCCCAGGCGCAGTTGCGCATGTGCTCTCTTTTGAGGAGTACACTTTTGCGTGTTGATTCATTACCCCAAATGGCGGTATTATATAATATAGGTGTAATCGTACCGTTTGTCACCTCGTTCTCCACATGGATAGCGCCGTCTTCCATTGCCTTGTTGTTCACGATGAGGCTGTTCACGATGTAGGCATCCTGATAGCCTGCAGTCATGGTGTTGGCATCATTAGCTCTACGGATATAGATGGCTCCGCCTTGCGAGCTTTCTGTGCCCGTATATTTGCCATAGGTCACATCGTTGTTGGCTAAGAGCGAGTTGACGATATGCAGGTTTCCATTATCCGATTTTGTGAGATAGAGATAGATGGCTCCACCTTTGCCTGGTTCGGTAACTTCATCCAGACTAGCCTTTTCTGATACGTTACTGTTGCCGCTGATTGTACTGCCGATGATGTCCAGACTCGCATTGTTGACATAGACAGCTCCGCCATGCAGACCGGAATTCTTGATCAGTCGGCAACGGTTCAATGTATAGTTCACGCGGTTGGTGTAGATAGCGCCTCCACGACCAATCTCGGCAACTTCGGTAGTTCCTCCTTCTTCTGTCTTCAGCTGTGTTAAGGTCTCACCATTCATGATGGTAATACCGTCTAATACGACTTCATTGTTAGAAGTAGCCGAAGCACCTGTGACACTTGCCTTACTGTAAATCACATGATATACATTACGCTCCTTTTCCGATGCCTTGATGTCACCGGAAAGAATCGTAGGATTTGAAAACTCCCATGGCTCTATCAGACCGTTCTTGTTGTTGTCGGTCATGTCGTTGGCGTTGCGCTTTGTCAGAATATCTTTGATTTTTCCATCTGGAACCAAAGTCTTGCCTCCGAAGCTTGTTAACTCATCTCCAGTTTTTTCTCCTGTAGTAGGATTAACAGGAGTTGAAGAATACAGGTCATTTTCTGAGAAACTGCCGAAGATGTCTACGTTCACAGGGATGGTGAAGCTCTGCAAGCGACGGTCTATCGTGTTCTGCTCTGGCGAAAGATCTTGGTTCTGTCGCATCTTGCTCGGCTTGTAGGTTCCGCCTGTCATCAGAATTTCGAAGTGGGTAGCCTCGGTAGCAACTCCCTCTGTTCTTGCCTCATTGATATAGTCGAGGGCTGCTTCGAGACTGTTGAAAGGAGTAAGGAAGGAGCGGCCATAATACTTTGCCTTCTCTTCTTCTGTTACAATCTCACCACCTGTCTGAGAAACAAACAGGCGCTTCAGAAGTTTTTCCTTGTTAAACGCCGGCAAATCAGATGCGTATGCACCTGCTGTCTGTTGTTTGGTCATGGTTCTTTCCTTGCCGGTAATATCATAGTTGCTGATACCATACTTCTTCCATGCATTTACGTATGCTTTCTCAACTCCGTTGCCAATCAATGGAGAATAGGCACGAGGTTTGAAGATTTTGTTGTCGTTGAAGTAACTGTCCAGGTCGCTGGTCATCTCCGTGTTCATTCTGTTGGCTGGCAATGCCATCTTCTCTACGAAACAATAGTTGTATGGGTAGAATTCTTCCGTATATGCCCCCTGACCCTGTGCTTGCAGATAGTCGAATGCCTTATAGTTCACATCACCACTGATGTTGTTGTCAGTCTGTGCCGTATTTCCCCATATCACGGAGTTACCGCCAATCAGGGAGTTCTCCTCCTGGTAGATTCCGCCACCGATGGTTGCCTCGTTTTTGGCGATGGTGCATGAGATGACGTAGGCATGGTATTTCTTGGTGTCTTCGTTCTGGTCGTTGGAACGGAGTGCATAGATGGCACCACCTTTCTGTGCCTTGTTTCTTACGATGACACTACCGCTTACGATGCTACCCTTCAGCAGCATGAGAGCACCGCCCTGGGTTGCCTGACAGTCGGAAATTTCACAGTTGCGGACATGTGCCATTCTTGGTACAATGGCTGCACCACCCATACTCTTGAAGCCCGACTTGTCGCTAGCATTACCGTCAATCAGACGACAGCCATCTATGATGGTATTGTCTGTCAAAGCAGAGGTATTGTAGTCGTCATAGTCGCCTGTAGGCCATTTCCCGAAGCACACGGTGTGGTAGCCGTTCACCTCCTGGTTAACGGCAGAACCTTCTTTTACTTCGGTCTTCGCACTTAATACCGTCTGGTAAGTGCTGATACAGTCGCGCTTGTCATTATCCCAATTGGCTGTTCCGTCTTTCAGCTTTCCTCCTTCCTGGTCACCCTCATAGTAGCCACCCATCAGGCATACTCCGTTAGGAATCAGGAAGGTGTAGCTCTGTGGATCGCTAGGGTCTGCCAGCGTGTTGGCATGATAAACAAATCGATTTCCTGTTTCATCACCCTGATAGCCTGCTACTTTAACATACACCTGATGCTTTTGGTTATTAACTGTGATGCCCTGGTTTGCAGTTTCAAATTTCCTGCCGGCAGCAGTCAGTACGTCCTGCAGCTTGTCAGCACAGGCAGCATTTTCCGGACTGTCTCCGCTTCGGTTTCCCCATCCGTTCTGGGTTACATAATAAATGTAATCCACAATATTTGCGCTGTTTGTCTTTTCCTGTGGTGCAATGTTGGCAGTATTGTCTGCCTCATAGGCACCGATATCAATGGCGCAGTCCTTGATTCGGTTGGTATAGTCCATGTCGGTTTCCGGAAGGATGATTCCATTTCCTACATTTGTGGTTCCACCATTCAGACACTTGTTGCCCGTCAAACCACCCGCCTCGTACAGACGGAAGTTGTTCTTCAGGCGGGCATTGCGGAAGCGGAAATTGTTTCCACTTTCGTAGGACTGGTCCTCAAATGGGAAAGCCTGAGCCTTATCTCCTGTGAAGTTACCATCGCTTTCCTGGAATTTGCTGCTCAGGTCATTACTGTTCATGTAGCAGTTGTGGGATGGATTCATCTTGCCCGATGCAGCAGAGTTTACCTGATCTGTGATGCTTTTGCCGTTGTTGTAATTATCATAGATGATACAGTTGTAGAGTGAGAGCTGTGAGTTAACTCCAGTATTGCTGTCCTGCCAGTGATAGATGCCGGTTCCGTTTGTCGCCATATTGTAGGCGATGGTATTGTTGTAGAACTTGGCACTCTCCAGGAAGATACCTCCGCCACGACAGCTTCCGTTATAACAGCGGTTGTTTGCCACCACAAGGTTGTAGCCGGTGCCTTGAATCATATAGGCTCCGCCTCCATAACTTTCACTGCTATTGGCATAACTCAGGTTTCTCAGCAGATAACTGTTCGAAATCTTACTGTTCTCTCCGTCCATATACAAACCGCCACCACGCACACGACCGCCATGGTTGAAGTTGTTGACGATGATGAGGTTTTCCAGTTCTACTCCTCGGAATACGCGCACACCGGCTCCTCCGTCACGGTTGGCACCAGGATAGTTGATGATGTAGCCGTGACGTACAGAGAAGCCATCCCATTTGGCATACTCGTAATCCTTGTAGTTGATGTTGTCTATCAAGTTTCCTTTATAGCGTACGGCATTACCATCTGTACGTAAGGAGTTTCCATCACCCGATGGTGACCAGGTAGGAAGACAGACGTCTGGCTGATACAGTACATAGTGGCGTTCTGTATTTCCACTGTTCATCAACGTTTTTGTAAAGTCATATTTAGAGCCATCTCCAGAATTGTTCTCCTGATACCACATTTCCTTATCTCCGTTTTTGAAGTATACAGGCGATTCCTTTCTGATCTGGAGAATGGTTTCATACTTGGTCTTGTCCAAAGTCTCGTATTCCTTACGTGCCGGTACGTATTGTGACAGCAGCGGATGGCGGTCGTCTTCTCCAGGATAGCCTTCGTATGGAAAACCGCCTATTACCTCCACCTTGTCTCTGACAACAAAGCCTTTGTAGTCTGTATAGATGCCTGCACCTACCCAAACTACTACCCGGTCTTTCTTGTCTGTGATATCCTTATTCAATTCTGCCGCTCTTTCTACAGCATATTGCAGACCGCTGATGTAACGCTCCTCTCTGTTGTTGGCAATCTTGTTATAGGTGCCCCAGCCAGAGAGATACTGCTTGTTCAGGTTACCTGAACTCTCCCAGAATTTACCGTAAGAATCTGTTTCAGAACGATACTTGCCTTTAGCTTGACTATAATCTGTATTGTCAATAGTGGTGCTAAGCAGCGTTTTGTCACTCTGCTTTACATAGAAATTATTGCCCGTTCTATCCTGTGTATTATCACACATAGCGTTACCGATGATAGCCTTGTCCCATGTGCTTCCGTCATATTCGGTATCCGATTCATTTAGAAGATTGAAGTCTGGGTTACCGTCCTTGTCGTCATCATTGGCATCGCTGATGCTTACATAATTCTGGTTGTACGAACGCACGTAGATAATCTTTCCTGCTTTGGGCAGGAGTGCTTCGTATGCACCCAAGTCGGGAGCACCACCTAGGTTGCGGTCTTCGCCGGTGATGTCCTTGGCTGTTGTGGTGGTTATTTGGGCACTGTTGATGATTCTGCCAGCCTGTGTAGAACTGGTCAACGGGCGGAAGGATGAATAACCTCCGTAATATACGTTGCCGCTCATGCTGGCACCCACTTTGTTGGTTGGGTTGCTGAAGTTTAGGGCTCCGTCTTTTCCAAGAGTGCTGATGTCCTGGCTGTTCATACTGTTCTTGCATTCTGAATCTACCCATGTGCCGTTGATTTCCAGTTTGTTTCCTACAGCATACGAGGTAGCCTTCACAAGGTCGTAATCTGGTGCCACTCCCTCATTGTTGATGATGCTTACATGGTTGAGGGTGAGTGTGTTGTTGCTGCCCTGGCTCTTGTTCAGATAGATGATGGAAGGCAGTTCTGATGGATTCTGATTAAGCGGATCCTTACTTGTGTTGTTGTTGATGACGCAGTTTTCCAGTTCCAATTTCACATTCACGGCATCTGGCATGGTAGCGATAGCACCGCCATCTGTCGCTGTATTGTTCTCAAAGATGCAATTCTTCAGCTTCACGGTGGTTGCTTGGCTGCTCTGGTCCATGCTGCCTATCAGCACGCCGCCACCATAAGGCATGTAGGCAGTACCGGCAGCGTATGCATGGGTAAAGGCATAGCCGTCGATGGTGATGTTGGCACCCGCTTCGATGCGGACCAGATGGTAGAGACCTTCGTTGAGTTCAGAACCGCTGAGGTTTCCGTTCAGCTCGGTGCGGTATTTGATAGGGTCGCGGTCTTCATCTTTCGGATTCGGGTTTTCCGAATACTCCGGATAACCGCCATACACGGTTATGGGAAGTACGCAAGGTTGAATGTTAAAGGTGCATGACCTGGCGTCTGTTTCCTCGAACGTGTAGGCAATCTTCGGTTCGAAGATACCCTCACGGCTGCAGATTTCAAACCCCCAACCGCTGTTCTTCTCAATAGTGAAATCCTTTGGTGTAGTATTGCCCTTGGTAACTACCTTAACCTGTTCTCCATCCTTGATGTCGGCAAGATAACCCAATACTTCATCTACGGATGATGAGGTATAGCTCTTTTCCCACGACTCTCCTGTTCCGTCCACCAGTTCTCGTGAACGGTCGAAGTAGATGCGCAGGCGTTTTTTGGTATCATTCTTTTCGAATACAAGGTCTTGGCTGTCAGTCATATAGGCTCCTGCTGACGGAACCGAACTGATAGCCTTTCCGCTCAGGTCTATTTTTGGCTGATACAGGTAGGAAGATGGCAGGAGGGCATAGCTGATGCCCACGTTGCGCAGTCGGGTTCCTTTCACTGTTTCCCAGTAATAGTTCACCGTCTTCATGTCTGTAAGCACGCCACGTTTCTCGTTGAAGGCTTCCACCGTGTTGTAAGGTGCTTCTGTACCCATCTTGAAACCCTTGCCTGAGTAATACGTGTTGATGGAGATGGTTCCGCTCTGATAGGTGTTGGTCCATTTGGCTGCATTTACATCCGAGATGGCGTTGTTGTAGAACTGTACGGTCTTTTCTGATGGCTTGGCTGCATAAATCTGCGCCATGGATGCAGAGTTGCTGGTGCCAGACTTGTGCCGGAGCAGCGAGTTGTTCCAGATGACATTGTTGGCAAGCAGACCCTTTTCCTTGATATACACACCACCCGTATAGGATGACATCTCGTCAGCAGCATCAGGTGTGTTGTTGGTATAGTTGTTGACGATGGTGTTGTTAATCACCAGTCCATGACCATCCAAATACACAGCACCATTTCGGGTACTGGTATTGTTACTGATTACCGAGGTGGCAAGAATCTGATAATAGGCTTTCTCCGTGTTGCTAGCGTCACCATTCAGATATACACCCGCTCCCTGATAGGCAGAGCAGTTGGTTACCATGCTTCGGGTGATGAAGCCGGCTTCGTCTATATAGATACCTCCGCCCTGATAAGCCGAGCAGTTGTATACCAGGTTACCTTCCGTCTGTCCGTTCTTGCAGTAGATGCCGCCGCCACGTGGCTGGGTGTTTGTGGTTTTCTTCATGCCAGGGTTGCAGAATCTCACGGTGCAGTAGCGCATTCGGGCTGACGGGTCATTGATATAAACGCCCGCACCACAGTCTGGGTCGTATTGGGCAGCGTTCGTTTCGTTATATTTACCTCCCTCAATGGTGAAGCCTTCAAGATATACTTCGTCGGTAAAGGCATTTCCTCCAGGCAGGGGAGCAAACCATACCACATGGTAGGAACCGCTGGTTTTTATGTTCCAGGCTTCGTCAGTGTTATTCCAATTAGCGTCGCCGCTTCCAGTGAATTCCGCACCTCTGATGATGGATTCCTTTTTCCATCCCCATGGCTTTAAATTCTTGGCTTTCTCTATGCGTTCTGAACGACTTTTCTCATTTCCCTCAAAGGCACCATAAACGCTGATGCCATTCTTCATCAGTAGGGATACCGGGGCTGATGAATCATCGGCAAGAATTCGGTCTTTTACCACATAGGTTCCGGCTGCTACCCAGACTTCGCCTTTCTCGCCTGGTGCCTTTTCTGCCAAATCGTTGATGGCCCACTGGATATCGTCCGTGGCATCATTCCATGTTGATCCGTCGCCCTTTCCCTCTTTCTCTGGCTTCACGTATCTGATGCGTCCTGCCTTCATTCGGGCATACTCGTAGGCACCAATGTCGATGGTGTTGGTCTGGTAGCGTGTTCTACCCATGATGTCGGTAGAGGTTGTTTCCAGGTTTTCTGCAAAGTTTTTGTAGTATTCCAGTTTACCCTTGTTCAGAAGGGCAGAGGTTTCCTCAAAAGTGAAGGCGGTGCTGTATAATTGCTTCAGGTTACTGCTGAACGAGAAGTCGTAACCCTGGTTCACGGCACTCTGCTTGAACCAAGGGGCTGGCTCTGTGCCGTGGTTCTCGTTGCTGATCCATACGTTTCCATTATCGTCGGTATTGGTATCGGAATTGGTTACCTTTACTTCCGGAAAAGCACAGAAATAGAAGGCAGGACGGGTGTCTTGCTTGCTGAGTGCCGTGGAATGCCAGAGCACGGTGTTGTAAACCGCTCCGCCGTCATTGCTGCCTGATGCTCCGGCTGTGGTGAGGTCTACGGCTGATACGGTGTTGGCTATTACAGAACAGTTGACGATTTTCGATGTGTTCGAAAGTCGGATACCGCCGTTTGTGTTGTTGTTGATGTTGCAGTTGTAGATGGTGGCTGTTCCGTCTATCCACATACCGCCACCTTCGTTCTCGCTGGTGCCTCGCTTGCCTGCCACATTATTAAAAAAGCAGCAGTAGCTGATGGCTGACTGCTGGTTGGTACAGGACTTATCTACATAGATGGCACCGCCGCGCATGCCGTAGTTGTTCGCAAAGTTACATTGCGAAATACGGAAGTGACGGCTGCTGGCATTGTTGTCGTTGCTGTTGTTCACCACGTAGATACCACCGCCTCTGCCATTTGCAGAAGTATTCTCTCCACTGGCATTACCTGCTGCGATAAGGAAACCGGAAACTATGGTTGGGGCGTTGTTTTCGTTGGTGTTGTCCTGTGTTACGCCCATCTGTAGGGTCAGCACATGGGTGGCATTGTCGGTGCGGGTGGTGTTCTCAGGGTAAATAATCAGCTGCTGGCTCGCCTTGTCGTTGGTGTTGATATCGCCCACCAGAGCCGTCTGATACTTCATCTGATATTTATGTCTGCCCGTAGGGAGGGCGTTCTTGTTGGTTTCTTTTCCTTCAAAACCTCCATACATGGCAACGCCCGAAGGGAGAACGAAGCCTCCCTCCGGTGCCTTGTAGATGTGACCGGTAATATCCTCATAGCCTTTCACCCAGATTTCGTCGCCAGCCTTGGCTAGGCGCAGCGCATTTTCCAGGGTGATTGCCTGAGTCCATGATGAGCCGTCACCACCGTCTGTTGCCTCAGCCGTTACATGATAGGTCTTGCTGCTCTGTGCGAACAGGGAGCTGACACTGCTCAGGAGGATGAGGAGTGCTATGATTTTCCTGTATGTCGTATGTTGTATTCTCATGCTGAAAAGAGTTTTATATGTCGAATTTGCTGATTGTGATATTTGGCTCCTCACCGAGTTTGCTGCCCGATATTCTTGCATTGATCTTGTACCAGCGGGCTGGGATAAAGCCATCTTTCAAATTGCTCATGTCAAATGTCACGTTGTATATCTTGTTCCCTGTTGTTCCTTCTTTCTCTGTGTCAAGCTGGAAGGTGATGCGAGGAGGATTGGTTCCGTCTGGGAAGGTATAATGATATACCCGTCCGTTGCGCTTGCTGATTTCCGAGGTGTTCAAGAAGGAGGTCTGTCCACTTACCGAAACCATAGGAGATACATTTTTATGGTAAAGGGTAGGGAAGAGTCTGCCATATCCTGAACCGGAAACGGTTGTTTCTTGACCTGCCGGTTCTCCGTGATAAGTAAAACCTTGTACTTTCACATTTGTGAATTTTTGCTTACCATCTTCGCCTTTCTCGTAGGCTCCCTTAGCATCCCATTGTATGTCAATCTTGGCAGCCAATCTGCCCAGTACCATGCGCCAGTATTGTTTGGTGTTGATATTGGCATTGATGTTCTGTTCTACTTTTATTTCGCGCTCATCGGTAAGAATTTGCGTCTCTGAGTCCAGCTTGAGTGCATATCCTGTGGCTACGCTGATAAACTTGGCTATGTCTATGGCTCCGTCTTTATGAGCATATTCGTTGCTAATCTGTAATTTATAAATATCTGAGTTGCGGTTTGTGCCGTCTTCTGTTATCCTGTTCAGTTCCCCCTCCAGATCCAGCCCTTCTCCGTTACTGTAGGTAACCCCATAAACGCAACAGGTGCCTAGCGGCAGATACATCGTATAGGTGCGAAAGCCGTTGGCATCAGGTCCTGAGAGGGTTGAGGTGGAATGGGTGACGAGTTCTCCCCGGTCGAATTCGTCCTTGGTATAGGTATCGTAATATACCATTTTCTGGGGTGCAGCATCGTGTATTTCGTCGCCTTGGGTCTTTTCCTTATAGGCAACGATGATGGTGAGCCGGTCCCAGTCCACCTTGTCGTTGGTGTCTGCTCCAGGATCTCCAACGCGTGTGTTTGTCTTATCATCTGGCACAGAGAGGGTGAGCGAGATAGGTGCCAACGTGTCCATCGGTCTTACCTCGTTTTTCTCGCTTTCGCTGCATCCTGCCAGCATGATAAGCGATAGTATCGCAAATATGTATTTCGTAATATGATTCATGTATCAATTCTTTTTTACTTAAATATCCACATCGTGGCTTCCTCCTGGTTTCCAGTCGAGTTTCACGCTTACGCCTACTGATGCATTGGTAACAACCAGCGAACCGTCGGCTTTGAGTTTTGCCTTAATCAGTTTCAGCCTTCCGGCTTTCAGCGGTTCGTTCAGCGTGAGAATGGTTTCTGTATATTTGCCGTTTACCTTGGCTATGATGTGGTAGCGCCATTCTGCTTTGCCGGATGGGAAACTTACGGTATAGAGCGCATCGTGAGTCTGGGCTGAGGCTGTTGAGGCTTCGTTGATTCGCTTGGCTCTCACGATGGTGTTTCGGGATGTTGAGAAAATACTGTCGTTTACGAGAAAGTGGGTTGCCATTCCTTCTACGAATCCCCAGAGCTCGGCAGGTTTCACTTCTTGCTGGTTGATGACTACCGCTGCAGCGCAGTTCGCCATATAGAGGGTGGTCTGCAAATCGTGGTCGAAATCCGTCTCGTTAATGGTGAGCCGAGAAGTGAACAGACCTATGTTGTGGCTGTCGATGGTATCTTTCTGCTCCTGTTCCAGAGCGAGAGCCTTGCAGTCATTTGCTCCTGTAATCTTCACGTTTCTGGCGTTTCCGGTATTGGCGAGCGACAGGTTCTGGTAGTTGTTGCGAGGCAGATAGATGGTGTAGGATACCGAGTTGGCATTCATGACGTTAGCTTCGTGTCGGTAGAGGTCCTTTCCGATAAAGAAAGACAAATCATTGTCAATGGCATGGTCGGTGAAGACTGTGCCGAGTTCCTGTTTCAGTCTGTTGGCGATGTATTGCTCCTCGGAGGTATTGAGGTCAATGTCTATGAGGGTATGAATCTGTGTATGGAGTACCAGATTATACTTGATCTTATAGTCTTTGCCACACTTGCTCATGTCTTCATCGATGCATGAAGACAATCCGAAAGCGATGCTCAAAGTCATCAGAGCTATCAGAAATATTCTATATGATTCTTTCTTTCTCATTTTCCGTCCTTTATTAGGATTATAAACAGCGAAATTTACCCTACTGAGCTTTCGTAACTAGCGAAAGCTCAGTAAGGTAGAATGATTAAATTTCTACATCAAATGTAATACCAGACTTCCAGTCAAGATCTACTGCGAGACCTACGTTGATGCCTGATGTTCTGAGGTCAGGAATACAGTTGTATGCGCTCTTTAAATCTTTGATCTTAAAGTTGGCAGTTGTAACATAGTCCTGAACGAATACGCGATTCACACTATTAGGATTTGTAAGTCCATTCGTATTTGGATTTAACTGACCTACAAGATAGAACTTAGTATCCTTCTGGATGATACCATCTTTTCCGTAGAAGGCTTGTCCTGAATTGTTCTCTAACTCTATGGTTACATATACTGGACTTTGTGTATCTGACTTCTTGTTGTCAAAGACAAGCGTATAGTTTGCGTTTGATGCAGAAGTTTCGTTCTTGGCATACATAGGAGCACCATTCATTACATTATCATAGATCGTATTTGCGAAAGATTCTCCAGTAGCTTTTGGCTCATATTTCCAATCTACTGAAGCTGGCTGACCGCCAATCAGAATACCGGTTACTTTAAAACCATCTGTAGGAACCGAAATCTGCTGGTCTTCGTCTAAACTTCCAGCTTGCTTAGCGTTATCTTTAAGAGTAGCAGCATCACATCTTACTGTTGATTTCAACACAGCCACGCTGTACTGTACAGGATCTTTCAAACCTACAGTTCTTGTTGAATTATCAACTGCTTTTTCTGCAAAACTAGTCTTTGCATCCCATCCAGTTTGAGTTTTCGTTGTCCAATCTGTATATGTAGGGAATTCGCTCAGATTAGACATGTCTTTATCAGAAACCATAGTTGTTGTATTTACAAAATACGACAGCTCGGCAGGATAACAAATCTTTTGGTAATTGATAGAGTTACCAGTACCGATGGTTACGTTTTCTGGAGTGTTGTAAGCGAATCCTCCTGTAGTCCAGCTTAAAGTAGCAACACCATCAGGCAGATTGAACTTTCCAGGGAAGTCTCCAAGACCGTTTATCGTATTATCCAAAGCATCTTTGCATTTTTTGTAAATCTCAGCTGTTAATTGTTTTGCAGCAGGAACGTCTGCTCCTGGAGTCTCACCCGCTAATGCTGCCTTCAGACTCTCAATACAAGCTTTTACAGATGCTTTTGAACCTGCTGTGAGTTTAATAAAAGCATCATAGCGATTTTTTAAAAACTCTTGCTCATGTTAGATCGGAAGAGCACACGTCTGAACT
>ERZ1024378.80-NODE-80-length-15959-cov-8.195234_pt1 | contig 15959 bp, 18 predicted proteins | sample MGYA00520787_ERZ1024378 | MGnify/ENA primary metagenome ERZ1024378 (study PRJEB33242, sample SAMEA3444269) | Homo sapiens | biome: Host associated; feature: Gastrointestinal tract; material: Stool | place: Uganda | collected 2011-01-01 ... | reverse complement strand
GTGAACGCACCTTGCGCGATACCCTTCAACGAGCGAAGGGACGAGCCAAGATAACCAGCCTGCTCCTTGACTTCGTACATGGCCTTGTCAACACGATCGGAGTCGTCCATCACGTTCTCGGCCCACTTGGCGAACCAAGACGCATCCTCGCTCAACCATTGCGTGAACTGCGGCAGATACTTGCCGCCGACCATGCCGATATGGGACAATGCGGTAATCAGGGATTCGGCACCGGGAACGAGATTGTCCATCGACTCGTTCACACGGTCGAAGACGGCTGGCAGCTCGTTCGCCTGATAGGACGCTTTCACGGCGAGCATGAGCTTTTCGACTATCTCGCCCTCATGCTTGGCGAGAGTGCTCATCTCCGGCACCAGAGAATCGCCTATCGCGTTCGCCGTATCCATGATGGCGGGCTTCGCCTTGCCATAGAACGCATCCTGCACGTTCTGGGAAAGCTGGGACAGCTTCGTGTTGGCGAAGTCGATCTGGCTGCTCCACGTCTCGCCCTTGTCGCCATAGATCATCTTGAACGTGGCGAACGCGGCACCCAATCCGGTCAACGCGGCGGGAGCGGCATAAGCGGCCTTGGAAAGGCTCACGATGCTCTTGCCTAATCCGCCGACCGTACCGGAGACGTTCACTGCACCAGCGCCGATATCGGACAATACGGTGCCGACAAGCGCTAGACGTGGAACCTTCTTGTCCAACGTGTCGAACAGGTTCACAAGATTCTGGAACTCGTTCTCGACACCCTTCAAGCCGGACGCGCCATACGTCACGCCGTTGAGAATCTTGCCGATGTCAGTTCCATGGAACTTGGCGAAGATGTCAATCGTGCGTGGGCGAGTGAAGTAAGCGAGATGGGCGCGGGCCAAAGCGGTCTCAAGATCGACATCCATATCAAGGGTGTCGTTCTTTTCTTGGAACCTCTTCAGCTCCTCCTCGGCGTGCTTCTTGTCGATATGGAGCTTCGCCGGAATCTCCGCATCGGGATCGGACTTCAGCTTCTCCGCATACCGGCGCATCTCAGCTTCGACGTTCGAATACTCGGCCTTCAACGCGACCGGAACATCAAGCCTCTTATGCTCAAGCTCCCGCATGGCGCGACGTATCTCGTCAGCGCCATCCTCATAGAACTCGACCTTCACACGCTGCGACTCGAACCGTTCGATATCACGGTTCAGACGGGCGAAATCACCTTCGACATCGACCTTCACCCGCGCCTTCGGATTATCCTTCAGAAGACGCTGGTAATAGGCCAGCTGCCGGTACATCTCCCGCAGTTCGGCCTTCAACGCGACCGGAACATCGACGCCGCGACGCTTGAACGCCTCGATCTTCGACTTGACCTCGCGCAGATTCTCAGCGACGAACCGCAGACGGATATCCTGACGGTTACGGACGCCGTTCATCGAATACAGGTCGGCGAGACGCTTCTGGAAATCGGAACCCTCAAGACGGGTCGCCTTCGTGACCGGACTCTTTTTCAGCTTCTCGATACGGTCGTCGATCTCGCCAAGCATCTTGACGGTACGCTTGTACTCGTCAAGGTCGAACCAGTTCCGGTTGCTCCGCTTCATGGCGGACACATCGGACTCAAGCTCTTTGCGCACGCCACGATACGTGTCGATAAGGTTCTCGGCCTCACGCCGCGACTCCGCGAACTGCTCGCGGGCGATGGCCGTGGAGTCAACCGGACGGGACCACTCGTCCCTAGCCTTCTTCGACTCGCGGGTCATCTCGGCCTGCTGCGCCTCGATCTCCTTCGCGAAACGCGACGACGCGGCCTGCTGTCCCTTGAACCAGTCGGCATACGTCTCCTGCTTCTGATGCAGCCCCAAAGCCGTGTCACGAGCCTTGGAGAAGTTCAACAGCGAATTGCCAGCGGTGACGATGCTCTCCTCAAGGGCACGCACCTGACGGGTCATCTTCGATACACGCTTCGCATCACCATCGGACGCGATGTCCACAAGCGACGACTGCGCCTTACGGAGCCTGCCAAGCTCCTTCTCCTGACCCGCGAGCGCCTTGTTGGCTTCTGTGACCTGCTTCGCGGCTTCGCGTTCCTGTTTCCATAGGTCGGATGTCGGGAGCTTCTGCGTCTTCATCTCAAGGCGTTGCGCGTCGAGGCGTTCGACTTCGCGGGTGGCCTTGGCGAGGTCGCCTTTCAGTCCGCGAATGTCGTTGCGGGTTTTGACGATTCGGTTGGACAGTTTCTCGAATTGGCGTATCTGCTCGTTGGAGAGGTGTTCGTTGCCTTTGATGAGTCCACGGACCTGCTGGTACAGGTCCATCTTCTTCTCGCGGTACTTATCGACGGTCTTGTCGAGGCTTGTCGCGAACGAAAGCTGTTCGGGTTTTTGGAGGGCCGACTTCTTGAAGAAGGATGTGTCGGCCATCTCGCGGCCTTTGGCGTCGAACACCTTGACGGTCTGGTCGAGGTTCTTTTCGATCAGCTTCGAGTTCAGTAGCTCGTTGCCACGGAGGGCCGTGTTGGTGCGGGAATTGAACTCGGACAGGCCACGGCTCAATTTGGACGAATCGAAGTCCGGTTTGAGCGTGAGGCCGCGACGAAGGCGCTCCTCCTGCTGTTCGAACCGTTTCATCCACGGGTCGATGTTCTTCGTATTGGGTTTGAAATTGAACTGTATGGAGGCGTTCTTGCCGTTCCATTCGCGGTAGGCGCGTTCGAGCTGGGCGGTGTCAGGTTCGAATACCGCGTTCACGTCGAGGTCGTTTATGCCGCGTGCGGCCTCCTCGACCTGACGGCGGAAACCCTTCGTATCCGCAGTGACACGAACGACGACCGTACCGGCGCGATGCTCGCCAGCCATAGGCAACCCCCAGAAAGAAAGACGGAAATAGAAAACCCCCACGGGAATGTGGGGGTTTGTTCAGAATCAGGTCATGTGGAACTTCGTGAACATGCGTTCGAAGTTCTCCGCTGTACCTTCGTTCTCCCGGCGAGGCGGCTCCTTGTCAGCGCCGGGAGGGAGCAGTGGATGCGGTTTGGCATTCTTGCCCCCGTATTTCGCGGTGATCACCGCGTTCATCATGTTGCGAATCTCAACGGCGACCATCGTCTTCGAATCCCATCCAAGCCATGGCAGTACGGTCGGCTTGTCTGTCTTGGATTCATCGGACGTGGTTGGAGGCTCATCTTCCAATATCCGTGCCCTGTACAGGCTGTCAGGCATTGCCATCAGCCCCGCCGTGAGGCGTTCGGCGCGAGTGGGATTCAGCCTCGCGCCGGTTATGTCCAGACCATAGAAACGTTGGAAGTCGGAGGTCAGTTCGACCGGGTGGACGCGGACTTGCGCTTCGAAGCGAGCGATTTTCCCAGTTGGTCCGTGTAGAACATGAGAATCGCCTCGATGAGCCAGAACAGTTCATCCAATCCGATGCCCGTCGTCCACTCGTCAACCTTGTCCGGCTCGTCGGTCAGCGACTTGACCCAATCCAAAGCCGTGCCGACGAACTCCATACGCTCGTCGACCTTCGCCTCGATGTCGTCCAGAGACTTGGCTTCGGGGCCGTTGATGTCGGCGTTGAGCGTGAAACCGGCCATGCTGTCCAGTTTGCGCAGTTGTGCGGCCTGCTTGAACGAGAGGCGTTCAGCAGGGGCCAGAGGCGGCAGAAGCGAAAACAGCGGCTCGTTCTCACACAGTTCCGTCCAAGTCTCCGGGATACGGAAATCATCGGACTCGGCGGCGGCATTCTCTTCAACGGTCTTGTCAACCATGTTTTCTCCTATCTGAAAGCATTGAAAATCTCCTATCTTCCGTCAACGAAGAACGGGAAAAGACCGGAACCCCCGGATAGGAGAAACAGGGGTCCGGCGTCAGAGCGAAGAGGAAACAGCCTCGATCAGGACTGCTTCATCTTCGAAGCCTCGAAGAACACAATCGGCTTCTTGCCGGTGACGGTCTCTACCTCGCCGGTCATGCCCTGCTCGACGAAATCATCGCCGGAGAAATCAGGACCGCCATCGAAGGTCACGGAAACCTTGCGGAACAAAGCGCCGAAACGGATGTCCGAATCATCGTCGGCGGACTCCTGAGCCAACAGGAACAGGCTGAACGTCTGCGGCTTCTTGGTGATGTCCACGCCGACGCCGCCTTCCTCGTCATTGCCGTTGTAGATCAGCTTCAGAGTGTCGCCATCCAACTGCAACGACTTCGCGGTGATGGTGCAGGTCGAATCGGCGTAAGTGGTGCGCAGGTTCTTACGTGCCCACGAATTATGCGTGGTCGCGTCGCCGCCGTCGAACGAGAACGAAATCTTGTTGTCGGCGGAAGTATGCCCCAGATTCTTCCAAGTGCCACCACCACTGCCCGCTGGAATGGTGTCCGAGTTCAACCGGAACGCCTTAGCGCCGGAAGCCGGAAGAGCGGTTCCGACCGGAGCGTAGAACAAAGTGCCGTAAGTGGCAATCAAAGTAGCGTCGTCATTAAACGCCATCTCATATCTCCTTAAAAGAAAAGCCCCGCACGAGGCGAGGCTTGAAAACGAAAAAACGGAAAATCATCCAGCGCGAAGCGAATCCTCCGCGCGGACGGTGAACGAGGAAGCGGAATACTGCTTCACCTTCTTGCCAGTGGCCTGCTTGCCACCGGCGCTCTTGCCAAAACCGGGATTGCCGACAATCCGAATCACACGGCCATAATCGGTACGTCCGTAACGCGGCCACTGCATGATCTGCTGGTACACTTCCTGCGCCAAGCCGAAAGAGCGGTCGGCGTCGTTCGTGGCGACGATGATGTCGATATCGCAATCCCACACGCCGGTCGAATGATTGCCGGTAGCCATGGTCGGAGCGTTCGAATGGAACAACACGATGTTCGAGAACGAGGCCCACGCATCGACATCCACATCGACCTCGTTGAGCACATGCACGTCAGGCCAATCCGCATTGTCCGTGAAACCGGCTGTCAGGAGCGTGTACACGAGCGAATCGAAGTCAACCATCGGACGCTCCTGCGGGTAACGCTCGTAATCAGGCTGAATCAGCGGCATCAGACACCACCGTTCATACGGGCCGCGTCACGCATCACATGATGGCCCTCGACCCAATGGCGGCGCTGCACGTTCCATGCGCCCCACTCGTGTTCGACGGCCACGTTCGACCCGTCACGCCCCTCCACGTCAAGGCACACGTCGGTGTCGATGCCGTGGTAACGCTTCTCAAGACTCAGGTCCTTCGCGACCGGAATACCCGGATCGCGGCCCTCGGCGCGCACGGTCGCAAGCATCCTCGCATCGGCAAGCACCTCGTCGGCCTTCTCCGACGTGGCCTGCGGGCCGAACCATTCGGCCACCTTCGCGCTCAGATCACGGTCAATGAAAACTCTTGCCATCGGACTCACCCCACACATGGTCGTCAGGGTCCGGTTCAGGAGGCTTCGGACGCAACCCCACAGGAATCTGCGAATAGTCGGCGTTACGCCGAATATGCATCTCATAGTGTGGAACCTCGCCATGCTGACGGAACGTCGGAGCGCCGTCAACGTCGTAGCAGTCGCCCTGATACCAGACCTCCGTATGGATATCGCCATGCCATTCCACGGCAGCGACCTGAGACGGCGTGACCTCACGCAAACCGCCCCAAGTCTGCGGCGACTTATCCTCGGCACCGGAAATGGAAAACATGCCAGCCTGCTGCTCGCGGCCTTCGATGGAACACCAGCACCAGTAAGCCTTGCCGGGCACATACGTCGTGCCATGAGGCCCACGACGGACCGTGTACAACACGACGATCACCTTGTCCCGATACAGAATCGAATCAGGCTTCACCCAAGGAACCGTGACATCCTTGTAAGGATGCTCCACAACGGCATCGGAACCGGACTTATCGTAAGGATGCCCCAAATCCCATGTTTCACGAGACATAGGCATCACATTCCATAGATACGGTTCACACCGACGCCAACGGTGCCGATAGGACCGCGCCCATTCGCATAACCGTCAAGAATCTGCTTCTCCCTTTTCGACAGATACAGATTCGGCGACGCATCCTTGCCTGGCGGATTGTCCTGCGGGTCGAAACGCGTGAACTGGTACGTGCCGTTCGATTCGGTCTTGACATCCGAATAGCGGATGACGCGCCACACCATCGAACAGATGACGAACTCGTAATCCTCAAGGTCAAGGTCGCCGGACTTCAACCGTGGCAAGCAGTTCGTGCTCGAAGTGGACGCCACGGTCTCCGCACGATGGCACATGTACGTGAGCCAAGCGTTCGGATACCGTTTCAACACGTCGGCGTCGGGAAGGCAATGAAGCTCCAAGCATTCCACCCAATCGACGGCATCGGTAACACCATTCGACATCAGCGAAACCCCCTAAGCTTCAAGAAGGCTACTCGCCCAACACGTCCGCCTTGAAGGTCGAGACGGCCTCCTTCAGAATCGGCAGATAATTGCCGTTGACCCAAATGTCGTAGTTCAACGGAGCCTGATGCGACAACATAGCGCCGATAAGACCATCGTTCACGCTCTTGTTGATCTCATACTCGGAGTTCTGGGCCTCTGCGGTAGGACCGGACAGGGTAGCGCCAAGAGACGAATCGTTGAACGACGGAAGCAGGATGAAGGTCTTGTCCGGGAACGCGGCGGAAACATCGGCATCCATGTCGAAGGTGTTGTCGAGCTTCAAATCCTCGTAAGCCTCATCGACCAGAAGCACGTCGGTGATGCCGGACTGCGCACGAAGCACGTCCAACACCTCTTGACGGGACAGCTTGGTCTTCGAACGCTCCAAATCCATGCCGGACACCTGCGTACGGAAGAACTCGTTGGTACGCATGGCATCGATGACCACACCGGTGGTGGCGACGGCGTGCGGCTTGCGACCGTAAGCCTTGCGCATGATCTTCACCCAGGCTTCGATGTCGTCGCACGGATTCGACTTGTCGTTATCCCAAGTGGTGGTAGGCTTCACATTCTGCTGGTTGCTCGGACGCTGGAACGAATACGTCACATTGACGCCGTTCTCCTTGATGACCACCTTGCCGGTCACCAAGCACTGCAAACGCTCCAACTCCTCGGTCACACCAGCCTGCTGGCCCAGAGCCTCGAACTTCGCCTCGGCCTGATCGTGGATATAGGCGGTATCATCCTGATGCTTGGCGATATCACGCTCGGAGATATGGTCCATGCCGGACAACGGCAACAGGCCGGTATGAATCTCAGCGGTCGAGGTCTCGGACTTGGTGTGCCCGATCTCGGCATCCAACGCACGATGCTTCATCGCACGGGTCTTCGACTTCGGAATGACCGGAGTCCACGAAGCGGTCCAGTCGCCACCGTTGGAGGTGACCGGGAAGATGTTCGACAACGGAAGGATGCCGTTCACATAGTCATGTCCCGCCTGAGCGACCTCGGTCGCCTCGGATGGCGGGATGATAGTCTTGTCAATAGCCAAGAAAAACTCCTTAGATACGCAAAAACCCACCGCGATGGGTGGGTTTCACAAAATGTTTAGAAGTAAAAGACCGTCAATCAGGAAACTGTGATGTTCACGGTCTTACCGTTGGAGAGGGTGGCTGTGCCACCATTGATGGCATTGGTGCCGCCATCCTTGGTCAGCTTGATCGCGGTGATGGTCACGCCGGTCGAAGCGGACAACGGCTTCACAACGTCATCCTCAACGTCGTAGAACTCGCCGTCCCACACGGCACCGGACTCCGGCTTCACCGGAAGATTCGAGGCCACGATGTCGCCACGATAGGTCATGCCCACGGTCGGGTCGTCCACATCCCAGCCGGACAGGTTGATGTTCACGGCCACCATGGATTCAAGCAGACCTGCGATCTTGGTCTGACGGCCATCGGTGGCCTGCTTGTCATACGGACCATACGAGCCGACGTTCGCGCCGGAAGTGATCTTCGCCAGCGGAATGCCGGAACGAATGTAAACGGTCGTGGCCTTCGGACCCACACCTGTCAGATACTTGTTGTCAGTGGTCTTGAACAATTCAGGCACGATGGTGACGGACACCGAATCATTGGTGTTCTTCTCGCCATAACGCCAGGAATTGTCCTCCTCAACGGTGACGATGCCGGAGGAATGAACCATCTCTTGAGTCATACGCTCAATCCTTTCAAAGAATCAGTAGGAAACTACTTGCTGCGCTTACGTGCCTTCTGACGTTCCATCACACGCTTGTAAGCGTCGCCCGGCTGACGTTTCGGATGCGAGGTGCCGGACGGGAACTCGGCCTGCATGGCTACCTTGCGGGCCAAAGCATCCTCAGTCTGCTGCGGTTTCCTCTCCACCTTGGAAGTGTCAATCGGGTTGTACGCCGCATACTTCTCAGCCCACGACGCGATGGCCTCCGGCTCCGTTGCGGGGCAGAGGTCGGAAAGAACGGCGTCCGTGATCTGCGGATACTTAGCCTTGGCCTCAAGACGCGCAATCTGCGTCTTCGCGGCCTTAAGCTCCGCATCAGCGGACTGGAAAGCCTTGTAATTGGCCGAAGCACGGTCTTCGTTCTTACGGCTCATAGCCTTCCATTTGGCAAGCTCGTCACCATCGGACGGCTTGGAAGAATCATCGGAACCCTTATCATCAGCCGGAGCGTCATGCTCGACGGCGGGTTCGTCAACCGGAGTGGTCTGAGCATCCTTCACGGCATCCTCGACCGTTCCGGCCTGCCCAACAGTCTTGTCCTTTTCGGATTCGACTTCATTATCCTGAGAGGCCATAAGACCCAATCTCCTTAATATTTAAGCGGCCAGTCCCAAAAAACCGCGAGAATAAGCCAACAGGCTCCGCACGTACTGCCAAGCCTGCTTAGTGTGGACTGTCTTTTTGAACTCATACGAACGCCCATCGAAACGGAATTGAACCGAATCCTTGTCGCCATCCAGCAATTCCCTGTACCGGGCGTTGAACTCGGTCGCACGGGCGCACATGCGCTCCATCTGCGCACTGGTCATCTTCATGTCTGGCAGATGCCATTCAGGAGCGTTCCCATTCACCGGAGCATCCTTGCGAAGCAGCACAGGCCCAAGCTCGCTATTGTTGACGACCTTCACGCGAAGCTTCGTCAAATCCGTCGCGCTCGTGGAATAATCACGGCCCGACGTTTTGCCCGCCGCCTTGTAAATCGTCATCAGATCATCCGAGTTCAATTTCAACCCCGGGTCATTCGACGCGGTAATAGGAGAAATTGTGCACTTGCACCTGTTGTGCATAGGCATCAAATCAGCCTTCGTGAACGTGTTGGTAGCAGCCACGACACACAAACCACACGAACCCGTCTTCGACAGTTCGGGATGAATCACACGCCGATACCTGGTGACGCCGGAACTCCGGTAACGCGACTGTATGGCACGATTCTGAGCAACATAGCCGTCAGTGACCGCATTGTTCTCCAACTGGATTTTCGCGGACATCAGCCAAGCCTTCACATGGTTGGCGGCGGACTGGTCGGCATCCTTCAGAATCTCATCCCACGTCATCGGGCGAATCTCCGGATTCTTCACGGCCTGAGTGCGATACTCGTCCGCGACCCTCATGGCGACCTGCCACGGGTCCGTATTGGCGCGAACAACCTCATATTGCGGGACATCACCCAAACCGTTCACGCCGGACAGACGCAGCATCGTATCCGCATACGAGATGCCCTGCTGGCGCATAGCCTTCACGAACGCGATATGCTGCTGCGTCACATAAGCAGCCGCACCCTCGGCCACCGCATCATTCCACCAGTCGGAAGGAGTCAGGCTACGCCACATGTTCCAAGCCCTGCGGACGAACTCGTCAACCAGCTTCAACCGCTGGTCATCCAACGCCTGAACGGCAGCCAACGCGCCATCGGCCATCAGACCTCACCGCCACCGGTCGAACCATACGAATCATCGGAGGAATCAGGGAACGAATCATCGGACCCCATAGAACCAGAATCGGACGTGAACGAATCCAAACCGGACCCGTCACCTAGATACGAATCATTCATCGTCGCATCAGTCTGCTTCGCCGACGAATCCAAAGCCGCGTTCTGCTGCGCCATGGCATTCAGGAAACTCGTATCCTGAGCATCCTGAATCATCTCCGCGATCTCCGTCTCGGTCATATGCAGATAACGACGGGCGATGGTCTTCAACGGAAGAACACCCTTCACCTGAGCCGCCGCCTGACACTGCTCCAACTCGGACGGAAGCTCCAACGGCTCCCAAGTCGTCTCGAAACGCTCATCCGAAGCATTACTGCCGGAAGCGGTCAACGCCATCTTCAACAGGAGCACGAAAGCGTCATTGGCCCTCATGTTCATGTCACGGACCTTCAACCGCAGCATACGAGTCGTCAGCTTCGCACCCTCGGCGGAACCAGCCACATCAGGCGAAAGAATCGACAACGGAGTGCCAGTGGCACCTGCCAGAAGCTTCACATCGGAAGCGGCCGCATTCACAATCGGCGTGATATCCGTAATGGACGATTCGCCGATCTTCGCATCGGCTGGAAGCAGCCACAACGCGGCGGGACCCATCTCGAACAGTTCCGAATAGTCGATCTTGTCACCGGCCTGAGCCTTACCGGCCTTGACCGCAGGGTCGCTCTTCTGGTAATACTCAGGCATGTCGCCCGACACCCAACGCTGCTTGAACGCCTGCATCTCCTGAATGCAAAACCGTTGAAAACGCTGCTGGTCGATGGACCTCAACGTCTTCAAGGAAGCCTCGAACTGGCCCTTGCCGTTAGGAGTGGTCAACTGCACGATAGGAAGACACCCGCAATCAAGGGCGAACTTCCAATCATCGCCGGAAGACTGGCCCTCCCACTCGAACTGCGCCTCGAACTCTGGACGCTTCTTCGAATCGTCGTTGGCAAGGTCATACACGGTATCCTCGTCATCGACCGAATCGGAAGGCAACGTGCGCGACTTGACCTCATGCTTCGCGGTACGCGAATAGACGCTCTGAATCTCGCCGTCATCATTACGGACGATGCGATACAAAGTCAACCGTTCGATCTGCTCTTCCTCGGACCACCCATACACCACAGCCGAATCCTTGTCGTCGGACACAACCGTGCTCCACGGACTCAACCGTTGGATATACGAAGGATTCTCCCTGCCGAGAACCATCGCATACGCGGCACCGTAAATCGCCGCATCCATGAACATGTTCAACGAACGGACATCCATGCCGCACTTATCCCACATGTCATCCGCATCCGTGCTCCGCATCGTCTTATCGGCGACAAGACGAAAACCGGTAGGATGCTGCGACGTGATTACCGCATCCGCAATCGTATGAGCCAGATTCAACGGGCAGATATCCACAAAACGCCTATACACGGCACTGGCCGTAGTGGTCGCCGCCTTCGGCACGGACTGCAACGGAACCGTCTCACGACCGTCATAAAACGTCTTCAACACACACAGGTCAGGAATACGATTCTGCAAACGCGTCGCAAGACGCGTCAACGCCAGACCATCGCCATCAGGCTCGTCATCACCCGCAACAAGACTCTGCATATTAGAAGATGTGGAAGCCATACGAACACCCCAAAATCACCAGACCCGCTGCGGCATCACCCGCTGCGGAGTCTCATCCTCGAACTGGCCCAAATACTTCTCACGCGCCGCATAAGCCAAAACGCCAGCCATGCACGCATCGATCTTGTGCGGACTCTTAGGCGTCTCCTTATGAATCTGATAGCCCCAACTCTTCTCACGCCGCTTCGCATTACGGAAATGCGACACAAGACGCGGGTCGGCACACAAAAGAATGTTATTCGGGTCAGGCTCCCCCTCCTCAACAGGCTCGGGAGCATACTCAAACGACGAATGCGCGCACTGCAACGCACGATACATATCCTGCGACCAGTTATTCGTCCAAAACTTCATCATCGAAGACTGTCCACGGGCGAACACCTTCATGCCACGCCCATACTCAGCCTCCCAGCCGCCAATCATCGACTCGAAGAAATGCGCATCGGCGAAACAGCCGATGACATTGTAATTCTCGAACATACGACGCACGGCGGCATCGAAACCATCACGGTCAACACGCCAATCAGGGTCCGCATTATCAGGCCGCTGCTGCAACTTGATAAGAAACAGCAGACCATCGGACACGCGACAACCGACCAACGCGGTCGAATCATTGCGAATCGAACCATCGAACCCAAGCGTGATCTCCTCATCCTCGTCAATGAAATCCTTCCAGACCCCATCCAAACGAGAAGACGAGCCGACAGCACGGCCATACAAATCCCTGTAAGCCAAATGCGACTGGATTGCAGGCTCCGTAAGCCACGAATCCTCACTCGACGCACGAGAGTTCAAATAATAACGAATCGAATCATTCGGGTCCGAATCAGGCTGGTAAATCTGCCCCATCAGACCATGAATGTCAACCCAACCATCCTTCGACGGCCCCGGCTCGACACCATCATCACGAAGCGAGAACCCCTCAACCGAATAACCATCGGCATCAACGGCCTCGATACGCCCATCGGGAAGAATGATGTAATCCTTGCCATCATCCGAATGGGCGGCAGAACCATACGACTCATACAACGCGTGCTCAAGCTTCTTCTCATCAGGAAAATCCTCGATAGGAAGCGTCGAATACCGATAGTCGAAATACAGACCCTTATAATGCTTGGAACGGCCAGCCTGAATATCCTCCGCGATCTTCAACGTGTTCTCCGCCACACTGTTCTGACCTGGACGGAAATACGTCGTCATCTCCAACACCCAAGGGTCGGCATCCAACGAACGCTTCGGAAGATTACGCTGAACCGTCTTATACATCGAATGATGCTTCGGCAGCGTATACAGATGCACCTCATCCATCAACGCGAAAGTCTCAAGACCACCATCCTTCGACGCATCGCCGGAAGTCGTGGGAATAATCTCCCCACCCTCCGGCAAGCCGATACGGGTCTTCGTGACCTCCATGCCGAAACCCTGCAACTGGGCCAATGGGCCGGAAGTGCAGTTATAGTGGATCGAATCGAAGATATTGCCCGACTGGTCCTCGGACGTAGCCAAACACAGAATCTCAGGACGCTGGACAGGACGGCCAACAGGCTCACCCGGCAGATAATAGTAAGTCTGACCAAGAAACGTATACGTCTCACCCGGCTTAGCCCAATGGTCGAAGCGACACGGGCCAAAAGCCTCGAACAAGGCCAGATCGTTGCCCAAGCCACTCTTGTTGCAACCCTTCGGACGCCACAAGCTCACACGATTGAACCTGCGCCGACCATTCGGCTTCAACGCATAGGCGTTCAAATAGAACTGGATATACTCAGGACTATGAGTGACGGGCTTACCAGTCGCGCCACCGCGACCGATGAGACTGAACGTCTCAACCCACCACAACGCCAAACGTCCAAGACTCCTACGCCTATCCTCATAAGTCAGGTTAGGAATCATCAAATGCATGTCAGCCAGCCGCCTCGATCTTGCGACGCCAAGCATCGATATCCTGAATCACAGCATGATTCGAACCATCCGAAGCAGCATGGTCGTCAGCCTCCGGCACATCGAACTTCAACGCGCGCATCGAAGCCGGAGTCCAGCCCAACTCGTCAAACAACTGACGCACGACCGGCATCAACGTCGCATAACGACGAGTCGAAAGCATCTCATTGATCGTCGCGAAACCCAACTGAACGGCCATCCAGGAAGGAGCCGAACGCAACATCGAAGCATTCGGACTACGCCGATACTCCTCATACCAATGAGCAACCAACGGCAACCACTCCCCACCCTTGGGGAAAATCTGGTTAGCCGGAGGCAAATCAGGCCCCAACTTCCCATCAGGAATCTCCAAAACCTGATTACCGGAATCACTCGTCTTCCTGCCCATAACATCACTCCCCGCAAAGCCCCATTACGGGACGACAAGCGCGAAGCCCGTTACGGCACTACGCGCACCTGCGATGAACGACAATCCGATTAGCCAACGAGTTTTCACCACCCTGCTCCAACGGCACACGCCAAGCGCCAACCGGAAAATCATCACTCAAAACATCAACCGACCGGTCAAGCGGCAACTCACAAACCGGACACGTATGAGAACACGCGTTCCACTCGTCCTCGGCAGTCCAAAAACCAGTAGGAACACTCCCCCGCCGCTCCACACGGGCATTCGACCGAGGCTCCCACAACACCGACTTCAACGGCTGCGGAGTACGATTAGGAGCCGCACCCTCAGCCTTCAAACGCTGGAAACGCTTACGACAACGAGCCGAACAAAAAGCCTTGTCCCGACGCTCAGTCTCAAAAAAAGAGCCACACGCCAAACACGCACGACTCATACGACGCTTACGGGCACCACTGCCACTACGCCGCCAACGATCATAATGAGACCTACACATCCCATGAGCATGAACAGGCCCATCACACCCATTCACATTGCACTCACCCTCAGCTAACCGAACGCGGGATGCCTGTACCAACGAGCCTCCTCACGCTCAACCCTCTTCCTTCGCCGCGCATCAGCCGACTCCAAACCAGTCTTATAAGAATGATGAGCACGACAAAGAACCTGAAGATTATCCCAAGAATCATCATCAGGCTGACCATCCTCGGCACGAACGATATGATCGACCTCATTCGCATGAGCGCCACACGGACGCAACACGCCATCATCACCGATCACCGGATACTGGCAACGCCACCCGTAATAATCCAACACCTCACGACGCGTCCGCTCCCAACCCGGATTGAACCGTTCCTTACGATGCGACTTATTCCAATCGTTGGTCATCACCACTCCTCAGTGCTTCAGGAGGGAATCGAACCCTCACGTCACAAGACAACGCATTCTGAGTGCGCCGCGTCTACCATTCCGCCACCAAAGCAAAAGAACAGGCAACCCCCACGCCACATCACCACAAAACATGGGGATCGCCCGTCATCTAACCCAAACCGCCATAAGGAAATCCAATGGCAAAAAATGGCTTTTTACCGCCAGCCACGGCGCGCGGATGCCGAGGGAGTCGAACCCCCGAACCGTTCCCGGTCGCCACCTTAGCAAGGTGGTGCAATAAGCCACTCTGCCAAGCATCCAAAAGCAAGAGTCGCCGCAACGACTCAGGAGACTGTTCCCGCAGACTAGGCGGATCAGCTAAAACTAGAGCCGCCACAAGACGACTCCGAAGACCTTTCCCACAACCTGTGGGTAGGCTGAGCACAGCATGTTGGACTCGAACCAACATCGACGGTTTTGGAGACCGCCATGCTACCGGTTGCACCAATGCCATATACCCGACTTAGTTAACGTCCAAGTCGGCAAGACGTTCGGCATGGCGGGTTGGATTTTACCGCCAACGGCAAGGTCGTGGTCCGTTAGTACCCCGTTTCACCGCACCTCCCCTTCGGTCATCAACCGCCTGATTAGGGCAGGGAGTCTCTTACCCTCCACGAGACCATGTAGGGTCATTCGAGCAATACCATCGGTCACACAGGCAGCTACCCCCATGAAACCTAGAGCAAACCTCGGGAATCGAACCCGACAACCAAAAGGCTGTGCCAACAGGATTGCAAGTCAGCCCCAAAAAAACAAATGGCGCAGCCATATAGACGGCACCGGATGGGACCGGCACAAGAAACGAGGATGGACGCAATCTCACGGACAATCCAAAAACACACACTATATTCCGGGATTCATCCACCCTCAAAGGGTCCCCAGCCGGATTCGAACCGGCACCTCATCACGCATGGTCAAGAAAAGCCAGAAACCCATGCGCGACTAACACTCCCACAAGAGCGATAGGAACCATGTGCGAGATCAAACGGCGGTACCAACAAGCCTCTCGCATTGGACTTGAAACCGAATCGCACCTTACCTAGGAAGATGCCATCTGCGGACAGTGAGAGATTCGAACTCCCGGACCCGTTAGAGTCGGTCGCTTTCGAGACGACTGCCTTAAACCAGACTCAGCCAACTGCCCCTAGCGGTGCTCCTTATGAACACAAACGTCCCAACGGTC
>ERZ1024378.74-NODE-74-length-16801-cov-11.932760_pt1 | contig 16801 bp, 13 predicted proteins | sample MGYA00520787_ERZ1024378 | MGnify/ENA primary metagenome ERZ1024378 (study PRJEB33242, sample SAMEA3444269) | Homo sapiens | biome: Host associated; feature: Gastrointestinal tract; material: Stool | place: Uganda | collected 2011-01-01 ... | reverse complement strand
CGACCTTGCCAAGGTCGAGACCGCGGGTTCGAGCCCCGTCTATCGCTCTTATAACGAAAGAGATATCCTTCATGGATATCTCTTTTTCGTTATAGGAGTGTAGCGGAGCCACTCACCCGCGGTGCAGCTTCTTGTCTCCGTTCCACGTCTACACTCCGTTTCGGTCGTTTCAAAACCGGCATCCACCGGAAGCCGTGAAACGGTCGGCGCAGAACAGACGTCCCCCGGACGTCTTGCGCCCGTCTATCGCTCTTATAACATAAAAGAGATATCCTTCATGGATATCTCTTTTTCGTTATAGTCAGGAATATCTGTCATATTTCCGCGTCCCCACACATATTATATATAAAACAACCACAGGAGGCGCATATGAGTGCAAAAACAAAAATCGTCGTTGTAAAAATGAAGCATGTCATTCTCACCGGAGTGCTCCTTGGCATACTGCTTCTTCTGATAATTTTCGCTGCTACATATTTCTTTTCAGGTGATGAGCCAAAGCCTGCAGTCGAAGAAACCGGCATGTATACACCGGGTGTGTACAATACATCTGTAGCGCTGGGTGGGGCGGCTATCGATGTGTCTGTGGCGGTGGACAGCAATAACATTAACTCCATAAGCCTTGAAAACATGACTGATTCGGTGGAAACCATGTATCCGCTTGTTGAGCCTGCTATGAACGAGCTCGTATCGCAGATTGTGCAAAATCAGTCCACCGATAATATTTCCTACGCAAACACAAGTCAGTACACCTCCAAAGTGCTGCTCGACGCAATTGATAACACACTCTCCAAAGCAAAAAACTCTGACAGCTCAAATACCGAAGAAAATGCAAAGACTGTATCTGAATCACAAAAAGAGCCCGGGGATTCTTCAAAAACTGAAAATACCTCGCAGTAACCTGCGAGGTATTTTAACTTAATCATATAAATCGTAAAATATATGTTATGTATCAAAAATATAATCTACTGCTCACTGTCTGCAGATAATCCCTGTAGATAATCGCTAACAGCGCTGATATCTGCATAATAGCAGTTCACCGGACGACTCTTCTCATAGTACTGATATCCGGAGTAACCGCCCCAGCCTACCAATGCGATTACAGCCGCAGCTGCAACAATTCGTGCTATAACACGCTTTACTTTATTTCTGGCATTTGTCTTTTTACGATTTGCCTTTTCATTCTTATATTTATCAACCTTTGCCTGACTCATTGCTTTTCTCCTTTAACTCAATGCAATAATTCTACTACATTTTGCGGGAGATATCAAGGCATTTCATCATAGCTTCAAAAACACTGCTTCTCATGCCCTTTTCCTCAAGCACACGCACAGCCTGGATAGTGGTTCCGGCAGGTGAGCACACCATATCCTTGAGCTCTCCCGGATGCTTTCCTGTCTCGAGAACCATTTTTGCGCTTCCAAGCACTGCCTGGGCTGCAAATGTATATGCCTGGCTCCTTGGCATGCCGCCTGCTACAGCCGCATCTGCCATGGCTTCGATAAACATAAATACATATGCCGGTGAGCTTCCGCTGACCGCTGTCACTACATCCATAAGCTTCTCGTCTATCATCTCAGCCTTTGAAAAGCCCGAGCACAAATCAAGCACTGTATCAAGCTCCGCCTGCGATACTCTTTCATTTGCACAGACTCCCATCATGCCCTCACCAACCATGGCAGGTGTATTTGGCATGGTACGTATAACCTTTAAGCTCTTTCCAAACATCTCGTCAAACCACGAAAGTGACTTGCCCGGTGCAATCGAAACAATAATTTCATCGTCACTAACAGCGTCCTTTATCTCTGCTATAACCTCCTCATAGTACTGTGGCTTTACTGCTAAAAACAGAATATCTGCAAACTCTGCTACGCTCTTATTGTCCGCTGTCAGCCTGATTCCAAGCTCTGCTGCATTCTTTTCTCTGGAGCTTTTGGTCTTTGCAGATGCAAGAATATCGCTTGCCTGTGCCTTGCCTGATGCCATCACTCCGTGTATCATTGCCTTTCCCATGTTTCCACAACCTATGAAGCCTAATTTCTTACTCATATTATCCTCCTGCCGTAATCAATATATCTGACTATTCAAAGCATCCACAATCATGTTTAACAGTCAGTATTTTTGCAAATTATTTTAGCACACTTCATTCAATCATGCAAAATATCTTTTGACTCTCATATCATCTTATGCATCAAAACCTGAATGTACAGGCAGGCCTCTGTGCTCAACAGGAGTGGAAAAAACTATCTGTGTACTTGTCTTGCCGAATTTCTGCAGAGTGTTGATAAAGTCATCAAGCTCCTCCGTATTCAAAAACTCCACCTCTATAAGCATAGAATACTCTCCTGTCACACAATTGCACTCTATGACATTCTCCACACTCTCAATAAACGGATAAAACTCTTCCTTTTGTACAGGCTCCAGGTCCAGATTGACAAAAGCCTTTATCTTATAGCCCAGATTAACCGAATCTACAGTGGCATGATAGCCCTTTATGATTCCCTTGCTCTCCAATCTCTCTATTCTGGCTGTTACAGCCGGTGATGACAAAAACACCTGTGCCGCTATCTCCTTTATCGCTATACGTGCATTTTCCTGCAGCAGCTCTACTATTTTCTCATCAATCATATCCAATGCATTCTTAGTCAATGTACCGCCTCCTAATCTCTCCTTTGTAAATGTGATTTTTCCAACAAAAAAGAGGGCGCAGATAACCTAATATCTGAACGCCCTCGTTCGCTTTACTTTTTTAATTAATTACTCTAAAAAAATAATATCATTAATCAATATTACTTGTCAAGATTAAGATCTGTAATCTCCGTTAATTTTTACATAATCATATGTAAGATCACAGCCCCATGCCTTGGCTGACACATCTCCCTGGTGTAAATCTATGTCGATGTAAATCTCATCCTCATGCAGTATCTTTGCTGCCTCCTCCTCTGAGAAGTCAACTCCGGCACCGTTCTCGCACACCTTGATGCTTCCTGCTGTTGAGCGCAGGTGAAGCTCCACCTTGTCTATATCAAAATCAGCCTCCGCATAGCCTATAGCACAAAGGATTCGTCCCCAGTTGGCATCCTCGCCAAACATAGCACACTTTAAAAGTGGTGAACGGATAACGCTCTTTGCCACAATAATTGCTGTATCAAGATCAGGCGCACCTGCGCATGTGCACTCTAAAAGCTTTGAAGCACCCTCTCCATCCTTTGCAAGCATTCTTGTAAGATTTGAAAGCACCTCGTACAGTGCATCCTTAAAGGTCTGATAATCATCATTCTCTGTAGTAATAGGTGTGTTTCCTGCAAGGCCGTTTGCCATGATACTTACCATATCGTTGGTAGAGGTATCGCCGTCAATGCTTAAGCAGTTGTAGGTAACCTTTACAATCTCGCTCAGGGCCTTCTGGATGAGCTCCGATGAGATGGCAACATCTGATGTGATAAAGTTTAAGGTAGTAGCCATGTTCGGGTGAATCATGCCGCTTCCCTTTGCCATACCGCCTACTGTACACTCACTGTCTCCAAGCATGAACTTTACCGCATACTGCTTTGGAACGGTATCTGTAGTCATGATAGCGTTTACAGCCTTGTCGTTGCCGTCTGCCGAAAGACCCTTTGCAAGCTCCTTTATATGGCTCTCGATAGGCTCAATAGGAAGCACCTGGCCAATAACTCCTGTAGATGCCACGATAACCTCGTTTGGATCAATCGAAAGCTCTGCTGCTGCAAGCTCGCACATTCTCTGGGCCTTCTCTACTCCGTCAGCATTGCAGGTGTTGGCGTTTTTGCTGTTGGCAATAACAGCCTTTGCCGTATGTCCTGATGCCTCAAGGTGTGCCTTTGTCACCTGAATAGGCGCGCCCTTCACCTTGTTTGTTGTGTAAACAGCCGCTGCCTGACACTGCGTTTCTGAATAAACTAAAGCCAGGTCATTTTTGTTTTTATCACTGTTTAATCCACAGTTCAGTCCGTTTGCAACAAAGCCCTTTGCTGCACAGACTCCCTTTTTTACCTTTGTAAAACTCATTTGTATAATACCTCGATTCTTCTAAATATGTCTAATCCCCAACATATCGTAGTATTGATGTATGAATGATAGCCTGTAACATCCTTTCGTTACTCTATCTCCTTCATGACGCTCTTGTAAGCCGGACGGATAATCTTGTTCATGCCGACAATCTCCTCAAGCCTGTGAGCACTCCATCCAACGATTCGCGCAATGGCAAAAAGAGGTGTGTAAAGCTCCATAGGAATACCAAGCATCTCATAAACAAAGCCGCTGTAAAAATCGACATTAGGAGAAACACCCTTAAAGATATGACGCTTTTCAGCGATAATCTCAGGAGCCACCTTCTCTATTGTATTATAGAGATTCATCTCCTTATCTCTATTCTTTGCCACTGAAAGCTTCTCCACATAGCCTCTGAATATACGCTCTCTCGGGTCAGAAAGTGAATACACGGCATGTCCCATTCCATAGATGAGCCCCTTGTGGTCAAATACCTCACCATCCATCATTTTTCTGAGGTAAGCTCTCACCTCATCCTCATCATCCCAGTCCTTCACATGTGAACGGATATCCTGCATCATCTCCATCACCTTGATGTTGGCACCGCCATGCTTTGGTCCCTTAAGGGATGACATGGCTGCCGCGATAGCAGAGTATGTATCTGTACCTGCCGATGTAACCACACGTGTGGTAAATGTAGAGTTGTTTCCACCGCCGTGCTCCATATGAAGAATAAGTGCCATATCAAGCACCCTTGCTTCAAGCTCTGTATATTGATTGTCAGCTCTGAGCATCCTAAGGAAGTTTTCAGCTGTCGAAAGCTTTGGATCCGGCCTGTGAATATACATGCTCTGATCATTTTCATAATGATTATACGCATGATAACCGTAAACTGCAAGCATCGGGAATATTGCAACAAGTGATAAGCACTGTCTGATATTGTTGTCGATGCCCGCCTTTGCTACAAGAGGATCATATGAAGCCAGTGTCAGTATACTTCTCGTCATGGAATTCATGATATCCTTTGACGGAGCCTTCATGATGACATCCCTCGTAAAGTTGGTAGGAAGGGTTCTGCTTCTTCCTAAAACCTCTGTAAACTCAGCCAATTCACTCTCAGATGGCAGCTGCCCGAAAAGCAGCAGATAAGCAATTTTTTCAAAACCAAACTCACCGGGCCTTAAGTTATTTGTAAGTGTCTTTACATTGTAGCCTCTGTACCACAATTGTCCGTCACATGGCACGCTACTGCCATCCTCGCCCGTTTTAAATGAAACAATCTCCGAAATATTCGTAAGACCTGTCAGAACTCCCTTTCCGTTTACATCCCTAAGTCCTCTGTTGACACCATATTCCCTGAAAAGACTATCTGAAATTGTGTCATTTTTAATACAGATATCCTGTTTTTTTGCAGCGTAATCCGCTAATAAATTATTGCTTTTTGTCATCCATTCACCCTTCCTTTTTACCTTTTAGAATATATTATATCCGTTTTCTTAGAAATTGGCAAACCCATTCATGAATCCGTAGCCAAAAATTTTATTTGGGTAGTCAGTTTTTTCTTTTCTGCGGCAGTTTCTTACCATGACATTTTTTATATCCACTCCGTTTGCGAGCAAAACATTGCCTCTCACTATCATCCACTCCATGATGAGAGCCGCCACCGCTGCAGTGATTGCAGCAGCCCCCGATGCCCCCTTAGGTCTTATATCCTTTCTTTTTAGTTTCCCCCTTGTAACCCCCACGGCGGGTGCCACGAGCCCGGCTTTTATCCCCCCTTCTGCGACAAACCCCCTCCCCGACTAAAAAATTATTGCATCATTTAGGGAATTATAGCCTCCCGCCGTTATCACAAGCTTAGCATCCGAAGGCATGGTCAGCGTGGTATCAGGCTCCGAGACAATAAAGCTCACATCAGCATCAAGAAGTCCTGTCATCGGGAGCCACATATTAAAAACACCTCCAATAGTACTAAGTGGAAATACCCTGATGGTCCACACTCCCTTCACCACCTTTTCAAAGCGGATAAATATAAGCAAATCCCTCGTCTGTCTGCCGGTCTGCCTGTAGTCAATAGTCACCTGTGTTCCTTCAAGCAGAAATGAGTATTCACCGCTGTCTATTCGCATTGGTACCCCTGCCGGATTCGACTGACCACTCGGTGATATGACAGAAAGCGTAAATAGCTCAGGTGAAAGTGCCCAGCATTCCAGATAAAACCCATCCATATCCTGCTCAACATTTATCTCAATATCATCGACTGTATCTGTTATGCGCCCTTTATAATGATGCCTGCTGTTCGCCTCATTGCCCGCTGCCGCAACCACGGCCCTGCCTCTTTTTGCCGTGATATAGTCCAGATACTCTGAAAGATCCTCAGCTCCCGTGTGGCTTCCGTTATTGCAGCCAAGCGCCATGCAAAAGACAGCCGGTGCTCCCTTTTGACCTGCAAACTCATCTGCAAAATGCACTGCTCTCATCACATCAACCTCCGAGTACACTATTTTACGATCCGGAATAAAGTAGAAATCATACAGCTTTTGAGGTGCCCTTTTCAGCTTCACGACAATAAGCTTAGCCTGTGGTGCCACACCTGCAAAATCATCCTGCGGTCTGTCATTGCCACATATCACGCTCGCCACAAACGTACCATGCCCATCCTCATCGCCCGGTATGCTCTCATATGGATTTTCCGATAAAATAGCAGCATTTATCTCATCCTCAGAATAAACCGTATCCGTATTCTGATCCCACAGCACTGCAATCTTCGTCTTACCCTCAGGTGTCATAAAAGCCTCCTGCGCATAATTCACACCTGTGTCAATAACCACCACATACACACCATTTCCGTATAGTCCCGGAACAAACTCCCTTTGAAGCCTGAACACACCGCTTTTTACAAGTCCCTGCGTGGATAAAGGAGCAAGACACTTTGGAATAGCCGAATACGAATAAACTCCCACCAAAAGTGGTGGGAGTCTTTCGTAATCCTCATATGTCCATATCTCGTAATCATCGCCCAATGTCTCTATGATATCAGGAGCTATTACCGGTGGAATGAACTCCTTTTTTGATACTATGAACTGCATATTTTACCTCATATGATATAATATTTAGATATGAGGGTCAAAAGATATTTTGACCCTCATATAATTATATTCTATAAATAAAAATATGCTACCATATTTATCTAATATAAACAAAGCTTCGACCAAAATTTACTCGCGGCTTCCATGACATGTAAAATAGATCACCTGGTAATCCTGCGAAAGCACCGCAAGCAGCCTTCTGCCTCGAGCAAGCTTCTCATCATCCAGATTCACAAACGGATCATCAAGTATGAGGAACGGCTTCTCTCCCGGATACATCGCATCCACAAGCGCAAAACGCATACATATGCCTATCAGGTCCTTGTAGCCTGCCGACATGGTTCTCACATCGCGAAGCTGCCCCTGCTCCTTCATCCTTATTGAAATATTGGCATCCACCTGCCAGTCTCTGTCTGTATTTTCTGTCAGGATACCGAAGTACTTCTGGAAGCCATTGGAAATAGGCGCCATGTATCTGGCAGTAAACTGCTCCCTTGCCCTGGTCAGATAGTCTGATGTAAGCCCAAGTATCTCGTACTTATGCTTTTCCTCAGCCTGTATCTGCTTACAGTTGCGATACTCCTGCTCCTTTTCATCCCTCATATCAAGCTGCTCCTGCAGATCATCCATCTGTCTGCCGTACTGCACTAAGGATGCCCTGATTTCATCGAGGCTGCCCTCAACCTTTGAAATCATCTCATTGAGCTCATCAAGTGTATACGGACACTCATTTGGTGCAAGGAGCTTGTCCATATCGTTGTCATTCTCAAACTGCGTTTTCTTCTGAAGAGCACTGTCCATATTTTCCTTTGCAAAGCCGGCCTCTGCGAGCTGCTTTTTCATCTGTGAAAGTGTCTGTGTATATTCTGCAGCACTGTCATATCCATAGAACCTTAAATACTCATCAAGCGAAGCCTTTGCCTTCTCATAGTCAGCCTTTGTCTTGGCGCGCTTTCCTATCTGCTCGTTGAAACGACTGTAGTCATGAGCCTTTGTGCGAAGCTCATAAAGCTTCTCCTGATACTGCGATTCATCTGCTTCAATCGAAAAGCTGTCAAAAAACTGCGATACCTCATGCTCCATTGATGTAATGCCGCTTTGAATCTGCTCAAGCTGCTCCTTTAATTCCTGAATCGGTATCTCCTTTTGCTTTATATTTTCCTCACGCTCAGCCATAAGCCTGATGTATGCTCTCTGCTTTTTGTTGTTCAGACGGATTCCATAGACCATCATGACAACACCGCAAAGCGCCATAGCGACTCCAGCTATGCCTACCACAAGAAACATGATTTCCTTCACATTGTACTTCTCATTCAGACTGAATACCGTGGCAACAGCCGCTGCCAAAAGACCGATAACCATAAGCACAATACCTGCAGGTACAAGCTTAGTCTTCTCAGGTGTCTCCGGCTCCTCCTCATCATCTGCCATCTTTGCAAGTGAGGTCATCTGCGAGAGCTTGAGCTCCATGTGGCTGTACTCATTCTTGACGCTCTGGATGTTTGCTATCTTCTTTTGCATCTCATCAAGACCATCATCAGATGGCACACCATCCTTAAACATACCTGAAAGTGTATCTAAATACTGCTCCTCCTCAGGCGTAAAGCTCAGATTATCTTCTACAGCCTTTAAGCTTTCTAGCTCTCCGGCCTGCTTTGTCTTTTCCAAAAGCTCTGCCTCATCCGGTGCTTTTTCTCCAAAGACTGCCATTGCTGCATTGTAAATGCTCTCTTTCTCCTTTGCAACAGCACAAAGCTGCTCGTAGTTTTCACGAAGTGCCTGCTTTCTGCTGTCCTCAGATGCCACCTGAAGCGCCCTGCCGTACTCGGCTCTGATACCGGTAAGCTCCTTCTTCTGGGCATTTTTCTCATCTATTTTCTCTGAAAGCTGTGCTGCCGCCTCATCCGCTGCCTGATACTTCTTAAGCTCCTGTTCCAAGGCTGTGAGTGTATTTACACGCTTTTTGATAGAGCCTGTGATACGGTTTGGGGACATCTTGTTCATCATGTCCTTAATGTCCGCTGTCGCCGACTCGAAGTTGTTGATGTCATTTGTATTTTCCGCCATATTGCCAAGCTTTGCGCTGATGCTGTCTGATGACGAAAACATGCAGTCTGCCTGCGCTATGTATATCGTTCTCTTGAACGAGCTGCGGTCGAGGTCAAAAAGCTCCTCTCCAAGCAGTGGTGAAAAATCATCACACTCAACCATGGTTGCAAGCCTGTACAAATGAAAATCATCCTGCTTTTCTGTGAGGCCAAAGGTCCTTACAAGTCTGTACTCCACTCCATCGACCTCAAAATCAAGCTCTCCACCATAAGTGCCGCCCTGCCATGGCTTATAGAGCTTTCTTTCCCTCTCAAAGGCACCCGGCTCCTTTTTCGTATCAAAGCCGTACAGCATAGCCTTCAAAAAAGCCGCAAGTGTACTCTTTCCCCAGCCGTTTGGCTGGTTTATGACATTGACTCCATCATTGAAATTGATATTAAGATCGGACAGCTTTCCGAAGTTGTTTATGTGACAAGCTATTAATTTCAATTTCTAAATCTCCTCCCCGCTAAGCGCCGATATACCACACCTGATGACCTCAGACTTCTGCTCCTCGGTCATATCTGAGCCAAGCACCATCCGTATGAACTCACCCTTAAGTGATGCATCCTTTTCGTATTCACTGTAATTGATGAGAAGTCTTGTCTCATCATACACCTTTTCATAGTAGAAATATTCCTCGAACATATCCTTGAGGAAATCTGTGTTTATCTCACAATCCACGTCCACCTCACCTACAAGCACGAACTTTACCATGCTTCTCGATGAATATTCACTGTCCGAAATGGCCTTTTCCATCTTCACAGCCACATCCTGTGTGGTCATGGCTCCTGTCACATCCACATACAGCGTGTAGAGGCTCCTGTACGCAAACGGTACAAAGCTAAAGCCTGCCGTGAGCTTCTCATCATCTATATCAAGCACCACAAAGCCCTTTTGTCCACACTCATCAAAGCCTCTTCCCTCTAAGCAGCCGCTGTAGCAGTACATGCCACGGTTGTCAAGCTGTCCGCTCTGATACTCATGCACATGACCGAGCGCGAGATAATCAATGCCCTTATTCTTAAGGTCGCCTGTGGAAATCTCATCACCGAGCTGTCCGTGGAGAGTGACAACGTTGTAATTGTCATTGTCGAGCACAAGAGAATTGTACATGGCAGCCTGGTTAGACTTGTCTATCTCAAGACCTGTTATTGTGATATTTCCATAGCTGTATGAGGTCCACTGATTAGAAAAAAGCTTAAGGTTGTCAGGGATTTCATCGAGCTTCGATATGAAATTGTCCGAGTCGTGATTACCCTTAAGATAATAGAAATCAATATCCGGATTTGACGTAATCGAATCCTTTACCAGATTTCTGGCAGTCGCTGACACATTTCTCGTGTCAAATAAATCGCCTGCTATGATAATCGCCTTTACATCGTTATTTTTGGCGTACTCTATCATCCTTGAATATGTACGCAGTATTTCCATTTTTCTCTCTTTTGCCTGCTCCTTTGACAGATTCGATGTCATCTTCGAATCCAGATGCAGGTCTGCACAGTGGATAATTTTCATTTTTCCAATTCCTCTTGATATATGAACGTTTATAAATCATTACAGACTACACATAGATTCATTACGCATAGCCTGGTTGCATCATTTACAGCCAATTCACAATTTCATAATCATTTAACAATTAAACGTGCTGACTGTCTGCAAGCTCCGGTGTACCTCTCATCTGAATGAGCGGGCCGCCCTTCTTCTCCACATAGTCCTTAGTGATTGTAACCGTGCCGATATTGTCATCCTTTGGTATCTCATACATGATATCGAGCATGAAATCCTCTATAATCGCACGAAGTGCTCTGGCTCCGACCTTCTTCTCCTTTGCCATCTTGGCGATGGCATAGAGTGCATCGTCGTCGAACTCAAGCCTTACCTCATCCATCTCAAGAAGCTTCTGATACTGCTTGATAATGGCATTCTTTGGCTCCTTCAATATCTTTACAAGCATATCCTCGGTGAGCGCCTCAAGTGAGAACATGATTGGAAGTCGTCCGATAAACTCAGGAATCATTCCGAATTTGCGGATATCATCAACAGTTGCCTGCATAAGCAGGTTTTCATCCCCATCATACTTGTCCTTTAAATCAGCCTTGAAGCCTATAGAAGCCTCCTTGTTCAGGCGCTCCTTTATGATATCCTCAAGTCCCGGGAAAGCACCTCCGCAGATAAAGAGAATATTTCTCGTGTCAACTGTGGTCATCGGAACCATGGCATTCTTGCTGCTGGCACCAACCGGCACCTCAACCTCTGAGCCCTCTAAAAGCTTAAGCATACCCTGCTGCACTGACTCTCCGCTCACATCACGCTGGTTGGCATTTCTCTTCTTTGCAAGCTTGTCTATCTCATCTATAAAAATGATACCGTGCTCAGCTCTCTCCACGTCATTATCTGCAGCCGCAAGAAGCTTACTTACCACACTTTCGATATCGTCACCGATATATCCGGCCTCAGTAAGTGATGTGGCATCTGTTATGGCAAGTGGCACATCTAAAAGCTTTGCAAGAGTCTTTACCAGATATGTCTTTCCTGAACCTGTAGGTCCGATCATGAGCATATTTGATTTCTCAATCTCCACACCATCATATTTATTTGAAGCCTGCTTTGCAGTTGTATTCTCTTCCTGCGCCTTATGCTTATTGTCAGCCATGACACGCTTGTAGTGGTTATATACTGCAACCGACATGACCTTCTTTGCATGCTCCTGACCTACCACATAGTCATCAAGACTCGCCTTAATCCTATGCGGTGCAGGAATTGAGTGAATGTCAAGAATCGGCTCGACCTTTTTCTCTTCCTTTGTTTTTTTCTTCTTAAGCTTCTGGCTGTTTGGTATGCCTCCTGTCAGATCTGACAAATTTATCATGCTGATATTGGGCATATTGCCAAAATCCATATTGCTTATATTACCCAGATTTCCGAAATTGCCAAAATTACCGTTGCTCATGGAGTCAAAGGTCTTTTGCATACAATCGTTGCAGATGCACAGATTTGGCTGGATATGTATCATCTTGCCTGCCACGCTCTCCGGTCTGCGGCAGATATAGCAGACATCCTCGTAGTCGTTTGACTTGTTATCGTTTGTATTATCTATGTTATTTGTAGTTTCTTCATTATTATCCTGAATATTGTCAGGTACTTCCTTGAAATCATCATTATTCATAGGTGAATTACCGCCTTTGTATCATTTGGCTGCTTTCTTAGCCATTTAACTATTATACACTACTGAATAAATGCGTGCAAGCAAGCTGAGGCGCTTTTGAAAAAAAAGAACCGACAGATCAAAAGACCTGCCGGATCCATTTTCTTAATATCTATTATAACAGCTCCATAAGAAGCTTATTGACAACAGCAGGATTTGCCTTGCCCTTTGTAGCCTTCATAGTCTGACCTACAAGTGCTCCGATGGCTTTCTTCTTGCCATTGTGGTAATCCTCCACTGCCTGTGGATTTGCATCGATGACAGCCTGGATTGTGGCTTTAAGATCACCCTCATCATTCATGCTCTTAAGACCGTTCTCCTCGACATACTGCTCAGGATCGATATCCTCCGAGAATATTTTCTCAAATACTTCCTTGGCAACAGATGAGTTGATCGTGCCTGCATCTACCAGATCTACAAGCTTTGCAAGGTTTACAGGTGAGAATTTTATCTCATCTGCATCCAAATCATTATCCTTTAACAGTCGCATTGTCTCAACCATCAGCCAGTTTGAAACCTTTTTCGGCTTGCCGCAGAGCTTTGTGGCAGCCTCAAATATGTCTGCCATATGCTTTGACTCTGTGAGGATCTTTGCATCATACTCAGGGATGTCGTATTCCTTCTTGTAGCGTGCAAGCTTCTGTGGACGAAGCTCAGGCTGCTTTGCCTTTATCTGTGCAATCCATTCATCGGATACTACGATTGGCACGAGGTCAGGCTCAGGGAAATATCTGTAGTCCTGTGCATCCTCTTTTGAACGCATGGCATGTGATGATTCCTTGTTGTCATCCCATCTACGTGTCTCCTGTACTACCTTTCTGCCCATCTCAAGAAGCTCTATCTGACGCTCACGCTCGCCCTCGATGGCATGTGCGATAGCCTTGAAGGAGTTAAGGTTTTTCATCTCAGTACGTGTACCAAACTTCTTTGCGCCCACCTCTCTGACTGAGATGTTGACATCGGCACGCATTGAGCCCTCATTCAATTTACAGTCAGATGCTCCGAGATACTGGATGGTCTGACGCAGAGTCTCAAGGTATGCTATAACCTCCTCCGCAGAGCGCATATCAGGCTCTGATACTATCTCTATAAGAGGTACTCCGGAACGGTTGTAATCTACGATAGATACGTCCTCCCACTCGTCATGTACGAGCTTTCCGGCATCCTCCTCCATGTGGATTTCATGGATTCTGACGTTTTTCTTTCCGTTTGCTGTCTCAATCTCCACTGAACCGTTGCGGCAGATTGGCAGATAAAGCTGTGATATCTGATAGTTCTGTGGGTTATCCGGATAAAAATAGTTTTTTCTGTCAAATTTGCTGTACTGTGTGATAGTACAGTTGGTGGCAAGTCCTACTGCCACTGCGTACTCTACAACCTGCTTGTTTAAAACTGGAAGTGAGCCGGGCTGTCCTGTGCAGACAGGACATGTATGTGTATTTGGTGCGCCTCCGAATGCTGTGGAGCAGGCGCAAAAGATTTTTGTTTTTGTAGCTAACTCTACATGGACCTCAAGTCCGATGACTGTCTCATAGTTTTTCATATCCTTTTTGCCTCCTTCCTACTGTGCACCGGCAGATTTATTGGTGTCTGCTGCATTTTTGTTACTGTACTCCTCCGCAATAGCGCTGCGCTTAAGCTCTCTTGTTTTTTCAAAGCTGTAGGCTGCACGGATGATATTCTTCTCCTTAAAGCAGTCTCCGATGAGCTGTAATCCGATTGGAAGTCCGTTTTTGTCCATGCCGCACGGAAGCGATATTCCCGGAAGACCTGCAAGGTTTACAGATATGGTGTAGATATCACCGAGGTACATCTGGATTGGATCACTTAAGCTCTCTCCAAGCTTTGGAGCTGTGGTTGGTGCTGCCGGTCCGAGTATCACATCATATTTGGCAAAGGCATCATCAAAGGCTTTTTTGATAAGTGCTTTTACTCTTAAGGCCTTTAAGTAATATGCATCATAATATCCTGATGAAAGCACGAAGGAGCCGAGCATGATTCTTCTCTTTACCTCAGGTCCAAAGCCCTCAGAACGCGATTTCTTGTACATGTTGTGAAGGTCTGTGTACTCCTTTGTACGGTATCCGTATTTAACACCGTCGAATCTGGCAAGGTTTGAGCTTGCCTCCGCGCAGGCTATTACATAGTAAGCCGGGATGGCATACTCTACAAGTCCGAGGTCAAATTCCTCCACAACAGCACCTTTTTTCTTTAATTCATCTGCCGCTGCAAGGATTGCCGATTTTACCTCCGGGTCAAGTCCATCTCCGAGATAATCCTTTGGAATACCAATCTTCATACCCTTTACGTCATCGACAAGCGCCTCTGTAAACTTTAAATCGTCTCTGTTTACTGATGTCGAATCCTTCGTATCATATGAAGCAATTGCCTCAAGTATAGTAGCACAGTCTGTGACATCCTTTGCGATAGGTCCAATCTGGTCAAGCGATGATCCATAGGCAATGAGTCCATATCGTGAAACTGTGCCGTAGGTTGGCTTGATTCCTGTCACACCACAGAAGGAGCTTGGCTGTCTGATTGATCCGCCTGTATCTGAACCGAGTGCAAACGGCACCTCCTCTGCTGCAACTGCTGCACAGCTTCCGCCTGATGAACCGCCCGGTACGTGTTCTGTATTCCATGGGTTTTTGGTTGCTCCAAAGGCAGATGTCTCTGTGGTGCTTCCCATGGCAAACTCATCCATGTTGGTTTTTCCAACGATGACACAGCCTGCATCCTCAAGGCGCTTAACAGCCTCCGCTGTGTAGGTCGGGATGAAATTGTAGAGTATCTTTGATGAACATGTGGTGAGAAGCCCTTCTGTACACATGTTATCCTTTATGGCTACAGGCACACCCGCAAGCGCTCCTTTTAGCTCTCCCGCATCAATTTTTGCCTGAACCTCTGCTGCTTTTTTAAGTGCACCCTCTTCGTCTATTGTGACAAAGCTGTTTATCTTTTCTTCTTTTGCTTTTATAGAAGCAATGGCAGCCTTTACAGCCTCTTCCACTGTAACTTCCTTTGCCTGTATTTTCTTGCCGAGTTCCACGGCAGTTAAAGACATTAAATCCATTTTTCTCCTCCTTGCCGTTATTCGCCGATTGTCTTTGGTACCTTGAATCCGCCGTCCTTCTTGACCGGTGCGTTGGCAAGTGTAGCTTCACTTCCGTCACCGTTTGTGACAACATCATCTCTGAATACATTGTTTACAGGGAATACATGGCTCATTGGCTCAATTCCCGAAGTATCAAGCTCCTCGAGCTTGTCGATATAATCAAGCATATCTGCCATATCCTTCTTGGCAGCCTCTGCCTCCTCCGGTGAAAGCTCAAGCTTTGCAAGGATTCCGACATACTCCATAGTCTCATCTGAGATTACGTTTCTCATGACTCCGTCCTCGCCCATCACCTTTGTGGTAACAGCCTGCTGCTCAGGAGTCTCATCCTCAGGTTCCTCGTCAAGTGCTGCACTTCTGACCTTTGCATATACCGCTTCATCGCATATACCCTGATTGTTGAAGCCTGCATGGCGGAGAGTACCCTCATAATCCATGCCTGCGGCAGCCATCACCTTGCCTGAATTTGGATTTTCAGTATCATGTCTGGCCCATACACGTCCGGCACCAACCTCATTGATGAAAAATCTGATGATAGCAGTGAGTGCCTCTGTCATATATCCTTTATTAAAAAACTGACTTCCTAAGCAATATCCAAGCTCAATGCTCTCCGTCTTTTCATCAATGCTCACAACCGAAATATTGCCGATAGGCTGCTCAAGGTCATTAAGCTCAATAGCCCAGTTGTAATACTCTGTATTGTCATACTGTGCAATCCAGCTCTTTATCATATCCTCTGCCTCATCAACACTCTTGTAAACAGGCCATGTAAGATACTTAACTGTCTGCTCATCGGAAAACCAGTTGTAAAAAACATTTTCCGCATCTTCTATTTCAAATCTGCGAAGAGTAAGCCGCTCTGTGGCGATTTCTCTTGTTCCTATATGATTCATACGATATCCTTTCTCTCTTTCCTAATATTTAAATTTATTCTTAGAATATACCAATATCTGCCCTGGGGTGCGCTAACCCCCTGCAACGCATGGGTGTATATATATTGCGAAGACAAATTTTTAACAGTTCCGACGCTCACAGCCTGTAATACCTCTCAGCATATCTCCTGCCAATAACCTATCCGCAGGAAATGTCGGAACAAGCTTAAAAATTTTCTGAACAAAATATATACACACATGCCACCACACAGCCTGAATGCGCACCCGCCACAATTAAATCCTGCATATCGGGGGCTGCCAAAGCCTGCAGCCGGGTGCGCTAAACACCCTGCAAAGCATGGGTGTTATATATATTGCGAAGACAAATTTTTAACAGTTCCGACGCTCACAGCCTGTAATA
>ERZ1024378.72-NODE-72-length-16888-cov-40.699519_pt1 | contig 16888 bp, 31 predicted proteins | sample MGYA00520787_ERZ1024378 | MGnify/ENA primary metagenome ERZ1024378 (study PRJEB33242, sample SAMEA3444269) | Homo sapiens | biome: Host associated; feature: Gastrointestinal tract; material: Stool | place: Uganda | collected 2011-01-01 ... | reverse complement strand
TGGTCAAAATGTACTGACTGCAAAAGATATTGAAGGCAAAGCGGATAAAGATAAAGTTTCAGACTTATCAAAAACCATTACTTACTATGGTTCTTCATCCAAAAATCTGTTCAATAGATTTGATTTAGCTTATAATGGTCAAGGATGTTTTATACATCCTATTAATAATGGTGAAGTTAAATTTGGTGGAGATATTAATAGAGTTTCTCATCTTATTTGGCTTGATACTACTACAAATAGTACCATAACTGTATCTTCATCTGATGAATTCAATAGTGTATTTGGATATAGATTTTTTGATAAAGACTTCAAAATTATCAAATTTGGTGCTTTTAATAACCAAACATCTATGACATTGCAGATTCCTGAAAATGCTGTATATTTTCAGTTCTCTTATTATAAAGGTACTCGTAACATTCAAGTAGAATATGGAGATACTGCAACTGATTATGAAGAGTATAACAGTGAGTATGAGCAGAAAATCAAAGAGGTTAAAGAACCAATAGAAAACATCAATACCGAACTCACCTCTTTATCCAACAAGACCAAAGACATATCTTCTGATAATGAAGTATTGGGAGATATTGATGAGATTGATTTTTGTGATGATGAAGACAATGTTGTGCATTCTATCGGGAAAGATTCTGCTTCATTCAAGAATCTGAAAAGCAATGGTCAAAATGTACTGACTGCAAAAGATATTGAAGGCAAAGCGGATAAAGATAAATCCATAATAGTACAAAAAGAATCTTTGAATGCTGGTGATGAGATAACTTTAGAAGAAAATCATATTCATTCTTGCAAACGTATTATGTTTGCAGCTAATATAAACAGTGTCGGTACAATAGAAGTTGGAGTAGGTAAAAAAGATTATTGGGCATCTTGGTTTGAAATCACAGAAACCAATATCTCCTTGAAAAGCTATTTGACATCAGAATACAATCCGAATATATCCTTTGCTCATGGACTTACATTGAAAAATAATATTCAATTTATCATAGACGTTGATGACAAGGGAAATGTGGATTTACGTCTGACATCATCAGGAAACTCTTATGTTGGGCATATTTCCGTTGACAATGATGCTTCTAAAACAACACACAACTGGCTAGGTGTAAAAGGAAAAATTAGAGCCACATCAGTTTCTGCATCCTTGTCAGATTGTACTTTGTCTTTCACTTGCGATGGATATTACAAAGAAATCCAAGTTTATGGTGATAGCTATATACATGTATTAAATGAGCAAAGGGCATATTATTATCTTGCTCAGAATGGATATAACAGGAATATTATGCTAAACGCTTTTCCTGGAGAAGCATCTAAGCGAGCCCTAGCAGATTTAAAACTAAATTTGAAGTATTCTGCTCCCAAAAGAATATTATGGGCTATGGGGATGAATGACCTTGATGTCAATGAAACTACTCCTTCACAGAATTGGTTGGATTCTGTAAATGAATTTCTCTCTATTTGCAAAAAGAATAATATTATACCAATCTTAGCCACAATACCTTCTGTAGTAGGTGGATATTCAGAAGATAGTGGTATTGGTGATAAAAGAATCAATAAAGCCAAGAATGATTGGGTAAAGTCTAGTGGCTATCGGTATGTTGATTTTGCCAAAGCAGTTGGAGCCAATGACATAACTGGATATTGGCTTAACAACGGAGAAGGTGATGATATGCTTGAAAGCGGAAGCATGAGAGTCCATCCAACCAAGTATGGAGCAGTTGCTTTGTATCATCAACTGATAACAGACTTTCCAGAAATATTAATGAAATAATAATTAAATTATACAGAATATGAAAATAAAATTTATGAATTCGTCTCTTGTTTTTTCTAAGGCGAAAGAATCAATAGTAAAAACATCTAAAAACCAAAACTGGTTTAACGAAGGTGAATTTTCTGCCGGAAAATATCAAGTAGAAATTGTTTCTGTTGAAAAAGGATGGGCTGGTAATGCTGTATGTGGTTTTACAACTCAAGACCAAGAGGCAAGCACAACAGAAGCTAGAGCATTGTTCTTATATGCAGAATTTACGGCTGGAATAAAAAAAACAATTACTCTCAGTGAGAAAATGCCGTTGATATATACTTATACTCCTAATGCTGACAATAATGTGACTTTCAAGATTGTAAAAATAGGAGAACTCTAAGTTGCTGACTTTGGAAATTTAAAAGTAAGACTATATGAAGAAGAAACAATTACATGAAGCACTGGCTGTGCTTCTTACTAAATTATCATCAGCAAGGGACAATCCCTTGCTGATGGATAATTACGTAGTGAAAGCCTTGCGCACGGTTCTTTTGGAGTTTAAGAAATCTGGCGAACTCCACGAAGCATACAAGGAGCAGATACAATACACGCTGGAGAGTGACAACCCCTGGGTAGCTATGATGATGAAGTCAATTGGCGCAGATCCTACTATTAAGAAGAGCATGACCGATGAAGCCATTGACGGCATGATTGATTCGATGTTGGGAAACGATTAAAACATTTTATTATGAATGACAAGGAGAAAGAACTATGGCGAGTTATAGACAACGTAATCAAGTGTTGCGCCATTGAACTGCCGAACGGAGAGTTGAGCATTACGAGAGAAGACGTTCTCGGCAAGTCGAGAGCAGAAAACCTCGTAATGACACGATGTATGGTCGTTGAGCAGATGATACACGCAGGATTCAGCATAACGACCACTGCGACCGTATTAAACCGCACCGTTTCAGCTGTGAGACATCTTTGCAAGATGGCTTACACCTATATCAGCACGTCTCGAGTTTATCGACTTGCCACGGCACAAGCGACCCTTCTAAACAAGGACGTAGAGCCGATTTGCATTTAACACAAGAAACAAAAAGAAAATAACCAAAAGCGTTCTTTGAAAATAATTCGATTAATACCCTTGTAGTAACTTTTTGGAGTGAGCCATAAATCAGAGTAACTTTGCAGCGGATTCCAGTATTTGGTTTCCATAACGTAATTAACTCAAAATTTTATGGCAGACACAATCGAGAAAGTTTATTGCACTGGGGACGGTGGCAATGACAACCTAGCAGCAGCTTTGCTCGCTAGAGGTAGAGACAATGATCCGGCAACGATGCTGGCAGCAATGAACGGTGGTATGGGCAACTGGATGAATAACCCGTTTGCCTATATGATGATGATGGCTTGGATGCGAGACTGGAATAACCGTGGCGGCAATTTGCAGGACACGGAATTGCAGAATCAGATTGCGAGCCTTCGCACACAGATGCAGGACGGCAATAATACGGCTCTCCTGATGGACGCAGTGAAGGGCAACAACGTTGCTCTTGGTCAGCTGGCGCAGAATCTTAACTGCGATATGAACCAGCTGCAGAATGCAGTCTGTGGCGTGCAGGCAGCAATCCAAGATGTAGGCGGCAAGGTTGGTCTCAGCGCAGAGCGAGTAATCAACGCAGCGAACCTCGGAAACCTCAACATCATCCAGCAGTTGAAGGACTGTTGCTGCCAGACCCAGCAGAACATCATCAAGATGGGCTACGAGAACCAGTTGGGGCAGAAGGACATCCAGAACTCAATGCAGCGAGGATTCGATTTCAACAACCGCAGCATAGAGCGAGGCTTCTCGGCACTCGGTTTCCAGCTTCAGCAGGACAAGTGCGACATCATCCGCTCGAACCAAGACAACACCCAGCGAGTTATCGATGTACTGAACAATCACTGGCAGCAGGATTTGCAGCAGAAGTACAACGATGCACGCCTGGAGTTGAGCCAGCAGAGACAGAACGCTGAACTTATCGCGGCATTGAAGACCACCACGACCACAACTGGAGCGTAGGCGGTTAAACTAAATCTATCAAGGGGCAACTCGCTGTGTTATCAGTGAGACCCCTTTTTGTCTATTATCGAATTATTTAAAAAGAGCGCATTATGGAATTTAAGAATATACAGAGAAATCACCCGGTCTATCTGCTTGACAAGCAGACGGTGGAAGTTAAGGAAGGCAAGGTCGTAGACAACCAGCCGCACATCAACACTGGCATCGCAACCATTTCCAGCAGCGGACAGCCAATGCGAGACGTAACAATCGAGGTGGAGGGAAAGCAGACAATCTACACTATCCCCGAACACCTGGGAGTAACCTTTGCAGGCGAAATCGTACTGGCAACCGACAAGGCAGACCTTTTGCCCGAAGTCGGGAAATTGGTAAATGAAGCCGATGAGATAATCAAGGCATACGAGCCAAGCAAGGAGCGAAAAGCCAAGGGCGAGGAACTGCTTGCAGCTTTGAATCCTGCAATCAAGGAGAAGCAGGAAACCGAAAAGCGTTTCAAGGCACTTGAGGGCGATATAAGCGGCATTCGTGGCATGGTTAAGCAATTACTCGACAAACTAGGATAGGAGGGCACACAATGAAGAAAATCATCGTTTTGCGCCATTCTTGCGATAGCGAGGAAGAGCGACACCAGCACCAAGAGAGCGGCATCATCCACGGCTTGCCATACGAGAAGGCAGCCAAGGCACTCATGGGAGCCAGCGGATACGTGGCCTACGTTGCCAAGCACGGCTACCACTTCACGAAACAGCTAGCAATCAAGGCAAGCGAGCAGATGAAGAACGTAGACGGAACGAGCCACCGATGGACGGTAGACGAAATCCGGCTTGCGACAAACAACGAGATAATTTCCAAGGGCGCAACCATCGGGGATATTCTCTATTTGGCTAATATGGCTTATGCGGACTTCTACCCGAAGGTAATCAAGACTGAGAGCGACTGCGTACAGTATGCTATTGCCGTAGCCAGTGATCCAGACGGATACGAGGGTATGGCATTCTGCAGGTGGACGGCAGACATCATCGGGAAGGGTGTGACCATCGACTGGGAGAAATTGGAATAAACCAAAAAATAAATTGATATGAGCGAAGTATTTCACGATTTTCAGGTGCACCATCTTTATTTGTGCGCCCTAGTAATTTTTATCTGTTTCGCTACAATTCTGATAGCGATGGCAATTGACTTGATAGCAGGCATACAGAAGGCGAAGGAACTGCATGTTGCAAGAACGTCAACCGGGTTGAAGAAAACATGCGACAAAGCGAAGAAGTATTTTCCGACATTCGGTATTGCTTCGCTTATGGACGTGGCTACGTGTATTATCTCCCCCTTCCCTATGTTCTCCATCGCCTGGTCGGTGTATCTGCTTTCGTGCGAGTTTAAGAGCATCCGGGAGAAGGCGTATGAGAAGGCAGAGATACGCAAGCAAGACCGCACGATGCAGGTGATCCTCGAGAATAAGGACGAAATTGCGAAGGCGGTTGTCGAGATAATGAAGGAAGAAAGGAAGAAAGGAGGAGATAATGAGGATAACTAGAGCGCAACTTATAAAGGTAATGCCGAATGCAGGCAGCAGGGCAGACACCTACCTTCCAATCATCAACGGATGGGCAGAGCATTTCCGCATAAATACCCCACTAAGGATGGCGCACTATCTCGCACAGATTGCCCACGAAAGCGGAGAGTTGAGATACACCAAGGAACTGGCAAGCGGCAGAGCCTACGAGGGCAGGAAAGACCTAGGCAACACCCAGCAGGGCGATGGCGTGAAGTACAAGGGCAGGGGATTGATACAGATTACCGGGCGAGCCAACTATCGGAAATATGCCAATTATTGCGGCTTCGATGTTGTGGGCAGTCCCGAACTCCTGGAGCGTTCTCTGGGAGCAACGAAATCCTCGATGTGGGTATTCGACATCTTCGGATGCAATGAGTTGGCAGACCAAGACGACATGAAGGCTATCCGAAAGCGCATCAATGGTGGGTACAACGGACTGGCAGCTTGCGAGAAGTATTTGAAGCGAGCCAAGCAAGCCTTAGAAATTGGCATGTTTACGTAATAAACATTATAATTAAAGCAAGTAAAGTATGGAAAAATCAAGAAAAGGGCGAAATTTTCGTTCTGTGGCGTTATTTTTCGCTGTCCTTATAATTACCCCACTTTTGATTTTGGGCTGTTCCTGCGCTAAATCAGCCGCAAATAACACGATTTATCGCGATAGTGCACACACCAGCATAAGACATGACAGCGTGAACCAGCGACAGATCCACTGGCAGGACACCCGGCAGCACGACAGCGTATTCAGGCAGGACAGCGTGCTGGTGTACATCAAGGGAGATACCGTAATAAAGGAGCGGTGGCACAACCTTACGACCACCAGATGGAAGACATCGACCAAGACGGACACCATCGTGGGCGACATTTACACATTCGTGACCGACACCGTAAAGGTCAAGTATTACGTGAACCGATACAAGACCAAGGAGGTCGAGAAGCCAGTGAGCACATGGAACAAAATAAGATTATTCATTGGCGATTGCGTATTTCTATTCCTGGCACTCGTTGCCGTTAACTGGATAAAGGAACGCATCAAGAAGAGAGTTCAATAGGGTTCAATATAATATCAATCTTTAAAAGGGCAGGGAGCGCAAGCGAGCGTTTTTCTGCCCTATTTTTGTGCCGAGAACACTTTTCATTGAGAGAAAAGGGGTAGGGGATATGAGAGTTAGATTATTCATTCTAGCTAATGCGTGCAGGTTATTATATAGGGCGTGGAAAGTGTACCGAAAATAGCCGAAAGTGTACCGAAAATAGCCGAAAGCGTACCGAAAATAGCCGAAAGCGTACCGAAAATAGCCGAAAGTGTACCGAAAACTACCGAAATCAGCTAAAAACAACCATGCTTACGACATAAACAGCTAATAAAAGTTAAAATATTAATATCTTTCGAGAAAAGTTTTGGTGGAACCGAAAAATATTAATATCTTTGCATCGTGTTTAGGAGATAAGCACATTAAACATTCGGTAACTAAGCCCTAGGCAACACGGTTAAGCCAGAGAAAAATGAAAAAGCCAAATTCAAACGTTTTAGAGTTCACTACAAAGTTTATAAACGCCAACTTCCGCATCAAGGTTTTCGGACACGATGAGAACGGCAAGAAGATAAACACCCTCGTAGGAGTAAGCGGAATCTTGAAGCTCATCGGAGCGGAACTTTTCAACAAGTTCATCAAGCGAGCATTGAAGGCAGGTCTGGACGCTTGCCGCTGCGCACTCAGAAGAGGTTTGACAGTAACATTGTATGCTAAGTAATCAAGGGAGGACAAGAAAATGAAAACTATCGACTACAAGAATTTCGGTTTGGACTTGAACGGCTCAATCTTGATTAACGGAGAAAAGAGCTACATCGCAGTGACAGCATCCAAAAGCCAAGCTTTCCGAAGCATGAAGGGAGCGGAGAAGTTTATGGCGGCTAGAGAATATCAAAGAATTTAATAACCAGCAGGGCGCAAGCCCTGCACAATATATCAAGATATGAAGGAATACGACAAGATACCAGCACAAGCAGTGGTCGAAGTAACGACCAGCTGGGGAAGAACCTGCTTAGGAGAGATTGGGCGAGACCTAAAGGAAGGTACGGTGCTCGATGGCTATTATTATCCGGTAAGCAAGGCTTTCGACTTTTATTGGAAGGGAGAGGGAGCAATGCTGTGGATCGGGGACAATGGAAGGCTTGTCAGCCTCGGGGAAGGGCAGAAGCACAAGTACATGATGCTTAGTCGCCTTCTCTCTGATTGCAAGTACTTCCTTCGCAACCCATACGCTCGACACCTCTATTTTCCGAGCATCGCCCGGCACATGAAGGAAATGCGCCAATACTGGCAGGAGTTGAACATCAAGCCCGACTGGTTAAGCTACAAGCAGATTGGCAGGATCGAGCACAAGATGAACAGAATGAAAACGAAGTTAGATAGACAATTTAAAAAAGACTGGAGACAATGACAGAACAAGAGTACAGAGAAGCCCTGCACGAAATCAACGTGAAGGCTGAGAATGAAAGAAGAATACTGGCAAGAGCATTTGCTACTGAGCACAGCTCAGTTTTGGTAGGAGATTATATCAGCGACCACTGCGACACGATAAGGGTTGAAAGCTGGGAGATTTCGAAGAGAACCCACGAATACAACTCCTTGCCTTGCCTGGTATATCGCGGTATGACCTGCAAGAAGGATGGCACGCCACGAAAGAACCCGAAGAGGTGTAGCATCTATCAGTGCAACCTCTTGCGAGTAAATGGAGAACCAGTAAAGAATAACGGATATGGAGAATAATAGAAGAAACATCAAGAGAACGAAGAAGGGTGCTGGCGATGCGGTCATTCTTGATTATTAAGAGGAGGATTTATGTATGGCTAATATATATATTACCAAAGAGGAATATGATGCAATGTCTTTTTGCTCGGAGGAGATTATATCATTAATTGAAGGAGGAGCAGAAGATGAATACGTAAAAGAAGCTGATAATGCGTTAAGGTCAATTGCATCAATTCAACGTAAGTATCGTAAAGCACTGAAGCGTAAGAATGCTCTTCAAGATGCCAAGGCTGCAGTCAAGAAGTTGCACCCAGAGTTAAAGGGAGAATTTTACAACAAGTTAGTTAAGAATGTAGCAGAACAATTAATAAACGTAGGTAAAAATGGCAAAGATTAAGAGTACCAAGAAGGGAGCAGGCAAGACGGTCAAGCTAGTTGGCGTACAGATAGACAACGACCTGCTGCCTTTCCTCAACGCATTGCCCAACAAGTCACGATTCATCAATGATTTGTTGAGAAAGAAATTTTTTGGTAAATAATTTGGTGGTTTCAAAGTAAAAGCGTACCTTTGCATCACTGAATGTTTAAAGTGGTCTCCACTTATTACCCCAGCGGCTCGACTTTTTCACCGCTGGGGTATTTTTGTGCTCTTTTTCCGATTTACCCCAAATTTTGCGTTCTGTGCCGCTTACGTGGTAAGCACGTAAAACTATCCCCGAAAACAATTTGAGCCGTTTCTGCGGCAAATTCGCAAGAAATAAGGCTATTTCTTGTTGTATAGCACGTAATCAATAACCCTGCGGTTTGCTTCATCTACTCTCGATAGGTCTGCATTGATGTAGGTATCAGTTACCCGGACACCGAACGAGTGACCCAGCGCAAGAGACACCACGTCCTTTTGTATACCAAGGTTGAAGGCGATGGATGCCCACGTATGGCGAGCGTAGTACGTAGTAAGCCCTGGGCGAACCTTTGCGAGTTTCTTGTTTATCATAACAGTTGCAGAATCAACATTTTTGAAATGCTCCGAGAAACGAAGCAGCTTCTTTTCCCCTTTGTACTTCTCGATGATGCGGACTGCTTCTGGATGAAGCAGGATGGAGTAATGCCTGCCAGTCTTCGCCCGGTCGTATTCCAGTCTGCCACGGACGATATTCTCCTTTGTCAAGGCGAACAAGTCACGCACATTGATACCAATCAGCAGGAACATCAGCAGGAACATGTCGACCAGTTCATCACCACCAGCTTCGAAGATAGAGCGGATTTCTTCAACGGACAAATCTCGCTTTTTCGTTGTCTCAAGCCGGAGACTGTACCTGCGGAAGGGGTAGTTTTTCGTCTGCTCATTATCTATCGCCAAGTTGAAGACTGCAGCGATACAGAGCATCCTGCTGGTTCTGGTATTCCTAGACAAGCCTTCCTTTGCCATGAACGCATCGAAATCTTCAAGCCAAGACCGATTAATCTCATCGTATGTAAGCAGAGCCGCTTTTTCCTTCCCAAGGAAAGCTTCAATCTTTGCCCAAGTATATTTATATCTGTTTATCGTGTTCTCTTTCAGATTCCTGCTTTCATAGGCAATGAAGCCATCGCGAAGCAGGGCGACCTTCTCCCTTGCAGGCTCGGCTTCTTGCATGATTAAGTCCCGGAGTTCCCTAGCCGTAATATCGCCCCGGTATGTTTCCCTGCATTGCGCCTTCATCATCATTCTATTATAAAAATTCAGACGGTCAAGCAGGAAGTCGTTGATAGCATCACGATCGGGACGCTTGCGCACCTTGCAAGACCTTTTATCCCACTCATCTTTCTTGCAGTATTGATTGAGGGATATGAAGGCAGTCCCACCATGATGGTTGACGGCAAGCCGGATGGAGAACGTACCATCCTGCCTTTTTACCCTCGTATCAAGATATAATCTCAGTGTTGCCATAATTCCGTGCAGTATTTATTCAGTTTATTTTCAGCGTTAAGAGCCGCAATAGTGCAACGTGGTGCATGATTGCGGCATTTTCAAGTTATCCCAGCATCAAAGAACCCCTTTAAATACTGGGGAAACCAGTAAAGTTGTACTTAAAATCATAACGTATGCTTTAAATAATTGAAAACCAAAAACTTATGCAGGCTGCTTTTTTCTTGTGCAGTTTTTATTCAGATTTTTCACGATTTCAGACGTGAAGCCAGTCGCGTAGAACTCACCAGAACCAAGGAGCAGCCAGTATGGGTTGATGTAGTAATCACGTACCAGGAACTGAATCCAAGACGGACGGAAACGACCGTAGTACTCGGCAGGGTCGTCTCTGAGGGACATCACGTTCCATCGGTTCAGACCATACCGGTCGGTTATCGTCTTGAGACCGCCAATGCAGCCATCAGCCTTCAGGCGGTCAATGGCAGAGAAGAAGCGCACGACTATATCCACATCAGCGGACATCAGATTTTTATCTTCCATATTCATTTATTTATCTTTTTGTAGGCACGACTGAAAACGCTATCCAGCTTTGCCCGATGGTTATTCAATCTTTGCGACCAGTCCTGCAACTGAGCCAGCGAGGGACGAGAAGCCAGCAGACCCTCCACCTCGGAAGGGGTGAGCACTGGCAAGTATTTCTCGTAGGCGAGAAGAACACTAAGATACTTCATTCAAACAAGAATTGCCGAGGTTGTTTCTTTCTTTTAATTTCATCAAAGCCACCTTTGGCAACATCAGCCAGACTTTTGTAGGTATAGAATGCTGAGGATGGAAGAAGCCCTTTTTTGTTTCCGATGGTAACACCTTCTGTGGATGGGATAAAGAGGAAACCTTCTATCTTTCCAGTTGTTACCTCGTTTCCGTCAATCGTGTCGTCAAGCCTGTAAGTCCTACCCTTTTCTTCACCTTCAAGCGAGACAAGAAATTTGAGCGTCCTTTGCAGTTCGTTTCTTCCACGAAACCTAAGATAGAAAGATTCAATTATCTTAGCTGAATTAATATTGTTTATCTGCCAGTAATACACCGTGTCTTTTTGCGGCTCAAAAACGGTGTAGCTAATAACTGGAGAAACGTCATAACTCCTAGATAAAAGTGTTTGCGCACGCACACCCACGCACACAAGCGCAAGAGCAAATAACATTATTATCTTTTTCATATTACTTTTCGTTTAAATGATTAATATTTCTTTCGTAGAACTCATTCCAAGCCTTTTTCTTGAAGAAGACGAAGAAGAGCAGCAGCCCAAGGGCAACCATCAGCAGGTGCAGCGGTCTGCTCAGAACCCCGAAACCGAAGGAACGCTGGAAGTCGATACAGAACGAAATCAGCACTCCGTAGGTGGCGAACGCCCGGTGCACCCAGCAGAAGCCATAGGCAAGGCTGACGATGATCCAGGCGATGAACCCGAACAGCGAGCAGTCGAATATCCACTCTGTGAGTTTTACACGAATGCCGAACGAGAGCAGAGTGCAGTGCACCAGCATCACGAACGCACCCACTGGAGTGATGATGCCTATTATCAACCTGCTGGCTTTCCACAGCCAGCTTTTGCCGAGGGCGGCAAGAAGTATTTTCTCCTTCCGCTCGATGAAGTCCTCATCTTTCATTTTACTTGGAATTTGAGTTAATTTTATCCATGGAGCGAGAACTAAAGTTCACGAAGCCACTTCTCGCCCGATTTAGTCTTAGACCAAATTACGAGACCTGTGCCGATAACCGCACCGATGAACATAAATAATGTTGCTAGTTCCATATTCTAAATATTTGAATTGTTATACTTCATTACGTTATTGGCGAAATAAGCGAAGGCGCAAGACGCTATGACACCGAAGACGATAAAAAGGACATTATACAATCCTATCTCATCGCCAGTAATCAATGGCGAGAACCCACCAATGCCCGTTCCGCTTATAAACAGATTAGAGACACCATACAGATACGTTGCAAGCAGCGTCCTGCGGTCGTGCTCTTTAATTAACTTACTAACCATACCTTATAATTCACGCAGCCATTTGTGTCCTCGCTTTGACCTAAGGAACAATCCAAACGCAACGCTCACCACAAACACGAATACATTAAAAAACAAATATGTTACCATAATCTAAAGCAAGTTATTTTGTCTAAGCCATTTTTTGCCGTTTCCGGTGAGACAGAATGCGAGGAACACCATACAAGGCACTCCCACGAACAAGAAAGCTAAATATACTCCCATAATTATTTCTCCTTTTCCTTTTTGCCCTTTCCATCCTTTTTGTTGCTGAGTACGAGACCCACGACCAAGCAGAGGAAGGCTAGGGCGATTCCAACTATATAAATTAATACTTTATCCTCGAAATCCTTGAATAGCGAACTAATCACGACACCAGTCAAGATATATTTCGACACATCAACGAAGTACGAGCCTAATTTTTCTATCCACATTGCGCTGCAAAGTTACTAAATTATTTCTGCCCGACAATGGCAAGCAGCGTTTTAACTTGACTTTGCAAGAACTCATTCTGTTCTCGCAGCAGTTTATTCTCAGCAGCCAAGGCAGCATCACTACCTATTGACTGGGAAACGTTTGAACTGTTCGAACCATTGACGTTTGAACCGATAACAGCCGCTTCCATCTCAGCAGGGAGAGGAGGGGCGCATCTATCGATGATTTCCTTTATCTTTTGGATAAAATCAATTTTTATAGTTTTGCAACCAAGACGAGCCTGCACATTCTGTGGTGTAGTACCCAGTTCTCTAGCTACATCACTCATTGTCAAGCCCGAACTCTTAATATACTTCTTTAATTCTTCACCGCTCATAATTGTAAATCAATTTAAAACTAATTAAAAACTTATTAAAAACAACCACAAAACAATTGTTTTTCAATTTTCTTTTTGTATTTTTGCAACCGAATTACAAAACGAGTTTAAAAACTCTTTTGCAAAGATAAGGAAAATAATTTAAAATACAAATAAAAATGGGAGAAAATTTTAATTACGATTTCAGAACCCCACTGCAGAAGCAGCAGGACGAAAGAAAGAAGAACATCATAGCGATGTTTGCAGATTTCCGAGCAAAAGCACCTGCCGAGACCTCAGACAGCAGAATAATGCTCGCAGTATCACAGCGTGTTGGTTGCACCCAGCAGAACGTGAGATGCATCCTTATTAAGGCTGGCGTAATCAAACCAAAGAGACGCACAGCCGTGCGCAAGTAATAAAGTCGAACCATTTAAACATTCAGACCGTATGAAGAAGTTTATCGAGTTTATAACGAGTGACGAAGTATTATCCCTGGCAGTTGCCATCGCATTAGTAACTTTAATTTTTTGGAGGGCTTAGTATGACGAACGAAGAACCAAAGGTAGCGGACGCAGGTAGATACACCATGACAGAAACCTGCAAGGTGCTGGGTATCCATCGCAACACCCTGCGCAGATGGTTGCAGGCTGGTAAGATTAAGGTCAAGTTCCGCAGAATCGACAACCGCAAGGTATTCGAGGGCAGCGAGATAAAAAAAGTCTGGAGGATTGCCCTATGATGAACGCCTATAAAAAAGCGAAGCAGCTGACCGCCAAGTGGGAGCAGGAGCGAAAGGACAGCAAGCGACTGGCAACCATGAAGGAAGCTGAGAGACGCATTCAGGTAAGGGAGTTCGACAACATGCTTTGTCTTTCACTGGACGGAGTTCCAGTTCTCCCGATGAGAGAGTTCAACAAGCAGACGCTAGCAGACGCACGTCTGACATTATTCAACTATTTAAACAGACGGTAAGAGCGTTATGAAACCAAGAATTATCGAAGAGTGCAGGAATAAGATGTACGATGCCATCTGGCTGGAGCTAGACCGTGATCCACAGCAACCAGCGGTTGCAAGGGTAGACATTAAAACCAAGGCAGGCGGCATCTGCGTATGGTGCGACAGAACCGGAAACACAGCGGTAGTGGCGCACAAGAATAACAACAACGACAGCGAGCGGCTGGAGGAAGCTATCGAGGGTTGCGTCAACTATCAGGACGTGATGGACGACTGGCTGGAGGAGAACAGCCAATACGCAGACCAAGACCCGATGGACGCCTTCGAGGAAAGCAGGCTCGACAGCCTTATGGCTCAACTGGTTTGACCACATAAGTTTTTGCTTAGTTTATATGCTGAAACCCCTGCAGCGGCAGGGCAAAGGGCGCACGCAAAACTCATTTCAAAGGTTATCTAAAATTAGTTGTTTTTTACCATGCAATATGCGGAAACAGAGCGTGCGCCCTGCAACGGAAGGGCATCCACCAGCAGCAGGAAAGGGTGGAGTAAAACTCTGAGCAACTGGGGTTCGAATCCCCAGCCTTCCACTAGAGTTAATGAACAATATGTTGAACAATAAAAATTGAACGAATTATGGAAAATGAGATTATCCAAGTGAGCGGTGGCGAAATGCTGGAAGCTATCAACCGCTCGGAGATTGACGGACAGATTGCGACAGCGCACAAGTTCCCGAGAGACATCATGCAGTGCAAGCAGAACATGGTAGCATTGGCAGCCATGGACGATGATGTAGCCTACAACTGCTTCTATCACCTGGAGCGAACGAGCAAGGACGGAAAGACAACAGTAATCGAGGGTCCTAGCGTCCGATTTACGGAAATCATTTCCGCCTGCTGGAAGAACCTGCGCATCGCGGGTCGCATCATCGCAAACGATGGCAAGACCATCACGGCACAAGGCGTATGTCACGACCTAGAGAGCAACGTTGCCTACTCGGTGGAAGTGAAGCGAAGCATTCTGACATCGAAGGGATACACCTTCTCGCAGGATATGCAGGTGGTAGTTGGTAATGCAGCCGTGGCGATCGCCCAGCGTAATGCAATCTGCAAGGTCGTACCGCAGGTATTGATTGCAAGCGTAGTGAAGGAAGTGCAGGAAAAAGCACTTGAGCACATCAAGAAGGCTGGCGTGCCGAGCCAATGGAAAAGTTGCGTTGCTTGTTTCCAAGTATACCAAGTGACCGACATTATGCTGCTGAGCTACATAGGCAAGAAATCAGCCGAGGAAGTCACGGCAGAAGACATTCAGAAGCTGGGAGGCGTATACAACGCAATCAAGGAAGGCACGACCACCGTAGAGGAAACCTTCAAGAAGCCAAAGCAGCAGGAAGCCATCGCACAGCAGGCGCAGGCAGCAGCCGATGATGCCAAGAATAAGGCGCAGCAGGCAATGAGCCGCAGCCAAGGCAAGACTGGCACAGCAGCGAAGAAATAAGCAATTTATAAACATTCAGTAAATCATCAGACAATGAAACAAGTAATTAAATACAAGAACAGAGAAGAGTGGTTGCAGAACCGCTCGCACGGAATAGGTGCATCAGAAGCAGGCACAGTACTCGGACTGAATCCATGGGAGACCCCATACCAGTTGTGGAGACGCAAGAAGGGTATCGACCCACCAAAGGTGGAAAACTTCGCAATGGTTGCAGGACATCTGCTGGAAGACGCTGTGGCGCAGTTCTTTCAGCGAGAGAGCCACTGCCACATCATCAAGGCATCGACTGACGACTACACCATTACGAACACCGATACACCGTATCTGCGAGTAAGCCCAGACCGCACCTTCTGGCGAGTTGGGGCAACACACAATGAAGCCAGTAAGAGCATCCTCGAGTGCAAGACCACGCAGATGCAGATAGACGCAGACGACCTCCCGAAACACTGGTTCTGCCAGCTTCAGATGAACCTCGGAGTAGGCGAATACAAGGACGGAGCACTTGCCTGGCTGACAGCAGGCAGGGAGTTCGGCTACCGTGATATCGACTTTGATCCAGAGTTCTTCGGATGGATGCGTGACGAGATAACCAAGTTCTGGGTGGACAATATCGTGGGCAACCAAGAGCCAGCAGCGTACAGCGCACAAGACGTTCTCCTGAAATCACCACTGCACAAGGCAGGAAAGGAGATAGAAGCCACAGCCGAAATCGGGGACATGCTCATCGAGTTGAAGGAAATCAAGGAGAAGGGCAAGACACTGGAGAACCGACAGAAAGAAATCGAGGACAACTTGAAGCTGTTCTTCGGAGACGCTGAGAGCATCGTGGACGGAAACGGACGGACGCTGGCAACGTGGAAAGCACCGAAGGCATCTGAGAAGTTCGATGCAAAGGCTTTTCAGACCGACCACCCGGAGGAATGCGCTGCCTACATCAAGCAGGTGCAGGGCGCAAGACGATTGCTCATTAAGTAAAATCAAGGCTTATGGCTAGCGTTTCAATATCAAAAACCGACCTAAGGAATATAATTTCCCAACTGGAGAATTATATTTCCCTAGGTGGGAAAGTGACAGCACCGAACGACACAAGCCAGCGGAACAAAATCCGTATGGCTGCCGTGCTCAAAAGGAAGCTGGAAAAGAAAATATCATTATCAGAATAGAACATCATGAACGATTCATTTATACTATACACTTCAGACTATCAATTAATCGAGGGGCTGACGGATGAGCAACTCGGTCAACTGACCCGGGCACTCTTCATCTACGCAAGGGATGGCGAGGTAATCAACCTAGAACCAGTTGTACGTATGGCTTTCGTCTTCATCAAAGATAAGATAGACCGAAACCAGCAGAAGTACCAAAAGAAATGCGAGCGTAACCGTGAAAACATTCGTAAACGATGGAATAAATCGAATACGAATGATACCAAAGGAAACGAGCGTATACCAAACGATACGAACGTATACGAGCGTATACCAAACGATACGACTCGATACCTAAGTGATAGTGATAGTGATAGTGATAGTGATAGTGATAGTGATAGTGATAGTGATAGTGAT
>ERZ1024378.71-NODE-71-length-17071-cov-10.769981_pt1 | contig 17071 bp, 20 predicted proteins | sample MGYA00520787_ERZ1024378 | MGnify/ENA primary metagenome ERZ1024378 (study PRJEB33242, sample SAMEA3444269) | Homo sapiens | biome: Host associated; feature: Gastrointestinal tract; material: Stool | place: Uganda | collected 2011-01-01 ... | reverse complement strand
ACACAGGCATGTTATGAGCCGGCACCGGATGCAGATGAAGGCCAGGCACCGGATCACTTAGTCCTAAAATCATCACACACCCTCAAACATCATTCTAAAACTATATAATAACAATTCTACACCATTATCATATTTTTTTAAAGAGCCTTTTTTCGCTCTGAAAAGCCCACTTTAAACGCAAAAAAAGGAAGCCATACAATAACTGTATGACTTCCTATATACTCTTCATGTTATTCGCATCGTCGTGCAAATGGCACGAGCGGCTTTGTTATGATAGCAAAATCAGATTAACGACCGAACTGCATATCGTTGTTACCTGATTTTGTTGTGAACATCTCAAGCATGTTGATTGGATCGTTGTAATCCATAAGCCATCCCTCACGGGCGAAATCAAACTGTCCGTCCTTACGGCTGTTAAGGAATACGTTCCACTCCTGCTGCTCAACCTTTAAGTTGATACCTACCTTTGAAAGATCAGCCTGGATAGCCTCACCAATCTTTACATTGGCCTCTGAGTTGTTTACGAGGTATGAGAACTCGACAGTCTGGTTTACCTGGCCTGTGCTCTCATCTAATAATCCGATAGAAGCAAGAAGCTCTTTAGCCTCCTCAAAGTTCTTATCGTAATCTGTGCCGTAGTAGTCCTTGTTCTTGAACTCGCCACCGTTACCATCTGTAACGCCCTCTGGGATAAATGTTGTGGCAATCTTCTGTCCGCCCTGGGCGATTGTATCGATAATGTACTGACGATCGATAAGAAGACAGATTGCTTTTCTGAATACCTTAGCCTGGTCAGCATCTAATCCAAGTTCTGAGTAGAGCTTAGAGTTGATGTTGAAGCCTACGTAGTATGTTCCAAGGTTGTCAACTGTGTAGAACTCGCTAGTCTTCTTAGCTGCCTCAATCTCGGCTGTAGGAACTGTATCGATGAAATCAAGGTCACCATTCTGGTAAGCTGTGTAAGCTGAAACATCATCAGATGTAAGCATTACGTTCATCTCATCAACTGTTACATTGTCAGCATCCCAGTAGTTAGGATTCTTAACATATGTCATGCTTGAATCATGCTTCCACTCCTTGAGTGTGAATGCACCGTTTGTAACGAACTTGTCGCTTGCATCGTTTGCCCAGTCATCATTTCCCTCTACTGACTTCTGGTTTACAGGGAAGAAGAATGGGAATGCACATAAGTCAAGGAAGTATGGTGTAACTGCTTTAAGCTTGACTGTAAGAGTCTTTCCATCCTCAGAAGCTACTACATCATCAGCAGCAAGACCCTTTGTATCATCATATCCTGCGAATACTGCGCAAAGGTAGCTGTAATCTGCAGCTGTCTTAGGATCTGCAGCTCTCTTCCAAGACCACTCAAAATCCTTTGCAGTAAGCTCATCACCGTTTGACCACTTAAGACCGTCACGCATTGTGAATGTGTATGTGAGACCATCCTCAGAAACCTCATAGCTCTCTGCACATGCAGGCTCAAGCTTGCCCTCAGCGTTGTAACGCATAAGACCCTCAAAGCTGTTTACTGCAAGACATCCGCCGTCAACAGTACTGTTTAATGCAGGATCGATATGATCAGGCTCTGATGCCATGAAAATGTTTAACTTTCCGGCATTCTTTGTGTTCTTTGCATTGTAGAAGTATTTCATACCCTCTACTGTTGAGTATACGTCTGTGACATAATCCTTGAGCATATACTGGTCATTGTAGTAGTAAAGTGGAATAACACACCATGTATCCATAAGCATATCCTCTGCCTGGTGCATCATCTCTGCACGCTTTGCAAGATCTGCTTCTGTACGGATAGATTCTACTAACTCATCATAGCCTGTCCAGTCTACGCCTGCTGATACAGAAGTATGAGAAGTGCCGTTAGCAGATGTGTCGTTAGTAGATATTTTGCCCTCGCTCTTGCTTCCACAAGCAGTCATGCCAAGTGCCATAGCTGCAACAAGAGTAAGTGCTACTAATCTCTTTTTCATCTTTCTTCCTCCTAATTAATTAATATGAAAAATAAATTTATGTTAGAACCGGCACATGTGGCTTAAGCTATATGCCGGTAAAAACCTTATATTAGCGGTTGAAGCATGCAACCATATGTCCGTTTCCTCTGTCTGTAAGCTCCGGACGTGCTGCTGCACACTGTTCTGTCGCATATTTACAACGCGAACGGAATGGACAGCCGCTAGGCATGCGAAGAGGCGAAGGAACATCTCCCTCAAGCACGATTCGCTTGCTGTGTCTGGCAGTCTCAGGATCCGGGATCGGAACCGCTGAAAGCAACGACTGTGTGTACGGATGGATTGGATTGTCCATCAGCTCATCCGCATCTGCAAGCTCCATCATATGACCCAGGTACATAACAGCTATTCTATCAGAGATATGCTGCACTACAAGCAGATCGTGCGCTATAAACAGGTATGATAACCCTCTCTCCTTCTGCAGATCCTCAAACATGTTGACTACCTGGGCCTGAATTGAAACATCAAGTGCCGATACCGGCTCATCACATACGATAAACTTCGGATCTACTGCAAGCGCTCTTGCTATTCCGATACGCTGTCTCTGTCCACCCGAAAACTCATGTGCATAGCGTGTGGCATGGTCTGCGTTTAATCCAACTGTCTCCATGAGATCCATAATCATCTCATGGCGCTCTTTCTTGCTACTGTAAAGCTTGTGCACATCGAGAGGCTCTCCAATGATATCCTCAACCGTCATACGAGGGTTGAGTGATGAATACGGATCCTGGAATACCATCTGCATCTGCTTACGGTAAGGATGCATATCCACATCTATCTTCTTCTCACTGTCAAACAATACATTGCCGTCGAACTCAATGCGTCCTGCTGTAGGCTGGTACAGACGTAAAAGAGTACGTCCTACGGTTGTCTTTCCACAGCCTGACTCGCCAACAAGTCCAAGCGTCTCACCCGGCTTTATGGCAAATGACACATCATCGACTGCCTTTAATTCCATCTTTTTAAATCCGTCATGAACAGGGAAATACTGCTTCAAATGGTCTACCTTGAGCAGGTACTCGTTGTTATTTGTTTCATTACTCATTTGATTTTCCCTCCTCCATCATATTCTTAATATTCATCCAGCATGATGCGAGATGATCCTCTCCAACCCAGATTTCCTCCGGCTTTTCGGTGAGACATATCTTCATAGCGGCATCACAGCGAGGGCAGAATGCACAGCCCTCTGGCATGTTGAGCATATTGATTGGTGTGCCTCCGATAGGAACAAGCCTGGTTTTTGAATTGGTCTTTGTAGGGATTGAACGAAGCAGTCCCTTTGTGTACTCATGCGCCGGGCTGTAGAATATGGCATCTGCTGTTCCTCTCTCGCATACACGGCCGCCGTACATAACTATGATCTCATCACACATTGAAGCAATGACACCCAGATCATGTGTAACCATGATGATTGCCATGCCAAGCTTTTCCTGCAGTGACTGCATAAGCTCAAGAATCTGTGCCTGGATAGTCACATCAAGAGCTGTTGTCGGCTCATCTGCGATAAGGATATCCGGCTCACAGGCTAATGCCATAGCTATCATGACACGCTGTCTCATACCACCAGAAAGCTCATGAGGGTACTGATTTACACGCTTCTCAGGCTCATTTACTCCTACAAGTGTGAGCATCTCTATAGCGCGCTCCTTTGCTTCCTTCTTTGTACGGTCTGTGTGAAGAAGCACTGCCTCCTCAAGCTGGTAGCCTACCGTAAATACCGGATTAAGCGATGTCATAGGATCCTGGAAAATGATTGAGCAGCATTTTCCTCTGAAATCTGCCATTTTCTTTTTGTTCCATTTGGTGATATCCTCACCCTTATATTTTACTGAGCCGCCTGTGATGGCACCATTCTCAGCAAGAATCTGCATGATTGAATATGCTGTAACTGACTTTCCTGAGCCCGACTCTCCTACGATTCCAAGAGTCTTTCCCGGCTCAAGCTTAAAGCTGACACCGTTTACAGCTGATACGTCTCCGTTATCGGTCTTGAAGGTAGTGTGCAGATCAGATACTTCAAGAACAAACTTATTATCTTCCATCTTACTCACTCCTTACTATTTCGATAATTTAGGGTCAAATGCATCTCTTAAGCCGTCGCCGATAAGATTCAATGTAAGAACAATGATACAAATCGTAAGCGCCGGAAAAATAAGACGCAATGGGTAACTCTGGAGTCCACCACGCGCTGTATTTGCCAACGAACCAAGTGAAGGCATAGGAGCCGAAACACCAAGTCCGATAAATGACAGATAACTCTCAGTAAAGATGGCTGATGGTATCTGAAGCGCTGTAGTAATGATGATTACTGACAGACAGTTCGGTAAAATGTGTTTTCTGATAGTGCGGGCTGATGATGTTCCGATACACTTTGCTGCGAGAATGTACTCATTCTGCTTGATGGTAAGAATCTGACCTCTTATAAGTCTTGCCATTCCTACCCAGTAAAGCAATCCAAACACTATGAAAAGTGCAATCATGTTGACACCGAGCTTTGAAAGCACTGTACCCTTTATTACAGGTGTCAGCACCTCATTTAATACAACTGCAAGTAAAATGATGAGCAGCATATCCGGCAATGAATAAATGATATCTACTATTCTCATCATAACCATATCTACCTTGCCACCGCAGAAGCCTGATACTGAACCGTAAATGATACCGATTATAAGCACAAGCAGTGATGCAAACACACCGACTCCCAGCGATACACGAGCTCCGTAAACAACACGGATAAAATAGTCTCTTCCGAGCTCATCTGTGCCAAAAATGTGCGGGAACAGCTTCTCACCTGCATCAATCTGTGCCTGCTCAGCATCGCTGTACTGGAAAGGTCCTAAGTTCTGTGCACCCTTAACGATATCTGCATAGCCGTAAGGCACAATCTTTGGTGCCAGAAGAATAACCAAAATAAGTAAAACCAAAACTATAATAGAACCCATAGCCAGTGGATTTTTGCGGAGTCTCTTAAGACCATCCTTAAAGAAGGTAGTTGACTCACCCATAACCTCCTGCTGGCGTTTCTCTTCATCTGATGCCTTGGCAAAATCCTTCATATCGAACTTGCTAAGGTCAATCTGTGTGGAGAAAGGAGCTCTCTTCATATTATCTTTCATCTTTATCTCTCCTTAATCAAGCTTAATACGTGGATCAATCACTTTGTATACAATATCTGTAATGAGGTTCGCGCCTACCATGATGACAGCAAGGAAAAGGGTTGTGGCCATAATCATTGTGTAATCACGGTTTGTGATACAGCTTACGAACTTTGAACCGAGTCCTCCGATATTGAAAATACTCTCAATAACCATTGAACCTGTGAGGATACCACCAATCATAGGTCCCACATATGTGATGACCGGAATGAGCGCATTACGAAGCGCATGTACAAATATAATCTTGTACTGATGTACACCCTTGGCCTTTGCCGTACGGATGTAATCCTGTCCGAGTGCATCAAGCATTGAAGTCTTTGTAAGTCTTGTAATATATGCCATCGGTGAAAGTGACAGTGACAGCACCGGAAGTAATACCATGTTGCTTCCTGAGCTGAAGGCCTGCACCACGCCAAGCTTTATACAGAAGAAATAAAGTAATAACGTAGCGATGACAAATGACGGCATCGACGTAATCAGTGTGACGAAGAATACTATAACTCGATCCGGCCACCTGTTTCGCATCAGCGCTGCTATCGAACCGAGCACCACTCCGAATACTATCGCAGTGAGCGCCGCTAAGAGTCCAAGCTTCGCTGAAATCGGGAAGCTCTCCCCAATGATATCTGAGATTGGACGGTCTGTCTTAAGACTAACACCGAAATCTCCGTGTAGCACGCCTGCCATGTAATTCTTGTACTGGACTATAAGTGGCTGATCCAGTCCGTAGCGTGCCTCAAGCTCTTTCATTACCGCCGGACTCTTTGCCTTCTCCGAATTGAATGGACCACCCGGAATTGCATTCATGGCAAAGAATGTAATAAGACTGATAATGAAGATTGTAAAAATCGCGAGAATAACTCTCTTTACAATGTACTTACCCATATTTTTCTCTCCCTCTTGGATTTGTATCGATAATGCATTATTTTTATTTTTTAAAGCATTATCACTGCACCACGTCAAAGTATTTTGTCTAATACGCAAAAAAGTGCGAATGACCTCATTGTCATTACACACTCCCTAATCTTGCTGTCTGATACAACTGTCGTTCTGACGCGAACAATTCTTTTTTATTATACACAGAAATCATACTTTGTCAATTGGATATATTTTCCTATATAATTTTCATTTCTGCATAAAAATTAGTCATTTTTTTATAATACTCATTAATAAGGGGAATTTATGCAGTTTATAAGCATTATTTATACATTTTTATTCATTTTTATTTTCGCATTAAAATATTAATTTTCAGTGCATGATTACTTTGAATTGTTAAGTACCGGTGTTATTCTGGCATTAAACGGATATTTGGTGTATAATTACATATCATTATATATCAAGGAGCCACCTATGCTTACATACGACGATGCACTCAATCTCAACTACTATAAAAAAACAACCTTTACCGGCTGGATGAACGGCATGCGCTTTCTCATAAAGCGTGAGGAGCCAGTCATCAAGGAAGCCACCGAGGATACACCCGAGGAAAAGGGCGAGCCAATCTTTCATGCATGGATATGGCCGGGGCCGTATATTTTTGACCTGACCGACGACAGCAAAAAAACTGACAATACCTTTCCATTTACAGATGACGGAAAAAAGCAGTGTGTAGACTGGATTAATGAGGTCATCAGTGCACACTCAAACGAATATCCGAAAAATAAAACAGATGGAGAAAACCTCTAAAAAACTCTTGACTTCCTACAAAAAATATTGTAGTATACGTTTTGTGAAAAACACAAGGGCTTGTAGCTCAGCCGGTTAGAGCGCACGCCTGATAAGCGTGAGGTCGGAAGTTCGAGTCTTCTCAAGCCCATCCTTGTAATAAGCGTATTATTAAAGCCACGGATTGCTCCGTGGCTTTTGTTTTATGTGTATCTACACCTGCACAATGTGTCCGTGTCTGCCTATTCCTTTAAAAAATCCCGCATTTATTCCATCATACTTTTTGGCACTGCACTCAGAAATCATAAGCTGCTGCTTGTATTTGTAATCATCCCACTCTAGAATTGCTGTGACGTAGGGCTGTTCCTCCATTACACGCACAGTCGTATTTTTCTTTGAAAACGCAGGGTATTTTCCGCAGTACCCCTTTTGAAGCAGCTCCTGTTCAAGCGCTTTACGCTTTTCTTTTATGCGTTCATTTATCTGATTTCCGTAATTTCTCTCCGGATAATCCTTTGATGCTTTTATCACAAGCTTATAAATATACTGATAAAGTGGTACTCTTTTTGCATCGGCTAAATGTCTGCTCAAAAGCTTTTCCGTTTTCTCACATGGATTCGCCCTGTAGCGCGCAATGAGCTTAAGATAATCAGTGTCCGAAACCTCCCTGCAAAGCTCCTCCATAATGTCTATCCCCTCTGCCCTTGCAGGAAAATGATACTCCATCAAATCGCCCGGTACCGGTGTCCATCTGCGAAACGGTGCAAAGTAAATGAGGCTCTGGATAAAGCATTCTGTCTCGTTGCAGTATTCCTTTCCCATGTACATATACTTGTCCGCGATTGTTCCTACCATATATACAAGCATGCGCCACTGCTCCTGTCCCTTTACCCAGAAATGTCCTATTTCATGGTATTTAAAGCATGCCTCATGCACATGCAAATTATCAAACCAGAGTGTGACCACATTGTCGAGCTGGTGCAGAATAAGTCCGTAGCCTTTTTCATTTCTTAAAACCAACGATGCCGAAACAATTTCTTCCTCGCTATGATAATCGCCCTTTAACACTGCATTTTCCACAGTCAGATAGCATTCCACCGCATCGTTCATGATATAGGGGATTATATATTTGTCGTCACTTCTGCATATATCAAATGAACCGTAATCAAAGAGCTCTGCGAGCATGTAAAATGCGCGTGGCATATCCTCTTTTAAGCCCGGAAGTGCTTTTACTAAATCCTTGTAAGCCTGCATTGTGGTATCCTTTCGTATAGGAAAAAATGATAAAAAAATAAGAATTTCAGAAGTAATAAAAACCTCTGAAACCCTTGTAAATAGTACGGGCAACAGGACTTGAACCTGCACGGTCTCCCACTAGAACCTAAATCTAGCGCGTCTGCCAATTCCGCCATGCCCGCAAACACTTTAAAAGTATATCATTTTGTTTCAGGTGTGTCAACATTATTTATCACATTACAAAAGTGAACTATTCACCTTCAAACTGTATTTCCACAACAAACCGCGCCCCTTCAAGCCTTGCTTCAATACTTCCGCCCATTCTCTCCACAAGCTCCTTTGCAATCGAAAGTCCAAGCCCGCTCGATGATATGCTCCTCGCCTCATCAGCCTTGTAAAAGCGCTCAAACACTTTATCCACATCTATATCATCAGAATTTTTCACATCGTTTGAAACCAAAATATGGACCATCTTATTTTTCTGCTTCATCTGTATGCATATACTGTTCTGTCCATGCACCAGTGCATTTTTTATCACATTCTGAAGCACTCTCCTGAGCGCCTGCGCATTTGCAGTGATAAATATCGTATCCTCACATATATCAAGCGACGGCTCAATGCCCTGCTTTTTCCACTCCTCATAATAAGAAAACACTGTCTGCTTTAAAAGTCTGCTGACACAGCAATTAGACAGCTCTAGCTTGAAGCTGTCATTTTTAAGCTTTGTGAACATGAAAAGCTCCTCGAGCATATCCTTGAGGCTTGTGATGCGCTCCTGGATAATATCTATATAATGCTCCTGCTCACTCTTGTCAGTCTCATCCTTAAGTAGCTGAAAATAGCCGTCCAGCGAGGTAAGCGGAGTGCGGATATCGTGTGACAGGTTTGTGTACGTGTCAGATATCATCTGCTCCTTTTTGGCCGCCGCCTCACGCTGCCTGTGCCATTGCTCTAAAAATCTATTTATGTGCTCCTTAAGCCTTCCGATATCCGCCATGTTGGTATCGGTCAAAAGGAGCATATTTGTATCCTTTTCGCACAAAAAATCAAGCTGTTCATTAATGTCACGAAGCTGTGCCCTTATTTTTACGAGCACAGCTATTAAGACAGCTACCGAAACTGCAAGTATAACAGTCAGTATTTTCCAAATCATGTTTTATTCCTCATTCAAAACACATTATATATCCCTGCGTTTAAACACACCGTACACTGCAATCAGTGACACCACAGCCCACACAGCGGCTACCGCAAATGCACCTCCTACAGTCTTTGCAGATGCACTCAGGTCAAGCTCAGAAATCTTATTGACTATAAGGTAATCATTTATATCAAAGTTCTTTGCTCCGATTTTTTCAATAAGTATATTGATTCCGCTGAAAATCAGTGTAAAGATACCTGTACACATGCATACAGCGATAATCATACTGATTACATTGTTTTTTATAATGATTGCCATTGCCATGACAAAATATACAAACAAAAGTGTGACCACATACTGGCTGCCAAGCATCTTAAATAAGTCTGCTGCATCTCCGAATTCTGCTCCATGCAAAAACAGCGGAGTCGCAATACACTGGACAATCACATCAAGTGCCATAGCCACAAGGGTAAATACCGAAAGCGCTATCATCTTTGAAAACAGCAGCACTCCACGGTTCTTCACCTGTCCGCCTACGCTCTTTATATAGCCGCTGTTTAGGTCTGCTGTTGAAAAGAGCACCGTAAATATCGCAAGTAAAAGTGCCAGGTCAAGCCCCGCTATATCGCTTTCAACCATATTTGCTATGGTCGGTACCTCATCTGACATGTCGGATTCATCCATTTCAAGCCCGACTGTTGCCGTTGGTCCATTCGACGATTCCGCTGATGCTGTATCGTATTCATCTGCTATCTCACTGTCTGACTCACTTACCATAGTGACATCATCAGTTGTTTCCACGATGCTCTCTGCCGCCATGCTTCTGACAAGAGCTGTCATACCGCTCATAGCTATTGCGAGTGCCATAGCTATTACCAGTATTACATAAGCTGACTTCGTATGTATCAGTCTGTAAATATCCATTCTTACCGCATTAAACATTTGTCGCACCTCCTGTGATACTAAGGAAATATGTCTCAAGCTCCATTCCTGTGACCGCCAGCTGTGCCACCGAAACTCCTGCTGTGACAAGCGCTGTATTTAAGGCGGCGCTGTCATTCAGGCGCTCATATACATCTATGTGATTTTTGTCCACTATCATGTAGTGCACAAAGCCCATCTTATCGAGCACAGGCACTGCTTTATTTGGATTGTCAACTGTCAGTGTAATCTTCTCACTGCACTTGGAAAGCAGCTCCTCCCTGGTAATTTCCTGAAGCAGGGCTCCATTATTTATAATGCCGTAATCTGTGGCAAGCTTTGAAAGCTCCTCCAAAATATGGCTTGAGATAAACACAGTCATATCCTGCTGTGCGCAAAGATTCTGAATTGTATCACGCACCTCTGCAATTCCCTGTGGATCAAGTCCGTTGATAGGCTCATCAAGCACTAAAAGGTCAGGCTCTCCAACCAGCGCCATGCCGATTCCAAGCCTCTGCTTCATACCGAGTGAGAAATTCTTTGTTTTTTTCTTTCCCACATTTAACAGACCTACCTTATCAAGTATGCCCTCTGCATAGCCCTTTTTACTGATGCCGAAGAGACGGCACTTCATCTCGATATTTTCCTTCGCCGTCATGTTTGGATATACACCCGGTGCCTCAATCAGGCAGCCCACTCTTGAGCGTACCTTTGATAAATCATTTCCCGTGTATCCAAACATGGATATCTCTCCGCTTGTCGGCTTTGCCAGACCACCGATCATTCTCATACAGGTAGTCTTGCCGGCGCCGTTTCTGCCGATAAATCCATAGATTGCACCCTTTTTGATGTGGATATCCACATTGTCAACTGCCTTCTGGTGCCCATACTGCTTGGTCAGTGCCTTTGTCTGCAATAATATTTCACTCACAACCAAATCTCCTTTTCTTGCATAATATAATAGTGAGGGTAAAAGAACTCTATGTATCCCTTAGCAACCCTTTAAATATAATATAAATGTAAAATCCTAATACAACGCTAACAAAAAGTAAAAAAAGAGTAAAGCTTGTTTACCTTTACTCTTTCATTTTGTAGCCTATGCCCCACACAGTCTCTATGTACTCGTCGTCGGTCAGCTTTTTTATCTTCTTTCTGATATTGCTGATGTGCACATCAAGAGTCTTTGTCTCGCCCATGTACGGCTCATCCCAGGCATATTCGAATATGTCCTCCTTGGCAAACACCTGTCTGGGATGCGCCATGAGAAGCTCGAGTATGGCAAACTCCTGCTTTGTGATGCCATCAACAGCATTATCAGCTACATAAAGCTGTCTTGAAATCCGATCGAGCACCAGCTGTCTGTGCTCTATTTTAACGGGTCCCGCTATGTATGTATTTGCAGTATCTCCCTGTCCGGTATCATTTTCTGCTTTTGTCTGATTTTCTCCTGCCTTGCCCGACTTTGAAGGCACATCTGCCACCGCATGACGCAGCTGCACAGCCACTCTGGCAACGACCTCCTTTATCTCAAACGGCTTTGTGATGTAATCATCAGCGCCTGCCACGAGCAGATTGATTTTCTCATCCAGCTCATCCTTTGCCGTAAGGATTATCACCGGAAGTGACGCATCTATCTGCCGTATCCGTGCCAGAAGCTCCTCCCCTGAAAGCCCCGGAAGCATCAGATCCAATAGCACAAGCGCATAAGCTTCCCTGTCCAGCTTAAGCAAAAGCTCTCCCTCTGTGCCTGACCATGCCTGCCTTGTCCTATATCCGGCTTTTGAAAGCGCTGTCGCAAGCAGATCATTAATGTCCTTGTCATCCTCTATTATGAGTATCTCCCCGGATTTGTTGTCTGTCATAATATTCCCTTTCTCTATCTGTTGTACCACTTCTATATAACACTTCTATAATAACACTTCTATACTGACAAAATCATGCCGGACGCATTTATCTCACTATGCGTCCTATTCATTTGAATCCGCTATTCGGTTGTTTTTGCAAACTTTAGTTTAGTGCCAATACACACCCAAAAACAACAGTAACTTTTTATATTCTAGAAATACCCCTCGACTCCCTGCACCAGTCCGTCTGCCAGATTTTCAAGTGTTGCATCGCTATGGTCAGAACATGCGTTGCCAAGCTCTACATCCACTGACGGTACCGTGCTGTATGAGGTCTGTGTCAGGTCTATTGCCATAGAGCCATTACCGTTTATCTTTGCTCCATGAGCGCGCAGTCCTTCTATCAGGCTTGCCCCCAGTGCATCATGCTGCTGCCAGTGTGATGCAACCGGCTCCATCCCCTTTATGCCGCCCGGCACTGATATGTAAAAGCAGCCCTTATCATAGCTTAGTCCGTCGCCATCCCAGTGCAATGCGATATGACAGTCTGCCGCATTATTGCAGATGACAGTACGTGCCACGTTGTCGAGCTGTACATCGCTTCCGTCTCTTACCATAAGCACATCATAGCCTGCCGCAAGCAGCTTATCCTTTAGTATCTGTGCCATGCGAAGTGTGACAGAGCTTTCCGGTGTACCGTCATTAAAGGACATACCGCCTGAAACTGCCACTGCTTTTGTTGCGCCTGCGCCTGTTGTACCGCCTGTGGTCTTTGCCGAGCCATCCGGGTGACAAAGAGTCTTCACCGAAGTCCCTCCGCTCGTTCCGTGTCCTGCATTCACACCTACTACTATGTTTTTGCGGTTTGCTGTGGCCTTGTACATAACCGCACAGCCTGAATTTATCGCTGAGTGGTCTGCATACTGCCATGAAGGATTTAGTGATACTGATTCTCCATTCTCATAGGATGCTCTTTCTACATACTGATATGAGGAATTATTTTCACCTGAATCGTTCTGCTCCTCGTCCGGCTGTTCGGCAGTCTGTTCTTCCTGCTGCACTTCTGTCTGCTGTGTTTCTTTTGCGGCCTCTGTTACCACCTCTGTCACAGCTTCTGTTTCCGTAGGCATCTCAACCTTCTCTGCAGCCTGTGTCTCTGTTGCAGGCTCTGTCGGTGTATCCTGTGCTTTTTTGCCGCATGATGCGAGGGTAAATATCATCATGCCTGTAAGTAATATTGCTGTAAATCTTTTCATTTATCAAAGCTCCATTTTCTTTTTACTACATTATAGACAAACCCATGATATTGTTCAAGTATTAGGCTACATTACTTTCACTGCTATATCGATTTGTGATTAAGTATTTGAAATCCATCACATTATATTGTAATATATGTATATAATAACGTCAAAATATTACTAGGAGGATATGCTATGTCTTCAACAATTATAAAACCGTCTGCCGCTATAAGGCAGAACTATAACGATATATCTAATCTGGCAAAAGAAACCCATTCACCGATTTTTCTCACCAAAAACGGAGAAGGAGATCTGGTTGTAATGGATATTGAAACGTATGACCAAAGGGAAAAACAGTTAGAATTACGCGAAAAACTTGTTGAAATTGAAGAAAGACGCCAGGCTGGAATAAAAGATACTCCCGCCCGCGATTTTTTATCTGAATTAAGGGAGATTTACAACAAATGAAATATAACGTAGATATATCACCGGATGCCAAAAAGGAACTCAATAATTATATTTCAGGTGCAATGGAATTCGGCTCCGAAACTGTGAGCAAAATATTAGATGCTTTTGATGAATGTATCTGTATTTTGGAAACTACTCCAAATGCCGGTTTTGATAAATTAAAATATATCCCCGCAAAATACAAGGTTATACATCTCTGGAAACACTACTGGATGATTTTTCAAATATATGAGGATGAACATTGTGTCAAAATTGATTATGTGATAGATGATCGTCAAAATTATGGACGATTTGTTCATTGAAAAATATCATAATATCCCGAAGATTATCCATTTCCCAGTTGTCTTATTTTAGGAAAGACTTCTGATGAAAAATTAATACATGTTGTAATGAGTGACGAGGGAAAAATGAGTAGGATAATTACAGCATATTATCCAGATCCGGAAAAATGGAATGCTGACTTTAAAATTAGAGGAGCAATAACATGAGATGCATGAGTTGTAAAATGGAAGAAATGGAAGAATCAAAAAACACATATTTTGCACAATTACCTAACTGTTATGTGATTATTGAGAATGTTCCATGCTATAGATGTAAACAATGTGGTGAAGTGTACTATAAAACTTCTGTCATAGAAAAAATAGATGATTTACTAGAAAAATTGGAACATATCGCAAGCAAAATTTTTATTATGGATTATTCACAGGCTGCATAAATACATTGCCTGAATAAATTGTATTTATGTAGAAGAAGGATGTTGGTATTTCGAAGATATCGACATAGAAAAAACAGTTAAAGTTTTAAATGTAATGTCGGAGTATTTATCAATAACTCAGTGAAAAAAACAGGCGTAGAGAAAGACTAACTCTCTGCGCCTGCTCAGAGAAACACCTAAATTTCAGGCTCAATTTTCTAAATACTTAGGAATCTCACATTTTCAAAACTCTCAATCCTGTTGAGAGTTTTTCACCTCTTCCCGAACCACAGCCAAAATCCAATATATATATCCATGCTCCGGCAACAGTTCTTGAAAATGCTTCTGTACTCTCCCCAATCCATCTCCGACAAATCGTAAGATGATGCTTTCCTTCCTACACCTATACGGCTGTTAGCCTGTGCAAATGTAAATAATGTTGCTTCATAATCATATCCTACTGCCACAAGCTGGTCGTTCTTATCTACTTGGTAATAATTACATTTATAGTCCATTATGTAATATAAAGTATCTGTGTTCATAAGCTTCTCCTTGTTCTTCAAATTAAAAAATGAGCCATCATAAGAAAGTCATTTCCTTGGCTTCTTTCTACATCCATTACCCAAAAATGGGTAAAAAAATAGCCATTACAGAGATTTGCACCTCTATAATGGCTACCGTCAGTATCTTTATTTAATTGTTTGCTTCTTCCCCTTACTGATTCATATTCTGGAATCCCTGATTTGGCATATTAGGATTCTGGAAGTTTCCGTTCTGGAAATTTTGATTCTGGAACTGAACATCTGCCCCGCTCTTTTTAAGTTTTGAGAGAGAAGCTCCACATAAGCACCACATAACAATATTGAGTGTAATTCCAAGAATTGCAAAAACTAAAGTTATGATACCACTTGCTAAGAGTAATCCTAAGCCCTGAACTCTTTTCTGATTTTTTTTCATTAATACAGCAGTCAATACAATCACAACAATTGAAAATATGCCTGTTGCAAATCTTATAACAGTCTCAATACCGATAATAGAATTGATTTCATCCACTGTTGCAGCATTCTTTGCCATCGTGTAGAACATTTTATATGCTACATACATTACTATTGTTACTATAATCTCAATCCAATTTAATACTTTTGCCTGTTTTACAATATCCTTTGTTTCCATTTTCACTTACTCCTTTTTGTATATACTGTAATCCCATGCTAAACGACATGGGATTATTCCACCGGTTATTATTTTGAAGCAGATGTATACTCCTTCTCGCAAAGAGTAGTTCCATCAGCATCAATATATTCAACTCTTACTTTGATAGGGTCCTGGTCAATATACTCTGTAAGTGAATCAGCAACGCCCTGCATTGTTGCATCCTGCTGTGAAAGCACCTGCTCAAATGATGATTTTACCATTTCAGGATCAACATCATCTGTAACAAACTGCTCATCGAATTTGTATGAATAGATAAGAGTATCTTTTTCACTCTTTATCTCCATATTGGCACCATCTTCTGTAGATGCCATCTCGCTGTCAAGCTGGCTCTTAACCTTGTCATCTGCCAAGTAAGCATTTACATCAGCGTACTTGCTTGAACCACATCCTGTGAAAATTGTAGCTGCAAGTGTCACTGCAGCAACTAAAGACATTAATTTTTTCTTCATAACTAAATCCTCCTAAAGTGTTTTAACACGTGGGATTTTAGCAGTTTAAAGCATTGCTGTCAATAGTTTTTGTTAAATTTAGACATTATTTTTGCACATTCAGTACTTAATAACTAAATTGCTGTAAGTCTGTAGTTCTAAATATTTTTATGGAAACGATTAATGTGATTTAAACCTGTTTTATTTTGAAGTCTCTTTTTCACTTTCGAACAACTGTCTTATTTTGCTTATCGTCAGCATAGTGGTCTCAAGATCCTCTTTTCTTATATTGGATACAATTTTCTCATATGCATCCATCATCTTACGTCTCTGATCACTCTCAAGCTTCAATGCCCTGTCTGTAAGCATTACGTATGTGTGCTCCCTGCTATCATCAAGTTTCCAAAGCACATACCCCTTGCCCTCCAATTTCTTCACAGCTGTCGAAATCTGTGTTACCGGAATACTTATCTGTTCTGCAAGATCTGACAGATAAACACCATCTTCCAAAGTTGAATTTTTTATTCCCTCCTGTATGCTGCATATCAGGAAAAAATCTGTTTTCTCAACAATATCAAAGATATATTCAGCACTGATATTTTTAAATAATGAAATCTCTTTACCCATGTTCCACACCTCCTGTTTTTCAACATTCTAACAGACCTTATTGGCTGAAATCCAGCACTTTATGGTAATTTAAGAGGGTGGTAATAAATGGGTAATATTTTCAGCTAATTTATTTTCAAGTCTTTTACTTTATTCTCAAATTCATAAAACAGATCAATATATTTTTCAACAATTGTATTGCAATGAGCTTTTACAATCTCACAAAGTTCTATATGGACACCTACAAGCCGGCTTATGCTATCAAGCTCTCTGCTAAAAACTTTGGCTTTGAGGACAATAAAAAAATTGTTCCTCTTTATGCCGCATTTTATGACTTCGGGTTGCCTTTACATAGTTTCCACTTTCAAAAAATAAAAAAATTTTTGTTTTTGAAAGTGACATCTTGCATATACTATTAGCAAACAGTATACTAAGTACA
>ERZ1024378.68-NODE-68-length-17174-cov-10.857176_pt1 | contig 17174 bp, 15 predicted proteins | sample MGYA00520787_ERZ1024378 | MGnify/ENA primary metagenome ERZ1024378 (study PRJEB33242, sample SAMEA3444269) | Homo sapiens | biome: Host associated; feature: Gastrointestinal tract; material: Stool | place: Uganda | collected 2011-01-01 ... | reverse complement strand
CGAGATAAGGCCACGTGACTGGAGTTCAGACGTGTGCTCTTCCGATCTCTTTTTAAAGAAATTAAAAGAACTGATATTAAACAGCCTTATGGTTCAGATGATACTTGGCGATTTGCTTTTCCCAAAAAAGATAATTACACCCGAGTTGTTGTTTCAACTAATTTTACAGGAAGCGGTTCTAGTTGGATGAATGCATATGGTTTTATTTTTACAGATACTTATATTGATATCCATGTACGACATGGGTATAGTCAATCAGCTACTACTTCAGCAGCCCTTGATGTGACGGTTGCCTATGTAAATAATAATTTATTTATAGATTAAATTAAACTATATCCTACTATACCTGCATATGTATCATTTAGCAATTTTTCTGCTACCAATGAAATATTAGTATCATCTATATATTTAAATGTAACTATACGATTTACTGAATCTGATCCCATATAATTTATATTTACTGTTTTTATGAATTGAAACACAGGAGCTGGAATTATAATAGAATTTCTTATTGTGTTTTTATTTGTAAATATAAAAAATATCAAAAATCTATATGAAGATATTTTTCTATTATTAGCTAAAGAAATATTAGTTGGGGTAGATTTTACTGTTGGAAAGGGAGATGTCGATACTAAATATTGAAAAGTATTTTTATCATTTATATTACCTAAACTCTGGCTATACAAGACAAAAACATTTTAAGTAGATATAACTTATAATTATATAACATAAAAAATAGGGTTGGAATCAACCAACCCTAAACTTTTATATTTTCAATATCAATTTACCATGAACATAGTATTCAGGTCTTTCTTCTTTATATAATTTCCATCGGAGAATATCATCAAGAATTATAACAATACCTGATAAAAACATCCAAATCAAACTAAAAAATAAATTTATTTGACCTCCGATAAAACTAAATGGAAGAGAAGAGTAGTCCCAAATATGCAATCCACATTGTAAGTTCCAATAAAAACCACCAATCGCTTCTGACAATGTTGCAATTAACATACCAATTATACATTGAAGAATAAAATCAGTTTTGATGTCAAATAAATTGTTAATCAAGCCAATTATTATTCCTATAAAACCTGCCAACACAAACATTCTCCAATCAGATAATTTACCTTTATATAGACATTCAATGATAAAATATATTAAACCATATACAATAAATAATGTAGAATATTTTATAATTCTTTTCATAATTCTACCTCATATTATGCATTTAATGTTACAACTTTCTCGACTATCTTTTTACTCTGGTTCATTATCTCATTATATTTATCAAGATATTCGCCAGTCAACTTATCACCATACTTAATTGCAGCTATATCATCAGTTTTGTCAACATCGGAAATTGATAAAATATATAACTTAAGCTGATTAAAATATGTCTGATTAGTTGTTAAATTCATTGTCTCTTGAATATAAATTGCAGAAATAGTATCATAATTATATAAACCACATGATTCGCCATCAGCATGATAAGGAACTTCCATTCCAGTTTCTTTTGCAAGATTCATTGCATTGAGCATGTTACTCTGATCCTGAACTGTATATGAATAATGTTTTCCATCAACCTCTACACCATTCTCAATAGCAATTTCACAAGCATTAGACATTTCAGAAATTTTATTATTTTTTGTAAATTCTAAAGTCATTTTTTTCTGCTCAGCAATTTCTTCTTCTGTTAGTACCTTTTCTGGTTCTTTTTCTGGTTCAGTATATACAATACCTGTTGATATATAATATGTATTTTCTTCATCTGTGTTTTTATATTTAGTGGTAAATTTTGAAAAATCTCCCATGATCTCATCATTATTTTCATTAATAAGATAAAAACCTGAAAGAACGATATCTTCAGTAATGTTTTCAACTTCCAATTTATATATATCATTAGAGATATATGATAATTTTCCAATTGAAATAGTTTCATTTTTATTAAATTTTAATTTATCCATTATAAATCCTTTCCGCAACGAAAAGATAATTTATATTCATTTTGTAACCAGAGTTTAGGTAATAAAATAATTAAAATCAGAGTCTCAACGACATGGAGTTCTGACAGTAAATATTACGATAAAAAAGATTTTCCTACATTGAGTCCATATATGAATGACAAATATACGTTGCTGAATGTTATCAACAATTGTGCAAACACTTCAAACCAAGTATATGGCATGTCTTATTGTATAGTTAAAGGATATAGAGTACCTAGTGATTATAGCTCAATATGTGTTGTAGCTGATACTTCATATAATCAAGTTTTAACATTAGATTTTTTATTTTTAAAACTTTAATTTATCTGCCGTAAACCCTATAAACACACTGACAAGTTGTATCTTTACCAAGTATTACGTTACGAAGCCATGAACTTCTGTTTTGAATACTATTTCTTGTTGTATTATAAACTATACACCATGAAGAATAATTATTATTGTCATAGTAATTTCCGTCTAAAAATAAGAATTCAAGATTGTTAGATTCTGATACTGGGAATACATAATTCCTTGTAATATATGAACTTCCTGAATAATAAAGCATAAAATTTACTCTTAATTCTTGATAACTTTTAATATTAGATATTGCATGTTCATTAACATCTCCAAAAGTTCCAATTTCCTTCCAATCTTGCTTGTTTGAAAGATTGCCTAAACTCTGGCAATATATCTTTACGAGCAAAAACCTTTTTGTCTTATAGTAGCCTCTATCTTTGTTTGATCAATAAGAACATATCTATTAACACTTTCCAAATCTGCATGTCCTAATAATTTTGCAATCACGCCTATATCTGTATCACGTTCTGCTAATCTGGTTGCAAAAGTTGCTCTAAATAAATGTGGATGAACTCTGGTGACTCCACTAATTATACCTAATTTTCTTACCATACTTTCTATTGCAGTTTTGCATAATCTTGTAGGGTGTCCTTTCCTAGAAGCAAACAATGGCGTATTAGGCGCATATGTACAATATGTACCATTCATATTTATATCTTTTCGTTGCTTTAAATATTCGTTTAATCTCATTGCTGTCTTGCCAGAAAACGCCACTGTTCGTTCTTTATTTCCCTTACCCAACACTTTACAAGTATAGTTTTTAAAATCTACATCTTCCAAATTAATTCCACATAATTCACTAACTCTAACACCAGTATCAAGAAAGAAGTGAATTATTGCTAAATCTCTTGAGTTTGTAGTATTTATTTTTAGTAACTCAATTTCCTCGTCTTTGAGAGGAACTTTGATACATTTTTTATATTTTACAGGTTCAACAATGGACATAGGATTATCAGCTATCTTTTTGTGTTTATATAAATAACTAAACACAGAAGATAAATATTTTCGCTTAATATCCATTGTCGAACCTTTTACATTATTTTGAATCCTATATTTAACCATAAATGACAATACATCATCCGTTGTTATCATATTAATTTCTTTATGACAAAAATCGCATAACTGATGAACAACTCTGATATATTGATTAATCGTACTTTCTGTTTTACCACTGCTTAATTTGCCAATCTTAAAATACTCCATCAATCTATTCGTAGTCTCGCCATTAACCGTTGTAACTTCAGTAGAAGATATGGTGTCAACTGAAAAATTAAAACTAACCATCCAAAATGTGTCTTCTAAAAATTTTAAATCTTCTGTATTGAATCTTGTCATCCATACTTTCATACACTTCATTAACATTTCATCTTTCGCACTTACCATTTTAAATACCTCCTCAACAAAAAGAATATATGTTCTGGTATTATATTCTCCGTTTAAATTGGAAATAATTGGTAAAAGCGAACAGATGTTCACAAGAAGCTGTGTTTTTACTAAACCAGAGTTTAGGTAATATGCATTTGATTCATTTAGAAAGTCAACGAATTCAGGGAACAGGATATTCATTTTCATATATTAGCTATAAAACTGGATACAGACTTATAAATGTTATAGTTAATTATAATACTTCTAGCCAAGGAAATTATCGAGTAAATACAATTCAATATGACGATACAAATAAAGTGTATGTGGTATATTTAAATCAAACACTTGCGTCAAGTAGTTATTTGGTTGTTAATTTAATATATATGTCTGAATAAATCTTACTTCTTACCAAATACATGATACATTATAGTAAGATTAAATTTACCACTTGTAGCTGCACCAAGCCAATATTTAACTACTCCTCCTGGGACATCAATAGTAGCGATTGTACTTGTCATTATTGTACTATAACACATAGGCTGTATTTGAACTGTATAAATTTCACTAAATTTATTTGACAAAACAAGACCATATGGCTGTCCTGTATTATAATATGTATATCCTAAGCTAACAGATATATCAATTGAATTAAAGGATAAAAAACCAATTTCTTCAATATAATCTCCTGATAAACGATACCAATCTTTTCTGGTGGTTGTTGATGTTTTTTGTTTCCAGTTTTTATCGCTTAAACTCTGGTTTAATGCAGCTACAGTAGTAGCATCAGCAGCATATCCAGTCTCAGTTGCACTTGTACTTGTAGTTATTCCTTTTATTGCCCCCACTTTTGTCTGAGCAGTCTTCCCATCATTGAATTCAACAGTATTTGAACTTGTCCATCTTGATAATAATTTCTTACCAGAACCAGTCTCTATATAATTTTTAACTTTTTTGTATCCAGATAAAATTGACATTTTATGTCCTCCTTTTTAATCTATAATTTAAAAGAGACAGGAATTATGCCTGTCTCTAAATTTAATATTCAAGTAACCATTCATCATTTGTTGATATGGTTGGCTCAGAACTTTGTATAATTACTCTATGGATCATGTCACGAAGTACTTTTCCTTGATAAGCTGACAATGACTGATCGGTTGCAGTTGAGGTGAGATTATTTTGTATTCCACGCCAAGTATTAGTATCTGTAAAAACAGCATTACTAGGGACAGATTTTCCTAATGTATAAATGCAAGCAACAGGTTTACCGCCAGAAAAATATATTGGTTGAGTAGTAGAACCTGCTGATGTATCAAGTTTTACTGCGCTATTAGCACTACCGCCTACTGAAGTACTACCAGCATAAGAGTGCGTATGTGTTTTTTCTGATTTGTTATCAACAATTGATTTAATTGTAGATGTATCTGAAGGTGATGAATAAGGGATAGTAGCAGCGCTTATATTGGCTACAGCTCCCGTATCACCTTTAGGGATAACCAGATTAAGAACAGGATTTTCATTTGTGCCTGTTATAGTGGCACTTGCTTTAGAACCAGCAGAACCAGTAGTGACTGTACCTACTGACAATATAGGTGTCTTACCTACTGGAAGAGTTAAGTTAAGTTTTTGTGCTCCAAAATTTCCGCTAATATTTGCAGAAGCATTATCTGTAGGTTTTCCTGTTGTTACAGTACCAATACTTATTTTATTTAATAAGTTAGGGGATGACGAAGTTTGTCCCAAACGATTTGTAATATTTACTTTATAAGAATCTGTAGCAGTAGTAGACGAGATATTAACTTTCTCAGCTTCTGAAATTTTTGCTTCAGCTTTTTTCATCATCGTATTATATTCTGAAACACGATTTGTTTCTGCTGTTGCACGATTTTTCTCAGCATTTACTCTTGCTGTCTCAGAAGCGATACGGTTATTCTCATTTGTTTTACGAGTACTTTCGTTAGAATTACGAGTGTTCTCCGCAGTCACACGATTCGTTTCATTTGATTTTCTAGTATTCTCATTACTAATACGAATATTTTCAGCACTTATACGATTGTTTTCATTCGTAATCCATGTTTTTTCTTCTTTTTGGATCTGCAAATATAACTTTGTTAATGCATTAAATTCGTCAGAATTAATAATCCGCTGATCATCATAAACGCTTTTCTTAATGTTAATTTGAAAATTCATTGTAGATAATACCTGTGTTTTATCTACGTTATATAGTTTTATCTCTGCCTTTGCAATTCCACCTGAATAAAGCATACTTTCGGTTAACTCAACTGTAATCGAACCGTCTGAATTAATAGTAGCTGTATTAAATACCGCTCTATTATCGGGTGTTATCATTTTTACATTTGCTTTACAATCAGATGGAACTTTATATAATTTGCCACGATCATAGCATTTTACATTAATATATCTACTATTTTTATCATACTGTTTTGCATATATAGTAACAATACGATCCTTAAAAAAATCAAGAGAGATATTTTCGGTGGCAGCGTTCAATGCCATATTTACACCTGCCTTTCTTTATAAAGGTGTTTATACGCACCCTTATAATTAATTTTTGTCTTCAACCATTTCATAATCATCAGAACTAGATTTTTCAACAGATTCTTTTGTCTCTGTCTCATTTTTATTCTTTAATGCATTTATATACTGATTTTTCTCATTCTCAAACTGTGTATCAGCAAGATGTCCAATCTCTTTAGTTATCCCATCAAGAATAAGATACATCACACTAATCGGTAGTTCTGAATTGGAAATTACTTGTGTAAGAATTCCTCTGAATTCTGCCATTTTATAAGATAATGGTTTTTCTATATTATTTGGTTTCTCCATGTTTTAAATTCTCCTTTGTTTCCTTTGTTATTATATCTGATAAGATATCTATATCTCTCTTATCTATTATTCCATTACAATCAATATCAGCATTAATATATTGTATAAGATTATAATCAAATGAATTTTGGATAATTCGATTAATCATAATGCAATCTAATGCGTCTACATTTTTATCCATATTTACATCACCCTTATATATATAAAATGGGATAGTGAATGAAAGCAACAATAGAAGAGAATACAAAATTAAAATGATTTTTGATAATATTTTCATAATGCACCTACTTTGAAATAGCAGTTTCTAATGCTTTAATACGATTGTTTTGTGATTGAATTGTAGCAATCAAATCTGCAATCAATTCTTCATAACGAAGTGCCAATGGATATTTTAAAGATGTTTCAGAAGTTTTGTTTTTTTTATTTTTTACATTAGAATCTATATATACTCCCCAATCATTTTCTCCCATAGATTCTTTTACCTCTTGTGCAATTAATCCATGATGAAATCTGTCAGAAGTTCCATTTTTGTATTTATACTTAACAGGATTCAATGAATAGATAAATTCTGAGGTTTTTAAAATATCAAGAGAGGTAATATCGGATTTTGCATTTTTATCAGATTGAGAAACTGTTCCACTTGTTGTTGAAAGTGTACCAGTAACATCAAGATTGCTCCATATAGTCACAGGATAGTAAAACGATGTGTCTGAATAATCACCATTACAAAAACAAGCTATAAAGTCCTTATCTCTGTATGAAACAGTAAATGGAGAACCCGCACCATTATTACTCATAGTATTATTTTTATCAGCTGTTAAGTGTATACCAGTGCTACGAATATAATCTGTCGCAATATAAGGAATTTTTAATCGGTTGATACCTAGATAAGTATCTATTGTATTACCCCACATATTTGTGCCTGTAATTTCTAATAGTTTATTTGGATTATTTGAATTAATACTAAATTTAATATTACTTTTTTTGGCAATCTTCATATTCTCAAATTTGAATTTATCACTTTTTTCTAACATAATATTATTAACATACAATACATCAAGTATATTAATTTTACCATCATTATTAAAATCGTATAAATTAACATCTAAAACAGATTCTGCATTACCATTCGTTGATATAATCGCTGAATTTATTTTTATCAATTCATTCATTCCAGGATCAATATATCCCATTGTTCCTGAACCATTATTAATTAATGCGCCCTGAAACTCACCACCTTTAATAGTTCCTGTCGCAGTAATATCACCACCAAAAGTACCACCAGTAGCATTAATTACGCCAGTTATATTAGCTGACGAGGCAGTTAAATTACCATCTTTGTCAACTACAAATGTACCATTACCATTATTAATAGTATTACCAGTTATTGTATTTCCTGAAATGTTCGTACCAGATATATCTCCACCAATAATTTTTGGAGAGATTACATAATCTTTTCCAACCTGTGTATACCCAATAGATGTTTTCAAATCTTTTAATGATTCTGTTATAGTAGTATTAGATTTAGTTAAACTATCATTTAATCTTTTTTCAGAATCTAAAATATTTTGTTTACTAGCAATATTCTCTGTTCCAGTTATGTTATCCCAAGATATTTTTCCATCAAGTGTGAGAGTATTCCCATCATATTTAAGTTTGTCACCTGCTAGACTAAAAGTTCCGTCACGTAGATTAATATGTGTACCCAATGGATTATTAGCAGAAGAGGAATAATTGTCGGAAAATATATCTCCACCAATAATTTTTGGAGAGAGACAAAAATCAGCATTTACACCATATTCCTCATATGATACTCCATCCAAGGTATATCGTTGTTTGCCTAAAGCAGCTCTAAGAGTTTTCCAATTATCTGTTGTAAATGCTATAACATTGTTTGTAACTCGAAGTTGCTCACCAGAATAATCCTCGGCTATATCATCATAAGTTCTACCCAATAATCCATGCTTATCAATAGTTATAGAACGATTATCATCAGTAAATATATTATATAGTGCTGAATCAAACCCTTCTTTTTGCATATCAACTATTTTATTATTAGCATCATTTCCCTTAGAACTCTGTCTTGATACAGAGGTATAACTTGTAGCCATAGATTGAGCTGAATTAAGAAGACTCCGTATATCATTCATTCCACTGGCAGTTTTTGTTACATTACTAAATTCTACATCAATAGTCTGAGATGAACCAAAATTAATCTGAATAGTTACTAATCGAAGACGATAAACTTTTTCTTCAACACCAACTCTAATCCAATTACCTAATTTGAAATGTTGTAATAGAGGTTTAAACTCTTTAATAGTCAGAAGATTATAAATAGATGTGCTGATAGAATGTTGATATTCACCAGAACGAATTAATTCTTGTTTGGCTGTATCTAAAAATTCTTGTGCATTTTTAAATAAATCAGTATTATTCAACCCATCTGAAATATAATTTTCGTTAGAATAAGTATCAACTCTTCGATATGCACAAAAGGTTTTGTACAACTCTGCCCCAAGATATTTTTCAAAGTCTAAATCAGCTTGTATCTCTTCCTTACGTTCTTCATTCAAATCCATTGTATGTTGATATTCTGTAATCTGACTTTCTCGATTACTAATTTCATCCTGACAAGCATTTAATTTATCATAATATGGTTTGTAAAACTCATTATATAAACTTGATTCAGTATCATCTGTTTCAATTCCTTGTTCAATAAGAATATCAATAATTGTTTGACACATGTCATGAAAACTTGTAAGCCTTGACAATCCATAATAGGTCAGGGCTTTTTTAAAATCGTCTAAATTTTTATTTGTGAATACATCATAGATAGTTCCTTCTTCGTCATTATCAGAAACTATCTGTTTCATGATTTTTTGATTAAGAAATTCTTCGTAATTATCATATACTTTTAAATTGGTAAGTATAGAAGAGTAAGCTACATCATTTTCATCAGAATAATTTGTTACTTTAAATCTTCCTGACCAATAACCATAATTAAATCCAGATGAATCAGTTCCTGAATATATAAATGTACTTCCGCTATCTACCTCAATCTTAAAATATCCACTTTTTACATACACTTTTGCATAATTCTTTAATGCCGAATTTACTGTAGCAACGGAAGTTGATCTAGATACTTTGCTCAAAGCTATAGGACTGAGATTAGCCATAGTAAGCAATTTAACTTGATCTTCAGCTTTGTCTACAGATGATATATCTCCCTTACTAGAACTGTCTTGATCTCTATGATTTGGATCTAAAACGCCTGGCATCATTTCAGATTGATAATATTGAATCCAATCTATACAGTTATATATACTTTTCATTATTTTAGTATATTCTAAAGTATAACTATTGTATTTTTTATTATAAGAGTCTAACTTCTGAACCAATTCTGTAGGCATATCAGCTTTTTGCTCATTTGAGAAATAATAAATATATCTTGAACCATTAGGGTTAAGATTAATAATTGCTGCGGTCATATCATCATCGCCTGCTTCAAGCCTAAAACAATTCTTAATACTATCTACATCTGTTGTAAATGTAACAGTATCTGATAAATTATCCTTGTCAACATAAACAGTAGTATCTTCACCATATATACTTAAATCATCACTTCCACATTCAGGGCATATATCATCATATTCTCCTCTATATCCACATTTATTACATCGAGTATATAAATCATATACATTTATTACACGATTAACTGAGTCAAATTTAAAAATACAATGAAACTCATTAGCACAATCTCCTGTAAGAAAATCGTATACATTTGCTCCATCTATACTAAATGACCTCTGCAAATTCCATAAGCTTTTATCAACATGCCCTATGGTGTAATGTGGAACTCCATCAAGTATTCTATGTAAAAAACTCTCATCTTTCGCTTGTTTATATTCTTGACTATTAGGATTCATACTAGAAATATCTTTGTAGAATACAGTAGGTAAAATATAATCATCTCTTTCTATATCTGTTTCTGTATTTATTTCTATATTATTGAGAGGTGCTTGTCCTAATTCTGCCTCACATTGAGAAGTGCATGTAACGGTTTTGACTTGATTATTACCATCTGCATTAGAAACTTGAATCTGAAAATATTCATTCAATTCTGGAACATATACTAATTTTAAATCAACTATATTATCCCAATTTATTTCTTTTTCACCTTTTAATGTTTTATAAACATCAAAAGAAAGTTCATCAGCTGAATTCTCATGTAGCCCACAAGTCATTGAATCATAATTTATATTCCTTAATTGCCCCAGGTGAGTATGATTTCTAGTTGACAATACAATTGAAAAATTCGGAACTTGATCGTTATAAAATTGTAATTGTTTCATTATTTATACCACCCCAAACTTTCTGATAGGCTCATATATAATTTTAATTTTACACGGAAGAGAAGTAGTAAATACATTCTCTGCCTCAAAACTATCTACATTGGATATATAAAGCCATTTGTAATTAAAATCGTTATATATACGTTTATGTACATTATTTTGTTTATCTGATGTAATTATCTTATTTTCGCCATCAAGTGTAATTATTTCTCCCGATATACAATTATTAATAATTGTATAATTTTCGTTTGTATATATGTTTTTAATAATAAGATTTCCATTTTGTTTTGGAATAATCTCTGCATTTAAATAAAGTTTCCCTTCTTCATCTGATAAATCAAATATAGAGAAACTATTATTAGAAGTTGTTGTTTCAAATTCATATTCTTCAATTTCTCCATACCCAAATGGAGCATCTGTTGTAAGAGTGAGAGATAAACCTATAATTCGACCACCATATTTAATAAATTGAATATTAAATGATCCATAATAATGTATATTAGAATATTCATAATCATCAAATACAGGCGTAAATCTTAAATATTTTTTACGATTCAACCACATGGTTATTTCTCGTAATTCTTGTTCTTGTATATAATTAGTATCATTATCCGACCTATCACATAGAGTTTTACATATTTCAAAAGTAGTAGAAAATACTTCGTCATATTGAGTAGAGGATATACGTCTTTTTGAAGTTGTATTTGATGTTACAGTATTCCATGTGATATTACTTCCAGCAGATACAGTTTCAACTCCTGAATCCGTTGTTATATTACAAATCATAAACCCAAAGTCGGATAACATTCTACCATCATATTCAAAATCTATCAGAAACATTGCGTATCCTCCTTGCTATATTATTTATTCATGGCATTTAAAACTTTTTCAAAATTTTTCATGTCATTTTTATATTTCTTCATAAGTTCAGAACACTTTCTGCGCTCATTATCAAAACCCTCTTTGGATTTATTAGCACTGTCAATAGCCTTATTAAGCATTACCTTTAGTGGAGCAAGTGTATTTATCAATTCCTTTACTCCATTAAAATCGTTATCTGAAACATATTTGCATAACTCAATTTCAGATTCAAGTGTTGCGACTTTATCTTTTAATTCCTTATTTTCCTTATCTAAACGAGCTATTGTACGTCCTTGTAGCTCTATTTTTCTATCTGGTCTCATATTTCTCCTTTATTCAAATAGGACAGAGATATTTCACTCTGTCCTGAATTGTTAGAATCTATATTTCCCTAAACTGTTCTTACCCATTGCAGTATCAACAGTTATAGATTGTACGATTTTTTCAAAACGTTTACTTTTCTGAAGCTCTGTGACAAATTCTTCTGGGTTATTTACTCCATTCATAGTAATACCACCAAAATCTACTTTTACATCTACACTGGAATTAGATGCCTTTTGTGTAAACTTAGGTAATGATGTTGAAGCAATATTGTAGTTTTGAGGAATATATTGTAAAGCATCCTTTAACATAATAAGTTTTTCTTTAGAAAGAATTTCTTCACCAGTACGAGCAAGAACAAATCCATCTTCACCAGCACTACGAATAAGCTTTCCAATAGTACCACCTTGTTTAAAACCATGCTTTCTCATTTCAGAAATCATCCAATTATTTTGTGAAGCCGATCCGACATATGTACCAGAACCACCCATTGCCTTATAATAACCAGCTCTAGCCGATTGAGATGAATCAAAATTATGGAGCTTTAAGCGATCTACGATACTGGAATTTATGCGTAATTTTGACTTTGGATAGCTGTCGGCTTTATGAACAAACCAACTTCCCCAACCAGAACTACTACTAGAAGTTTCACTATTATTAGAAGAGTTACTATTAGAACTACTGCTTGAACTTGAACTAGAAGAACTTGCTGGTTTGGAAATAGCTTGTTGTGCAGCTTGCTGTTTCTTTATCTCTTCTTGCGCCTTTTTGTCAGCAGCATCTTTCATAGCTTGTAACAAATTCTTGATAGCATCTATTGAATTTCTGGTTGTTGTCATTTCATTTGGAAATGTTTTATCATAGAAGTTGACCATATTAGTACCATTAGTACTATCTACATCCATTACTTTAGATATCGCATCAGACACGGTATATCCTACATTACCAGCTTCTTTCTCAATAACATCATTGATTTCACTGGCACTTGTATTTGTTTGGTCAATTACATTCTGTACTAATTCGTCTAAGTCATCAAGACGACTATTAATCCAGTCCTCAAGATCTGATTCAAAAGTATCTATAATATTTTGCTGATCGCTAATCCACTGATTATATTCTGAATCAGCCAAATCCTGTTTGGCGTCCTCTAATTTAACTTTAATCTGTTGGATTTGTGCTTTAGTTTCTTCAGAAGTATCATTTTTGATAGCTTCTAATTGCTTTTCATATTGTGCAACAGCTTTTGTCTGCTCACGAATTGTTTTAGCATAATCGTAAAGATCCTTCTGGGCATTTAACGTATCAAGATAATTATCTGCTATCTTTTTGAGAGCTTCGGATAAAGCATCATATCCATCAGAAACTAAATCTTTAATAGCAGATTTTTCATCTTCAGCCGATTTAATCATGTCTCTTTGCTGTTCAAGAAGTTCTTGTCTGCGCTCAATAAGTGTAGTATTAGCTGGATCATTAGCAATTTCAGCATCAATTTTCTTGATTTCTTTTGCATAATCGTCAGCCTGAGTCATATATGCATTATAGTTTATTGCATGTAATCCTTCGACAGCTTTGCCAGAACTTGTAATTTTTCCATTATCAGAATTAAATAACTTATTTTCTGTAGTAATCAAATCTATAAGCCAGTCTGATTCATCCTGTAATTTAGAAATATAGTCTTCTTGTTTGTCAAAGAAATCCCAATTTACTTGTCTTAAATTGTTCTTGTACTCAATAAGAGATTTATTCGCATCTTGAATAGCTTCTTCAACTGAGTTGATAGAATCAGTCATACTATACCATTCTTCACTATATTTGGCTATGTTTCCTGCTTTCATTGCTTCGTTACGAGCAGAAGTAAGAGAAGAGTACTGTAATTGAAGTTTAGAAATATTAGAACCTTCTGTAGATATAAGAGCATTATAATATTTCTGACTTGCGATATAGCCTTGTGTTTCAGCCGTATCTATCATCTTATCATACACATTGATACTATGATCAATCTGCTTAAGCTGCGCTTCATATTCAGAGTTTACATTATCAAACTTAGTCTTAGCTAACTCTGCAAGCTTATCTTGTAAATCTTGTACTGCGTCAGAAGCTTCAAGGGCTTTATTATAGTAATTCTGGTATTTTTCAATTTTATCATTCAAGTCATCATCTTGAATAGTAGAGACATCAATTGTACCATTACGGACTAATGAAGCATATCCTTCTGGCAGACCGACTGAATTTGCCAACTGCATATATTTATTATATGCCTGTTGCTCGGCTGAAATCTGCTGATTAACTGATCCAAGCTCCTGAGCGAGTGCATTGTTACGTGTACTCCAAGTCTTATAGGTTGCAGATACAGTCTTGCCAAGATTTGAAACTTGTCGATTGATACGTGAGATAAGTGTCTCAATCCAATCGTAATCCTTCTTTGTTGGTTCTTTTTCTGAACCTGAACCACCGCCTGAGCCTGATTTACCCGAAGATTTATCTGGCTTCTTTGAAGATGGAGAAGTAAGATTCCCTTTAAGATTTCCTGCTCCTGTATTCTTTTTTTTACTATTTACATAGCTAGGAGAAGTATTCTTTTTAGACGAACCGCCTCTCATCTGACTATTAAGCGCACGTTCCTTGTTTGCAAGTACAGATGATCTACTATTGCCACTTATTTTTCCGCTACTACCGCTAATACTATGTCCACCACCATTATGAGTTGTTGAAAATGTAGGGACATTGCCACCTAATTTATTTAAAAATCCTGCAACGCTATTCCAAGCCTTTTGGAATGGTGATAGATTTCCATCTACTGTAACAGAAGCTTTTCCTTGCGATATTGCTGCAAGTAAAGAATTCGCTGAATTTTCAGCAGGAGAAGTATCAGCGCCAACAGTAAAACTACTTGAAGAATTTTCAACATTTTGCTGTGTTTGAATAACATTATTAACTGCTTCAGTTGTATCACCAGAGAAGTAAATCATACCATCTTGGTCTTTTACATAATAAACTTGTGTCTCTGGATCGCTAACGTCACCATAATAAGTAATTGTTCCATCCTCATTTTTGATAGCAGTGATTTGTTGTTCAACACCATCAACATTAGCAGTGAAAGTAATAGTTGAATTTTCCGAAGCATCTTCTAAGAGATTTTCAATGTCTTCTTTGTTTTTTACTTTAGCATCAACTTCTAATTCATGTGGCTGTGAAAAGAAATCATTCCAATAATTTTGGAAGTCTTCAGCACTAGCATTATCAAAGTCAATATTATTCTTTGTACCCCAATCATTAAACTGTTGAAGTAACTTTTCGTATTCTTGTTGCTTCTTATCTAACTCTTTTTGAGCAGCGATAATATCTTCATCGTTATTACCCTCTTTAACAGCTTTACTGATAGCCTTTGATTTCTTTTCAATAGCGTCCTGATATTTTTTAAGATATTCGTTTGTAGCATCATCAGTGCCAGTATGATCTTCAAGTTTACTAATAGCTTGGTCATTGAGTCCAAGTAAATTAGCATAATCATTACGGCTTTCTTTACCTCCATTTGCCATTTTGCTTCTTATTTGATCAATCTGGTCGTAAATCTGCTGAATATCATACTCAAATTTAATTGGTATATCAAAACCTTGTTGCATCGTAGACATATCCTGTTGGAAACCATCTACTTGTGTGTTCCAATTTTTTAATAATTCGCCAAGTCGGTCTTTGCGAGAACCATCTTGCATATTATCATAAAGTGCTTGAACAGATGCTAAATCGGTTTTTACTTGCTCAAGTTCTTGTGCTGAATCTTCAATTCCATCTAGCTGAAAACCATAATCAGACATTGTTTTAAGCATTGTTTCTATAACTTCGACATTTACACCTAATGCTTTTGCAACTTCGGCTGTACTAGAAAAATGTGTCTGAACTTTTCCAGTATCTTTGTCAATATCGACAAGAGATGAATCTGCTGTTTTTAAATCTTCTAAGAAATTCCAAATAGAAGCCGTTTCATCCTCTGGATCGAACCATCTTGATACTTTATCATAGGCGTTTTTCCATGCATCTACATAAGCATTTGCGGAAATTTCATATTGAGAAGTATCAATTTTATCAGGTGACATCCATTGAGCTACTGACTGGAAGTCGTCAGTTCCAATAAATCCACCATCATATAGTTCTTTCGCTTGTTTTAAATATCCTGCGAGAGAAGTCCAATCGGTACTTGCATTATCCGACTCAAATGCTTTCTTTACAGAATCAAGTGTACCGCCCAATGTATCTACAGTGTCACTTTCTGTTTTCTTTACCGATTCTAATACATCTTTGTATTCGGAAGCAGCGAGAGAAGTACGTCCAAGTTCTTGCTGTTTTGCAACTAACGCTTTTTGGAATTCATCAGACTGAGCATATTTCAATTCATCTTGTGTAAGAGAATTTACCCAATTAGTAATAGTATCTATATCTGATGCACTACCACTACCATTTTTAATAACATCTTTTTCAATATCTTCAACAACTGATTTTGCAGTTGCCTTAACTTCATCCGCTTCAGATTTAATAGCATCTAAATTAAATGGAATTTCGATCTCATTTTTCTTGCAATATGCTTTTATATCAGAGATAGCAGTGCTAATTCGTTTTTCATAATCGCCAATAGATTCGTCTTCGGTTTTTCCACCTAATAGATTAGCAGTCATGCCTCCTAAATCATCAGAGTCAATACCGTCTTTCAATGGAGAAATTACATTCTTACGAACCCATTTTTCCATATCAATATCAGAATCAAACTGGTCTAAAAACTCACCTGTTACGTTACTAGCAAAAAGTTTTGCATCGGTTTGAGCTTCTTCTGATAAATCCTTAAAACCGGAAGTATTGGTATTAAAATATGCGTCTAATATAGGTTTTACTTTTTCAGATTCAGTTTCAACTGTAGCATTACAAGACGTAAAAGCATCTCTGATTTTATCTTGTAATTCAGGAGTTAAAGAATCAAAATCAACAAATGTATCAGTGTTAATCTTTAAACTGTCCTTAACACTTTTATCCTCTAATATTTTATCAAAAGTATCTTTACCTAATGCATTGGCAAGGTCGACAGTATCAACAGGACTGC
>ERZ1024378.67-NODE-67-length-17240-cov-10.969508_pt1 | contig 17240 bp, 9 predicted proteins | sample MGYA00520787_ERZ1024378 | MGnify/ENA primary metagenome ERZ1024378 (study PRJEB33242, sample SAMEA3444269) | Homo sapiens | biome: Host associated; feature: Gastrointestinal tract; material: Stool | place: Uganda | collected 2011-01-01 ... | reverse complement strand
ACAGATGAAATCATGTGTGACATGCAATTTGTGAATGTGCATGACAGTGGCTTAATGGCTTTGATATTTATCAATTTGATAGTCATTTACCACTGCATAAAAACAAGGAGGAAAATATGAGCAGGAAGAGAAAAATGGCATCTATAACAAGTGTCGGACTGGTGTTTGCAATGCTTCTAAGCCAGAGTGCTGTGGCGGATTTTGGCACAGAGCAGGTTAAGGCAGCAGAGGATACCGCAAAGTGGGTAGACACAGAGTATGTGGTGAATGGAGACTTTGAGTCAGGAGCAGATAATTGGGATATTAATATACCAAAAGACATTGAAAACTGGCTTTACGGATCAGGAGCAGAAAATGGATATTATTGCATCTGGGATAATAAAACAGAGGAAGAAAAAAATGTATCTATCTCACAGACCGTTAAGCTTCCGGCCGGAACATATAAACTTGGAATAAAAAGCACCGGTGCAGCAGGTGGATTAAAACTGAGTGCAGGAGAATATGTCAGCACAGATTTAAAGGCTTCTGAGTGGGCTGATGATCAGAGCAAATGGGAATCAATTGAGACAGGGGAATTCACTCTTGATAAGGAAAGTGACGTGAAGGTTTTTGTTTCAGGAAAGCTGACAGCATGGAATAAAGGCAGCGCAATTGATGATATTGTTTTGTATGAAAAAGAAGCAGATGATACTGACTCTTCCGAAGAAAACCAGAAAGGCTACACAATTTCAGTAAACCAGACTGAAGTAGCTGTAGAAAATGGTGATACAGTCAATCTTGAAGCAAAGATTACTTGTGATGGAAAAGAAATAAGTGAACTTCCTGAGGGAGTAAATTTATGGTGGTGGGTTGATACATGGAATGACCACACAGATGGATTGAGTGACGGAACATTAGAAAATGACAATGGTTCCGGAAAAACTTTTAAAGCAGCCTACACAACAAAGTCAGCCGGTAAGTATTATGTTGTAGCCCAGCTTAAGGATGCAAATAACAATGAGCTTGGTTTAGTATGTACAACCATTACATCAAAGGCACCTGAAATTGATACCTCAGTAGACAATGACGATATTGTTGTTGCAAAGGTAAAGGATTTGTCGCCTGATTTCATAATGGGAATGGACATTTCATCTGTTATAACAGAATTAGGCAGTGGTGTTATATACAAGGATTATAGCGGAAAAGAAATTGACAATGTGACAGATTTCTGCAAATTCCTGGCAGAAAACGGCATAAACCATATCCGTGTCAGAGTATGGAATGATCCATATGATTCAAACGGAAACGGATATGGTGGTGGAAATAACGATGTGGCAACAGCAAAGAAAATTGCTGATGCATGCCGCAGTGCAGGCATAAAAATGCTTGTTGATTTCCATTGCTCAGATTTCTGGACAGATCCGAGTAAACAGATGGTGCCTAAGGCATGGAAAGGCTATACAGTTGATGAGAAAGCCACAGCTGTAGAAAAGTTTATCAATGAATCATTAAACACAATTGATGTATCAAAGGATGTTGTTGATATGGTTCAGGTTGGAAACGAGACAACAGGCGGTTTTATAGGTGAAACAAATACGCAAGCCATGTGCAAGCTCTTTTCCGCAGGCTCAAAAGGTGTTAGGGATTACAACAGTGACGTAAAGGTTGTGATTCATGTGGAAAGTCCACAGAAGAATACACTTACAAATTGGTCAGATAATCTTGAAAAATATAATGTAAATTATGATATTCTTGGAACAAGTTATTATCCGTACTGGCATGGTACACTGAGCAATTTAAAGAAAGAACTCAGTTATGTTCAGACGAAGCACAACAAGGATGCAATGGTTGTAGAAACAAGCTACGCATATACACTTGATGATTCAGATGGTCATGGAAATACTGTTCGTGAGGGAAATAATGATGACTCGTCAGATGCCACAGAGCCTTTCACAGTGCAGGGACAGGCTACTTTCATGAGAAATCTCATCAATGCTGTAAATGAAGCAGGCGGACTTGGTGTATATTACTGGGAGCCGGCGTGGATTACAGTTGGTGATACCACAGGGCTTTCAGAGGAAGCTGCAGCAGCAAGATATGAAGCAAATAAAAAGATTTGGGAGGAAAAGGGCTCAGGCTGGGCATCAAGCTACAGCGGTGAGTATGATCCAAAAGATGCAGGAAAATGGTATGGAGGTTCCGCTGTTGACAATCAGGCAATGTTTTATCCGGATGGAACAGCAACAGCAGGTCTTAAGGTATGGAATTACGTAAAGACAGGCGCAAAGGTTACCAAAATCGGAGTTGAGGATATAGAAACAGCAGATGTCACAGGAGAGGCAGGAAAAGAGATAGAGCTTCCAAAAACAGTCAATGTGACATATAATACAGAGAAAGTTGAAGAGAACGTTGTTTGGAATACAGCGGGAATTGATTTTTCAAAGGCAGGAACATACACTGTAGAGGGAACTGTCAAATTCAGTAAAAAAATAGAGCGAGGTGCCTATAAAGATAAGACATCCGGTACAACAAAATGTACAGTAGTTATAAAGCAGAAAAATCTCATTACAGATGCAGATGATGCAGGCTTTGAAAAAGCTGATAATTTCACAACTGATAATAGCATTGTTGATTCAGTTTCTTCCACCAAGGATGATAAGAAGTCAGGAGAAGCATGTGCTCACTGGTACAATGGTGGAGAAGATAAGACCGAGGCTGCCATTACTTACAATAAAGCTATTACACTTGCTTCAGGCGAGTACATCTTTGAGTATGTAGGTCAGGGAGCCGATGGAGATGAGCTTTATGCTGAGGTTATGGATTCAGAAGGCAATATCATTGCAAAGGGAGATAGTGTTACACTTGAGAATTGGAAAAACTGGAAGACTCCAAGCGTTTCATTTAAGCTTGAGAAAGAAACCAAAGTTACACTTGTTGTCGGTATCGTGAGTGCAAAAGGTGGCTGGGGAACAGTTGATGACCTATACTTATATCAGACAAAGTCAGCCGACAAGAGTGATGCCGATAATGGTAATACCGGTGATGATGAAAACAAGAAGCCGGATACCCCATCTACTGATGACAATAACAAGGACAATACAGGTAGCGGTGATACCAACAAAGATAATAGTACATCAAAGGATGACAATACAATCAATGGTGATCAGGATAGCAATACAGGAAACGGTGATACTACCACTGACAAGAATAATGGCACAGACAAGGATGATGCCAACAAAGGCAGCACAACAGTACCAACAACAGCACCGACCACACAGCCTGCAAAGACCTCAGATGACAGCAATATGTATATGTGGCTTGTTATCGCAATGACAGGTCTTGGCGTATCAATCGCAGCTCTTATGAACCGCAAAAAGGAGCAGGCATAGCAGTGTTTCTAAAAGCACAACCTACATAAGAAAAATAAAACCGTCGTACCGGGCCGTAAATGGCAGGGTACGACGGTTTTACTTATGTGCTTTACTGATTAATTATTTTAATTACTCATCAAATTTTTGAGCCTTATCGAAGAGCTCATAAACCTCTTTTGAAGGCTCATTTGTGCAAAGTGTCACAATAACGGCTGCGATAAGTCCGAAAACAAATCCCGGCAGCAGCTCGTAGATTCCGGTTGATGAGAGAAATGCATACCATAATATATCAACGGCAGCACCTGTTATGATTCCTGCAACAGCACCCTTGAAGTTAAAGCGCTTCCAGAAGAGGCTGAGCATGATTGCAGGTCCAAAGGCAGCTCCAAAGATACCCCATGCATTGGAAACAAGTGCCATGATAGAGCCGGCATTAGGGTTTGAAGCGATGATGAGTGCTGCAACAGCGATTCCAAGAACGACAATACGGCCGGTCCACATCATCTCTTTGTCACTTGCCTTACCTTTTCTGATGACAGGCTTGTACACATCACTCGAGAAAGCAGATGAAGCAGCAAGCAGCTGGCTGTCTGCGGTACTCATGGAAGCGGCAAGCACTGCTGAGAGCAGTATACCTGAGATAACACCAGGGAAAATCTTTCTTACAATCTGGATGAAAACAAGAGAGTTTTCATTGATTGATTCGTCAAAGCCAAGGAAAAGTCTTCCGATTACTCCGATTAAGGTTGCAAAAAATACAATAAGCAGAGTCCATGTGATTCCTATTTTTGCTGATTTTTTCAAATCCTTCTGTGATTTGATGGACATGAATCTGATAATGATATGTGGCATACCAAAGTAACCAAGTCCCCATGCCAGTCCTGACACGATATCCTGCCAGCTGGAGAATGGATTTAAGTAACCGCCCGGGAGTGCTGACATAGATGATGTATCAAGCATAAATGCTGCAAAAATCGGTGCTATAAACATAGAACCAAGCACGAGCATGCCCTGGAAAAAATCGGTCCAGCATACAGCCGAGAAGCCGCCGAGGAAGGTATAGCCTACGATGACAACAGCTGCAAGATACATGGCAATCTGCGGGTCCATTCCTATTACAGTGTGGAAAAGAGTACCGCATGCCTTTACGCTTGATGCCGCATAAATAGTGTATGCAACCAAAAACACAATTGCACATATCACCTGCAGTGCAAGTGATTTGGACAGGAATCTGTTGGTCAGATACTGCGGAATGGTGATTGAGTCGTTTGCTACAATCGAGAATTTTCTCAGTCTCGGTGCTTCAAGCAGCCAGCTTATAGTGTAGCCGATTGCAAGTCCTACAGGAATCCATACCTGACCTAAGCCCAGTGCATAGATAGAAGTAGGAAGTCCCATGAGTACCCATGCACTCATGTCTGAGGCTCCGGCTGACAGCGCCGCAACCCATGGTCCCATCTCACGTCCGCCGAGGAAGTAGGTCTTTTCTCCGCCGTTTCTGTTTTTCACGAAGAAGAAGATACCGATACCCAGCATGCACAGCAGATAGACGATAAATACAATAATTTCTGATGTTTTCATTTGTAGTACCTCTTTAATAGTTTATTTAGTAACCATGCTACCACGTTAGCGTGATAAAGGCAAGAAAAAATTAATGATAAAAAAACTCGATAGGTATTTTTTTCGTGGACTATTATTGACATAAAACGTGATTTAAAATAAAATATCGAAGTTAGTAAAAACTAATTGAAGATAGAAAGATGATACATAAGTTAGCGCAATGTACGTAAGTTAACAATATATATTTTTAGATAAGAGGTAATAAGGTGAAAAATAAGATAGCAGCTGCGATATTACTGACAGTCGCATTGACAGTGACCGGTTGTGGCTCAGGTGGAAGTGATGCGACAGAGAATACAACAGCTTCGCAGGAAGGAATAAATAGTGATTTAAAATCCGCAAAAGAGTCCTCACAGGAAGTATTTGCAATGGATACATATATGACAGTGACTGCATATGGTGAAAATGCGAAAAAAGCGGTGGATGCATCTATAGAAGAGATAAAGCGGCTTGATGCATTGCTTTCAACAGGAGATGAAGACAGTGAAATAGCAAAGCTGAATGTGAATAAGTCAGCCACTTTGTCAGAGGATGGGGGATATCTCGTACAGAGAGGAATTGAGCTTAGTACGATGACTGATGGAGCCTTTGACATAGCGATATATCCTGTTATGCAGGAGTGGGGATTTCCGACGAAGGACTTTAAGGTGCCGGATGATGCAACTCTAAAAGAGCTGCTAAAGCTTGCAGATGTTTCAAAAATAGATTACGACAATAAAAGCAGAGAGATTTCCTTTGAGGATGCAGGTATGGAGATAGACCTTGGTGGTATTGCAAAGGGATATACTTCATCAAGGATTATGGATATTTTCAAGGAGTATGACGTGGATAGCGGTCTTGTGAATCTGGGAGGCAATGTCCAGACTTACCGAACCAAGACTGATGGCAGCAAGTGGAGAGTTGCTGTGCAAAGCCCGGAGGATGAAAGTCAGTATATAGGAGTGGTTGATGTGAGCGACAAGGCGGTTATCACCTCCGGGGGATATGAGCGTTATTTTGAGCAGGATGGAAAAATCTACCACCATATCATAGATCCTGCTACAGGCTATCCTGCAGAGAGCGGACTTAAATCAGTCACTATCGTGAGTGATGACGGAACACTCGCAGATGGATTGTCAACATCGCTGTTTATCATGGGAAAGGATAAGGCGTGTGAGTTCTGGAAGGCACACAGTGATGAATTTGATTTCGTACTGCTTACAGATGATGACAGCATGTATATTTCAGAGGGGATAGCGGATGACTATTCATCTGACTATGAGTATGAGGTAATAAATGCAAAATAGAGCAGAGCAAAAGTAAAATTGTACAGATAGCGGTGCTATCGGAAATATAAGAGGTATATATGAAGTTCAAGGAAGTTTTGGAAAAAATAAAGGTATATGCCCCACTTGGGGTGTCACTTGTGATTGCAGCCTGTGTGGTGATTTCATTGAGTGGATATCAGACAAAGGCGAGTGAACCTTCAAAGGATAAAAAGCAGCAGGTTTCAGATAGGGTGACTGATACTGAAACAGAGAATGCTGCAGAGGATACACAAACAGCCACAGGCTCGTTCGAACTTGCAGATGGTGTGTACAAGGGCTCTGCGACAGGCTTTAGCGGACCTGTGACAGTGGCTGTAACTATCATGGATAAGAAGATTACTTCCATTGATATTCTTTCATCTACGGATGATGAGGCATTTTTCAATAGGGCAAAGGGTGTAATAGACAGGATTATAGCGTCGCAATCTTTTGATGTGGATGTTGTATCCGGAGCTACATACAGTTCAAACGGAATAATCGGAGCAGTGAAAAATGCCCTGACAGGTGAGAAGGATAATGGTGTTACAGGAAAAGCAAAACAGGAAAGCACATCAGAGTCAGAGTCTGACAGCTCTTTGGCAGAGATAGCGGCTGTACAGGACGCATCCGCTTACAAGGATGGCACATATTATGGCACCGGAAAAGGCTTTGCGGGCACTATGAAGGTAAAGGTTGATATATCAGGCGGTAAAATAGCCTCTATAAGCATAGTCAGCACAAAGGATGGTGACAGCTATGTAAAGAGCGCATCATCGCTGCTTGATACAATAGTCGAAAAGCAGAGCACTAACGTGGATACAGTCTCAGGTGCTACATTCAGCTCGCGTGGAATCATAGCTGCTGTAAGAAGTGCACTGAGCCAGGCGGCTGTGAGTGATAATACAACGGGCAATAATACAGATAAACAGGGTGCTGCAGAGGCATCGGGAAATGGACAGACTGATGAAAATTCATCCGGCAGTGCATCTGAAAAGGGCACAGAAGGTACACTTCCGTATGTTGACGGTATATACTACGGCACGGCAGAGGGCTACAAGGGCGACATAAGGGTAGCAGTTGTTATCCAGGACAAGACGCTTAAAGCGATTCTTGTCACTGAAAAACAAGATGATGAGCCTTTTATCACTAATGCAATGGATGTGTTAAAAAATATGATGAAAAAGCAGAGTGCGGATGTGGATACGGTATCAGGAGCCACCTACAGCTCAAAGGGACTCATAGGAGCCGTAAAGGCAGCATTTGAGGAAGCACGAAAGACAACTGCAGGTGAGAATACCGGTGACAGCAATTCAGATAGCAATAACAGCAATGATAATAATAGCAATATTGCGGGAGAAGAGGACAAGGCAGTCCTGTCGAAGCTTGTGCAGTCACAGGCATCGCTTGACGGCGCACAGTACACACAGCTTAGCTGGTATCTGCTTCAGATACGTCTGGGGGATGCACAGGAGGTATTGGAATCCGCGGAGTCAACTAAGAAGGATGTAAGCTGCGCACAGGAGAAGCTTCAGGCTGCAATAAATGCACTTCAGAAAAATGATACATCCACAAATGTATATGAGGATGGCACATATGATGTATCTACACTGTGCATACCGGATGATGACATGGACTTTAGTGCATATAATCTAAGCATGAAGGTGACTATAGCAAATGACAGGATAGTTTCCATTACTGATGTAAAGGGAGATGGAGATTCACAAAATGCCCCTTATATAAATAAAGCGGTAGATGGTACAAAAAATCAGCCCGGTATGGTTTCTGTTCTTACATCACAGGCAAATGCAGACAGCATCGACTTTAGCAGCATTGACACTGTTTCCAGTGCCACATGCACATCAAAGGCTATAATTGATGGCTGTAAGAGCGCACTTGAAGCTGCTAAAAAGAAATAAAACCGCAAGGACATTTACAGGATGGAGATAACATGCAGGAATTTTGGATCAGACTGGTGAGCTTGTTTATAGTTGTGTCGTCGCTTTGGGGATACAACATGACAATAGATAAAAGAGAACAGGAAAATAAAAATACGCAGCATATTGCTGCTGAAACTGAAAGCACAGACAGTCAAGGAGCTTATAAGGATGGCACATACACAGGCAGTGCAGAGGGCTTTGGTGGAAATGTAGATGTCAAGGTGACAATCGAGGCAGGGAAAATATCATCGGTTGACATTACTGCGGCAGAGAAGGAAGATGGCGCATATCTGGCGATGGCAGAGGATATCATACCGTCCATCATTTCATCGCAGTCCGCGGATGTGGACACGGTAAGCGGTGCGACATTCAGTTCAACTGCAATAAAAAATGCCACTAAGCAGGCACTTGATAAGGCGGTGAAATAGATGAGAATAAAAGATATGAATCCAAAGCTTCGAAAGAGAAAGATACAGACATGGTTTCGTGCAGGAGTACAGCTTTTATTTTTTATACTTTTTCCGTCAATGTTCACGGCAGCGTTCAATGGCGTCAAGTATATTTTTACACAGATTGGCTCAGGAAACAGAATTGAACTTACATCATTTGTAGCGGTTCTTCTGATGCTTTGCGTGTACACAATGATATTCGGCAGGTTCTTCTGCGGCTTTGCCTGTGCATTCGGAAGCTTTGGTGATGCTGTGCATGCAATATATGTGTCATGTTGCCGTAAGCTTAAGAAAAAGCCGGTAAGTATACCGGCGAAGGCTGCAAAAAATCTTACATATATGAAATATGTGATACTTACAATCATATTGATATTATGCTATCTGGGAGTGTATAGCTCATTGAAGGGCACAAGTCCGTGGGATGTTTTTTCAATGCTTCGGGCAGGAAATTTAGGTCTTGGTTCATATATCACAGGAGCAGTAGTGCTTGTGCTTATAATCATCGGTATGTGTGTGCAGGAGAGATTTTTCTGCCGCTTTATGTGTCCGATGGGAGCTGTTTTTTCAATACTCCCTATAGCAGCTGCCTTTACCTTGCACAGAGATAGAGCAGGCTGCATAAAGGGCTGCGGAGCCTGTGAGAAGACATGTCCGTGTGACATAGGTTTACCGGATGATGGTTCAGGCAGGATATCAGGTGACTGCTTCCAGTGTCAGAAATGTAACGGAATATGTCCAAAGAGCAATATTCATACAGGTATAAAGCGGCTCCGAGGAAATGAGCTTTGGTTTACTGGTATAAGAGCTGCGATACTTATAGCTATATGTATATGGCTGGGGGTGTAGCATGCAGGTATTATGGAGAACTAAACTAAATGAAAAGAAATATGACTAAATCAGGAAAAATAGCATACGGCGCCATGCTTGTGGCGCTTGCGATGATATTCAGCTATGTGGAGAGCCTTATTCCGATAAGCATAGGCATTCCGGGTATTAAGCTGGGAGTGGCAAATCTGGTCACTGTTCTTGGAATATTTTTCCTTGGGCCTTGTGAGGTACTTACTGTAGTGATAATGAGGATATTTCTCGTGGGCTTTATGTTTGGAAATGGTGTTTCCATCATATACAGTCTGGCAGGTGGTCTGCTGAGTCTTACGGTAATGCTTATTATAAAGAAAACAGACAAATTTTCGATGGTCAGTGTTAGCGTAGCTGGTGGAATCAGCCACAACATAGGACAGCTTTTGGCCGCTGCGATAGTGCTTAAAAGCACTGCGGTGGTGTATTATCTGCCACCACTTCTTGTGGCTGGCACACTGACAGGACTTTTGATAGGAATTGTCGCACAAAAAGTCTTTCCCGCAGTAGGAATAAGCGGGAAAAATTTTTTGAATATAGGTTAGCGAAAACTAACTTATTGAGAAAAGGTATCAATTAAGTATATCTGCTTAATATTGAAATCGGTAGCAATTGTGGATTGCAAATTAGAAGGCAGCCACATTAACTATAAAGCATTAAAATCTTAAGGAGGAAAAAATGAAGAGAAAGATTTTAGCACAGAAAATTCTTACATTTGCACTGACAGCATCGGTGACAGCCACTATGTTTCCGACAAGTGCATTTGCAGTGACGGGCAGCCAGGTGGCGGCTGACGGAACGTATACTGGTGCAGGAAATGTCAAAGCAGCAGAAGATGATGACAACGAATGGAATGCATATGATATTTCGGTATCGGTAGGAGTACAGGATGGAAATATAAGCAGCATATCTGTAACACCTGGAAGCACATATGATGAAGAAAGCAATTCATATTTTAATAAGGCTAAAACAGGCAACAAAAAGAAAAATCAGCCAGGATATGAGTCTTTGATAGGCCAAGTTGCAACAGAAGAGACAATAAAAAGCTGGGATACTGTTTCAGGAGCAACACGTACATCAACTGCGGTAAAAAAAGCAGCTCTTGAAGCTCTTGGTAAGGCATCAGAGAAAAAAGATGAAGTAGCAGTGGACACCGCAGCTCTTGAGTCAGCTATCAAGTCAGCAGAGGAACTTACAGAGTCTGATTATACAGCAGCTACATGGAGCAAGGTATCAGAAGCTCTTAAAGCAGCAAAGAGCGCACTTACAGCAAAAGAGTCACAGACAGCAGTTGACTCAGCAGCAACAGCTTTAAATGCTGCTGTAAAGGGACTTGTAAAAGAAGAAAAATATGTATATTGTTATGCAGGACTTACATGGTCAGAGTACTGGGCTGCTGAGGGAGTTCAGGCCGCCGGAAGCACAGAGTCTTCAAGTGAAAAGGATTCACATAATGAATCGGATAAAGGAGCTTTCGATACAGTGACACGTGCAACTACAAATCACGGTCTTCACAGAGGAAGCTTCCAGTGTAATGCAACCATAGAACTTAATGATGGTACAAAATATAATCTTTCGTATTGGAAAGACAAGAACACTTTTGTCACTACAGATGGAAAAGAAGTAACCTTTGCAGATATTAAAGCTAATATAAAGGACTACAAAGTAACAGGACTTAAGTTTGTACCGGTAAAGGTAAAAGAGTCAGACTACGAGGCATTTAAGGCAAAATATACAGTTTACGAGAATGGTTCTGAATTAAAAGGAGGCTTTGGAGAAAATAATCTTAAAACAATAGACGAGACAGCGGACGTTACAGAAAATACAAACGGTCTTAAGACTGTTACGAAGAACGCTGACGGAAGCTTTAGCTTTTCTGCCAGAGCAACCGGAACCGACTCCGGTGTGAAAGATACTTCTCTTAAAAAAGCTGATGTTACAGGTACAGTTAAGGATGCAAGCGGATCATACGGAGAGTTTTTAAGAGTTGATTTTAACGGTAACTATGGTGATCTTGGAGCCAATATGCAGGCTGTTAAGTGGACATATTATGGTAATGACAGCACAAGAACCAAAGCACTTGCCACATATGGCACAAAGTTTGCATCAGATAACTGGATGCATAAGTCTATGGGAATCCAGCTTGGTCTTACAGATTCGCTCAGATGCAGCCTGCCAAGTGGATATGATGGAACAGGATACTGGTCTGTTACAATTTATGCATTGGGATATGAGGACTATACATATAATTTTGAGGCAACAGCTGCAAATATAGTTACACCACAGGTACCGGCAGATGAGACTTCAAAGAAAGCTCTTTCAGATAAGGTTTCGGAGGCTGATAAGCTGAACCAGGAGCTTTATACTGATAAAACATGGTCAAATATGCAGATTGAGCTTAAGGAAGCAAAGGATGCTTTAGTAAAGACTGACCTCATGCAATCGGAAGCCGAGGAAGCATTATCACACCTCACAGATGCTGTAAATAATCTGAAATCGCAGTATGTACTCATGAATATTCCATATGATGAGTTTTACAAGGCTGATCTTAATAACAATCCAGTCGCAGTAGATGCCACCACATCTGCCACAAAGCAGAAGACCAGAAATACTCTGGCAGCAGGCTCATATCATGCTGATTCAGAAGGAGATCACATAAACGGTGTAACCTTCCCGGTAAAGGTCACAGATGATTTCTATGATAATAATAAGGATTATACACAGATTACAGATGACAGTAAGGTAGATATCACAACCAATATAAAGGGCAAGGTTTCTACAACAACATATGAAGGAAAGAAGGCTCTTTTTGAGAGTGCTGACTACTCATACTATGTACTTAGTGAGGTGCCTTCATATTATAAGACAGCGACAGTAGGCACAGATAAAAAACTGTCATTTGGCGCTGTAAATGGAACTAAGACGCAGATAGCTTCTGGCCAGGTGAAAACAAAGTTCAAGACAAAAACAAAGTATGGAGACTATCAGCTCAATCTTGATGGCATAAAGGATGCTATGGGCTTTGAAGATGACGATGTGGTTTACGGTGTTATTGTAAGCACTGATGACAACGCAGATTATGCTATGCGTCATGTGGAGAACATCTGGAAAACAAAGGAGCTTGCATGGAGTGTTGGAATTGTTACAGATTCACACGGATGTACCCTTTCGTCTGAGCACTACAAGTCTATGGTTGGAAAGACAATCAAAAATGTAACATACTATACAAGTAAGGGAATCTTCACTTTACCTGTAGATTACAAGGTGCTTGAGCACGCTAAGGATGCAGCTGTTGAAGCAGAAAATGCAGCTGTATCAGCAGGAAAGGCTAATCTTGGCGTTACACTTCCGGATGATTTTAACTCAGAATATGCAGTTACAGATGCAAAAGGAAATGAAGTAAAGGGATTTAAGGTCACAGAGGAAAACTTAGCATCGGCAGTGTCAACATATGCAGCAAGCTATACTCAGACTAAGAAGCTTGTAATTACATATCCGAAGGATGCAGAGAATACAGAGTATACGCTGACAGTATCCGATAGGAGCAAAAAATATGCCCCGATCACTACCACATTCGAGCTCTATGCAGAGACAGTTTCTGCGGCATACAATAATGATGCAACAGCACCGAAGCTTGTAGTGGCAGATGGTGCATCAGCAGTACAGTTTGCAGATTTTATTGGAAAAATCAAGTCTGTAAATGTAAATGGTAAGGATTATCCGGCAACAGGCAAGGGGGAAGTAAAGCTTATCAAGGAAGATGGCACAATTGATACTACTCAGGCTCCGTTTGCTGAGGGTTCAAGCTTTGAAATCAAGGTATCAGCAACAGGATATAAGGATGTGCTTTCATTCACATATGAGAAGCCTGTAGTCATTGATACTAAAGCGCTTGAGAATGCAATTGAAAAAGCAGATACACTCAAAGAGGCAGATTACACAGCAGACAGCTGGAAAACCTTCTCGCAGGTGCTTTCAAGTGCAAAAGCAGTACTAAAGCAGAAGGATTACCAGACAAAGATTGACAATGCAGCTGAGTCACTCAATAAGGCTATTGAAGGCCTAAAGAAAAAAGAAGCTGTAAATCCGGGAACATCGGGAAGTGGTGCAGGAAGCACAGGTGCGATATCAGGAGGTACAGGAAGCTCAAATGGGGCAGATACAAAAGCAGCTGTAGCAACAGGCAGCAAGTCAAATTCTACGACCACTGACACAACAGGTACTGCAGCTAAAAAAGCTACAGTAAAGAAGGCTTCAAAGACAGGTGATACAAACCCTCTTATGGGCATGCTCGCTTTGGCGTTTGCATCGATAAGTCTTGTGGGAGCAGCACTTTTTGCGAAAAAGCCAAACCGAAAATAATTTAAACTTCCCTATTGACGAATACCCTGCGTTGACATATCATAGTATATAAGTGAAAGGGAGTAGCCGGCACGAGAGTGCTTACTTATCCGTCAGTACGATTGCTCATACATATCATACATATATGACAGCAATCCGGAGAGTGATTAAATGGCGAGACTTTTGTTGTTTTATACAGCAGAAGTGTCGCCTTTTTTGTATATAAAAGCCTTCTGCTGATAAGACATAGATGTATCTATCAATTAATCATGCATCCTTAAAAAGGACAGCAGAAGGAGGAAAATTATGATTTTTGTAGCAATTTTACTGCTTATAGCAGGCTTTGTAGCACTGGTGAAGGGCGCGGATGTGTTTGTGGATGGAGCGGCGGCGCTCGCCGGGAAATTTGGTATTCCGCAGCTTGTGATTGGACTGACGATTGTGGCGATGGGTACGTCGCTGCCTGAGGCTGCAGTCAGCATCACTGCAGGAATAAAGGGTAATGCGGGGATTACAGTCGGCAATATTGTCGGCAGCAATATACTAAATATTCTTATAATCCTGGGAGTGACGGCACTCATCACAAATGTAGCCATACAAAAAACCACCTTCAAATACGAGATACCGTACATGCTTCTTATCACAGCGGTGCTTCTCGTGATGGGAATGACAGGCAATGAAATCACATTCATTGAGGGTGTTATACTGTGGATTTTATTTATTGCATATCTGCTTTATTTGTATATTCTGGCAAAAAAGGGCAATGACAGCGGTGATGAGCAGTCGGTAAAGCTATATCCGGTATGGAAATGTCTGCTCTTTATTGTGCTGGGCGGTGTATGCGTCGTAATTGGAAGCCAGCTTGTCGTAAACGGTGCCACGACCATAGCAAGAGCCTGCGGCATGAGTGAGCGCTTTATCGGACTGACAATCGTTGCATTCGGTACATCTCTTCCGGAGCTTGTTACATCTGTTTCAGCAGCACGCAAGGGAAATGCCGGTATAGCGATTGGAAATATAGTCGGCAGCAATATTTTCAATATACTCTTTGTAATCGGAACAGTAGCTCTCATTTGTCCGGTACCGTTTGAGAGCAGGTTTGTGATTGATACAGTTGTGGCAATCCTGTGCGGTGTGCTCCTGTGGGGCGGTACGATAAGACATAAAGAGCTTAGAAAGCCATGTGGAGTGGTGATGCTGCTTTGCTATGCGGCATATTTTGTATATTTGGCAGCTATGTAATGATGTAATTTTTTGAATTGCGATGACTGTGTTTAAAAAGAGTGTGATGAAGAGATAATAATTAAATTTAGCAAACTGTCAATAATTGTGCATACAAATCACTGCTTTGACATCAAAATGATTGCAATTTCACATTAAATATAAATAATTAATTAAAAATAGCACTCTTGCTTGACAAGTGCTGATTACAGGTGTATAACGTAGTCAGAACGAACGGAAGGAAGCGATTATAATGGATAAAAACCCAAAGCATCCATTGAAGAAAAAGAATAAGGCAGATGCAAAGAAGCATCAGAAGCATGTATACGAATAGCGCTTCCACTAAGGAATACTATCCAGTAAGCACAATGTACCCCAGCCCGTCACAGGGTTGGGGTATTTTGTGTTTTTGGAACTGTTTTCAGAGACAGCCCTTGAGGCAACTGTAAATACATTTTCACCGGCACCTTTTATGAGAGAAGCTTTAAGCTTGTCGCCATACATATAGAGGTCATTTCCACGCACAATTCCCCATTCCATCAGAAGCGCAGCCGCACCGGTCACAAACGGTGCAGCCATAGATGTCCCTGTTTTTGAAGTGTAGCCTCCAGTGTTTGAGCATGAAATAATGTCCACACCGGGCGCAATGATATCAGGCTTTATGCTGTCAAAGGCCCAGGTATAGCCTCGGCCGGAAAAGGCGGCTGTGCGGTTTGTTCGGCTGTCATAGGCTCCGACAGATATGACATTTTGAGCGGTTGAGGGAATGGTCAGGGTGATATCAGGCGATGCATGGATAAATGAGGTCTGTGCATTGCGCAGAGCACCTGACGGCAGCCATATATCCCATGAGCCGTCCTTTACAGATATGGGTTCAAGTGATATTTTCCAGATGCCGGGTGAGATGTATTGTGATCCCATGAGTTCAATGAATATTTCCTGAAAAGGAGAGTAGGGAGAGGGACCGCCGCCTGTTATATATATGTCTGTCCCATCGAGCCTGTATCTGTATGTAAAGCCCTTTGCCTGATTGGTAATTGTATCGGGAATCTCCAGCATATCATTATTTGGTGCACTAATACGCAGCTGTATCTCATCCCAGTATTTTTTCCATAAATCAATGGAAAGAGACGGCTCAGGATAGCCTATCGCAAGCTCAGCATCGGCAGGGTATGAGCTGCCGTTTGCATGACCAAAGCCGGCTCCATCGTTACCTGAGCCGACTGAGACAGCGCAGCGGTAGTTTCCTGCTATATAGTCCAGGTATGATTCAAGCAGTGAGGTGCCGCTGTGCGAGCCGTTGCTTGTGCCAAAACTTAGGTTTATGGCGACAGGCATGTTCATATCGATTGCTTTTCTTATGCAAAAGTCTACTGCCAGCATAATCTGCGTGGTTGTGGGAAAGCTGGCACCGCCTGAGGTTTTGAGTTTTACGATTATAAGAGTGCTTTCATAAGCAACACCGCGGTATTTTATGTTTTGTTCCTTATCATTACCATTTCCGTTTCCGGCAGCGATTCCTGCCACATGTGTGCCGTGCCCGGATATGTCGATGCTTGGACAGATGCGCTGCATTTCTAAGCTGTTTTCTGCATTTATGGCTTTGGTGATTGTATCACGGTCATATAAGGTGCCAAAAGGGATGATATCACTGTGTGAGGAGTTATCAGAAACAGTCTGGTCCCACAGATAGGCGATTCTGCTTACACCATCCTGTATAAAAGCCGGATGGGCATAGTAAATTCCGGAGTCGATAATGCCTATGAGCACGCCTTTTCCGGTCAGATTATATGGATTGGTGTGTACGGGAGTGATGCATGAGGCCTGCGAGCCCTCGTACACATCGTAGTTAAACTGCTTTGGCTTTTCCATATATATGATTTCATCGCACAGGGCAACGGTATTTACAAGTGATTTCTCAATTACGAGCACCGCATAGTTTCCGAGCAGCCTCGTGATGAGTACAGAAGGATACTTTTCTTTTATTTTTTCGATGTCACCGACATATTTTACTATCACTTCCCAGCTATCACTCTCCGGCAGATAGCCGCTTGAAAGCCCACCCTCTTTTCCAAGCTCATAAGGGGTGGACAACAGGGCGGCGGACAGCTGTGGAGAAATTTTCTCACCATCTATGATATGGACAATGCGCTTTGCCTGCTTTGCAACCTTTCTGTC
>ERZ1024378.64-NODE-64-length-18791-cov-9.598420_pt1 | contig 18791 bp, 11 predicted proteins | sample MGYA00520787_ERZ1024378 | MGnify/ENA primary metagenome ERZ1024378 (study PRJEB33242, sample SAMEA3444269) | Homo sapiens | biome: Host associated; feature: Gastrointestinal tract; material: Stool | place: Uganda | collected 2011-01-01 ... | reverse complement strand
CCCCTTTATATAAAGGCATTCCCAGCGATTGGGTGAAGAGTGAAGAGTAAAATCAATTTTTCTTCTTCTTTTCTGATATCAGCCGGAACCGGTGTGATATTTTGGTTATTTAAAAACCTGGCAAACCGGTTTTCATTCGCTGTTTGGCTCAGACAGCCCACTGTTCTTCCTATCGCTAGTCTGCTGTTTGCGTTTCGCTAGTCTGCTGTTCCCGATAAATAAAACCATTTTTTTTCGTCCTATTATTCACTTTTTCCCCATTTCTTCCCTCCATTTCAAAATAAAATTTGTACTTTTGCATACGTTTTAACGTGTTTAACGATCATCTTGGCAGATGCCAGATACAAAAATAAGAACGAAATGGATACATTATATTTACTGCAGTTCGCCTGTTTCCTATTTATGCTCGTCAATATCCTCATTCTGGGTATTACCCGACTGCACATGAAGTGGATGAACCGGCGATATGAAGTGTCACGATGGCTGATTGTCGGAGCCATGGTAGGACTGGCTTTGCAATATCTTATGCAGATGCTCCTGGGCTTCCGGGCGCAAGGCGATGCTGTGGGAGCCGTTTTCAACATGCTGGCATATCCTCCTTGCTTCTCGCTCATCGCTATCGGCATTTACAATATCGAGGCAACGCATGCCAACCGCCGGAAGATGAACATCGTCTGTACCAGCATCTATGCCGCCATATTGGCAGCCTTCAGCATCGGCTATATCCAGAGCGGAAACTTCCATATTGGCAGTTGGATTTATGTGATGATTGTCCTGTTCGGTATCAACGTAGCCTATTGCATCTATATGGTAATGGTGGAAATCAAAAAGCGCAGGATGATGCTGGAGATGATGGCAGGTTACGATATCCTGCCTTACGTGAGATATGCGCGAGCCAGCGTATTCGTTCTTTTTCTGCCTGCTATAGCCATGCCTTTTGCTGTTCTTTCCACCGAATCTCTATACGTTATCGGACCTCTGGGACTGCTTGCTGTCTTTTTCTTCACGCTCAGTTTTATGGCTTTGGGCTATAATTATGTACCTTCCGAAGAACTTCTGGATAAGGAGGTAGAAGAGGAGGCTGCCATGGAAAGCGTGGGAGACGATGCCGTTTTAGAACTGCAGGAAGAAGAACTTGCTGATAATAAAGAAACTTTACAATTGAGTTTTGCTGAAAGACGCCAGGAAATCATCCGAGAGAAGCTGGAAGCCTGGTGTGCCAGCGGAGGATACAGGGATACAATATTGAATATGGTTACCTTGTCACGCTCGTTGGATATCCCTAAGCCGGAGCTTTCCAAATACTTCTCGGGTCTCAATACCACCTTCCGTTTCTGGCTTGCCGAGGTACGTTTTGAGGCTGCCAAAAAGATGATTTTGGAGAAGCCAAACTATAGCAATGATATGATTTCTGCCGAGTGCGGCTTCTCTTCCCGCTCCAATCTCTACCGTATGTTCAAAGAGAAAGAAGGCTGTTCTCCTACGGCTTGGAGAGAGAAAAACTGTTAAAGAATGTATAAAAGGTGTCCATTTGCCCACCAAATGGACACCTATTTTGTAGCAACTGGACACCTAGTGGGGGCAACTGGACACCTTGTTTCAAAAAAAAACACTATATTTGCACCATGAAAAGTATAATAGAATCATTAGCCAAAGACGAACAGGCTATCTTGATAGTAGCTCTGTTCCTCCTTATTTATGTAGTCATCATGATTAATGTCATGGTGAGGGAATATAGGACCTATCTTGATGATCACCCGATGTATCATTTCAGCCTGGGTGATTTCATCAGGAGAGGGCGTTTCTGTATCTGCCTCATCCTCGGCGTAGTGTTCATCACGTTCGTGGGTCTGGTAGTCAGTCTGATGGCAATTAGTATTCAATAGTTCTCTGGTAAATTTTAATAACAAATATAGTATTAAATTATGAAACATTTTTCAAATCAATCCAATGGGTCGCACGTCGACCGTATGAACTGTGGGGGGGGGCGATAATCCGTAGATTTGCTCTGTTCCCATTGATGTTGTTCATGTTGTTGCTTCTGCCTGCCAATATGGTGGCGCGGACGGATTACGCGTATGTCGTGTTTGAAGAAAGCACAGGAACGCTTACATTCAGATACGACACTTCCAAACCCGAAGGAGCTTATGACTTAAATGTGGGGAATAATAAGCCTGATTGGTATTCTCGAAACGATAAAATCAAGAAGGTGGTCTTCGATGCTTCGTTTGCCAATGCAAGACCAACGAGCTGTTATTCGTGGTTCGGAGAATGCCTTAATCTAACCCATATAGAAGGCATGGAAAATCTTAATACCGAGATGGTGACGACTATGGAAGGTATGTTCTATCGATGCAATGCTCTCTCTTCGCTTGATGTCACCAACTTCAATACTGCGAATGTAACAAATATGAGCAGCATGTTCAAGTCCTGCTCTTCCAGCTCCTCGCTCGACCTCACTAGCTTCAATACAGCGAATGTGACGGATATGAGCTCCATGTTCAAGTACTGCGATATCTCCTCGCTCGACCTCACTAGCTTCAACACAGCGAATGTGACGGATATGAACTCCATGTTTGAGCACTGCCGCCTTCTCAAAAGCATATTCGTCAGCGATAAGTTTGTTACGAACCAGATTATTAATGGTGATAATATGTTCAATGCTTGCACAAACCTCAGAGGCTACAACGATAGCAAAATCGACCACAACTATGCCAACTGCAGCAAGACTGGTTACTTTGATCCTGGATTTGGGTATGCTATGTTTGACAATGCCACAGAGACTCTTACATTCAGCTACAAGGGGTTCAAGCCCGAAGGAGCATATGCTTTAAATGCGGGTAGAGTTATGCCTGAATGGTATTCTCGAAACGATAAAATCAAGAAGGTGATCTTCGATGCTTCGTTTGCCAATGCAAGACCAACGAGCTGTTTTTCGTGGTTCAGAGAATGCCTTAATCTAACCCATATAGAAGGCATGGAAAATCTTAACACCGAGATGGTGACAACTATGGAGGGTATGTTCTGTATGTGCAAAGCTCTCTCTTCGCTTGATGTCACCAATTTCAACACTGCGAATGTAACGGATATGTATTTAATGTTCAATTCTTGTACAAAACTCACTTCGCTCAATCTCTATAATTTCAATACAGAAAATGTTACCAATATGCTCGCTATGTTCTCTTCTTGCAATAATCTCGCAACCATCTACATCAGCGAAAAGTTTGTAACAACCAAGGTAGAAAATTTGAATTCTATAATGTTCAATGGTGACGAAAACCTCAAGGGTGCTCTTCCAGTGTATGACGTAACTAAGATAAGTTGCAAATACGCCAACTACACGACTGGCTATTTCACCAAGCTGGTAGGCAAGAATGGCGATGAGAAGATAGGAGCTGTAGGAGAAACACTTACTGCGGAGAACCTCGCTCTTGACGACAACAAGGACTTCGTAGCTTACGAGCCATTCAAAGCCAAGGCTGCATCTTATAGCCGCACTGTAGAAGGTACTACCTGGGCTACGCTCTGCCTGCCATTCGAGGTATCGCTCGCAAATCAGAACTTCCGTGCCTTCAAGCTCCTTTCGGCTGATGATGCTGCTGAAACTGTAGAACTCGAAGAGATAGAGACAAGCATAGCTGCTGGTACTCCTGTTATCATCAAGATGAAGGATGGAGCCACCGAGCTCAAATTCACTGAAGCCGACAAGGAGATTGCAAAAGACGTTCAGACAGCTGAAACTGCTAGCGGCAACTATCAGCTCCAGGGACTCTATACACAGAAGATGTTCAGCAAGGATACTGATAACAACTGCTACATCGTGAAGGGCTCCAAGTTGATGAACCCAGCCAAGCTGTTGGGTACATCAACAGAGTTTGTGGGCAGCAAGCCTTTCCGTGCTTACATGGTAGATAATTCTTCTGCTCCTTCAGCAGGTGCCAGAATGTTCAGCATCAGCGTCGGCGGTAGCACCACTGCCATCGAGCAGTTGGAGTCTACAGCAGATAGCAAGGCAGAATACTACGATCTCCAGGGTCGTCGCCTCCAGGATTTGCAGAAGGGTGTGAACATCGTGAAGCGTGGTGGCAAGACCATGAAGGTTATCATCAAGTAATTTAAAAATAGAAATGATATGAAAAAGAAAAAATATATCAAGCCAGTGGTTAGTGTCATGGAAATGGAAACCACAGCCATCCTCGCCGGCTCTGTTATCCGGAAGGCGGAAGAAGCAGATTACAGCGACGAAAATGTGAAGGATTTCTGGGATAATGAAACGAATAAGGGAATTTGGGCAGACTAGCCCCTGATTCTCTTTCGTACCCCCAGGCATCACATTTGATGCCTGGGGCAAAATAAAAAGCCCCCGGAACTATTACGCTTCGGGGGCTTTTTCTGCTTTCTAGGTATCATGTTGATAGGTAAGTTCATGAACATCCACAACATTTTTTCCGAAACTTTTCTCCTGTTTTCTTTGCATTTTCAAAATTAAAGCTTATCTTTGCAGACAAATAGAAGTAGAACTTTTAAATGGATAAATATGGCTTTAAAAATTAAAACTCGTGAAGAAGCAATTGCTGTATTACGAGACATGGTTAAACGTAAAAGAGAAATGGAGGCAAAGGCTCAAATAGACTTTGCTAAAGCACGTAAGGAGGCTGCAAATTGCTATGCAGGCCTTTAACTTAACGCGCCTCAATTTTCATTCTCCTTCTTTATATTTCCTTCCAATCTTCTTTTATACTTCCTTCCAATCTACCAATCCTTTTCCCTTATCATCCAGTTCTATGGCAAGGGCGATTACTTTTCTCTTGTCAGCCTTGAATGGCTCGGCATACTGCTTGGCTTTTATCTGTTCCGTAGCAGCATCCACGCCACCGTTGTTGCTCAGCTTCAATTCAAGCACATAGATAAAGTTGGTAGTTCCTACCACCATATCAATCCTGCCCGTAGCAATCATCTTCTCTACTTCCACCCGGCAGCCGATGGCATTGAAGATGGTGCTCAGAATCAGGCGGTAGCGCTCTTCCATATCCATGCTGGCAAGCTTCTTGTTGCTGTAAGGTACATCCGCAATAAGCGCCTTCAGGCATTTCATGGCTTCGGGGAGATTGCCAAGCTTTAGGGAGTACAACAACATATTCTGGGTTGATATTACTAGTGCATTCGATTGTAAAGTCAAGGCAGGCAATACAATCTTGTATAGAGCCTTTCGAACTTCATAGTTTGGAATGCCTAGCAAATAAATCTCATCCATATACCCCTTTATCGTAAGATACCCCGACTGATAGAGGAACAGTTCCGCTCCGCCACCTGTTACGTCGGAAGTCTCCAGTGTATCGCTGTCTATCGGACAATTCTCAAAATCTTTCAGTCTCATTTCTATATTATCCACAAATTTAGGGAGTAGCGAGGTTGCGCCCGATGAAGCCCAGTAGTTCTTCAGTTTGGAATCAGCGAGTGCATTGATAAGACTGAATGGATTGAAGACATCAACCATGTTTTCATGACAGAAATGATAGCCATCATAATAAGCTGTCAATTGTGCTACGGCTTCATCGAAAGTCCATCCCTTGCTTGTTGCCAACTTGTTGATTTCCGGCTTGAAATCACGCAAAACTTCTTCCTTGGTGATACCGCAGAGAGCCGCATACTCAGAATCAAAGCTGATGTTGCTCAGATTGTTGAGCACAGAGAAGAGAGATATCTGCGTAAACTTGGTAATACCGGTGATGAAGACAAACTTCTCGTATTTGTCGTCTGCTTTGAGAATGGCAAACACCTCCCTATAGATAGCGGTACATGCTTCATGCTGTGGAGTCTTCCACGAATGCTGCAAAGGCGAGTCGTATTCATCGATGAGGATGGCAACCTGCTGTCCGGTTTGCTTATATGCCCCCACGATTATTGCATCAAAGCGGTCAGCAAGACTATCTGTAGGGTCAGGAGCCAATGAATATTCTCCTTCGTATTGTCTGAATATATTATTGAGATAAGAGCGCAATGTTTCCGGCTCTGCGCCCGCACGACTCATATCCAGTCTGATGACAGGTCGCTTCACCCATTCCGTCTCCATCTGCATGATCTTCAACCCCTCAAAGAGTTCCTTCTTACCAATGAAGTAGGCTTCGAGCGTATCTACAAGAACGGATTTACCAAAGCGGCGTGGACGGCTCAGGTAATTATACTTTTTCCCTCTGTTGGCAAGTTGCCAGATGATATCTGTCTTGTCAACATAAAGATATCCACCCTTTCTGATTTCCTCAAAAGACTGGATGCCTACCGGCAATATTCTATCGTTAGTCTCTATCATAATTCCTAATCTTTGTTTTCCAATTGCAAATTTACGATTATTTTCCCAAACCGCCATGCTTTTTCCTCTTTTTTTTCTTCCCATATTGCGTATAGTGTATTTCTATATGGGTGAAGAGTGGTGAAGAGTGGGTGAAGAGATAAAGAAAACTCTTCACCTCCCGAAACCCCGATAAACAGAGGGGTTACGGGCGAGAAGGTGAAGAGTGAAGAGATAAATCGGGATTGCTTACAACTGATAGAACTTGGTGAAAGCCTTCACGCAATATTCGTGGTCGATAACGCTACCGGTTTCGCGGCAACTGTGCATAGCGAGGATGGCATTGCCCATATCCACACCCTTCAATGGGATGGAAGAGGCGAGGATATTGCCCAAGGTGCTGCCACCTGCTACATCGCTGTGGTTTACGAAACGCTGGCATGGTACACCGGCTGCATCGCAGATGTTGGCGAAGATGGCTGCTGATACAGCATCGCTCGCATACTTCTGGGCTGCATTGAACTTGATGACCGGACCACCGCCCAACTTAGGATGATTCGTAGGGTCGAATTTTTCGCTATAGTTAGGATGCCAGGCATGCGCATTATCGGCAGAAATCATGAAGGCACGCTCTACTGCCTGATAATAAGCCTCTTCTGTATGGCTCTGTGCCAGGGCGATGCGCTGGAGCATATATGAAAGGAATGGACTTCCGGCTCCCTGTTTTGTCTGGGACCCCGTTTCTTCATTATCGAAGATGGCGAGAACCTGGGTGGTATCATTGGCATCAGATGCAATCATCGCCTCTACACCAGCCCAGCACATAGACAGGTCATCGAGTCTGCCTGAAGAGATAAACTCATCGTGTACACCGAAGGTGCAGGCTGGAGTGGCATCAGCCAGATAGAGATCGAAATCAAGAACATTCTCTTTCTGGATATTCAGTTCGTCGGTTATCACATTCATCAGGAGATTACCCTTCTCCAGTTCATCATTGATGATGCCGAGGATAGGAAGTACATCCTTCTGCTTGCTCAACTTCACACCATCATTCACCTGACGGTTGAAGTGGATAGCGAGATTGCTGATCTGCAGCAATGGGCGCTTCACATGAAGAAGGAGCGTCTGGGGATTCATCGCATTCTCGCCCTTCACGATAACTCTACCCGCCAAAGTGAGCGGACGGTCGAACCAGGTTGACATGATAGGACCACCATAAACCTCGGTGTTCAGTTTTACGATACCGCCCTCGCAAAGCATCTCAGCATTTGGCTTGATGCGGAAGGTAGGCGAATCGCAGTGGGCGCAGATCATGTGGAAACCGGCATCTGCCAAAGGCTTCTTTCCGATTTGGAAGGCGTAGATGGAAGAGTCGTTCTTGGTAACGAAGAACTTTTCACCCGCTTCAATCTTGCCCAAAGGCTCCTGTGGGTTCATACGTCGGAACCCGTTCTTCTCCAATTCCTCGGAGATATTCTTTACTGCCAGGAAATTCACTGGCGATGCGTCTAGAAAGGATAATAATCTTTTGATCATAGTCTATATCTTTATATTAATATCTTGCAAAGATAATAGATTTTTTTCATTTTATCTCATTATTCTATTTGTTTTTCATTTTTTTGTATTATCTTTGTCCCCAAATAAGATCAATGAAAGAATTATGAAACGATATAAATCCTGTACTCTAATTATATTGCTGCTGTTGGCATCGGCTCTTCAGGCATATGCGCATATTTCCAGAAATATGTTCATGCTTTCCAATCTCAATACTGACATTGGTCTTTCCAGCCCTCGAGTTTATTCTATTGTCGAGGCTGAGGATGGTGCCATGTGGATAAGTACTAAGCGTGGAGTTGACCGATATAATGGGCAACAAGTAACCAATTATACTTTATACACAGAGATGCCGTATAGTGATGCTAGTGGTAGATGTATTAAACTGACTAAGGATGCGCAACATCTGATTTACGCCTACGACAACAAGGGAAAGGTGTATATATATGATAAGAGGAAAGATGCATTTGTCTTGAAATGTAATCTTCAGCATATTTTAGGTGGAAGTATCGTGTTGAACGAACTGTTGGTAGACGAAAAGGGCAATTTCTGGTTAGCTATGGATAGAGGCATTTATTGCTTATCAGCAGCAACTGATGGAAAGGAGATAGTTCGGGAGACAGCTAAGGGTAGGTTTGTATTGAAAAATACCTATATTAATCATATCCAATTTATAGGTCAGAAACTCTTGATAGGAACATTTAAAGATGTTTATTGCTATTCGATGTCTGCCCGGAAGTTAGAAAAGAAGATTGGTGGCAGTTCTGTAGTATCCTCTTATCATGATATTGTGGGACATCGTATCTGGCTGGGTACTTTTCACGAAGGAGTTAAAGTAGTGGATGATCGTACTTGGAAGCTGATAAAATCTGCTGATTTCCAATCTTTGCAAAACATTCCTAAAATTCCAGTACGTTCAATCATTTTATATGATAAGCAGACTCTTCTGATGGCTGTAGATGGAGCTGGAATATATGCTTATGACAGTTCGAACAAACAAACCAGACTCTTGCTTGATACAGATGGACGTCCTGGTAATGTACTGAATGGTAATGGCTTATATACCTTGTGCTGCGATCGTTTTGGCGATTTATGGACAGGCTCTTACTCGGGAGGAGTAGATTTGGCAATACCGATGAAACATACATTGGAATATATCACACATGAATATCTCAACAATCAATCACTGATAGATAATTGTGTGAACGATGTTTTCCAAAGCCGTGATGGGAAAATATGGTATGCCACAGATAAAGGAGTAAGTGTCTATGATGCGCAGACTCGTCTTTGGCATCATGGATTATATAACAAAGTGGCGCTTACGATTTGTCAGACTGTAGACGGCAGAATTCTGGTTGGTACCTATGGTAATGGCGTATATCAGGTTCATGCTGATGGCACTAGTATGCCTGCTTATTCTGTGGAAACAGGAATGTTGAAGAGTGATTACGTATTCAGTCTTTTTACTGATAGCGATGGTAATATTTGGGTGGGATGTTTGGATGGAGATATGGCTTGTTTCCCTTCAGATAAATATAATTTGAATGGAGCGGGAAAGTCGGTATTCTATCTGCCTGTCAACGAAGTGCAATGCATCACGGAATCACTGGATAAGCGTTTTATAGCTGTAGGAACTTCGCATGGAGGCTATTTGATTGATAAGCGCGAACCTTTGCATCCTCGTCGTTTCTTTTATCCTGAACAGTATCCCGAAAAAGACATTAATTTGTTTGTCAACAGTATGTCTTTTCAGGATTCCCGTCATATCTGGATTGGAACGGATGGAGGAGGACTCTATGATTATGATTTACTGACAAAGAAGTTTAAGCGTTATACGAATCAGGACGCTTTGCCTTCTAATACTGTTTATGGACTTATAAAAGGTATTAATGGCAATTTGTGGATAAGTACGGATAAAGGATTGGCGTTCATGAAACAGGGGAAGATAGTAAACCTCAACATCTTTAAGGGAATGGAACGTGAGTATAACCGAATGTCTGTTGCGTGTACTTCAGATGGCAGGGTGCTTTTTGGCAGCAACGATGGAGTTGTCGCTTTGACTCCTATGTTTGCCAAAGGTTTGAATTATGCCGCTCCACTTCGTATTCATAGTGTTGAGGTTGAAGGTGTCGAACGTTCCGATCACTGGAATGAATGTCTCTTTGAAATGTTGAAGGAAGGCAAATTGAAACTTAGCCATAATGAGAATACGCTGGTTGTTTCTTTCGAGAGTATCAATTATCAATACCAGTATGATATCCAATATCAATATTATTTGGAAGGATACGACCGTAATTGGAGTAAACCATCTTCTAATCAGTTGGCACGATTTGTAAATTTGCCTTCGGGCAGCTATGTGCTTCATGTGAAGGCTATCTGCAGAAGTAATGGTAGAGAATTGGGAGAAACAACTTTGGAAATTCATATAGCCCAGCCTTGGTGGAATACCTGGTGGGCATGGATTATCTATCTCTGTATTTTTGCTGCCATCTTATATTTTGTCTGGCAGTATTACAAAGAGCGCTTACAGCGAAAGTATTATGATGAGAAAATCAATTTCTTCGTTAATACTGCCCATAACATACGTACTCCTTTGAGTCTCGTGTTGGCTCCTCTTGATAATCTGGCTAATGATTCCAGCTTGAGTGAGAAAAGTCGTGAATTCTTGGATATGGCGCATCGTAACGGCAACAAACTATTGAAGATGGTTACAGAATTGCTTGACTTCCAAAAGGCAGAGCAGTCTGCCGAACAGGTTCGCCTGCAAGATATAGAATTGCCGATGCTTTTACGTGTGCAGTTGGAAAAGTTTGTATTGGCAGCTCAGGAGAAGCATATTCAACTGTGTATTGAAACGTGTCCGCAGCAACAGATTCATTCTGATGTCAAAATGATGGATCTGATATTGGAAAATCTTCTCTCGAATGCTATCAAATATACACCTCAAGGTGGAAAGGTTACGTTGTCGGCTTCTGTTGAAGGCAAGATGGCTATGATTCATGTATGTGATACAGGTATAGGTATTCCAAAGGCCGAAATTAAGAGTATCTTCAAGACCTTCTTCAGGGCTTCTAATGCGATAAATTCTCAGGAAATGGGAAGTGGATTAGGACTGATGCTTACACGAAAGCTTGTAGAGAAATTAGGAGGAAAGCTTAGTTTCGTAAGTGAGGAAGGAAAGGGTACTACTTTCTGTGTGAAGATGCCATTAGGTCATGTAACAGATTCTTCTGTCCGGCTTGTTGGAGAAAAGAAAAATGTTGCAACTGAATCTTCTTTAGCTGAAGATAAGCATGATGAAACTTGCCAGACAGTGTCTTCTGCGGTTCAGCAGGATGCTGATGTTTCAACGGATACACTTCTTTTTGTCGATGACAATGAAGATCTTCGCAAATATATCAGAATGACTTTTGGTGATTCTTATCAAGTAGTTGATGTGGAGAGTGCAGAGGCTGCCTTGAAATATTTGAAAGAGGGCGGGGTATGTGATATCGTTGTTTCTGATGTCATGATGCCGGGAATGCACGGAGATGAGTTCTGTCGCAGCATCAAGGAAAATAAGGAAACCTCATGGCTGCCTGTTATCCTGCTGACTGCTAAGGCTGGTCGTGACTTTATGATAGAGGGACTCGGACTTGGTGCTGATGACTATATAGCCAAGCCATTCGATACTGCTATTCTTGCGAGCAAGGTTGCCAGTATTTTGAAGAATCGTCGCCGGTTGAGTCAGTATTATATGGACAGAAGCCTTGCTCTTGTTAGAGGAGAGGTTGCTTCTGAGTCTGCTTCTTCCGAGCAGATTGTGGGTTCTGATTCTTCCGATGAACACTTGGAACCTACTGGAACTTCTGAAGAGAAAAAGGATGATACTGTCTTGAATAAGCAAGGCCAGACATTCGAAAATGTGGCAGAAGCTGTTCTGGATCCGCAAGACCAGGCTTTTGTAGATAAAGCTACCCGTTTGGTGTTGACTCATCTGAGCGACACAGACTTTAATATTGACCGACTCTGTAGAGAGATGGCGATGAGCAGAACGCTTTTCTATGGTAGGCTGAAGACTCTTACGGGTCAAAGTCCGCAGGATTTTATGCGTTTGATACGTCTGGAGCAGGCTGCAATCTTCCTGAAACAGGGGGATAGTGTGCTGGATGTATCTGTGAAAGCCGGTTTTGTAAATGTGAAGTACTTTAGTACTGTATTTAAAAAGCACTTTGGAGTTTCTCCAAGTAAGTATCTGTAAATTAGAGTTTTAAATTCAAAGAAAAGGTTTCTGTTTAGACGATATGTCTGAATTGAAACCTTTTTTGTTTGTTATCTAACCCTCTGAAAGTTCCTTTTCTTTATCTTTGCAACCAGATTCTGTTACGTAAGTTAAACAGTTATTTAAAAAACGAAACAATAACAATATAAACATAAAAATGAAAAGGAACTTTTTGAAAATTAGCCTCTTTTTAATAGGCGTCTTCACATGTTTCTCATGCGAAGCAAGTACATTGCCCTCATCCGGCAGTTCTGATGGTGTAGGCGAATCCATACCTACTGCCCAGCAATGGAATAAAGATGTTGTGGGGTGGAATCTTGGCAATGAATTCGAGTGCTCAGCTCCTGGACAGGATGGTGAGTCGATGCAGATTGGCAACCCTGATGGTTCTATCCATGCAGAGACAGCCTGGGGCAATCCCGTTGTTACCAAGAAGATGATACAAGCCGTGAAGAAGGCAGGTTTCAATGCCATCCGTATTCCAATCCGTTGGCAGTGCCACATTACCAACGCTCAGGCGATGAGTATCGACAAGGCTTGGATTGCCCGTATCAAGGAGGTGGTGGGCTGGTGCCTTGACAACGGTTTGAAGGTTATCATCAATGTGCATCATGAAAAATGGCTCGAAAGTCGTCCTACCTATCAATATAAGGAAGAAAACTGCCAGAAGCTTGCGCTTCTTTGGATGAATATCGCCTCTGAGTTTGCCAATTATGATTATCGTCTTGCTTTCGCAGGAACTAACGAAGTGCATATCAAAGATAACTGGGGCAAACCTACTGCCGAGAACCTCGAAGTGCAGAATGCTTACAATCAGATATTCGTGGATGTGGTTCGTGCCACAGGCGGCAACAATGCCAAGCGCCACCTCATCTTACAGACTTACGTTTGCAACCCTTGGTTTGGCATAGAGAATGGAGATTTCATCATTCCGAAGGATGCCGAAGGCAATGGCAACAACTATATGAGTGTGGAATTTCACTACTATCAGCCATGGAGCTACGCCGGCGATTGCACCTACGATTACTGGGGTGATGCCTACAAGGATGCTGGCAAGATACCTGCAGACAACGAGAAGACGATGACGGATTTCTTCGACAAGGTGGTGAATACCTGGAGCAACAAAGGACTGGGTATCGTTATAGGAGAGTGGGGAGTAACCGATCACTATAAGTCAAACTCAGAGAAAGTGCATGAAAACATGACCTACTACTGTAAGTTCTTGACTACGGAGGCTCGCAAACGAGGCTTCTCTACTTTCGTTTGGGACAACAACCACTTCGGCAACGGCTCTGAGAAGTATGGCATCTTCGACCGTTTCAAGAGTATGAAGGTGAATGCTCCTTGGATTCTCGAAGGAATCTTTGGGAAAGAATAATGTTAAACTAAAAACAAAAATATCAATTATGAGAAAGAAAACTATGTTTCTCGGCCTGCTTGGTGCAGGTTTGATGTGGATGCCTGCTTCTGCCATTCTCGCTGCCCAGATGAACAATGCAGCGATGAGCGTTCAGCAGAACCAAGGCATCAAGGGTACAGTGGTGGATGCCACTGGCGAAACCTTGATTGGCGCTAGCGTGAAGGTGGCTGGTACAACCAACGGTGCCGTTACCGATATAGATGGTAACTTTACGTTGAACTGCAAGCCTGGAGCAACGCTCGAAGTGAGCTACATCGGTTACAAGACGATGACCGTGAAAGCTGCTAATGGCATGAAAATACAGATGCAAGAGGATGGTAAGGCCTTGAATGAGGTCGTTGTTACCGCCCTCGGTATCAAACGAGACCGCAAGGCTTTGGGCTATGGCTTGGAGGAGGTTAAAGGTGAGGAACTTACTAAGGCGAAGGAAACCAACGTCATCAACTCTCTTTCAGGTAAGGTGGCTGGTCTCGTTGTGCAGAACACCGCTGGCGGTGCTTCTGGTTCTACCCGCGTGCTTCTTCGTGGTAATACAGAAATGGCAGGCAATAACCAGCCTCTCTACGTGGTGGATGGTGTGCCTTTGGATAATACCAACTTTGGCAGTGCTGGTGAAGCTGGTGGTTATGACCTCGGTGATGGTATCTCTGCCATCAATCCTGACGATATCGAGACGATGACCGTATTGAAAGGTCCTGCTGCCTCTGCCCTCTATGGTAGCCGTGCTTCCCATGGTGTTATCTTGATTACGACCAAGAAGGCGGAGAAGGATAAGATTGGTGTAGAGTACAATGGTTCTTTCACCATCGATACCCAGTTGGCTAAATGGGACGACATTCAGGAGATATACGGTGCTGGCTACAATGGCGAGCTTCCTAATGCTAGCACTTCTGGTACCAATGCCAGTTGGGGACCTAAGGCCGATGACTTCATGTTCAAATATTTCGATGGCGAGGAACGTCCATTCATGATGCATCCAAACAATGCTTCTGGTTTCTTCCGTACAGGTTTCACTACCCAGAACTCTGCCATCCTCTCTGTAAATTCCGGTAAGACGGGTATGCGTTTCTCTGTTACGGATATGCGCAACAAGGATATCTTGCCAAATACCAATATGAGTCGTGACAACTTCAACCTCCGTGTGAATACCTCAGCTGGTCCTGTTGACTTCGACTTCACCGCCAACTATACTCGTGAGAAGGTAAAGAACCGTCCAGCCTTGGGTGATTCTCAGAGCAATGTAGGTAAGAACCTCATGACCCTGGCTGGTACCTACGACCAGGCTTGGTTGAAGCACTATGAGGATGCCGACGGCAACTACTCCAACTGGAATGGTAACGATCAGTATAACAAGAACCCATACTGGGATCTCTATAAGAACAGCAATACATCCGACAAGGACGTGTTCCGTTTTACGGGTAAGGCAATCTGGAACATCAACAAGCACCTCAAGTTGCAGGGTACTATCGGTACCGATATCAACAGCATGAACTTCGAGGACTTCATTGCCAAGACAACTCCAGGAACTCCTGCCGGAAAGCTTACCGACCAAATCTTCAACAACCGCACACTTAACGCCGAGATACTCGCCCTCTACAACAACTCATGGGGCGACTTCGATGTCAATGCTACCGCTGGTGGTAACATCTTCAAGGTGAATAACAAGACCACTACAAACATCGGTCTCAACCAGCAGATGGATGGCATCCAGAATATCATGAACTATCAGGAACAGAACACTCGTGAGAGTATGTACAAGAAGCAGATCAGCTCTCTCTATGCCAGCGCAAGCCTCGGCTACAAGCATACTTACTATTTGGAGGGAACCCTCCGTGGCGATAAGTCGTCTACGCTCCCTACAAATAACAATACATACGTATATCCTTCTGTATCGGGTAGCTTGGTTTTCTCTGAGTTTATCAAGAACAAGAAGTTCATCAATTATGGTAAGATTCGCGCATCTTGGGCAAAGGTAGGTAGCGATACCGATCCATACCTGTTGGCACTCAACTATACCACGGGCAAGTACAGCTACGCGGGTTATACCATCGGTATGATAGCCAACTCAACACAGCCGAACAAGGATTTGAAGCCTACAATGACAGGTTCTTACGAGGTAGGTTTGGAGATGAAGTTCCTTAACGGACGCTTGGGCTTGGATGCCACCTATTACAACCAGAACTCCAAGAACCAGATTTTGAGTTTGGCTTCAACCACCACCTCTGGCTATGCTTACCGCCTCATCAATGCCGGTGAGATTCAGAACCAGGGTGTCGAGATTGCCCTCAATGCCCGTGCCTTGCAGATCAAGGACTTCGCTTGGGACTTGGGTGTCAACTTCTCGAAGAATACCAACAAGGTGAAGTCGCTCGTAGATGGCATGGACTATTTTGAGCTTGCCAAGGCCACATGGTGTGGTGTATCAGTAGGTGCTCAGGTTGGCGAGAACTATGGAGCTATCCGTGGACACGACTTCCTCTACAACGACAAGGGACAGGTGGTTGTCGATGCAGCTACTGGTCTTCCAAAGATTGACCAGAAGGTCAAGACCATCGGCAACTCTACTTGGGACTGGACAGGTGGTTTCTACTCAACCTTCAGCTACAAGAACTTCCGCCTTTCTGCATCCTTCGATGTGAAGGTAGGTGCCGATATCTACTCTATGTCTATGCGTTCTGCATACCAGACAGGTAAGGCAAAGGGAACATTGGCAGGCCGTGAGGAGTGGTACACTTCCGAGGAGGCTCGCAAGGCTTCGGGGATGGATCTTGCCGCATGGCGTGAGACTGGTAACTGCAAAGGACTTGTCGTAGAGGGTGTTATCGACAATGGCGACGGTACTTATCGCAAGAACGACATCGCCGTGAACCCTGAAGATTACTGGAAGCATGTGGCAAATGGCGTGCAGAGTGCCTTCATTTATGACAACTCTTACGTGAAGTGTCGTGAGATTACTTTCGGCTATACCTTCCCAGAGAGCATCCTGGGCAAGTATGTCAAGGGCTTGACCGTATCCTTCGTGGCTCGTAACCCATTCATTGTTTGGAAGAACATTCCTAACATCGACCCAGACTCCAGCTACAACACCTCAGGTCTCGGTCTGGAATATGGTTCCCTGCCATCTCGCAAGAGTTATGGTTTGAACGTGAACGTGAAGTTCTAGTCTCGAAAAAATGAATCAATTTCTTTAGAAGAGTTCTAATATATAATAAGGTAAGAAAATGAACAATATAATCAAGAAATATATAGGTAAGAGCAGCCTGATGATGGCTTTCGCCCTGATGGCAACCGGCACTGCGATGACTTCTTGCTCTGATGATACCTTGAGCAACATCAATACCGACAAGACCAAGGTGAACGAGCTCGACCCTAACGCACAGTTGACAACAGCTTTGTTGCAGACTTACGGTGACTTCAGTCTGATGGATACCTACCGTAACTATATATCTGGTTTTCCACAGTATTTCGCTGGTGGTTGGAATGTAACCAATTACGCTGGTTCTAATTTCAGAGAAGATGATATGTCCCGTCGAGTTTGGGACCGCTATTATGAAATCAGTATCAAGAACCTTGTGGATGCCATCAACAATTCTGCTGACAAGGCAAACTTGAATGCAGCACTTCGTATCCATCGTGTCTATATCACGGCAGTTTTGGCAGATACCTACGGTGACGTGCCTTGTTCGGAGGCAGGTCTGGGTTATATCTCAGGTATCTCCACCCCTAAGTATGATACCGTAGAGGAACTCTACAGCTGGTTCTTCAAGGAACTTGACGCTTGCGAGAAGCAGCTTGGCACAGGTACCGACCACATTTCTGGTGATGTCACCAGCATGGGTGGTGATGTAGCTAAGTGGAAGAAGTATGCCAATGCACTCCGTATGCGCTATGCCATGCGCATTTCCGATGTTAATCCACAGAAGGCAAAGGAGGAGTTTGAGAAGGCTGTAGCTGCCGGTGCCATCGCCAGTGCAGCAGATGATGCTTATATCAAGTATGCTGATGCTCCATTTACCTATTATGATGGAGCCAACGATTACGATTTCCGTGCCAATGCATTGAGCGAGACTCTCTATGGTCAGGATGCTACATCGCCTACCATGGTATGCTCTACCTTGTTCTATCAGTTGCAGAATACCAACGACCCTCGTCTCTATCGCATCTGCCGTCACTACTACAATATCAAGCGTAGTCAGGTGAAGCCAGATAAGGAGCAGAACATCGACTTGACCGATGATTTCCTGGCTTACTTCCAGAGCAAGAACCTCGGTGAGGAGCCTTGCAACCCTGGTGCAGCCTGGTACACAGACTGGATGAATCCAGCTACGTTGGATGACCTTCCTACTTTGAAGAAGTATGCAGAGATAGACGCGAACACTTATGCCAGCTCTGATTATATAGCCCGAGCTGGTCGTCCTTGCCTGAACATCGACTTCGAGATGCCTTCTTGTCCTGGCGACTTGATGAGCTATGCTGAGGTAGAGTTCCTCAAGGCTGAGGCTGCAAACAAGGGTTGGAATGTAGGTGGTGGTGATGCTGAGAGTCACTACGAGGCTGGTGTTCGTGCCAGCATGGAGTTGCTCAACAACTACTATCTTACATCCAACAAGATTTCCAAGGAAGAGATAGATGCGTTCATTGCCAACAACAAGTTGGGTGACAATCCTAAGGAGACCATCAACACCCAGGCTTGGATTCTCCACATGATGAACCCTTCTGAGGGTTGGGCTAACATGCGCCGCTCTGACTATCCTGCCATCTTGAATCGTGATCGCTTGACCAAGAAAGGTTTCACTTATACGGATCCCGATTGGTCAATGCCTGTCCGCTTGCAGTATCCTGAGTTGGAAGCTCAGTACAACAATGCTAACTACAAGGCTGCCATCGACCGCATGGGTGGTACAGACGATTGGCACAAGCGCCTCTGGTGGGACAAGGCTGATGTAAACCTTCAGCCAGACTTCAATCCTCCATTCGGAACGGGATATAGCAAGTAGTGTTTAATGTTAAGTGTTAAATGTTAAGTCTTATAGGACAATAGAATAGAATAATTAATTATGAATAAGACAATGAAACAATATAAGGAAAAAGTCTTGAAGGCTATGATGATGCTCTTAGCCGTGGGTTTCGCACTGGCTGGTACATCTACCTTGTCTTCTTGCTCTTCTGACGATGAACCATACTTCACTGTCAGCGAAGATGACAATCCACGTATCTTGAACACCGACTTGGCTGATTCCAAGATAGACCGCAAGACTAATTATAAG
>ERZ1024378.58-NODE-58-length-20202-cov-11.488410_pt1 | contig 20202 bp, 17 predicted proteins | sample MGYA00520787_ERZ1024378 | MGnify/ENA primary metagenome ERZ1024378 (study PRJEB33242, sample SAMEA3444269) | Homo sapiens | biome: Host associated; feature: Gastrointestinal tract; material: Stool | place: Uganda | collected 2011-01-01 ... | reverse complement strand
GCTCCCAGCGTCCCATCTTGTTCATCCAGCCCGGTCCAACGAACATCATGTTGTAGGAATATCCGTTGTTGTATTTTTCCAGAGAACGGTACTGGTCGATCAAGTTGTAAAGATATGGATACTCCCATGTCTTGGTATCGTAGATCATTCCACGGAGTACGTTCTGTGGATGTGTTCCGAAGTTGGAACCATTTCCATCATAACATGCAATCAGGTCACGGGAAAGATGAGGGATTGCTACGATACCGCTATCCTCTGCCTCGTTTGCTGCAGGTGCATGTGTGTTCTGCTTGGATGGAATCCATGGTGCCCATGGGCCTCCATCGAATAGTGTGTACCATGAGTTGTTACATGTGTGGTATGCCTTAGGACCCTCCTCCCAGCATGTTGCAACTGCACATTTTACCATTGGGTATTTTTCTTTGATGTAGTTTGTAAGGTCTGCATCCATATAGTATGAGCCTGTTGACTCAGGATAGAAACCGAATCTGTCATGGAATTTCTCGAAAACATCGTTTACGATAGCTTTCTTGTCCTCCATCGAGAACATCCAGATACAGAAATCCTTTGTCTTATATTTCTCTCTAAACTCCTCACATGGAAGTCCAAGGAGTGAAAGTGCAATCTCATCACCGTATTTCTCGTGATCCTGTTTTGCAAGCTCTACTGCCTCATCATTGAAAAGTGAAGCGTATGTCATCTGGATTGTAGTTTTAAGTCCTGCCTCATGCGCAAGTCTCTGCTGTGTCTTGAAGATGTCGAGGGACTCTGTGATGAGCTTCTTATCTCCGATATCCTCTTCTTTTCCCTGTCCTGTCACTGTTGCTGAATACTCAGGCACCATCTCAGGGCGGTGAATGATGTTAACAATAAATTTGTCCATCCGTTGTTTCCTCCATTTGCTTGTAATTTGATTTATTTCTTAGGTGCGTTTTTACGCGCAACCGTTTGTTCTGAACTTAGTATATTACAGTATTGTGATTATGTCAATGTGCAATTTCGACATTTTTTAACTTTTGTTTTCAAGCATTTTTCACAAAAAAGGATTTTGGTGCGCGTTTTCGCGCGCAACTTTTTGCGCATCAATTGCAGGACGGTACGTAAGCCGGGGACGGATGGGGAGACACGCACTTTCGCCCTCGCTACGCTTCGCGACTAAGATTCTGTACGAAATTATGCTTTTAGGTTTTCTACGCCCGACGAAACCGTCGAAACGCGCCGTCCATGGCGCGGTTCTCCTCGCTATGCGTTCCTGCCGGTGCGTTTCTGTGCTTCATTGGCATAATTTCTACAGTATCTAAGTCTCTTCGCTATGCGCTCCTGCTAAAGTGCGTGTCTCCCCATCCGTCCCCGGCTTACGTACCTTACGTTGTGGCAGAAATTTAAATAAATGTTTTTAATCTCGCGCTTATTATGTTATCATGTAAATGAGATATATTTAATGATTCATTAATAATAGAAAGAGGTGTTTATATGTGTAGTATTGCAATAAAAATACCAGATGAAGTATTATACGATACCAAAATGACCAAAGATGAAGCTAATGCTTTTGCCAAGAAAGCTACTGCTCTAATGCTTTATTTAAAAAACCATATTTCTATTGGATATTGTGCACAGATAGCCGGAATGAGTGAGGAAGATTTTATCAAATATCTAGGAAATAATAGTATATCTATCTTCAGTTTTGATGATGAAGCAGAATTTATAGAGGAGATGAATAATGCGTAGGGTAATTGTCAATTCAACACCATTAATTGCATTGTGCAATGCAGACTTACTTAACATTTTAAAAGAAATATATGGTTCAATCATTATTCCTAAAGCAGTATTCGACGAAGTTACAGCAAAAAAGGATTCTGCCTGTTTACAAATCAAACAAAATCTTGATTGGATTACAATCGAAACAATCACTAACATTGAAGACCGCAAAATGTACAAAGCAAAGCTTCATGCCGGTGAAGTTGATGTTATGATATTGGCACAAGCTGACCCCAAAGCAGATTTAGTTATCATCGATGATAATGCTGCAAAAAAAACAGCAAAATATCTTGGATTAACAGTAACGGGCACCTTAGGTGTTCTTATAAAAGCTAAACAATCAGGGATTATTTCTTCTGTAAAAAATGCAATAATCAAAATTCAATCAAACGGATTCTATATAAATGAAAATATCATTAAACTAGCATTAAAACAGGTAGGTGAATTATGATTAAAATAGCATTCTTTGATGTGGATGGCACCCTGCTTCGGCTGGGACATAAAGAATTATCCGCAAACACTGCTGCTGCACTTAAGCAGCTCCACCAAAATGGCATCATCCTTTGTATGGCTACCGGAAGAAGCTACACCGGTGTGCCTCATTTTGATGGAATTGATTTTGATGTCCTGCTCACCTTTAACGGTTCATTCGTCACCGCAGGCAATGATATCATCTTCAAAAACCCTATTAATGAGCACGACAAATATCAGATAATTTCCAATCTAAAGCAGATGAATCGCGCCATCGCAATCAGCAACGAGCATATGATTGTCACAAACGGTACCGACCCTGATTTAGAGCAATACTTTGCCTTCGGCAGCGAAAAGCTTAAAATCGCTGACAATTTTGACGAGATAAGCAAAACTGATATCTATCAGATTATGTGTTCCTGCCAAAAAGATGAGCACTCACAGATTCTATCCGGTGCGCCACACTCACAGATAACTGCATGGTGGGATAAGGCCGTTGATATTATCCCACTTAACAGCGGCAAAGGCAATGCTGTTGCTGCAGTACTTAGACATTATGGCTTCTCAAAGGATGAAGCCATTGCTTTCGGTGACGGTCATAACGATATTGAAATGCTTGAGGCCGTAGGCACGGGTGTTGCCATGGGCAATGCAAAGGACGAAGTCAAGGCTAAGGCAGATTTTGTGTGCAAATCGGTTGAGGAAGACGGAATATATCATTACTGTATTGAAAACAAACTGATTTTTTAGAGAGATATACTTATGAACATAGACAACAATCTGCGACAACTACTCGAAAACGAGACAAAGATTCACCTTGCAGAAATCCGCTTTCTCTACCAGAAGCTCGACAGACAGCTTGGGCTTAACGGTGCAAGGGTTCCCATCACCTTTGGCTTTGATACAGACAGTCTCGGTGCATACACTCCGGGCTTTGGGCAGGATGAAGAAGAATTTCATTTTTCGCTGCTTTTCATCGGCTACTGTGTGGCAAAGCCCTTGTCAAAGGATGACAGGATGGATTTATATAAGCACGAATATGCCCACTATATGCAGTACAATATGGATATCCCGGACAAATACAACTGGCAGCCCGGCATCCACGGAAGTGCGTGGAAATACTGCTGCTCACTTATCGGAGCAGCTCCCACTCCTTACTACAAAGCCGGTGAAGGACTTATTAAGCACGATTATGATAAGGTTCTCAAAAAGAAAATTACTGACAAGAGTATTCCTATCCGCGATACATATTCACGCGAGCAGGAATACCGCAAAAAGAAAAACAGTACTGTAAAATTTAATATCAATGACGATGTCAATCATCCAAAGTTCGGCAAGGGCACCATTGAACATATCGAGCAGCTCGAAGGCTCAGTTCGGCTGCATGTCAGATTCGGTGAAGATCTTAAGAAAATTGATCAGAAATGGTTGCTTCAGGCAGGCATGAAAAAGGCAGGTGCACCAAGGCACATATAGCGTTATGCTATATATGCCGATGCACCTGCTTTTCAAATACATGTGTAGTTAATTATTATCGCTTATTGTTCCTTCATCTGAACAAGTAATTTTAATTGTTCCATCAATTACATTATTTCAAGTTTGTGAAAAATCCTTACTATCTCATTCCATGAAGCTATGTTTTCTTTTAAATATAATTCCCCCTTTTCTACTATTTTATAGTATTTTCTCTGTGGTCCCAATGATTTTTCACTGTAATATACTTCCGTCAACCCTCCTTTATTCAGTCTTCTTAGAATGGCATAAATAGTGCTTTCATCTGTATCCGGGAAAAGTCCCTGCAATATTTTAATTATATCGTATCCATATCTGTCTTCTTGTTTTAAAAGCTGTAAAATACATATATTTAAGATTCCTCTTTTTAGCTGTGAATCCATTATGATTTCCTCTCAAATTTTAATTTTAACAATAATATTGCCCCCAAAATCAATGTCTGAATATATAATAAACCACTATATGCTATTATTTTTTCAAGCCCAAGCGTTCTTTCTATATAAAACATATGTAACTGATTTATAAAATACATTAAGCAGGTAATAATACCAAGTATATGAAATATCGTTATAAAACCCAATTCCCTGTTTATTATATATTTCTTTATGATGATGTAAATAATAATACAACTCAGAATAATTATAGCTGTTGTAACTAATACCACATAATAACTTCCTAAGCCAGCCTCACTCTTTTTCACTACCAGAAATACTTCTGTTAATAAAATAAAAACGAATATTCCGATTAATAAGAGATGTTTTTTTAATTGCATATCACATGTTAATTTTGATTTTTTAAGAATAAACAAACCTGCAACAAATACTAGAACATTAGCTATCAGAGCAACCGGATAAAAATCCAAGCCGTTTTTATCAAAGTATCTTAACAAACTAACGCATAGCACATAATATATAACCAGCGTTGCAATTGTCTGTAATAAAATATTACTCTTCAATGGGAACGTATGCTCTTTTCCTTCTTTTGAATCTTTGTATAGATTTCTTGCTATATCAAACGGTTTTCCTAAACCGGAACATATTTCGTGCTCGCTTTTTCCAGCCCTTTCTTCATTTTCAAACCATTCTTCATAGTCTTTAATTACACTATCACAATCATCGTCCCCAAAATAAAATGATAAGCCAATATAAAGTTTCTCCAAAAATTTCTTTTTTGAATTTTGCTTTTGCATTATAACACCCTCTCTACTGATTAACAATCTACTGTTTATTAGTCACTAGCTAAGTATAATATATTTCATATCTTGCATTTTGTCAATATAAAAATCATGGGACTGCAATATATCGCAGCCCCATGATTCTAATTATATCTTATATTATTAGTTTATAACTAATTAAGCCACCCGAGAACAAGCAAATCTACAGCTCAATTGCAATCGTATATGACTTCTCAAATTTCTCACCCTGTGCCAGCGAATTACCATACTCCCTGTCCTTTAACTCTCCGGCAAAGTCTGCTCTGTCGCATCGGCCGTACCACGGCTCAATACAGATAAACGGTGCTCCCATTCCTGCCGGTGACCACAGTCCAAATAACGGCGCATCAAAGGATACTGTAAGGTAAGGCTTCTTATCCGGTGTACACAGGCTCACCTTTGAAGCCTGTCTGTTTTCGATGATGAGCGCATCCTTATCAAACATATGCTCATCTATCTGACAGTATCCATCCACATCCACCTTAAGCAGATTATCATCCTTGTCTAAAAGTCCTCCGTCACAGATAAGTCCGTAGGTGATTGCTCTGTCTGTGTCAAGCTTTAGATAATAGTCTGACTGCTTTCCCTGCTCTGCGATAGGGCACATGAACGCAGGATGACCACCGATTGAGAAAAGTAAATCCTTTTTCGCAGGATTTGTCACCCTCCAGGTCACTTTTATCTCACTGCCAGAGAGCTTATAGCCGATTTCGAGCACAAACTCAAACGGATATTTTGCAAGAGTTTCATCATTTGATTTAAGTGAAAACCATGCCTCATCCTTTGTCTGTGATACAAGCTCAAACTCCATATCTCTGGCAAAGCCGTGCTGTCCCATCGGATAATCTGTTCCATCAACGGTAAACTTCTTGTCCTTTAAGCTGCCGACAAACGGGAAAAGCACCGGTGCGCTTCTCTTCCAGTATTTCTCATCGGCATCCCACAGATACTGTGTACCTGTTTCCTTGCCGGTGATGCTTTTTAGCTCTGCTCCAAAGCTGTTTATCGTGAGCTCAAGTGATTCATTTTCCAGTTTAATCTCCATCACATATCTCCTTTTAATTTTTAAACAATAATCAGTTTTTTGTTACATAAAAAGCATTCCAATCACTCTTACAATAAATGCTGCCACCCATGCAATCGCACACTGCAAAAGCACCACACTGACTGCCCACTTTGTGCCCAGCTCTCTCTTTATGGATGCTATTGCTGCCACGCAAGGGCTGTAGAGCAGTGAGAACACCAGAAGAGATGCAGCTGAAAGTGTTGTGAGTGCTGTCGTAACCGTTCCGCCAAACAGTATCTCAAGTGTTGATACCACACTCTCCTTTGCCATGAGTCCGCTGATAAGTGATGTGCATATACGCCAGTCGCCGAGTCCCAGAGGCTTAAAGACAGGCACGATAACACTTGAAATAGCGGCAAGCATGCTGTCCTTTGAGTCTGTTACCATGTTAAAGTGTATGTCAAAGCTCTGTAAGAACCATATAAGCATTGTGGCAATAAGTATTACTGTAAATGCCTTCTGCAAAAAGTCCTTTGCCTTTTCCCAGAGAAGCTGGCACACATTCTTGGCGCCCGGCATCCTGTAGTTTGGCAGCTCCATGACAAACGGTACTGCGTCACCCCTAAACAATGTCTTTCTGTAGATAAAAGCGAAAAGTATTCCGACAATTATGCCAATGAAATACAGTCCTCCCATGACAAGTCCACCATGCTTCGGGAAAAATGCACTAACAAAGAATGCATAAATTGGCAATTTTGCCGAACAGCTCATAAACGGTGTTAGAAGAATAGTCATTCGACGGTCTCTCTCACTTGGCAGTGTACGTGTCGCCATGACCGCAGGCACTGTACATCCGAAGCCTATGAGCATTGGTACTATGCTTCGCCCTGAAAGTCCTATCTTACGAAGGAGCTTGTCCATGAAGAACGCAACCCTCGCTATGTATCCGCTGTCCTCCATTAAGGATAAGAAAAAGAACAGTGTCACGATAATCGGCAAGAAGCTTAATACACTTCCGACACCCTGAAAGATGCCGTCTATTACCAGTCCGTGCAGCACCTCATTCACACCTGCCGCTGTGAGTGCCTTATCCGTAAGCGCGGTCAGTGCTCCTATGCCCTGCTCCAAAAGCCACTGAAGGCCTGCTCCGATTACGTTGAAGGTGAGATAAAATACAGCAAGCATTATCACTATAAAGCACGGTATTGCCGTATATTTGCCTGTAAGGATGCGGTCGATGCGTTCACTCCTGATACGCTCCCTGCTCTCCTTCGGTTTTACCACGGTGCTCTCGCATATTTTCTCAATAAATGTAAAGCGCATATCCGCAATTGCAGCGCTTCTGTCAAGGCCTCGCTCCTTTTCCATCTGGACAATCAGATGCTCTATTGCCTCTTTCTCATTCTCATCAAGATGAAGCTGCTCTAATATAAGTGCATCTCCCTCGATAATTTTGGTAGCAGCAAAGCGAATCGGAACTCCGGCGAGCTTTGCATGATCCTCAATCAGGTGGCTGACCGCGTGTATACATCTGTGCACAGCACCGCCAAAATCATTCTCATCACAGAAATCCTGTCTGCCCGGGCGCTCCTGATACTTTGCAATGTGTATTGCATGGCGCACCAGCTCATCCACACCCTGATTCTTTGCGGCAGAAATCGGTACAACAGGCACTCCTAACAGTCCCTCGATTTTATTTACATCGATTGAGCCTGAGTTTGCCGTCACCTCATCCATCATATTGAGTGCGATAACCATCGGTATATCCATCTCAAGAAGCTGCATGGTCAGATACAGGTTTCTCTCGATATTTGTCGCATCTACGATATTTATTATGGCCTTTGGCTTGTTATCGAGCACAAAGTTTCTCGACACAATCTCCTCATTAGTATATGGGCTCATTGAGTAAATGCCCGGTAAATCTGTGATTGATGTATCCGGATGTTCTTTAATAGAGCCATCCTTTCTGTCCACCGTCACTCCCGGGAAATTGCCGACATGCTGGTTTGAGCCTGTAAGCTGGTTGAAAAGTGTTGTCTTGCCGCAGTTTTGGTTTCCCACAAGTGCGTATGTGAGCTTCTCACCATCCGGAAGGGGATTGCCACTGCCCTTCACATGGTATTTGCCCTCCTCGCCAAGTCCGGGATGGGCTGTGTTACTTATCTTTTTAGGGCCCTCATGCTTTCTTGAACGGCTGTCAATTAATTCTACCTCAATCTGTGCCGCATCATCAAGCCTCAATGTGAGCTCATAGCCGTGCACCTGAAGCTCCATCGGATCTCCCATCGGTGCAAATTTGATAACTGTTACTTCGGCCTTTGGGATTACTCCCATATCCAGGAAATGCTGGCGCAGTGCGCCCTCACCGCCTACTGTAAGTATTCTGGCACTCTGTCCTATGCCAAGTTCTTTTAGTGTCATTTTATCGCTTCCTAATGTATTTATTGATAATTTTTCTCAACTTATCACAGATATCTTACCACAAAGCGTGTGCCACTGCATTCATTTTTTTCATTTAATACATCTTTTTTACAATCCTCCACAAGGATATATCCATTGTCATGACGCACAATTGCTTCCGCCAGCGAAAGTCCTATGCCTATGCTGTCTGCCGGCTGTCCGCTGCCGCTGTAAAAACGCGTAAAAATATGCTTTTTGTCCTCATCACTTATTGTCTCCCCATCGTTTTGCACTGTTATCTCTGCATACATCTCATACCTGTAAAAGCCTATCCTTACCTCACTCTCTGCGTGCTCCACAGCATTTTTTACTATGTTTGTAATGGCCTCACACTGCCAGTATGCATCAGCATGTATACAGGCATCCTTATCAGAGCCTTCATCTATGGACAGCCTTATGTCTCTCAAATCGCAAAGTGCCATAACATTGTCAGCTGCCTCAGACACAATTTCAGACAGCAGCGTATCCTTCTCATCAAACTCCACAACATCCGCTTCAAGCCTTGAAAGCTTTAAGATAGCCTGCACCATATGCGATATATTGTCCACATCGCGCTTTGCCCTGCGCATTATCCTGTTTCTGTTTTCAGATGCCATATCAGGATTTCCTTCCAGATTTTCCAGATTTATCGAAAGTGATGTGAGCGGTGTCTTAAGCTGGTGCGATATGTCAGAAAGCGCATCCTTTAGCAAAAGCTTGTCTGCCTTTGCATTTTCCGCAGACTCCCTCAAATAAATTGCTGTCTTGTAAAGCTCTCCCTTTAGTATAGAAATCTCTCCCTCTGTGCTATCTGCCATAACAAGTCTGTAGTCTCCCTGATTTATGCGGCGTAGATAATCCGCAGCCTGTCTGACCTGTCTTTTAAAGCTAAATCTTATAAGCACAATGTAAAGGCAAAAGCCCCCTGCAAAAAGCACAACAAGAAATATGTCTAGCCAAAGCGCTCCTTTAAGCGCTTTTTCATTTGACAAAACCGCAGAATCCTTTTCCATATCAATGCCGTATTTTTTAAAGAGCGTCTCTGCGCTTTTTAAATTAGTATAATCGCTGTCGAAGCTGCTGTCATTTAGAATCGCGGCTATACTGCCATCTGATACATCGGGATATTTTTCATGAATGAGTGCACATAGCTTAGCCACTGTGACGTTATAGTTTTTCGTATATGCCCTGTACTGAAAAAAGACGGTAAAAGCCATAACCGTCACACATATACATGTATATATTATTGCAAAATACACAAAATGTTTTCTGTTCTCTAAATTATATTTCTTCTTTCTCATGCTTTCCCCCGGGAACTGTCTCTGTCGGCCGATACTCTTTAAAGAGCTTCATCTGAATCAACACGATACCCGATTCCCTTCACAGTCTTTATCACATCCTCACCAAGCTTTGCCCTGATGCGCTTCATATAGACAGTCACTGTATGGTCATACACATCGTTGCCTGTCGCCTCCCAGATGCAGTCAAGCACGGCATTTCTGGACACAGCCTTGTCGTGATTGGTAAAAAGCAGATCAAGTATACGGTTTTCAAGACTTGAAAGAGCAATCACCTGTCCAGCCCTTCTTGCTTCCTTTTTGTCCAAATCATAGCTTATGCTTCCTGCGTGTATGACAGATGAGCTGTCATCACTTTTCCTTCGTAAAAATACGCGGTTTACTCTCGCCACAAGCTCTCTTACTGAAAAAGGCTTTGTGATGTAATCCTCCGCTCCAAGCTCAAGGCCTTTTACTATATCATTTTCCTCATCCCTTGCGGTAAGAAAAATCACCGGTGTTTTTTCTTTTTCCAGCCTTTCGCTGTAAAAATCAAAGCCGTTCCCATCCGGAAGCGACACATCAAGCAGCACAAGGCCGGGGTGCTCACTCAAAAGCGCCCCAGCCTCCTTTAAATTGCCTGCTGTCAAAAGCTCATATTCAGGTTCTGTAAAGGTATCACACAGTCCCTCTGTTATTCCTTTGTTGTCCTCTATGAGAAGTATTTTTTTCATATCAGCTCCCGCATTTCCTACAGATTTTCATTTTTGATTGTCTCAATAATGTTATTGTGTCTAAGCTTCGTCATTGATAGTTTCATGATAGCATAAATCAGCATTATTACAACCACTATACACAATATAATTGCTTTATACGGCGGCTCATAAATGATTGCGTCATCCATCCTGTTCATCATAACACATAAGAGATAGCTTATTAAAATACCAAGCGGTACACCTATTACAAGTGCCTTTACAGATATAAACACACTCTCGAGCCTGACCATTCCAGCAAACTGCTTATCTGTCATTCCAATGCTTCTTAGTGTTGCAAACTCGCGGCTTCTAAGCTCCATTCCGGTGCTTAAGGTATTGATGATATTTGTGATTCCTATTAAGGCAATAACCACAATAAGTCCGTATGCAAATACTCCAAGCAGTGTAAAGAGAGACTTTTCATCGCGCATCTCCTTATCCAGATTGCTGACATAAAAACTAATCTGCGAATACTCAGTATTTCCTTCCGTCTCCTTTTCGAATGTATCCTGATATTCATCTGCATTTTCTGCAACCACATATGCCGAATATGACGCATGTCCCGGTTTGAGCTCATTACCGTTCTTGCCGTCACCCCATAGGCTTTCAAAGCCTTTTTGGTTCATAAACAAAAGCGTGGTATTGCTATTGCCATTATAACCGATTGGTACCTTGTCTGTGACACCTGCAATAGTTACATCCACAGTCTTTCTGACTCCGTTATTTATTGTTTCCTCGTCAACGTATCCACTGTTATCCTCTGTGCCGCTTTCAGTATCACCTTCCACTGCATTATTATCATCTGTGCTGCTTTCAGTATCGCCTTCTGCTGCATTGTCATCAGAAGAAGCATCATCATAAACATTATAGCCACACTCGATTGTATCTCCTGCTTTATATTTGTACAGCTCCATCTCTTTTTTGACGTATTTTGAGCTATTCTCATTATACACATCAAATGTGCCTTTATTCACAAGAATTGCTCCTGCAGCTGCATTTTTTATGCCTGCGTCGGACGCATACTTATCATACGATTTGTCATCCAAAACTGTGATTAAAAACTCTTGTGAGACATCCTCACTGTCATCATAAAGCTGCCCGCAATACTCTCCATATTCCTTTGTATACTCCGGCTTACTGACATCGAAATCATAGCCTGCTCCAACCAGATAATCCTCAGCTCCTTCAATGCCACTCAAAAGCTTAGAGAGCTTTTCAATATCAAGGTCCTTTTTACATGACATATTTATTCCGATATTGTAATCTGTTGAAGCATATGACATCCCAACCCTGCTAAAGGCCATAGACATAAAGTATGATATCACAATAAAGGTTACTGAGCAGATGACAATAGATGTCACTGTGGTTCTGTACTTTTTATTGTTCCTCTTTATATTCTTATATGAGATAACGCCTCCGATACCCCAGATTCTGCCTATAATCGCCGGGGTCTTAAGCTTTGCTGACTTTATTTTAATCTCCTTTGTGTTTCTTATTGCTTCAAGCGGTGTGACCTTTGCCGCCCTTCTTGCACTGCCTGTTGCTGAGAAATAAATGGTTGCTATACTCATTATCACAGCAAGAATAAGTGCAGGCAGTGATGTGTGAAAGCTCAAAGCAAAGTTAAGCCAGCCTGCTGACAGCGCATTTACCACCTTGACAAGTATAAGCGATGCCAAAATACCACTCATGGTACCTACAGGAATACCAACCACTCCAAGCATTGCTGCCTCTGTCTTAACGCTGCTTTTTATCTGGCGCCTCGTAGCACCCACGCTTGCAAGCATGCCATACTGCCTGATTTTTTCAGTGATTGATATGTTGAAGCTGTTTTTGATACAGTACACTGATGTCAGTATGATTATCAAAGCCACAACAGCGGCCACTGTAAACAGTGCTTTAAATGAACCGTCAATCGGGAAAACGCACTCATAGCTTATAAGATAGCCATTCATATATATATCATATTTTGCATTTTCCATCTCTTTAAGAAACCTATCACTCTCCTCAGCAGACATTTCAACAGATGAATTATTCGCTTTCGCAAACAGCTTTTCATCCACACCAATTATATCAGCAGTCACAGCATCCTTGTTTCTTAAAGCCTTTTTAGTGTATCTGCTGTACACTGTGAGTGTAGTGTCAGCTTCGCTTGCCTCACTCTTTGTGCCATTATCAATTGCTGCCAGTTTATCAGAGTATGTGACAAATGTATATCCGGCGGCACTATAGTCCTCCATTCCATAGCCCGGTCTTTCCATGATGCCTACCACCTTGTAGTGCTTTGTCACAGTATCGGTAAGTGTCTCTGCATCATGCTCATATGCGCAGTTTTCCCATATGACACTTTCGGTGTTTGAATCATATCGCTTTCCGACATCCAGTGTTATCTCATCCCCCACCTTTATGTCGATTCGTCCGTTTGTCTTTAAGTGCCTTGGAATGACTATCTCATCCTCATTTTTTGCCATGCGCCCCTCTATCAGGTTAAAGCAGCCTTTCTCAAAGCCTGCCTCATCTGTTGCCATGACATAAGCATACGGCTTATCCTCATTCTTGCAGCCGTTAAGCTTAGCAAAGCCCATCCCCATCGTCTCAAATGTACTTTCAATATTTCTGTTGTTTTTAAACTCTGAAAGCTCAGACATTTTCACACCCGAAAATTTCACATGAAAGTCGCCGTCCTTTTGCTTCTGGTATTCAATCATACTGTACTGAAAGCTTGACACAAGTGTGACAAGCGCCGACAAAAGCGCTGTTGCAAGAATTATTCCAACTATCGTAACAATAGTTCTTTTCCTGTTAAGCTTTAAGTTTTTTAATGTGAGTTTCTTCATCAAATTCATCTGATTTTACCATCCTCTATCATTATTGTGCGGTCAGCCGCCTTTGCAAGCTCCATATTGTGTGTAATCATGATAATTGTCTGGTTGAGCTCACGGTTTGAGGTCTTTAATAGATGCATAATCTCGTTGCTTGCCTTGGTATCCAGGTTTCCGGTCGGCTCATCCGCGAGCACTATAGATGGTCTCGTAATCAGGGCTCTTCCTATAGATGTGCGCTGCTGCTGGCCTCCTGAAAGCTCATTTGGCAGATGAGTGCGTCTCTCTGTAAGTCCCAGGCGCATAAGCATGTCATCCATCTGTGCCTTTTCCACCTTTCTTCCGTCAAGCTCCATCGGGATTGCCATGTTTTCCTCCACATTTAATATAGGTATCAGATTATAAAACTGATAAATGATACCCACCTGTCTTCTTCTGAATATGGCAAGCTCATCATCATTCATTGCAAAAATATCAGTGCCGTTTATATACACCTTTCCGCTTGTTGGCCTGTCAACACCTCCAAGCAGATGAAGCAGTGTGGATTTTCCGGAGCCGCTCGCCCCGACAATTGCCACAAACTCTCCCTTTTCCACGCTCAATGACACATCGTCCAAAGCCTTGACCTGATTTTCTCCGGCTCCGTATATTTTTGATAAGTGTTCTACTCTAAGCAGTTCCATTTAATTCTCCTTTTCTTCTCTATGCATTTTTGAGTGCTGTGCGGTCTGCCATCTAAAGTACAGCCGCCCCGCGATACAAGTGTATAATACATTATGTAAAGTTACAGGTAGGTTACTTTTAAAAAATATTACAGCATAATATAAAAACTCCGGTCAGAACAAAAAATTTTCTGTGCCGGAGCTTATATGTTATATGTTTTATATCATATGTTTTATAATTATCTATGCCAATAATTATTTCTGCTTATATGAAGACAAAAAGTCTGCAAGCTTGCCTGTGGCATCCTTTAATATCTCTGTTCGAGGCAGATATACCACTCTGAAGTGATCCGGCTTATCCCAGTTGAAGCCGCCGCCGTGGATGATGAGTATCTTCTTCTCACGAAGCAGATCCAGTGCAAACTGTTCATCGTTTGTGATGTTAAACCTTGCAGTATCAATCTTTGGGAATATGTAAAATGCTGCCTTTGGCTTTACTGCCGAAATTCCCGGTATATCGTTTAATGCTTTGTAGACGTACTCTCTCTGCTCATAGATTCGTCCGCCCGGCACAATATACTCGCCTACGCTCTGATATCCGCCTAAAGCCGTCTGCACTATCGACTGCGCCGGAACATTCGAGCAAAGACGCATGTTTGAGAGCATGTTGAGACCCTCGATATAGTCCTTTCCGAGCGCCTTGTTGCCGCTTAAAACCATCCATCCGATACGATAGCCTGCTATCATATGTGACTTAGAAAGACCGCTGAAGGTCACACAGAAGAGGTCCGGTGCAAGCGACGCAATAGACACATGCTCATAGTCATCCATCACCAGCCTGTCATATATCTCATCCGAAAAAATCATAAGCTCGTGCTCTCTTGCCACATCAACTATCTGCTGCAGCACCTCCCTTGGATAGAGCGCTCCTGTAGGGTTATTAGGGTTGATTATTACGATTGCCTTTGTCTTGTCTGTAATCTTCTTTTTGATATCCTCTATGTCCGGATACCACTCTGACTGCTCATCACAGATATAGTGCACTGCCGTGCCTCCCGCAAGTGTAACGCAGGCTGTCCAAAGCGGATAGTCCGGTGCCGGCACCAGCACCTCATCACCATTGTCAAGAAGCGCTGACATGCTTAAGTTTATAAGCTCGCTGACTCCGTTTCCGGTGTATATATCCTCAACCGTCACATTAGGAAGCTTTTTGAGCTGTGCATATTGCATGATTGCTTTTCTTGCAGAAAAAAGTCCCTTGGAGTTGGAATACCCCTCACAGTCCGTGAGCTGACGAGACATATCATATATCACCTCATCAGGTGTCCTGAAGCCAAACGGCGCAGGATTTCCTATATTGAGTTTCAACACATTTGTGCCGTTTTCCTCCATGCGGGCCGCCTCATCCACCACCGGTCCTCTTACATCATAAAGCACATTATCTAATTTTCTGGATTTTCCAAATTCTCTCATCCTGACAATCTCCTTTTATTTTCGTAACAATTCCTGTATCCGTAATCATATCCTGCTAGCCTAAAAGCTCAAAAACAGCCTCTGCGTCAAATACCACCTGCTTTACCTTATCAACCTCTATCTGATAAAGTGCATTTGCTGCCAGATGCTCTGCAGCCTGCTCAAGATCTCTTATGCCCGATGTGTTCTCGTGAAGCTTAATCACTGCATCAAGTCCGTCCTCTGTGAGAACGCACTCCTCCTCCTTCATTCCCATTCGCTCAAATACCTTGCGCAGGGCAAATCTCTGGAAAATGACCTTCTTCTCTTCATCAGTATAGTCCGGAATGTCAATCACCGCAAAACGAGACATAAGCGGTGCTGAAATCTGTGATTTATCGTTGGCTGTGGCAATCGGATATACTCCGACTGTCGGCACCATACACTCCATATAGTTGTCTGTAAAGCCCAGATTGTCAAGCAGTGTCAAAAGCACATCTGCAGGATTTCCGTTGCCGTTTTTGCTCGAGGCCTTGTCGAGCTCATTGATGATAAATACAAGATTTGACTCTCCCGCCTGTGAAAATGCCTCCATAATGATTCCCGGCTTTGCATTTGAATAGATTCTTGAGCTTCCTGTGAGCTGCTCTGCATCATTTATGGAGCTCATATCGAGTGTGGTCCATGGAAGCTTCAGAATACGCGCAACCGCATATGCAATCTGCGACTTTCCCGTTCCTGCCGGTCCACAAAGCAGCAGCCCGTAGGCAGGAAGAGTATGCGTCCTGTTTATCTGGATAATGGTCTCAATGATTCTCTGCTTCACGCTCTCCATGCCATAGAGCTCCTCATCGAGTATGCGCCTTGCCTCCACAGGGTCAATTGCCTCAAAGTAATTTCCCTTCCACTGGATATTCATCATGATGGAAAGTGCTCTCTGCGCATGACGTCTCTCCTCAGGTGATACCTCGCTTGAACGCGCAACTGCCAGGTTTCTTCTGGCCCAAAGCAGTATATTGTCAGGCAGTGTACGGCCTGCACAGGTCATGAAATCTGTGATGCTCTGTATACTGGTAAGCTTCATGCTGTCGCCCTCTTCCTCGTAATCATCAAGGTCCGGCTCATCCTCGGGCATAGTGCTCGCAAAAAGTCTCTCCATCATATACTGCAGGAATCCGTCCTCTGCAGACAGCTTTGTGCCTCTGCCGAGAGCCACCTCCCTCACCTTGTATACTGCGTATCCATCAGGTGTATTGGCTCCTGAAAGCTGCACCTTTATGTGATTTTCGCCAAGCCACTTAAAAAGGCTCACGAAGCGCGAATCAATACGCAGGATATCCGCACTGGTCACGCCATCACCATCCTCAAATTCAAAGGATGTACGCTTTATCGGATTTGTAAACATACCAAGCGCATGATGCGCCCATTCCTTTTGCTTATTGTCTATCACAACAATCGGTTTATCGGCCGATGCCTTGGTCTCTGTCGAATGAAATGTCTCATATGTACACTCCGGATGCTCATTTGCTACCGGTGTATCACTAAAATCAAATACTGGCATTTTTATTCCTCTCTTTTCGTAATTGTATTCTTCATCATACCCTGTCAAAGGCTATGTCCTGTACTACCTCGCCTGCGATAATAAGCCCTGCCACTGATGGTACAAATGCAAGGCTTCCCGGAATATCCCTGCGCTCCGTGCACTTGTGTTCGGCACCCGGCGGGCAGATGCAGTTAGTTCTGCAGCTTATAGACATATCCTCTATCGGTCTTGTAGGCTTCTCCTCAGAGTATACCACCTTAAGCTTTTTCACGCCACGTTTTTTAAGCTCACGGCGCATGACCTTGGCAAGAGGACACATGCTGGTCTTATATATATCAGCCACCTTAAATGCACTTGCATCCAGCTTATTTCCTGCCCCCATACTGCTCATGATAGGGATATTTTTCTCCTGTGCCTTCATAACAAGCGCTATCTTTGCTGTGACCGTATCGACCGCGTCAACTATATAATCATACTCATCAAATGGAAATTCATCAGCATTTTCCGGCAAAAAGAAGCACCTGTGTGTCACTACACTCACATCCGGATTAATCTCATGAATTCTCTCTTCCATCACATCTGTCTTGTATTTTCCGACTGTCTTTCGGGTTGCGATAATCTGTCTGTTCAGGTTTGTAAGACACACCTTATCATCATCGATAAGGTCAATCGCTCCTACACCGCTTCTGACTAACGCCTCGCAGACATATCCGCCCACTCCTCCTATTCCAAATACTGCGACTCTTGCGTTCTTGAGCCTATCCATCGCCTCTTTTCCCAGCAAAAGCTGTGTTCTTGAAAACTGATTTAACATTTATTTCTCCTTTTCGTCTCTGACCACACCGACACCGGCAGAAATCAGGAGTCTTACTGTATTCTTAAGCATGCTCCAGTCATCCTTGGACAGCTCATCGGCAGCCTTTATCATCTCAATAAGCTGCTTAAATGACATCTGGTCAAGGTTCTCAAAATTGGAGTCCGATGCTATTGAAAAAAGCACATTTACAAACTGCTTTCGCTGCGCCTCATCCATGCTGCCTATCCAGTTTCTGAGTGTCTTGTCAAGGCGCACACTGTTTTTGTCCAGCCCATCCGCCTTTATGATACTTCCGCCCATTATCTCCCATGAAAAAGCATCATGCTGCAGCGGCCCCGAATTACGGCTTCTTACCACCTCATAATCGTCCACATGCTCAAGCAATAAGCCAACAATAGACGACTGTGGCAGAAATGTCTCTATTCTGTCAAAAATTCTTTTGTAGCCTGTCGTATATATCATCTTGTGATTGAAGCCCGGCCCGTCAAAATTAAACACCCTTATAATGACATCCTGCACCTCTTTATCCACATGCATGGCGGCAAACACTGCCAGATTTCCACCCTTTGAGTGACCGCCTATCCACAGCTTTCTTGTATTGATGCCTTTATTGTTGATATTTTCATCATCTAAAGCTTTTCCATTTATGCCCCTATCATCATTGTATATATATGCTGCCACCTGCTTTAAATATTTTTTCGCCTTGTTCTGTCCGGGTGTCTCATCGAGATAGCTTAGATTAAAGTTTTCCTTCCAGCCGACCACGGAATGGTCTGTACCACTGTAGGAAATGAAATATGTGCCGTCTGGCAGTTCTATCGTAACCGCAGAAAACTGCGACTCCTCTTTTTCACTTATATCGTATATATAATATCTCAAAATGCAGTCAGCATAGCGCCTTGAGTGCGCCAGCTTTTGAAGCAGCCTCGCGGAATGGCGAAAAAGATTAGGCATCTGCTCAATCTCATCATCACTGTGGTCCGCGCAGTAAAGGCTTGAAAGCTGTTTTATCGTAAGGTATGACTTCTTTGCATCCGGCATATATGGCTTCATCTGCACATAAATAAGCTGTGAAAAAATCAGTCCGTCCACCTCATTTACATGCACCTCATCAAAGCCTATATCTCCACGCCAGTCAATATAATCCATGATATCTGCCATACAATGCCCTCCTGAAATATATCTGTCTTATTCATCATAGTGATCTAGGAAGCTGTGCTTTATGCCATCCTTTTTATATGCTACAACCGTAGCCAGATTTACATTCTCCACGCTCTTAAATATATTTGCCTCGACAAAAGGATTCACCTTTTTAAGATTAGCGATGAGCTGCTTTATCTCAACACGCTTTGAGCGGTTTTCCTCATTATTACAGGTGGTACAGGTATCTGTAAACTTGCATGCGCACTGTATGAAATGCAGACCATTGTAATCACGCCATGCCTTGATATCGTCCTCTCTGACTAAGTAAAGCGGTCTGATAAGCTCCATGCCCTCAAAGTTTGTGCTGTGAAGCTTAGGCATCATGGTCTGTACCTGTGCACCGTAGAGCATGCCCATCAGTATTGTCTCGATAACATCATCATAGTGATGTCCGAGCGCAATTTTGTTGCAGCCCAGCTCCTTTGCAAATGCATACAGATGCCCTCTTCTCATCCTCGCACATAAATAGCATGGCGATTTTTCGATATCATATACAGCATCAAATATATCCGACTCAAAAATAGTGGCAGGGATGCCGAGGTTTCTGCAGTTTTCCTCTATGACATGTCTGTTTGCCTCATTGTAGCCCGGATCCATGACGAGAAACTTCACCTCAAAATCAAACTTGTTGTGATGCTTAAGCTCCTGAAACAGCTTTGCCATAAGCATGGAATCCTTGCCGCCTGAGATACACACTGCAATCTTATCCCCCGGCTTTACAAGCTCATAGGTATTTATCGCCTTTGTAAACTTGCGCCAGATGGATTTCTTAAATTTCTTTCTGATACTTAGCTCCACATCTGTCTTTATGTCGCGCTCTGCCACCTCATCCTCTTTCATGGCATCAAGCAGCCAGCTTATATAGCCACCCTTTAAGCTTGCCGCATCAAAGCCTTTTTCTGTGAGATACTCTGCCACATCCACGCTCGTCTTACCACGGCTGCAGACTATAACGAGCTTCTTATCATGCGGCACCCTCTCATCTGACTCTATTTCCTCTGCCTGAATATTGAGTGCTCCCTTTATGGCACCGTGAGCCACCTCTTCCTCACTTCTTATATCTATTATCTGGTAGCTGTTACTATCCAGCTTTTTAACTTCTTCTATACTAAGCTGCATTTTATTTCTCCTACATTATTTCCGCAATGACTTTATTTCCTGAAATATCCTGTACTCATAATATGCCGTCACCACAAGGATGAGTCCAATCATAATGAGACTGTAGATCGGAAGAGCACACGTCTGAACTCCAGTCACGTGGCCTTATCTCGT
>ERZ1024378.54-NODE-54-length-20531-cov-12.255128_pt1 | contig 20531 bp, 17 predicted proteins | sample MGYA00520787_ERZ1024378 | MGnify/ENA primary metagenome ERZ1024378 (study PRJEB33242, sample SAMEA3444269) | Homo sapiens | biome: Host associated; feature: Gastrointestinal tract; material: Stool | place: Uganda | collected 2011-01-01 ... | reverse complement strand
CTGCGACCTCCTGGTCCCAAACCAGGCGCTCTAGCCAAGCTGAGCCACACCCCGATATGCTGTTTTGCCGTTTCGTTTTTGTTGCCTCACCGAAGCGACTCCGATATAATATCACCCTATTTCATACTTGTCAACACTATTTTACATTTTTTTGAAATTAATTTTTCAAATACGATACATCCCGCGTTTTTACAATGTTTTCGGTGACTTGAAATAACAGTTTTACTGACTTTATAAATAAAGAATGCTCACATCATGATAATTTCGAGCATTCTTTTTAGTGGTCTGGATGTGAATATACCCTATTATTTTTCTTCTAAATTATCAGCATTTATGTACGTTTTAATGATTTTGGAGAAATTTCTCATTATGTTTCATTTCTTATTACAATAAAAAGTTTGTCCCTTTTCGGAAAATTATTCTCATTACTTAAAGTTCTAAATAAAATACATATTTACTCATGGGTTTATTGAATCTAATCTTACCTAACAGTTCTTCAAACTGGAAGTTATAAACATCTTTGCAAATATACCATATCTATTAACTGTACACCACACTCATAAATTGGGTGATTATAATTATCGGTAAAGAAATTGGGAATCTTGTGAGAACGGATAAATCTACATTTTTCATAAAATGGTATTGTCAATGGACTGTCACCTGTTCCAACCTGCAAAATAGAATATTTTTCTGCAAGGAAGTCTATCAGAGCTTTACCATAGCCATTTCCTTGGTTCTTTGGATCAACTGCGATATTTTTAATTTCAAGTATTCCATTATCTTCATCAGTAACGACACATTCAGCTTTTACATTACCATCTTCAAGTACATACATAGTACCCTTTTCAAGATAGCGATCAATCATATTTTCCTGTTCATCAGCTAATAACAATAATGATATAAACTGCTTTTTATTTTCATTTACTTCTCGAATTATCATATCCACTACTCCGTCAAACTTGAATTTCATAAACGCATTTGCTTCTTAAACGCAAACATTCCCTCATTGCCATCACCGACAAAATCGTCCGGTGTATCCGGCATAGGATGTTTTTCATTAAAAAATTCTGTAATATGAAAGCCGCAGACATTCACATAAAAATGAATGTTGCGCTTATCAAAGTACGGCGTACAGGTTTCCCATACTTTAGTGTTCGGATATATTCGTTCCAATTCAAACCATATCTTCTTACCAATACCATTGCTCTGAACTCCGTTCTTTACAAAAAGCAGGTCAAGATGGTTATGCTGTGTACTCTCATTGATAATAACAACAGCACCACCCACCATTTTTCCATCGACAACAGCTTTATAGACAGCAGAACCCTCCGCATTCAGCGACTGGTCAATGTCCTTTTCAGGCAGAATAACAGCATCTGTTTTCCCAAAAGCATCTTCAAAACCTTTCTGAAATGATTCCTGCATATCAGACTTGTATTGCGTTAATTCTTTTAGTTCTATACAAACTAATTTGAAGGTCATTTTATATCTATCTCCTCAAAAATACCGATTTTCTTAATTCTACAAACTCGAAGTTTGCCTATTAGTATGTTTCTCTATAAACTGTCATTCCGAGTATTTTGATTTCGACCCCATCAATATATGGTTTTACATCATCTGCTTCCGGTGTAAATTGGTGTATTTTTGTAACTTCATACGCCAATGCTTTATAACTAACACTTCCGCCGTCTTTTAAGTTCATACGAACAGGGGTTAATAGAATTATTAAAACAACTAGAATTGCAATTACCACAGAGAATTTCTTTTTCATACAATCACACTCCTTCGTCAAATTCCGATTGAGATTTCACCTATTCTAAGGAATTTAATAACTGTTATATTTTGTTACTAAATTTCTCACGAGCCATTGAAAACACTAAGTTTGTGGTAGGTGAACTTTCCCTTAGACTTTCCCTTGTGTTATATCTTCCCACAGGTTTTTACGAACTCTGATAAGGGAAAAAGTAAGGGAAAGAAAATCTTATAAAACAGTATAACACAAAATAAAACTGACATGGTGAACTGATTGAAATGCTTCAATATTTTTTGATTTTAAGGAGACACAACATGAATACCATTTACGCAGAATACAATATGTATCACAACAGCATTGATATCTACACATCTGCCGGATATATGTTACGCATTGACTGTAATAAGGCAGAGGATGGACTAAAAACTACTCCCTGCTCACAATGTTCGTTAAATGCTCTTGCGATTGATGAGCCACTAGAGTATGTTAAGCTATATCTTGATGGAACTATGCAGATGTGGGTAGATGCAGAAGACGCATAAGAATAACACTCTGCATATACCACCATATATACAGAGGGGATAGCCAGCATTTCTTTCGTGCTAACTATCCCCTTTACTGAATATATATGCCGTAAGTCTTAACGCTGCATATTATTCATCATCTTTTTTCATGCGTACACTTAACAATGCAAGCAGACCTGCAAGTGAAGCAGCCAATAATGTCACCCAGAGCATTAGATGACTGTTATCGCCAGTCTGAGGTGCTGTTATCTGCTGGCTGTCGTCTGTATTATTTCCACTGTTACTGCCATTAGTTTTCTTGTCATCAGGTACAGCTGCCGGATTACTATTTGGATTATCATTGCTGTTGTCCTTATTACCGTTGTTGTCTTTACTACCTTCATTATCTGATGTATTCTTGCTTACCTTAAAGCTTGTAACTGCTGAACCATCTGCCCATACGATTTCAAATGAATGTGTTCCGACAGAAAGTGTTTTCAGGTAATCTGCCTTTAAGATAATAATCGTTGAACCTTCTTTTGCGGTGTAGTTCTTTGCATCAATTATCCTTCCATCAACTTTTACGCTTTCAAATTTAGAAAATTCTCCATTTCCTCCGATAGTGATGGTTCTGTCTGTATTCTGCTTCCACTCACTGTCTGCACCAGATATAATTTTATAAGATGCCAGAGCTGCATTTACCTTTATTGTAATATCCTTTGTCTTTGTTACGCCATTCTTAGTATATGATACTGTCAGTATCTTATCTCCATCCGCTGACATATCTATTGCGAATACATTGGTTGTATAATCCTGCACAGGTTCACTGTATCCGTCTGCATAGTACACAGTGACTGCAAGGTCATCCACATTCAGGGTATCGCCTGCTGTATACGTGGTCTTTGTCTTTGATGCTTCAATCCGCTCAGGAGCAAGGGCTGTATTGTGGGTAATCTTCAAATTACCGTTAGCCATTGTGATAACATAGTTGGCTGTCACATCCACACCTGCAGCATTTTCAATCTTCACACCACTTACGGAGATTGTTCCATTCTCTGTACGATCTGTTGTGCTTGATGTAAGGGTTATTTCTTTAATGCTGTCACCTGTAATGAGTCCATCCTCTGATACGGTATACAGACTTTGGTTAATATCTTTACCCCAGACAATATCCTGTTCCTGTGCTGTTATGGTAACAGGCTTTTTATTTATGGTTACTGTCTTTGAACCCTCAACGGTAGTATAGTTATCCTTCGTAATCCGATAGTATACGGTATACGTACCTTCATTGCTAAAAGAAGGATTATCACTGCCGTAGGTTATGCCATCGGTGCTGTAGGTTACGGCTGCTCCTTCAGGATTGGTCACGCTCACGCTGATGCTGTGTGGCTGTCCGTCATAGGTTGTGCTGTAATCCGTTGCCGTATACAGGATGGTTCCGTTATCTACCGTAAGAGTAACTGTTTTCTCTCCTGCCGCAAAGATTCCGTTTGCTGCAGTACTTACCTTAATCTTAAAGGTTCCTGTCTGGGTTACGGTAAGTGTTGTACCCGAAAGCGTGCCTTTTCCGGTTCCGCCATTCGTTCCAGTAACAAGTGTATACGTTGCAGCTCCTGCATTATTGTCGATGCTAAAATACTGTGATACATCAACGGTTTCACCTGTATATGTTATACTGCTGTCTGTTCCGGTGATGGCGACAGGGGTTGCGGCTTTATTCTTAACCGTAATCGTGCCTGTGATATTGCCTGTACTTGTATCATAGCCCTGACAGTTAGCAGCGTTATAATTCGTCAATGCAAATTCAGGGATTGTCCACCTAAAGATGTTCTCTGCTTCCGGCGTTTTGTCATAAACTCCTCCGTCACTCTCAATGGTCCATGTCACAGCCATATCTTCTGTAGTTGGTGATGTTGTTCCTTCAAATGTTACTGTTGCCGTCTTTCCAAGCTCCGTGTTCGTTCCGCTTATAGGCGTTGTATCATATCCATCATAGCCATAGTAAGCTGTAAATGTATTATTTTCCGGTACTGTCGGCGCAGCTACACTTTCTATCTTTCTCTTGTCTGTTGTAAATTCTTTGGTTACTGTCAATGTATCATCTGCAGCATTCTTTGTAACACTCGTTGCGGTATTGCCTGATACGGTAGCTGTCACATTATCTGCAAATTCGTAGCCTGTAGCTGCTGTAAGTGTAATGCTTGCCGTGTATCTCGTATTATATCCCGCTGTGGTATCACTTGGTGTCCATGTAATCTGTGGTGTGGTGCTTTTTACACCTTCTGTTGTACATGATGCTTCGGTATCCAAAGCAGTATTAGACACCGGAATATCAATATCTGTAATTGCTACTGATGTGATACTTATTATGTCAGTTGCATTTACCGCATAAGTCAGATTACTGGTACTGTCTGTAGTTTCCAGCCAGATTTTGCAGGCTGATAAATCTATATCTGATGTCAAACTGAGTGCTGACTTAATATCTGAAGCATTTATCGTCTCTGTTCCTGTAATCTGTTTACTGTAATACCAGTCATTTGTTCCGTCATTGCCCTGTACGACAAGTGCCACGGTTTGTGATGTGGTACCCTTCACCACCTTAATATCACCTGTTGTGGTGTTATATGTTACTGTACCAATATCCTTACCTATTCCGTCCAGTCTTAAAGTCATCGCCGCACTGTCTGTTATCTTTTCCGATTTTGTATCAGATGATGCTGCTATCGCAGCAGATGCGAAGAGAACAGATGACAGATCCAGATTGGAAGCGGGCTGAACAGTGGATCCTTCGTCGACAAAGGCGTAGTCGACAAAATCGCCCGGATAAGCGAGCAACGCAAAGTCACCACTACCACCGTAAGGCGAGCGCAGCCAGAACCACTCTCCGTTCCTCAAGTAACTACTCATGGCAAGTACTGTACTGTCATCGGTTCCTGCCCACAAGTATTGGTCATTATCATAATCTCCCTGTAACGCATACAGTTTGTCTGTGGTGGTATAGGTTACACTACTATTCTTCGTATCCTTCGTTGTCACTGTGGTGGCATTCATCAAGCCCTGCTCGGCTGAGGTGAAGTAGGATGTATTCGTAGCCATACCCTGCAGTGTATCACGAAGTTCACTTGCTCCGTAGTGATTTGCGTATACTTCTGTTATAGTCGCTTCACTATAAACACAATCTGACCATAGATTTTCATCATTCTTATTGCTTATGTCTGAATTAAACTTCTGCCCTCTTGCAATCGGGCTTGCGGCAACGATGATGGTATTATCCCCTGATACACCTGTATCCTTTCCTAAAATGTACCATTCCTGTGCTGTTGTTCCATCTGATTTTTTACCAAATACCAGCTTGCCGTAATTTACTGCAGTTCCATTACTGTATGGTTTAAATGAATTCATCAACTGTTCTTTGGTTACATAGGTGGTATTGATTTTTTCAATCTCTTTTTCTGCGTTTACTGCATATGAAACATTATCCTCGGTTATTTCCAGCCAGATTTTGCAGGCTGATAAATTGATTGATGCCGGTGTATTTGATTCTGCCTCAATAGCAGATACATTTATCGTCTCTGTTCCTGTAATCTGTTTACTGTAATACCAGTCATTTGTTCCGTCATTGCCCTGTACGACAAGTGCCACGGTTTGTGATGTGGTACCCTTCACCACCTTAATATCACCTGTTGTGGTGTTATATGTTACTGTACCAATATCCTTACCTATTCCGTCCAGTCTTAAAGTCATCGCCGCACTGTCTGTTATCTTTTCCGATTTTGTATCAGATGATGCTGCTATCGCAGCAGATGCGAAGAGAACAGATGACAGATCCAGATTGGAAGCGGGCTGAACAGTGGATCCTTCGTCGACAAAGGCGTAGTCGACAAAATCGCCCGGATAAGCGAGCAACGCAAAGTCACCACTACCACCGTAAGGCGAGCGCAGCCAGAACCACTCTCCGTTCCTCAAGTAACTACTCATGGCAAGTACTGTACTGTCATCGGTTCCTGCCCACAAGTATTGGTCATTATCATAATCTCCCTGTAACGCATACAGTTTGTCTGTGGTGGTATAGGTTACACTACTATTCTTCGTATCCTTCGTTGTCACTGTGGTGGCATTCATCAAGCCCTGCTCGGCTGAGGTGAAGTAGGATGTATTCGTAGCCATACCCTGCAGTGTATCACGAAGTTCACTTGCTCCGTAGTGATTTGCGTATACTTCTGTTATAGTCGCTTCACTATAAACACAATCTGACCATAGATTTTCATCATTCTTATTGCTTATGTCTGAATTAAACTTCTGCCCTCTTGCAATCGGGCTTGCGGCAACGATGATGGTATTATCCCCTGATACACCCTCATCCTTTCCTAAGATGTACCATTCCTGTGCTGTTGTTCCATCTGATTTCTTACCAAATACCAGCTTTCCTTTGGTCGTAGCAGTACCATTAGCATCCGGGGTAAATGCGGTCATTAACTGGTCCTTCGTAGCATATGCGGTAACGCTTGGTTCTGTTCCGGAACCGGTTGCAGCCTGCACCGTATTTGCTCCGCCTGACATAGCAGGAACCAGTCCTGCTATCATGGCAAAGGTAAGAACAAACGCCATTCCTTTCTTAAAATTATGCTTTAATCTTCTCATCTGAATCCTCCTTTGTTTTTGTAAATATAGTATTAAAATAGATACGTTTTCTTAATTTCCATGTATGACCATGCTTTAAATTCAAATCAAATGATCCCCCCTTATCAGACAGAAAAAGCACCACTAAATACATACAACTTATCCATGTACATATTTATTGATGCTTTTATCCGTTTCCTTTTATGAATATGAACAGTCGAAAAAAAGGCGCAGTCAGAGTGCTGTGCTGTGCTGTGCTGTGCTGTGCTGTGCTGTGCTGTGCTGTTAAGATTATCTCTCTGACCGCCATGCCTGTCTACCTCCGTTGCAATATTTCTATAATAATTAGAATAGCAAAAATGTCAGGATTTATCAATCATTTAAATCTGATATTATAGTAATATTGGCTGGACATCATTTCTAAAGAAGAGGAGTATTACCTCATGTCTGCTGTTTGCAATGTACATTTATAAACTCATTTCCCATGGGTACACAATACCTAAAAGGGAAAAAATAATTTTAATAAAAGGCTTTGCACAATGAAGTGTAAAGCCTTTATTTATTCGTTTATGCTTGATTCTCTTTTCATAAAAAAGAATAATGTTGATTACCTTTTTGAGTACCTTTAAAAAAATGAGTGGCTCAAATTCAGTATTTAAGCCACTTTTTTAGTGGACTAGACGGGAGTCGAACCCGTGTCCGAAATACAATTCCCTGTCCTTCTACGAGTGTAGTTTATTATTTAACATTCCCTCTGCCACACGATAACAAACAACCTTGTGGTTTCAGTAGCTTCATGATACGCCCGGTGGCTCAAAGCTTTGCCAACGTCGTTTCTCACATAGTCGAAGCCTGGGTCCTAAAGTGTGAGTGCTCTAGGTCAGACTGCTGCCATTAGGCAGCGTATGCTAAATTATCTTCAGCGTTTAATTTTAATTTGGCCATTTAACGCATCGCCATACGACTCGCTTCTCCAGCTGCATGTACCCCGTCGAAACCTTTACTAGCCCATATTCAATTTTTTTGCGGGGTACATGCAGCTACGCTCCATGTTCTCCGCTCCGCTTCGGTCCGCCCAAAGCCTTACTAACCCAGATTTCTGATTTTGAAATCTCTCTGTGCCTCTCGCTTTTGATCCTTCTTGGCTATGTCTGCTCGCTTATCATAAAGCTTCTTACCTTTGGCAAGTGCTATCTCTACTTTGACCAGACTCCCCTTAAAGTATACCTCCACAGGCACAATTGTGAAACCCTTTTCCTTCATCTTTGATGAAAGCTTCTCGATTTCCTTCTTGTGGAGTAAAAGCTTTTTAGGTCTGAGTGGATCCTTGTTGAAGATATTTCCCTTCTCATATGGTGTGATATGCATGCCATACAGGATAATCTCACCGTTTTCAATACGGATGAACGACTCCTTTATGCTGCCCTTTCCCATTCGAAGTGACTTCACCTCAGTTCCTGCAAGTGAAATACCGGCTTCGTATTTCTCAAGCAAAAAGTAATCGTGATAGACCTTTTTGTTGTTGGCTATTAATTTCTTTGGTTCCTTAGCCATGTCGGTATCTCCTTTCCTCAAACTGCTTTACAATACTAACACATTTTTTTACAATTGCCAATATCTAAAAAGCAAATTATTGTAAACCGCTGGTTCACATTTCTTTTTATTTACACTATTTAATATATTATGACATCTTTTTCAATAAATCTATCGCACAACGACTGACAAATAATAGATAATAAGATAATAAAATAAGCATTTTTAAATCACAAAAAATCTTGTCATTATTGTCATATTATTCCGCCGGTTTAAAATCAATTGTACGCATAATTTTGTCAGTACTGTCCACAACAACCTTGATTTTTTGTCCAAGCTTGTATCTCTTATTGGTGGCTGTACCGGCTAGCTCATAGGTATCCTCGTAAAACTCATAGAAATCGTCTGTCAGGTCTGTCACGCGCACAAGTCCCTCAACTGTATTTGGAAGCTCCACGAAAAAGCCCCACTCCGTGACACCTGATATAACTCCTTCAAAGCATTCACCAATATGATTTGACATGTATTCACATTTTTTAAGCTTAACTGTTTCACGCTCTGCCTCTTCTGCACGTCGTTCGGTCTCACTTGCCTGCTTTGCAACAGCATCGAGTATAGACTCATAGTGCTCCCTGCGGTTATCATTCATCCTGCCGCGGATATTTTCCTTGATGATACGGTGTATCTGCAAATCAGGATATCTGCGGATTGGTGATGTAAAGTGACAATAATAATTTGCCGCCAGTCCAAAATGTCCTGTACATGCTGTTGTATATCGTGCCTGTTTCATAGAGCGCAGTGTCAGTCTGCTTATCAGGGATTCTTCATCTGTGCCATCCACCTTCATCAAAAGCTTCTGAAGCTCCTTTGGGTGTACCTCATCAGCTCCAATATGAAGCGTATAGCCAAAATTATTGATAAATGTGGAAAGCTTTGCGATTTTTTCTGAGTCCGGCTTGTCATGTGTTCTGTATACAAAAGGTATTTCCTGCCAGAAATAATCCTCAGCCACAGTTTCATTTGCTATAAGCATAAAATCCTCAATGAGCTTTGTTGCCACATTTCTGTCATACGGCTTTATATCTATCGGATGACCATCTTCATCGAGCACAACTTTAGTCTCCGGAAAGTCAAAGTCTATAGAACCTCGTTTCATTCTCTTTTTGCGTAGAATTGCTGCAAGCTCTGCCATTTTTTCAAACATAGGCACAAGCTCCTTATATTCTTCAATCACAGTGGCATCCTTATCTGCAAGAATCTTTTTTACATTTGTGTATGTCATCCTGCGGTTTGTCTTTATGACTGTCTCTGCAATCTTATGATCGATGACTTCACCCTTTTTATTTATTGTCATAATGCATGAAAGAGCCAGCCTGTCACATCCCTCATTCAAGGAGCATATGCCATTTGAAAGCTCTCTCGGAAGCATCGGAATTACTCTGTCTACAAGATAAACCGATGTTCCTCTCTTAAGTGCCTCCACATCAAGGGCACTGTGCTCCTGCACATAATTCGACACATCTGCTATGTGTACTCCAAGTACATAATTGTCGCCATCCATGTATAAAGACACGGCATCATCAAGATCCTTTGCATCCTCTCCGTCAATCGTAACCATCATCCAGTCGCGCAAATCCATCCTGCCGGCCATATCCGCAGGTGTCACATCCTTTGCCACATTCTGCACCTGATGCATGATTTTTTCCGAAAAATCCACCGGCAGATCATAAGCCTTTACTATAGAAAGAATATCTGTACCCGGGTCATCTATATGTCCGATTATTTCAACAACCTTGCCCTCCGGCTTTTTACCCTTTTTACCATAGCTTGTGATTTCAACCACTACCTTATGGCCCGACATAGCACCCTTTGAGCGCTCCTTTGGTATGAAAATATCTGTGCCAAATCTGGTATTGTCAGGCACTGCAAAACCAAAATTATCACTTGCCTCATAGGTGCAGACTACCTGCTTCATGCCTCGCTCTATGACGGAAACAACCTTTCCCTCCTTGCGGCGTCCTGTTGTGACAGGTGAGATTGTAATCTCAACAGTGTCCATGTGCATCGCACCATTTACATACTCTGCAGGGATAAAAATATCATCAGACTCTCCCTCCACAGTGACAAAGCCAAATCCCCTTTGATGCGCTGTGAATACGCCGACTGTCTTTTTAATTTCCGACTTTGAGTATTTTCCGCGCTTTGAGAGTGTTATCCTTCCCTCTGCCTGCAAATCCAAAAGAATCTGTTCAAGCTGTGGTCTGTCCTCTTTTTTTACTCCGAGTACTATGCAAAGTTCCTTGATTTTCATCGGAACATACATATCATCGCACATGAAGTCATAGACCATCTTTTTTCGTGTTTCATATTTATCTATATTACTCATTATCTCTCCTTTTCGTTGCCCCATATGGATGTCTGATTTCAAATCCAATGCACAGGTCTTAAAAATTTGTACTAGCGGCATTTTCATCATATGGATGTTGATTTAATAAAAAAGACTGCCGATTTCTCGACAGTCTAAGTATTTACCATATCCCCATATTTAAAGCAATTGAGATAATAAAGAAAAGAACAACACATACAATTGTTGCTTTAACCAGGCGTCCTTCCTTTGAACGTCCCTTGTTCTTGCCCCAATATGTATCAGCAACTCCGGCGATAGTGCCAAGTCCTGCTGACTTGCCCTCCTGGAAAAGAATAACTATAGTAATTACTAAACTGACGATTATAAATAATACCGATAAAACAATTTTTAAAGTTGCCACGATAATACCTCCTAAGTTAATTTCTAAATAACAGAACTAATATACAACATTTTTATTGCACAGTCAAGAGTTTTATACTGTATGTAACAGATTTTCACACTTTATGCAATGGCTATCTTGCTCTTACAGTATGGACATTCCTTTGTGTCAGGCTCTTTTTCCTCTTTGTGTCCAAATCTCTCTCCTGCTGCATTCATAGCCTTTACTATGCAAAATTCGATGAGTGCCATGATAAGGAAATTGACTACTGCGGTAAGAAACTTTTCATCACTAGTATCCTTTCTTTTTGCTCTCTTCTTTTGATAATCTAAACCATTTTTTAATATTATACATTTTTCCATTTTATTTTACAAGAAAATACATTATAATATAATTAAAAAAGAAACAACTTTATATTTAGGAGATTTTTATGAAGTGCATACTGTATAAAAAAGCACTTCCACTCATATTATTATCATGCCTTTTGCTTGGTGCATGCGGTAATTCCAAAAATGACAGTGTATCTAAGGAGCCTCTTTCCCATACTTCTACCGAAAAGGGCACCTGGGACTCTGCTCCAAAAGTGCTTACCCCAACTGCCGACGGCACACAGGTCTATACCTGTGACGTGGCTACTATCGACGCTTCAAACAGCGGCAGCGGCTATATCATAGTGAATTATCACGGTTCTAATCAAAAGGTCAAGCTTCAGATAACCGGGCCTGACAGTGTCACGTACACCTTTGATCTGCATGGAGGAAATGAAGTGTTTCCTCTGGTTGCTTCAAGTGGTTCGTATACTGTAACCGTGTTTGAAAATGTTGAGGGGACACAATATGCCACCGTGCTGTCGCAGGTGATTTCTGTCTCCATCACCGATGAATTCGGACCGTATCTGTACCCTAACCAGTATGTAAATTTCACTGCCGATTCTCTGGCTGTGAAGGAAGGCAGCTCACTGGCGTACTACTGCAGCAGCGATACTGAGGTCGTGGAAAGTGTATACAATTATATCATTTCAAACTTCAAATACGACTATGACAAGGCTAAAAATGTCAAAAGCGGCTATCTGCCTGATGTGGACAAGGTCTTTACCGAAAATACCGGTATATGCTTTGACTATGCGGCAGTCATGGCCACTATGCTAAGGACTCAGGCTATTCCCACACGTTTAGAGGTAGGATATGCCGGTGAAGAATATCATGCCTGGATCAGTACTTATATAAAGGACAAGGGCTGGATAAACGGCATCATCGAGTTTGATGGTACCTCATGGAACATGCTGGATCCAACATTTGCATCTACCAGTGATTCGCCAAAGAAGTTCATAGCACAAAAAAGTGATTACATTACCAAATACGTCTATTAGGAGGACATAAATGTCTAGAAAATCCAAGATTTTAAGCAATGCAGAGCTTTCTGCCTTCTGTCAGCAGATTTCTCTTATCATAGCAGCCGGGCTGCCTACATACTATGGTGTTTCCATATTATGTGATGAAGCACCTGATGAGCAGACCCGTGATCTGCTTGAGCAGATATATAAGCCAATGGAGCTTGGTGCAACGCTTCACAGTGCGCTTAAAGATACAGGATACTTTCCAAAATATATGATTAATATGATACAGCTGGGTGAAGAAACCGGCCGTCTTGAAGAGGTCTTAAACTCACTCTCAAAGTACTATGACCGCGAAGACGAAATAGCTTCAGGTATTAAAAGTGCCGTTGCCTATCCTCTCGTGCTTTCTGCCGTGATGATTGCTGTTATTGTCGTAATGATTGCCAAGGTTTTACCTGTATTCTCACAGATATATGCAGAGCTTGGAAGTGAGCTTACCGGCACCGCTGCCGTGCTCATGAAGCTCAGTGAATACATCAACAGATATCTGCTTATCATTATAGCTGCCATGCTCTTTGCCGCACTGTTTCTTTTTATATTTTTTAAGACACGCTTCGGAAAAAAGCTCCTTATGAAAACTGCTCTTTCCATGTCAATCGCATCCAGCCGCTTTGCAAACTGCATGTTTTTAGCACTCTCAAGCGGACTCGACACAGACCGTGGTCTTGATCTGGCACAGGCTCTTGTAAACAATCCTGTCCTTGATTCTAAAATAAATGACTGCCGTAAAAATATATCTAACGGCGAGACATTTTCGGAGGCACTGCTGCACTCCAATATTTTTTCAAAGATGTACTCAAGCTGGATTGCAATCGGCAGCAAAACCGGGTCTATGGACGAGGTCATGCAGCATATATGTACATCCTGTGAGGATGACACAGATGCAAGGCTGTCACGATTCATATCAGTGATTGAACCTGCCATGGTTATCCTGCTTTGTATATTCATTGGCTTCATACTAGTATCATTTTTACTCCCACTGCTTGGAATTATATCAAGCATAGGATAGCTTACGGAGGCACAGTATGCTGTTTTTTGTTCAGAAAAAGAAATCAACCATATGGAAATTCATACCAATTGTGCTTTTAGCCGCATGTACCGTTTTGTTTAGTGCTTTCTCTTCAAAGCTGTCAGATGACAATACCAAAAGAAGCAAGAGCACGCTGGAACGCGCCCTCACACGAAGTATCACACAGTGCTATGCTCTTGAGGGAACATACCCTCCTGACATAAATTATTTAACAGACCACTATGGTCTCACATACAACAGCGACTATTATTACATAGACTATCAATACATCGGCTCCAATCTGCGTCCCGATGTGACAATAATAGAGAGGAAATAAACCATGTTCAAGCTAAAATCAAGATCACATCAGGCTGACAGTTTTTTTGTGATGCTACTGTTTTTTCTTTTTGCGCTGACTGCTTTTATCCTCGTGCTGATTGGCGTAAAGCAATACAAGTCCACTGCCAATGCCATGAATTACAACTACGAGGTACGCACTGTCACATCTTATCTGCGCGAAAAAGTCAGACAGAATGATTCCGACGCTGCAATCAGTGTAGAAACAATAAATGGCACAAAGGCTCTATGTCTGAAAAACACAATAAATGACATCGTGTATAATACCTTCATATACTACTATGACGGTTCTCTAAGAGAGCTCTATGTACAGGATGGTTCCTCATACAGTCTGGACAGCGGACAAAGGATTGTCGAAATCGGGGGACTTGACATGACAGAAACCACCGACAAAATGATTACCGTAACTATCACCGATACATCCGGTGGTACTACCGATACCTACTGCTCTGTCAATTCCGACTAATCATCGTCTGACAATAAATGCAGCAATATCACGTACACCGCTCCCCGATATGCCACTCGATGCCACACAAACTTACATACCACAAGGAATAAACCATGATTTCAACAAAGCTTAAACAATCGAAAAACAGAATATTCCTGCTTGAGATTACCATTAATCTGCTGCTTTTTTCAGCTCTTTTGATTGTGGGACTGCTTTTCTTCATAAAGACCCACAAGCTGACAGAAGAAACTCAGGTGCTGCATGAGGCTGTTAATGCATGCAGCAATGCAGCAAGCGCATACGAACAGGAGCATGGCGATTTAAACGCCGTATCATCGCTCTTTGACGGCTCCATCTGTGCAGATGAAAAGCTATTCATTTATCTTGATAAAAGCTATCATCCATGTGATAAGGATGATGCCGCATACAAGGTTATTGTAAGCAGGCTTGGGCAGGATGCCTACGGAGTACAAAAGGCTGACATAGAGTTTATAGCAGCAGACAGCCACTGTGTATACAGCATTACTGCGTGCAGCTATACTGCACTTTCCTCTGACGGAAGGACGGTGAGCACCCCATGAAAAAAAGAAGAGAGTTTTCAAATTTCGGTTTTTCCACCATCCTGCTTACTTTTTCCATGATATGCATTGTCACGTTCTCTGCACTCGCCTTTGTCACAGCAAACTCTGACTATAAGCTTAGCAAACGCGTTGCTGATAACAACAGCTCGTATTACCGTGCATGTGAAAAGGTATGGGATGAGATATCACAGATTGATACCATTCTTGCATCCGCCTACGATGGCAGTCCTGATAAAGCAGCATACTATGAGGCCATAAAGACTGCTCTATCAGACAACGATACTGCCATAAATAAAAACCTCACTGAGAATGAATCAAACGGCAAGGTTGCCGGTCTGACCTATACAATCACCTGTACTGTAAGTGATACGCAGACTCTCACTGTAAAGCTTGATATCAACTATCCTGTCCACAGGCAGGATGCTTTTTATAAAATAAAACAATGGAAGCTTAATACCGACACAGCTTTCGAGGAAAATGATACACTAAACTTAATTGGAGGAAACTAAAATGGATGTTAAAAAGATATTAAAGGAAGCGACTGACAACGGAGCATCGGATATTTTCATAGTGGCCGGCCGCCCTCTCACATACAAATCAAAGGGAGTGATGGAGTGCCTCAATGAAATCAGAATGATTCCAAAAGAAACCTTTGAATTTGTCACATCAATCTATGCTCTTGCCGAGAGAGATATTTCAAAATTCGAGGAAACCGGAGATGATGACTTTTCCTTCGCTATACCGGGAGTATCACGTTACAGAGTGAGCACTTTCAAGCAGCGTGGCTCTTACTCTGCTGTCATCCGTGTTATCTCATTCACACTGCCAAAGCCAAGCGATTTACATATACCGGACTCTGTTATGGAGCTTGCGGAAACAAACAACGGCATGGTGCTGATTACCGGCCCAGCCGGAAGCGGTAAATCTACCACACTTGCATGTATTATTGATCAGATCAACCATGAGAAGGAAGAGCATATTATCACTCTTGAGGATCCGCTTGAGTTTTTACATCGTCATGACAAATGTATTGTGTCACAGCGTGAAATCAACACAGATACAGAAAGCTATCTCACTGCACTTCGCGCCGCACTCCGCCAAAGTCCTGACGTCATATTGCTTGGAGAGATGCGAGACTATGAGACCATCAATACAGCTGTCACAGCGGCTGAAACCGGTCATCTCATATTTTCATCACTTCACACAATTGGTGCCGCAAATACCATTGACCGAATAATCGATGCGTTTCCTGCTTCCCAGCAGCACCAGATAGCCATCCAGCTTGCATCTGTGCTGCAGGCTGTTGTCTGCCAGAAGCTTTTACCTGCCACAAACGGTGAGATGGTGCCTGCTTTTGAAATCATGGTACTCACGCCTGCAATAAGGAACTTAATCCGTGAAGGCAAGGTCCATCAGATTGACGGTATCATCTACACCTCTGCAGCTGAGAATATGATTGCAATGGATACAAGCATCTTCAATCTGTACAAGGCCGGTGTAATCAGCAAGCATGTGGCAATCAGCGAGGCTACCAATCCTGAGATGATGTCAAAGAGAATTAATTTAAACTAACTTCATACTTGACGGATATATAAAACCCCGGCATATAAACCATGAAACAGGTTTATATGCCGGGGCTTTTTATTTAGATAAATATGTTAACACAAGCAAATTACCGTTATATATACTTTCGATATTATACGTTAATCTCTGCCTTTACTCCACTCTCATCCTTATGTGCTTCAAGCACCGGATTAACTACATCACGCAGATATACTTCTACCTGACGAGGCGCACGTCCCACATAAAGCTCAGGCTTAAGGTTCTTTTCGATATCAGCCTTTGTCAGTCCAAATGCAGGGTCTGCAGCGATTAAGTCTACGAGGTTATTTTCTTTTCCCTCTTCCTTGACTGTCTTTCCGGCCTGCATTGAGAGCTGTCTGATCTTCTCATGGAGCTCCTGACGATTTCCGCCGTTCTTTACAGCATCCATCATGATGTTCTCTGTTGCCATGAATGGTATCTCTGCCATAAAGTGCTTTTCAATAACCTTTGGATATACTACCAATCCATCCACCACATTGAGGCAGAGGTCAAGGATTCCGTCTATTGCAAGGAAGCCCTCAGGTATTGAAAGACGCTTGTTTGCAGAATCGTCAAGTGTTCTCTCAAACCACTGAGTAGCTGAAGTAATTGCAGGATTCATTACATCTGCAAGAACATATCTTGAAAGAGATGCTATTCTCTCACTTCTCATAGGATTTCTCTTGTATGCCATGGCTGATGAACCTATCTGATTCTTCTCAAACGGCTCCTCTACTTCCTTAAGATGCTGGAGCAGTCTGATATCGTTTGACATCTTTGTAGCTGATGCAGCAATGCCTGCGAGCACATTTACCACTCTTGTATCTACCTTACGGGAATATGTCTGGCCTGACACCGGATAACAATCCTTAAAGCCCATCTTCTTTGCAATCATCGGATCTATCTTGTCTATTGTCTCATTGTCTCCGTCGAAGAGCTCAAGGAAGCTGGCCTGTGTTCCTGTAGTACCCTTTGAGCCAAGGAGCTTTAATGTGCCCTGCACATACTCTAAATCCTCGAGATCCAGCATAAACTCATTCAGCCACAGTGTGGCACGCTTTCCAACTGTTGTCGGCTGTGCCGGCTGGAAATGTGTAAATGCAAGAGTTGGCTGATTCTTATACTTATCAGCAAAATTTGCAAGCTCTGCAATAACACTTATAAGCTTTTTGTGAACAAGCTTTAATGCTTCATTCATAATGATGATATCTGTATTGTCACCTACATAGCATGAGGTTGCTCCAAGATGTATAATTCCTGCTGCCTTAGGGCACTGCTGTCCATATGCATAGACATGGCTCATTACATCGTGACGCACAAGCTTCTCACGCTCCTTTGCCACATCATAATTGATGTCATCCACATGTGCCTTTAATTCATCAATCTGTTCCTGTGTGATAACCGGCTTGCCATCCTGTGAAAGCCCAAGCTCCATCTCAGTCTCTGCAAGAGCAATCCAGAGCTTTCTCCAAGTGGTAAATTTCATATCCTGCGAAAAAATATACTGCATCTCTTTGCTGGCATAGCGCTCAGAAAGAGGACTTGTGTATCTGTCTGTACTCATATTCTCTCCTTTATTAGCGATTAAGCATTTTTCTCTCGAGGTCTATTTCTTTATCAAAATACTCGCCTCTGATATCATCCTTCGGTGGCTCCATCGGATATTTTCCTGTGAAACAGCCCATGCATATTGGCAGTCCCTCTACCATCTCATGAAGTCTGTCAATTCCAAGGTAGCCTAAAGAATCTGCACCTATAATCTGTCTGATATCCTCAATAGTCCTGTTGTAAGCGATAAGCTGCTCTCTTGCAGGAATATCTGTACCGAAATAGCAAGGCCATAAAAATGGCGGTGAACTGATGCGCACATGCACCTCTGTGGCACCCGCCTCTCTTAACATACGCACTATTCTGTCTGAGGTTGTTCCTCGCACAATTGAATCATCAATCATAACAACTCTCTTGCCCTTAACAGCCTCCTTTAATACATTGAGCTTTATCTGCACGCTTGATTCACGGCTTGACTGCTTAGGCTTGATAAATGTCCTGCCGACATAACCGTTCTTGACAAATGCCGTGCCATATGGAATGCCCGACTCAAGTGAATAGCCAAGAGCAGCGGCATTTCCTGATTCCGGTACTCCTGTCACGATATCAGCCTCAACCGGTGAATCCATTGCAAGGAATCTACCAGCCTTGATACGGCTGCCATACACGCTTACTCCGTCAATATGGCTGTCAGGTCTTGCGAAATAAATGTATTCAAATACACATCTGGCCTGTTTTTCAGGGGCAAGTGCCATAGTCATATCAGACTCAATGCCCTTTTCAGGAGTGATGGTAATAACCTCTCCCGGCTCTATATCCCTGACAAACTCTGCACCGATTGTATCAAGCGCACAGGTCTCAGATGTAACGATATATGCATTGTCTCTTTTTCCGATGCAAAGAGGCTTAAAACCAAATGGGTCTCTGGCTGCAATAAGCTTTCTCGGGCTCTCAACCACAAGTGCATAGGCTCCCTTAAGCTTCTGGCAGGCACGTCTGACCGCCTCCTCCGCTGTTTTTGAGTTAAGACGCTCTCTGGCGATATGATAAGCTATAACCTCAGAATCGATTGTGGTCTGGAAAATTGCTCCTGTATACTCAAGCTCCTTGCGAAGCTCCTTTGCGTTAATGAGGTTTCCGTTGTGTGCCATGGCAAGTGTGCCCTTGACATAATTTAATACGAGAGGCTGTGCATTCTCACGTGTTGATGAGCCTGCTGTTGAATAGCGCACATGTCCAACTCCGATATCACCCTTCATAGGCTCTAAGATATCAGGAGTAAATACCTCATTTACAAGGCCCATACCCTTGTGTGTGGTCACCTTACCCTTTGGTCCGTGTGTATCACTCACTGCAATACCACAGCTTTCCTGTCCTCTGTGCTGAAGCGCAAAAAGACCATAATAGATAGTGGATGCGACATTTCCTCCATCAAAATCATACATGCCGAACACACCACACTCCTCATGAAGCTCATCAAATACATGGTTATGCTCGTCAATATCAGAACACCTTTTTAATTTTGTACCGGTATGACTTTTTGTATCTATACTAGTATTTATATACTGATTTATGTTATTGTCCTGGTTCATAATATCTCCGTTTATAATTGCGAAATAGTAACGCGGAATAAATAATATATTAGCGGCTGAATTTGCTTCCTGTAAGAAGCTCAAATGCCTCTTTATATTTCTCTACAGTCTTCACAACAACCTCATCAGGTAAAAGAAGGTCATTGTCCGGATTTGCCTTGAGCCAGTCTCTTACATACTGCTTGTCAAATGAAGGCTGTCCCTGTCCAGGCTTATATCCATCAAGTGGCCAGAAGCGTGAGCTGTCAGGTGTGAGCATCTCATCGGCAAGCACTACCTCACCCTGCTCATTTAAGCCAAACTCAAACTTGGTATCTGCGATGATGATGCCCTTTGTAAGAGCATACTCTGCACATTTCTTGTAGAGAGCAATTGTATAATCGCGAATCTTCTCTGCGTACTCTCTGCCCTTCTCAGGATAAATCTTCTCTAATACTTCTACTGATTTTTCGAATGAGATATTCTCATCATGATCTCCAAGATCAGCCTTGGTAGATGGTGTATAAATAGGCTCAGGGAGCTTATCAGACTCAACAAGTCCCTCCGGAAGTCTGATTCCGCAGACTGTACCGTTCTCCTGGTAGCTTGCCCAGCCGCTTCCTGTGATATATCCACGAACTATACACTCGATTGGAAGCATCTCAAGCTTCTTGCAGAGCATGCTGTTTCCGTTGAACCTGTCCTGACCGAAGAACTCCGGCATATCCTTTGCGTCTACTGAAATCATATGGTTAGGAACAACATCCTTTGTGAATTCAAACCAGAACTTAGACATCTGTGTGAGAATGGCTCCCTTGTCTGTAATTTTATTCAGATCGGAAGAGCACACGTCTGAACTCCAGTCACGTGGCCTTATCTCG
>ERZ1024378.53-NODE-53-length-20618-cov-10.234791_pt1 | contig 20618 bp, 13 predicted proteins | sample MGYA00520787_ERZ1024378 | MGnify/ENA primary metagenome ERZ1024378 (study PRJEB33242, sample SAMEA3444269) | Homo sapiens | biome: Host associated; feature: Gastrointestinal tract; material: Stool | place: Uganda | collected 2011-01-01 ... | reverse complement strand
ATACCAGAGAGAATCAAAGAAAGCAGAAGGAAGCTGCTGACGAGGTTCTGAAGGGGATAGTGTGGGATGTAGGGCATCAGTCGTACACACACAAGATACTCACCGGCAGAAAGGATGGATTTTCATCGCTCAGACAGTATGGAGGCATGAGTGGCTTCCCAAAGGCGGATGAGAGCGACTGTGACTGCTTTAATACAGGACACAGCTCAACATCTATCTCAGCAGGGCTTGGGCTTGCGACAGCCAGACAGGTGACCGGAGAGGACTACCACGTGGTTTCTGTAATCGGAGACGGTGCGCTGACCGGAGGCATGGCATATGAGGCGCTCAACAACGCTTCAAGCGTTAAAGGCAATTTTATTATAGTGCTAAACGACAACAATATGTCGATTTCAGAGAACGTCGGGGGCATCAGCCAGTATCTTTCAGGCTTTCGCACAGCGGATGCATACAGGGATTTAAAGAATAATGTCATGAATTCCCTAAACCATATACCAATCTACGGAGAGCGTATGGTAAAGCATATCAGGAATACAAAGAGCAGCATAAAGCAGCTTTTTATTCCGGGTATGTTCTTTGAGGAGATGGGCATTATCTATTTGGGACCTGTGGATGGCAGTGATATAAAGGAAATGTGCCGTGTGTTTGATGAGGCAAAGCGTGTGGATGGTCCGGTGCTTGTGCATGTGCTCACGAAAAAGGGAGCAGGCTATGGCCCGGCTGAGCGTTATCCTTCCAGATTTCACGGTGCAGAGCCATTTGTCATAGAGACAGGACTTCCAAAGAATAAGCGCACGAAGGCCAATTACACAGATGTCTTCTCAACAGTCATGAAGAAGCTGGGCGAGAGAAATCCAAAGGTAGTTGCGATAACGGCTGCCATGGCAGATGGAACAGGGCTTCGCAGATTCCACCGCAATTTCCCGGATAGATTTTTTGATGTGGGAATAGCCGAGGCACATGCCACGACCTTTGCGGCAGGGCTTGCAAAGGCAGGACTTATCCCGGTATTTGCGGTGTACTCGTCATTTTTACAAAGGGCGTTTGACCAGATACTTCACGATGTGTGCATACAGAATCTGCATGTCATCTTTGCAATCGACAGGGCAGGGCTTGTAGGCAGTGACGGAGAGACACATCAGGGAATATTTGACATATCATATCTGTCGGTCATCCCGAATATGACAATCATGGCTCCGAAGAATAAGTGGGAGCTGTCTGATATGATGAAGTTTGCAGTGGCATATGATGGTCCGATTGCACTCAGATATCCAAGAGGTACAGCCTATGACGGTCTTAAGGAAATCAGACAGCCGATAGAGCTTGCAAAGAGTGAGCTAATCAGAAAAGGAAGCACGGTGGCTATCATGGCACTCGGCAGTATGGTAAAGACTGCCGTTGATGTAGTAAAGCTGCTTGAGGTAGATGGAATCTCTGCTACACTTATCAATGCGCGTTTTGCAATGCCTTTTGATAAGGAAGCAATTAAGGAACTGCCGACTGAACACAGCCTGCTTGTGACTATGGAGGAAAACGTGCAAAGCGGCGGTTTTGGTGAGCATGTGACGGAGTATGTCAAGACTAACGGTATAGCTCTTGAGGTGTTGACAGTTGCACTTCCTGACTGCTATGTGGAGCATGGCAATGTCGAGGTGCTCAAAAAGGAGCTGCATGTGGATGCCGAATCGGTGGCTAAGCGTATAATAGCAGCATTATAGATAGAGGTAACATACAGTATGAAAGAAAGATTAGACGTATTACTTGTAAACAGAGGCCTTGCACCATCACGGGAAAAAGCAAAGACCATGATTATGGAGGGCAATGTTTTTGTAAATAACAACCGTGAGGATAAGGCGGGAAGCACATTTCCTGATGACTGCAATATTGAGATTCATGGAAAGACACTGCAGTATGTGAGCCGTGGAGGGCTAAAGCTTGAAAAGGCTATGAAGCACTTTGATATCACGATGGATGGCAAGGTGTGCATGGATATAGGAGCTTCAACAGGCGGTTTTACAGACTGTATGCTTCAAAATGGTGCTAAAAAGGTGTATGCCGTGGATGTCGGATATGGCCAGTTTGCATGGAAGCTGCGTCAGGACGAGCGCGTGGTGTGCATGGAAAAGACCAATATCAGGTATGTGACGCCCAATGACATAGATGATGAGCTGGATTTTGCATCGGTTGATGTGTCATTCATATCACTTACCAAGGTGTTAGGTCCTGCAAGAGCACTGTTAAAGGACGGTGGCGAGATGGTTTGTCTTATCAAGCCACAGTTTGAGGCAGGCAGGGAAAAGGTAGGTAAAAAGGGCGTGGTCCGTGACAAGAGCGTGCATGAGGAGGTAGTGAACAATATCATATCCTTTGCACTTTCAAATGGATTTAGTGTGTTAGACCTTGAGTATTCGCCAATCAAGGGGCCGGAGGGCAATATAGAGTACCTCGTACATATCAAAAAGACAGATGATCCTATAAAGGAGGAATCAGTGGATATTCATAGTGTGGTCGAGGCCGCGCATGGAGAGCTGGACAGGAAATAGACTATGAAACATTTTGTTGTGATAGCAAATGCCTATAAGGACAGGGATTTTGCACTTACAAATAAAATAGTGGCATACATAGAGCAAAAGGGCGGCACGGCAAAGGGTCTTATGAGCAATGTCGAGGCTATATCCGATAACGAGTTTGAGCTAGAGGATATACCACAGGATACGCAGTGTATTCTTGTGCTCGGCGGAGATGGTACACTGATTCGTGCAGCCACAAGGGTGGAGACACTTGAGATTCCGCTTATGGGAGTGAATCTTGGCACACTCGGCTATCTGTGTGAGGTGGAGGAAGCTACGGTATTTGACGCTATTGATTCGCTCATGGCTGATAAATACATGACAGAGGATCGTATTATGCTCACAGGGCATAAAAGAGGCAGTGAGACCTCGAGAGTTGCATTAAATGATATAGTCATCCATAGAAAGGGAAATTTGCAGATATTAAGCCTCAATGTGTATGTGAACGGTGAGTTTTTAAACAATTACCATGCTGACGGCATCATTGTTGCGACTCCAACAGGCTCTACAGGCTACAGTATGTCGGCGGGAGGTCCGATTGTGGACCCCAAGGGCGATATGATACTGCTCACACCGAACAATGCTCACAATCTTACGTCAAAGAGCATTGTGCTTTCAGGCGATGATGAGATAGAGATAGAGATTCTAAGCCGCAGGGAGCAAAACGATGAGCTGGCGTGTGTCAGCTATGATGGCGACACCACGGCAGAGCTGGCTGTGGGAGACCGTTTTGTTATTTCAAAGGCAGCCAATCATACAAAGATTTGCAAGCTTCACCAGAGAAGCTTTTTGGAGATACTCCGCAAAAAGATGGGAAATTATTCATAACACAGATAAGGATTGTTATAATGAATAGTTACAAATAATATTTATGAGGTGGCAGGACATGAAAACAAACAGACAATCCAAGATAATTGAGATAATCCAAAAGAATGAGGTAGAGACGCAGGATGAGCTGTCTGCGCTTCTTGAAAAAGATGGTTTTCGCGTGACTCAGGCCACAGTATCCAGGGATATCAGGGAGCTTAAGCTCACAAAGATTCCTACCGCAGGCGGCAGACAGAAGTACGCCGTGATAACGGATGCACCTGAGAATCTCTCAAAGAAATACGAAAGAGTACTCAGAGAGGGCTTTTTGTCAATGGATATGGCACAGAATATCCTCGTTATAAAGACTGTATCGGGAATGGCAAGCGCAGTATGTGCTGCAATAGATGCCATGAAGATGAGAGAAATCGTCGGTTCGATTGCAGGAGATGACACAATCATGTGTGCAATCCGGACTGTTGATGATACGTATGCGGTGATGAAAAAAATCCGCAGAATTGTGGAATAATGTTACATGAATATCAGATTATAGCTGAACTGTAACAGAAAATAACATATATCGTCATGCCTGGGAGAGGAAGGAGAAAATATGTTACAAAATCTACATGTAAAGAATCTGGCACTCATAGATGAGTGTGAGGTTGAGTTTTCCGACGGACTAAATATACTGTCGGGAGAGACCGGAGCCGGAAAATCAATCATCATAGGTTCTATCAATCTGGCGCTTGGTGAAAAAGTGCAAAAGGAGATGCTAAGAGACAATGATAAGCCTGCTTTTGTGGAGCTTATTTTTTCAGTTGAGGACCCAAAGATTATAGAGGCTTTAAGGGAGCTTGATGTGGAGGTCGAGGACGGATGCGTGATTTTAAGCCGTAAAATCACACAGTCGCGCGCAGTCGGCAGGGTAAACGGTGAAGCCGTGTCTGTTTCACGAATGAAGGAAATAGCCTCATATCTCATAGATATCCACGGTCAGCATGAGCACCAGTCACTTTTATCAAAGAAAAAACACCTTGATATACTTGATGAGTACGCAAAGCAGTCGCTTGGAGATAAAAAGCAGCAGCTTTCAGTCACATACAAAGCATATAGGGCGCTTAAGGATGAGTATGAAAAGTCAAATATCGACAATGAAGAAAGAAGCCGTGAGCTGTCATTCCTTGAGTACGAGGTGAAGGAGATAGAAGAAGCTTCCCTTGTGCCGGGTGAGGATGAGGAGCTTGAGGCGCAGTTTAGGAAGTTTTCAAACGGAAAGAAAATCATGGAGGGCGTAAATGCTGCATATTCTGCCACAGGAGGCGAGATGGAGAGTGCCTCAGAGCTTATTGGCAGGGCGGTAAGAGAGTTGTCACTGGTATCCGGCTATGATTCGGATGTGGAAGCTCTGGAGAGTCAGCTGTCAGAGATAGACAGTCTGCTTTCTGATTTTAATCACGAGATATCAGGATATATATCACAGGCTGAGTTTGACGAGGAGACCTTCTATGAGACACAAAAGCGTCTGGATGAGATAAATCATCTAAAGAGCAAATACGGCAATTCGATTGACGATATCCTGATAGCACTCAATGAAAAGAGGGAGCGTATCAGTGTCCTGAATGATTATGATTCTTATTTACAGAAATTAGAGCAGCAGCTTGCGAAAAAGGAAAAGGAGCTGGCACAGATATCGGATGAGGTATCAGAAATCAGACAAAGGAGTGCTGTAAAGCTTGTGTCAGAAATTAAATCAGCACTTAATGATTTGAATTTCCTTGATGTACAGTTTGATATGCAGTTTGATAGATTGCCGGACTATACGGCAAACGGCATCGATGCGCCGGAGTTTCTCATATCAACTAACCCCGGAGAGCCACTTAAGCCGCTCGGCAAGGTAGCATCGGGAGGAGAGCTGTCGCGTATCATGCTCGGCATCAAGACAATCATGGCAGAAAATGACCACATTGAGTCGCTTATTTTCGATGAGATTGATTCTGGAATCAGTGGACGTACAGCTCAGATGGTCTCTGAGAAGATGAACGAGCTTGGCCGTAACCATCAGATTATATGTATCACACATCTGCCACAGATAGCAGCTATGGCAGATGCACATTTCCTTATTGAAAAAGCAGTTGAGAACAAATCCACGGTTTCAAGGATTCGAAGGCTAACTGACAATGACAGCGTGGCTGAGCTTGCCAGAATGCTCGGCGGTGCAAAAATCACAGATACCGTGATGAAGAGCGCACGCGAGATGAAAGCACTTGCCATGGAGAAAAAAATCTGACATTATCAGTTTACGGCGCGGTTGATTACCAGTATATCACCGGTGGTCAGCCGTACGTTTCCGTTTGGGATGATTACCTGCCCGTTTCTTTGGATCATTATTATAATCTCATTGTGTTTTTTTGATATTTCAGACAGCAGTTTATTGTTATATCTGCTGTCTTTTTCTATTATTTTTTCCACCAGCTTTATACCATGCACCTCATCAGGTGTGATGGCACTAAGCACGAGCACATCATTTTGCAGAATTATTGTTTCCCCATCCGGTATTATATTCTGCTCACCTCTTCGTATAAGCACAATCAGTGTCTCAGGAGGCAGCGTCAGGTCCTTTAGCTTGTGGCCGCACCACAGATGATTTTCCGGTATGGTAAGCTGTATGAACTGGATATCTGCTTCCTCGGAGTAATCATTGAAGGTCTTCATTACATCGGCTGTTTTATCAAGCATGTCAAGCTTTCGTGATATCCATGGAAGCATTGAGCCTTGAAGCAGTATTGAAAAAAGTACTATCATAAATATTATGTGGAAGGTGTCGAGGTCATCATTGGTGGCGGTATATGCCATGATGGAAAACACTATGGATGCAGCTCCTCTTAAGCCGGACCATGAGACAAGCAGCTGCTGTTTTATTTTGCTGCGAAATGGTGTGAGCACAAGTGCGACAGAAAGAGGTCTTGCCACAAAGGTCAGCCACATAAATATTAAAAGTGCCGGTACTATGACGTGTGGCAGCTTTGATGGGAAAGAAAGCAGACCAAGCAGAAAGAAAATAAGCATCTGCATGAGTCCCGTTATGCCATCAAAGAAATTCACCAGATTCTTTTTATTTTCTATTTCAGTGTTACCGAGTATAATGCCGACTATATATGCGCTTAAGAAGCCGTTTCCGTCAAAGTAAGCTGGCAGGGCATATGATATCAGAGCTATTCCCACCATGAAAATCGTATCAAACCCCGCGCTTTTGAAGCGTATATATCGAAGGAGTATGATGGAAAGCTTTGCAATCAGGACGCCGAAGATTATGCCGAAGGCAAGCTGCTTTACTATGAGTATGGCAATATTTCCCGGACTTGCGCTGCCCTGGGATACGGCTATAAAAGCAACTGTGAGCATATAGGCACATGGGTCATTACTACCGCTTTCCACTTCAAGAAGAGAGGCGGTATTGTATTTCAGATTCAGCTTTTTCGAACGTAGTATGGAGAAAACGCTCGCCGCATCAGTTGATGAAATCAGCGCACCGAGGAGAAAGCTTATTTCCCAGCTCATATTAAGGGCAAAGTGACAGAACAGCCCTGTGAGAAAGCATGTGATAATAACACCGATGGTGGACAAAAGCACAGACTTAACGGCAACAGCCTTTGCACGCTGCCAGTTGGTGCCAAAGCCGCCATAGAACATGATAAAAATCAGCGCGGTAGAGCATATCTGTTCAGCGAACGCGTAATTGTCGAAATCTATCTTCATTATTCCGTCAGAGCCAAAAAGCATGCCGAGCACGATAAAGGCTAAAAGTGCTGGAATGCCTATGCGGTTGGAGACACGATTTAGCAGGATACATAAGAAGATTACTATGGATGTGATGAGCAGGTATGTATTCATGAAATTCCTCCTTTATTAAATGGTGATTTAAGAATTACAAAGCTATTACAATATTTATTTGTAACTGACAACGTGGGAATTATATGTGAAATCTATAATAATCATATAAATATATCGAAATTATATAGGAAAACACCTAAACTGTCAAACTATATTCGGTTACGAATAAAAGAAAAAATACAGGAGCATACTAATCCAAATGGAGGTAATAGTATGCGGAAGTTTTTTGGAAAATTTGTGAGTGTCACGCTGGCTGCAGCAGTGATAGCTATGTTTGCACTAAGCAGTGATGATAAGTGGTGCAGCAGGGTAGATAAAGCATTTGATGAAAGTGCATTAGGAAGTTTTTTAAATGAATCAAAGGCCGGATATGGAAGATATGCGACAGGGCTTCCGGGACAGGCGGCCAGTGTATTGGCTGATTCGGGCGAGAATGGTGAAAACGGCGGAAACGGTGAAAACGGCGGAAACGAACAAGACATAGGACAGACGGCAGATACAGCATCAACTCACAGAGCTGCTGACAGAGATTATGAAGAGACAGATAAAATAAGTGATGGAATAAGTGTTGAGGGCGTATATGCCTGTGGCAGGCTGACCGGTATATATGAGCAGACAGAGGGAGTGCTTGTAGTGAATACGACGGAGGTGACAGACGAGGATGGCAAAAAAGTCAATCCTGCAGATAAAAAGGTGCAGTGCGGGGATTATATCCTATCTGTCAATGGGTGCACTGTTGCAGACAAGGAGGAGCTTTCTGAAGCTGTGAATGATATCATGAAGGAATATGATGAAAGTGGTACAGTAGAAAGTCAGAAAGAAATAATAGATGAAAATAAGACTAACAACAGTGAAATTAAATCAGAAATTAATAAAAGAACGGTGAGAATTAAATTTCTTCGAGGCGGTGAGAAAATGTCAGCGGATATCACGCCTGTGAGGATGGATGATGGCAGATACTATATGGGAATATGGGTGAAGGACGATCTGGCAGGAATCGGTACTATCACTTATTATACAAAGGACGGCCGTTTTGGAGCGCTGGGGCATGGAATAGGGGACGGAACGCAAAGCGGCAATCTCTTGTATGCAAACAGTGGTGATTTGTACAGTATGAAGCTTACAAAAATCAAAAAGGGAAAAGCCGGCGCGCCGGGCGAGATAGGCGGAGTGGTATATTTTGGCAAAAAAAGCCATATAGGCACACTTGACTGCAATAGTAATCTAGGAATTTACGGACAGCTTGACAGCGATGAATTGTCGGAATATGCCGCAGAGGATACGTATTATCCGGTCGCCGGCAAGGATGAGATACACACAGGCAGTGCACAGATGATATCGGAAATATCAGGAAAACTTGAAAAATATAATCTGGAAATAACAAATATAGACAAAAAAGCGACAGATACAAACAAGGGAATGGAGCTTAAGGTGACAGACGACAGGCTGATAGAACTCTCCGGTGGCATAGTGCAGGGCACATCCGGAAGCCCTATCATACAGGATGGTAAAATAATAGGAGCAGTCACCCATGTGTTTGTCGATGATCCGACCGGAGGCTACGGCATCTGTATTGATGAGATGCTGTAATTACTGCTCCATTCTGTGAAGCTCCGGCAGTACTGTACTAAGCATGGTTACAAAGCAGATGCTTCCGCCAATCACGTTTGATACAGGCTCTGCCATAAATACACCGTCGGTTCCCATACCAAAGGAGTAAGGCAGAATATATGTCAGCGGTACAACGATGAACACCTTGCGAAGCAGGGAGAAAAATATAGCCCGTTTCTTTTTGTTCAGTGATTTAAAGGTGGTCTGTCCGATGTACTGCAGATCCATAAATATGAATGCCGCAAAGTAGATATTTAAAGCCTTCACCGCATCATCCATAAGGGTGGCATCGGAACTGAAAATTGCAATCAGGGCATGAGGAGCAAGTATGATTACACTCCACATGACAGCTGTATATAGAAGCACGAGCAGTCCCATAGTGAAAATAGATTTTCTCACCCGGGCCGGCCTTTTGGCGCCATAGTTGTAGCTTAAAACAGGAGATGAACCCTCCACAATTGCATAAATTGGAGTCTCGACCATCTGCCTGATGCTTGATACGATGGTCATTACCGATATGTACAAATCACCTCCGGTCACTGAAAGCACGTTGTTGCAGCATATAGATACCAGACTGTTGGTGAGCTGCATGACACAGCCGGAGGTTCCAAGGCTTATGATGTCCTTTGCATAGCGTGTGTTTTCACCAAATTCAGAGAGTGTCATAAGGCGCACCTTAAGCTCAGCTTTTTTCCTAAGAAAGTGAAGCACATAGAGAGCAGACAGTATTTGTGAGATGACCGTAGCAATAGCTGCTCCTTTGATACCAAAATTAAATTCAAATATAAAAAGCGGGTCTAAAACCAGATTGGCAACGGCTCCGATTGCAACAGACAGCATGCCGGTAGTGGAGTAGCCCTGAGCGTTGATAAAGGGATTCATGCCGGTTGAAATCATGGATGGGAGTGTTCCTATCAAATAAATGAGCAGGTATGGCAGAGCGTATTTGAGAGCATTTTCAGATGCGCCAAACACGATTAAAAGAGGCTTTGCAAAAATCATGCACAAAACTGTAAAAGCGACTGCGAATGTGCAGACCATTGTAAAGCTCGTATTCATTATAGTATTGGCGGCTCTGTCATCACTCATGCCTCTTTTTATTGAAAAAAGCGGAGCACCACCGCTTCCAAAGAGATTGGAGAAAGCAATTGTCAGCATTATAATAGGAAAGCAAAGCCCCACAGCACCGAGTGCAGTGGTTCCCATATCCGGTATGCGGGCAATGTATATGCGGTCTACTATATTGTACAACAGGCTTAGAATCTGGGCTGCCAGCATTGGCAGAGCAGCCTGCAATATATTTTTCTTTATTGAATCATTATCAAAATCTATTTTTTTCATTGTGAAACCTCTTTTTGATTTGCTTCGCCCATTATATCACCTCATATAAAAAAATCAAATGCTCAGCAAGTTTTGATATAGATTTTATTTATGACAAACTAAAAGAAAAATATATTTTACAATGACAAAAAACTACAGTAATATATGGACTATAAAAATTACAAATTATTGAATAACCATATATACCGGAGGATAACATGAAGATTACACAGATACATACAAACAAACCACAGTCGCTCTCCTTTGAGATATTTCCACCAAAGAAGGAGGAAGACTTCAAAAATATAGACGAGATGCTTGAGATACTCTGTGATTGTCATCCTGAGTACATCAGCGTGACATTTGGCGCAGGCGGCAGCTCAAACAATAATAAGACTATCGAGATTGCGAAGAAAATCAAGAACCAGTACCATGTGGAGCCGGTCGTACACCTTACATGTCTGTGCTATAACAAGGCAGAGATAGATGAGTTCACCAGACAGCTTTCATATGAGGGCATTGAGAATATTCTAGCCTTAAGAGGAGATAGAAATCCGAATGTGCCTGCAAAGGAGGATTTTCTCCATGCAAGCGATTTGATTAAATACATAAAGGATACCACAGGCGATCAGTTCTGTATCGCAGGTGCGTGCTACCCGGACATCCATCCGGAGGCAGCTGATAAGGTAGATGATATTAAGAATCTTAAGAAAAAGGTTGATGCAGGAGCAGAGCTTCTTTTATCACAGCTCTTCTTTGACAATGATACCTTCTTCAATTTTGCTGAGGACTGCAGGCTTGCAGGTATCAATGTGCCTGTTATCCCGGGCATCATGCCTTGTATCAATGCGGCTCAGATTCAGAGAATGGTCACAATGTGCGGAGCAAAGTTCCCGGAGAAGTTCCAGAAGATTGTGCACAGATACGGAGACAACAAGGCGGCACTTTTTGATGCCGGAATGTCTTACTGCGAGAGTCAGATAATTGAGCTTTTAGCTAATGATGTGGAGGGAATTCATCTTTACACTATGAACAATGTGAGAGTTGCAAAGCGTTTAACAGAGGGAATCAAGAACCTTATTTAGGACAATAAATAGTACGGAACGCAAGCCCCGGGTACCACGGGCGCACACGTACTCCTGCCGTCGCTACGCTGCGTGGCTAAGATACTGTACGAAATTATGCTTGATAGGTTTCTATGCTTGACGAAACCGTCGAAACGCGCCGTCCGTGGCGCGGTTCTCCTCGCCCCTGCGTCCATGCAGGGGCGTTTCTGCGTCTTGTGGGCATAATTTCTACAGTATCTAAGCCACCACACTGCAAATTCGAATAAAAAATATCAACCGTTGCAAAAAGTACTCCGGATGATTATAATAGGTATATTAGATTTGTAAATGGAAACAATGTCCATATTAAATCGAAATTAAATTATATAATATATTAAGGAGACAGTATAAAATGAAAGAAAAATCAAGAAGCACTTTTTCCGGCAACATTGGGTTCGTTCTTGCGGCAGCCGGCAGTGCGGTAGGACTTGGAAATATATGGAGGTTTCCGTATCTGGCAGCAAAGGACGGAGGAGGACTTTTTCTGCTGGTGTATCTGATACTTGTTCTGACCTTTGGCTTTGCATTGCTTACCACTGAGATTGCAATAGGCCGTAAGACCGGACAGGGACCGCTCACCGCGTATGGTCTTATCAATCCAAAGGGCAAGTTTATCGGTGTGCTTGCGTGTATAGTACCGGCTATTATTCTGCCTTACTACTGTACTATAGGTGGATGGGTTTTAAAGTATTTTACAATTTTCATTACAGGAAGCGGTAAGAATGCGGTTACTGATGGATATTTCACAGGTTTTATCACAGGCCAGTGGGCACCAATCATATTCGGAGTGGTCTATCTGCTTTTAACAGCAGCAATTGTCATTGGCGGAGTCAATAAAGGCATCGAGCGATTCAGCAAGGTGCTTATGCCTATCCTTGTTGTGCTTATTTTTGCAATCGGAATTTTCTCACTGACGCTTCATTATAAGGATGCGTCGGGCACAGTAAGAAGTGGTCTTGAGGGACTTAAGATTTATGTGATTCCGGATTTCAAGGGGCTTACAATGCAAAAGCTTTTCACCGTATTTGTTGATGCGCTCGGTCAGCTTTTTTATTCAATCAGTGTAGCTATGGGAATCATGGTTGCATACGGCTCATATGTCAAGAAAGAATCAAAGCTAATGGGTTCAATCAACCAGATAGAGATTTTTGATACACTTGTTGCATTCCTTGCAGGCCTTATGATCATTCCGGCAGTATATGTATTTATGGGCCGTGACGGTATGTCAGCAGGACCGGGGCTTATGTTTATATCATTGCCAAAGGTATTTGATGCAATGGGAATAGCAGGAGATATCGTGGGACTGATATTCTTCATGATAGTTGCATTTGCAGCAGTTACATCGTCTGTATCAATTATGGAGGCTATTGTATCGAGTCTTATAGACAGATTTCACTGGAGCCGCAGAAAAAGCGCAATTTTAGTCACGGTATACGCCTTGATTGCAGAGATAATAGTCTGCCTTGGCTACAATAAGCTCTATATGGAGGTTAAGCTTCCAAACGGCACAGTAGGACAGATACTTGATATAATGGACTATGTCAGCAACAATGTGCTCATGCCAATCGTGGCACTTGCCACATGTATCCTCGTTGGCTGGATAGTAAGTCCAAAGGTAATAATAGATGAGGTGACACGCGGAGGCAGCAAATTTACCAGAAAAGGGCTTTATATAATCATGGTTAAATTTATTGCACCGGCATTCCTGCTTATACTGTTGCTGCAGGCACTCGGAATCGTTACTTTTTAGTATTGAAATAAATTTATTGTATATTTTATATAAATACCCTTGAAATACAGCCATCATAATGGTAGTATTTTACTAAATGATGAAAGAGGGGGAGCCACTATGGCTTTTAGACGAGAGAAAAAGCGTATCGGTGATATGCTTATAAATGAAAATGTAATTACTCAGGAGCAGCTGGAAAAGGCTCTGCCTATAGCCAAAGAAAAGCATAAGAAGATAGGAGAAACACTCATTGAGCTTGGATTCACCAATGAGCTTGAGATAGCAAAGGCATTGTCACAGCAGCTGGGGCTGGAGCTTGTTAATGTGAGCGCAATCAACATACCTGAGGAGGTGCAAAACCTTGTCAGTGAGACAGTGCTTAGAAAGCATGTTATGATACCATATGCATTTGACAAGAATAATGCAAATATAGTGCATGTGGCCATGGCTGATCCTATGGATATGGTTGCGCTTGATGATTTTTCAATTGTTACCAATCTGCAGGCTGAGCCTGCGGTAGCGACAGGCAGAGACATACTTTTGACGCTTGACAAATATTATGGTGATACAGAGGCCATGAAAGCGGCTCAGGAGTATGCGAGGGAGAGAAAAGAGCGTGAGCAGAAAAATGCCGAGGCTGAGGAAGCGACCAGCAAGGACGTCAACAATTCGCCGGTAGTTTTACTTGTCAACTCTATCATTGAGCAGGCAGCCAGACTCAGGGCCTCAGATATACATATAGAGGCACTGGAAAATAAAGTCAGGGTGCGATACAGAATTGATGGTGCGCTTTATGAGAAGGCAGCATATAGTATACATCTGCTTTCTGCAATTATTACACGACTTAAAATTATAGGCGGTATGGATATTTCCGAGAAGCGTAAGCCACAGGACGGCCGTATCACTATGGAGATAGACAAGACAGAGTATGATATCCGAGTATCAATTCTTCCGACAGTATTCGGCGAGAAGTGCGTTATGCGACTTGCGCAGAAAAAGGCACTTACAAGAGATAAAAAGGAGCTGGGATTTTCAGACGAAGAGCTTAAGGCCTTTGATCATATACTGATGAATACAAACGGTATCATCCTTGTTACAGGACCTACAGGAAGTGGTAAGTCAACCACACTTTACACGGCACTTTCCGAGCTCAACAAGGATGATGTAAATATCATCACAGTTGAGGATCCGGTCGAGGCCAATATAGATGGAATAAACCAGGTACAGGTAAATAATAAAGCTGACCTGACATTTGCATCAGCACTTCGTTCCATTCTGCGACAGGATCCGGACATCATTATGATTGGTGAGATTCGAGATCAAGAGACAGCACAGATTGCAGTACAGGCGTCAATCACAGGACATCTTGTAGTCAGCACACTGCATACCAACAGCTCGGCAAGTACTATTTCACGACTGGAGGACATGGGAGTTGAAAGTTATCTGCTTGCGGATTCGGTAAAGGGAATCATTGCACAGCGACTTGTAAGAAGACTTTGTCCGGCATGTAAGAGAGAGCATCTGCTGACAGAGGAGGAAAAGGCCTTTATGAATATACCGGCATTCCGTCCGGTAAAGATTTATGAGCCATGTGGCTGTGAAAAATGTGCCAATACAGGCTACAAGGGACGAATCGGTATATATGAGATAATGACCATAACACCAAAGATAAAGTCACTTATTTCAAAAGGTGTTGATATAGAGGATATAAACAAGGCTGCATGTGATGAGGGCATGCATACACTTAGACAGAGTGCAGAGAAGCTTGTACTCGAAGGAGTTACTTCATTCCAGGAAATGTTAAAGACCACGTTCGAAAACTAAGGGGGAAAAGAAAATGCAGATAGTAGACATTTTAAAAGCAGCGCAGCAACAGAACTCATCGGATATACATATCGCACCGGGAAATCCGGTTATGCTTAGAATTGACGGAATGCTTGTACCGCAGGGAAATCAGGTCCTTACCAATGTTGAGACGGACAACCTGCTTTCTCCAATTGTTCCGCAGGAGCTTAAAGATGTGCTAAAGAAAAATGGAGAGCTTGATTTTGCTTTTTCGGTGGAGGGCTTTTCACGAGTCAGAGCCAATGTGTTCAGACAGAGAGGTTCATATGCAGCAGCACTTCGTATTCTCTCATATGATGTGCCTACACCGCAGCAGCTTGGCATACCACAGTCGGTTGTCAATCTCACCACAAAGATGAGAGGACTTGTCCTCGTGACAGGAGCTACAGGAAGTGGTAAGTCGACCACATTGGCAAGTCTTATAGATGTCATTGCATCAAGAGATTCCAAAAATATAATCACGCTTGAAGATCCTATCGAGTACCTGCACACAAGGCGCCGCTCTATAGTGGCACAGCGAGAGGTTGGAAAGGATACACTCTCATATGCTGCAGCTCTAAGAGCTGCATTGCGACAGGATCCGGATGTAATACTTGTAGGAGAGATGCGAGATCTTGAAACTATATCTACAGCTATTACAGCGGCGGAGACAGGACATCTTGTATTTTCTACACTGCATACCAACAGTTCATCAGACGCAATTGACCGTATGATTGACGTTTTTCCACCACACCAGCAGCAACAGATACGAGTGCAGCTCTCAGGAGTTTTAGAGGGAATTGTTGCACAGCATCTGCTTCCAATGGTAAATGGCGGACGAATTGCAGCATTTGAGGTGCTTCTTGCAAACAATGCCATCAGAAACTTAATTCGTGAGGCAAAAGCATTTCAGATTCCATCTATCATACAGACCTCAAAGAGAGAGGGTATGATGATGATGGATGACTGTATTTTACAGTATTACAGCCAGGGCCTTATAGCGCCGGAGACTGCAGTTGCATATGCACATGATCCGGTAAGCATGGCTAGCCGTGTACACCTTTACTATTGATGGCATAATCGTATGTATTTTACTGTTATGGTATAATGTTGTGGAGTCTTAATAAATTATGATTTAATTTATCTGGAGGTTGCACAGAATAGGTATAAGGAGGAGAAGAAAGTGGCTGACTGGACATATCAGATTATAGACCAGAGCGGAAAAGAAAGAAAAGGAAATATAGTAGCCGAGTCAGAAGCAGAGGCAAAAAATAAGCTTAAGATGGATGGAAACATGGTCATAAGCCTCACCAAGGCAACAGCACTGACCAAGGAAATCTCATTCAGTGTAGGAGGAAAGGTAAAGCCGAGAGACCTATCGGTATTCTGCCGCCAGTTCACCAGTATGGTCAATGCCGGTGTTACGATTCTTGATACGCTGGATATGCTATCCGATCAGACTGAGAACAAGGTCATGGCGAAAGCTATCAGAGGTGTTCATGCCGAGATTCAAAAAGGTGAGACTCTCTCGGATGGTCTCAAAAAATACCCGAATGTTTTCCCTGACATCATGGTGAGCATGGTTGCGGCAGGAGAAGCATCCGGCAAGATTGATGTAGCTTTTGACAGGATGTCTGCACACTTCGAGAAATCAGCAAAGCTTAACGGCATGATAAAAAAAGCGGCAGTTTATCCGATTATCGTTGTGATTGTAGCTATTGCGGTTGTTATTGTAATGCTTGTAAAGGTCATCCCAAGCTACTCAGAGATGTTCAATGACCTCGGAACAGAGCTTCCGGGCATCACAAAGGCAGTTGTTGCGATGAGTGATTTTGTTACCGGATACTGGTATATTGTGATTGCTGTCATAGCAGCAATTGTTATTGCCATCAAGCTTTATAAGCAGACTGACAGCGGCCAGATGTTCTTTGGTAATCTCGCAAGAAAGATTCCGGTTTTCGGAAAGCTAAACATCAAGACAGCGGCCAGTAACTATGCGCGTACACTTTCCACACTAGTGTATTCCGGACTTCCGATGATTGAAGCCCTTGGTATCACTGCTGACACCATGAAGAATGCTCTTTACAAAAAAGCACTGAAAAGTGCGAGGGAAGAGGTAAGTAAGGGTGTTCCACTGTCTGAGCCAATTACTGCGTGTGGATTGTTTCCACCTATGGTTTCACACATGACCAGAATCGGTGAGGAGACCGGTGACTTGGAAGGCATGCTTACCCGACTGGCAGACTACTATGATGAGGAAGTTGAGTTGGCTACCCAGACAGTTATGGCAGCTATTGAGCCTATGATTATCCTTGTTCTGGCACTTATTGTTGGTGTGCTTGTGGCAGCCGTTATGGCTCCTATGCTTTCCATGTATCAGGCTATGGACAGCTTATAAAATGAAAAAAGAAGCAGACTTTGAGTGTGAAGCTCAAAGGCTGCTTTTTTGGTGCAGAGACATTGGCAGTAGGACGGGGCTTCATCCCATGAGCTCTGGCTTGTGCACACTCTCTCGCGTGAGCTACGCTGCACTGCCAAGATACTGTAGGAATTATGCTTTATAGGGTATCTATGCTTGACGAAACCGTCGAAATGCGCCGTCCGTGGCGCGGTTCTCCTTGAACTTACCGGGTCACACCATAGTGTGACCAGTAACGATTACAGCCCATTAAAAGTGCCTCTACGAGGCAGGGGCTGTAATCTGACAATAGTTGACTTATTGGCGCATAGCTTGACAGCGTGGTGTCAAGCTTGCGTTTGAACAGTAATGATATATATTACATCCCGGTGGGAGCTCATTTCTGTGCATCATGTGCATAATTCAACAGTATCTAAGCAGCTTCGCTATTCGCTCACGAGAGAGAGCGTGCCCTAGCCGGTCTCAGGGGATGAAGCCCCTTGCGCTGTGCAAAAAAGAAAAAATTATGATGACAAAGAACTGCCACTATGCTACAATCAACTCAAAGCATTATATTTCTGTAAGCGGCACCACATGACAGTTTTTTACAGGTGCACACCACTTTGAAGAGGGCAGACCACTTCGCATCATTCTACAAAGGACATGGAAGTTTTCGATGCTTTAATTACCAATCAACAGCAGGAAAATTGAAATGCCGTATGTAGACAGAATGCAGAAAATGTAGTCAAAAGGCGGATGAATTGTATACAGTGCGTAAACATTAAAGAAGGACAGAACATGTGTACTTTGTAAACTGTACCACTGTACCCTCATTGGCACCAAATTTTCCTGCTCACACAAGAGAACAGGAGGAGAAGGATTGAGCACAAAGGACTCAATGGCAAAGGAATACTTTGCTGACAATGCCAGGTTTGCGGATCTGTGCAACAATATACTGTATGGAGGAAGAGAGGTCATACTGCCGGAAAACCTTAAGGAAAGAGACACAACGGAGGTGCTGACTGCACTAGGACTTGATAAAAAGACCATAGCGGTGCAGAAGCTTAGGGACATCTTCAAAAATGCCAGCATCAAATATACCGGCAAATCATACGTTGTCCTGATAGGAGTAGAAAATCAGTCAGATATACACTATTCCATTCCGGTAAAAAACATGTTTTATGATGTCATGGCATATGGCAATCAGGTAAAGGAAACAGCCAAAAAGCACCGCAGGGAAAAGGATATCGCAACTTCTGATGAATTTCTCTCGGGATTTACGAAAGAGGATAAGCTGATACCGGTGATTACGATTACAGTATATCTCGGAACAAAGGAATGGGATGGTCCAAGAAAGCTGTCAGATATGTTTGGTGATGTGGATGAAGGGCTTCTGCCATTCATACCGGATTACAGAATTAATCTGCTGGCACCGAGGGAGATAACAGATTTTACCGGATTCAGGACATCAATCAGGCAGCTTTTCGAGGTACTGCAGAATGCATATGATAAAGAAAAGATGCAGGAAGTGCTGCAGAATGATGAAAAGTTTAGCAATGTAGACAGAGAGACGGTTGAGGCAATCAACCTGTTTGCAGGAACGGATATAGACATAGATGAGAAAGAAGAGGTGATTGATATGTGTAAGGCGTGGGAAGAACAGAAAAATGAAGGTCGAGAAGAAGGCAGAGAATTAGGCCGAGAAGAAGGACGAGAATTAGGAGAAAGACAAAAGATAATTTCTCTGATTGTAAAAAAGCTGCAAAAGGACAAGAGTGTGGCAGAAATAGCAGATGACCTGGAAGAAAAAGAGGAGGTTATCGCTCCAATTTACGAAGCAGCCTTGTCAATGAAGCCGGATTATGATGTTGAGAAAATCTATGAGCTTCTTGAGAAAAATAAGAAGCTGGCATAGCAGCTGTAGTTGAAAAAAGATCGATAGGAGGCAGTCTTTGAGCGAAAGCGCGGAGGCTGCTTCCTCTTTGTCTGAGGGGACTGACAGTAGGGCGGGGCTTCATCCCATGAGCCATGGCTTGTGCACACTCTCTCACGTGAGCTACGCTACGCAGCCAAGATACTGTAGGAATTATGCCTTAAAGATTTACGATACTCGACGAAAACGTCGAAACGCGCCGTCCGTGGCGCGGTTCTCCTTGCCCTGCCATCCATGGCAGAGCATTTCTGTGTATCGTGTGCATAATTCGACAGTATCTAAGCAGCTTCACTATGCGCTCGTGTGAGAGAGCGTGCCCAGCCGGTCTCAGGGGATGAAGCCCCTTACGCTGTGACAAAAAATATAATGACAAAGTAACGTAGCTCTGCTACAATCTGTTAAAGAGACAATTTATGAAAGAGATAAGCTGATTCCTGTAATTACGATTACAGTATATCTTGGAACAAAGGGAGATAACAGACTTTACCGGATTCAGGACATCAATCAGGCAGCTTTTCGAGGTACTGCAGAATGCATATGATAAGGAAAAAATGCAGGAAGTGCTGCAGAATGACGAGAAGTTTAGCAAGGTGGACAGAGAGACGGTCGAGGCAATCAACCTGTTTGCAGGAACGGATATATATATAGATGAGAAAGAAGAGGTGATTGATATGTGTAAGGCGTGGGAAGATCAGAAAAATGAAGGCAGAGAATTAGGCCGAGAAGAAGGCCGAGAAGAAGGCAGAATTCGTCAGGCAAAAGTAACGGCTTTAAAACTTCAGAAAAAAGGACACTCAATAGAAGATATAGCTGAATGTGTGGATTTTGATGAGGAAACTGTAAAAAAATGGCTTGTGAGCTAATATTGTAGTGAAATGTAAATTAGAGGAAGCAATCTTTGGGCGAGAACTCGGAGGTTGCTTCCTCTTTTGCTGACAGCAGGATGGGGCTTCATTCTCTACGAACGGCTGGCGGATATACTCTCGGGTGAGCGAATAGCGAAGCTGCTTAGATACTGTTGAATTATGCGCATGAAACACAGAAATGAACTGCCACTGGGATGTGATATATCGTTGCTGTTCAAACGCAAGCTTGACACCACGCTGTCAAGCTATGCGCCAATAAATCAACTATTGTCAGATTACAGCCCCTGCCTCGTAGAGGCAATTTTAATGGGCTGTAATCGTTACTGGTCACACTGATGGTGTGAGCGATAATGGGCAAGGAGAACCGCGCCACGGACGGCGCGTTTCGACGGTTTCGTCAAGCATAGAAAATCTAAAAGCATAATTCCTACAGTATCTTGGCAGTGTAGCGTAGCTCTCACGAGAGTGTATGCGTTAGCCGGTCACATGTGATGAAGCCCCTCACACTGTGCCAGCAGATTAATTCTGTAATCCGGTATGAATGGCAGAAGCCCTTCATCCAC
>ERZ1024378.50-NODE-50-length-20857-cov-9.430584_pt1 | contig 20857 bp, 15 predicted proteins | sample MGYA00520787_ERZ1024378 | MGnify/ENA primary metagenome ERZ1024378 (study PRJEB33242, sample SAMEA3444269) | Homo sapiens | biome: Host associated; feature: Gastrointestinal tract; material: Stool | place: Uganda | collected 2011-01-01 ... | reverse complement strand
CGCAGCCTCTGTCATTATGAGGATGTAAGCAAAGCACTACTCCGTCTCTATACTTAAGATGCTTGTAGATATAGGCTTTAAGGAAATCGAGGTAGGTTTCCCGGCAGCTTCTGAGACAGAGTTCAATTTCACGAGAGCTCTTATTGAGAGGGATATGATTCCTGATGATGTTACTATACATGTGCTGACACAGGCCAGAGAGCATATCATCAAGAAGACCTTCAAGGCACTTGAGGGAGCACCGAGAGCAGTTGTACATCTGTACAATTCCACATCTGTTGCACAGCGCGAGCAGGTGTTTAAGAAGTCAAAGGAAGAGATAAAGCAGCTTGCAGTTGACGGAGCTGTTTTACTGAGAGACCTTGCAGCAGAGACTGACGGTAATTTCCGTTTCCAGTATTCACCGGAGAGCTTTTCGGGCACTGAGGTGGATTATGCGGTTGATGTGTGCAACGCAGTGCTTGATGTATGGCAACCAAAGGCTGATAATAAGGCCATCATCAATATCCCTACCACAGTAGAGAATGCTATGCCACATGTTTTTGCCACACAGATAGAGTATATCGACAAGCACCTCAAGTATAGAGACGGAGTAGTGCTTTGCTTACATCCTCATAATGACAGAGGCTGCGGTGTTGCCACATCAGAGCTTGGTGTGCTTGCAGGAGCTGAGGAGATAGAGGGTACGCTGTTTGGAAACGGTGAGAGAACAGGAAATGTAGATATCGTGACACTTGCCATGAATCTTTACTCACACGGAGTGGATCCACAGCTTGATTTTTCAAATCTGCCTGAGATCAGGGAGAAGTATGAGACATTTACCAGAATGAAGGTAGGCGAGAGACAGCCATATGCGGGAGACCTTGTTTTTTCTGCTTTTTCAGGCTCACATCAGGATGCTATCTCAAAGGGCATGGCATGGAGAGAGGAAAAGAAGCTTGATAAGTGGACGGTTCCATATCTGCCTATAGATCCAAAGGATGTCGGCAGGACATACGAGGCTGATGTTATCCGTATCAACAGCCAGTCAGGAAAGGGCGGAGTGGCATATATCCTTAAGCAGAGCTTCGGTATCAATGTGCCACAGCAGATGAGAGAGCAGGTCGGATACATGGTCAAGCAGGTATCGGACGAGGAGCACAAGGAGCTTTCACCTGAGTGGGTACACAGTATCTTTACAGACAATTATGTGGATTTTCATCCATATTTCACTATACCGGAGTGCCACTTTAAGCAGGTAAACGGCATTTTCGCAGAGGCGGTTATTTTACACAATGACAGCACCAGAAAGGTAGATGCCAATGGAAACGGCCGTCTTGATGCAGTCAGCAATATAATTAAGCAGTATTTTGACATCAGCTTTGAGCTCACTGTATACGAGGAGCATGCGCTTTCACACGGATCTTCATCAAAGGCTATGGCATATGTGGGTATCACAGTTGACGGCAGTATGTTCTGGGGCGCAGGTGTGGATGAGGATATCATCAAGGCATCAATCGGAGCGCTTGTTGTTGCGGTAAACCATTACCTTGCCACCAAGGCTGACAGTCACGTGAAGGATGAGCGCTATATTGCCATGCTCAACTTCATCCAGGCCAACTACAAGACGGTATCGCTTGCAGACATGGCTGCACAGTTCAACCTGACGGAGCCGTATATCTCCAAGTACATAAAGGAGAAGTCAGGCAAGACTTTCGGAGAGCTGGTCACCAATGCCAAGATGAAGAAGGCACGCACACTGCTGAGAAACAGCATCACAACTGTTGAGAATATCGCGATCGAGGCAGGATATCAGAACGTGGAGCATTTTAACAGACAGTTCAAGAAGCTGTATGGAATGACACCGCTTGAGTACAGAAATTCAAGCACAAAATAAGCGGATACAGCATTTTAATATAACCGGATCAATATGCTAAATGACAATTCATTCAGCTGTATTGGTCCGGTTTACTTTTTATTACTGCACTTTTTATGTAAAAATCTGCATTAAAATTGTATAAAAATGGGAACAATGGGCTATTGATTGTATTTTATCAAGTAATTTGTTGTTTTTACAACGGATTATATGTACAATGCGGGTATAATATAAATAAAAGATAATTATTCAGAACTACTGATAACAAAGCAGATATTGAGAATTTGTGTTTGGGATGAATAGTTATAATAAAAAGCAACTATTTGAATTATAGTTTAAGAAAGAGAGGAACGTACATGAGCAATAAAACTAGCGCAGTTGTTAAGACAAACCCAAGAAAGGCTGTAATGATCGGATGTGGATTCGTTGGTTCGGCATCAGTTTTTGCACTTATGCAGAGCGGTCTTTTTTCTGAGATAGTTCTCATTGACGCTGATAAGGACAAGGCTGAGGGAGAGGCGATGGATATAAGCCACGGTATTCCTTTTGCCAGACCTATGAAGATATATGCAGGTGGTTATGATGATGTGGCAGATGCTGCTATCATTGTTGTTTCTGCAGGTGCAGGCCAAAAGCCGGGCGAGACAAGACTTGATCTGGTAAATAAAAATGTTGCAATCTTCAAGAGCATCATTCCGGAGATTGCAAAGAGAAATTTCGGTGGAATCTTACTTATCGTTGCAAATCCTGTAGATATTTTAACACAGGTGGCACAGAAGCTTTCAGGACTTCCTGAGGAGCGTGTCATCGGTTCAGGTACCGTGCTTGACAGTGCAAGACTTAAGTACGCGCTTGGAGAGCATCTTGAGGTGGACAGCCGAAGCGTACATGCATTTATAGTAGGTGAGCATGGAGACAGTGAGGTGGTTGCATGGTCATCAGCCAATGTTTCCGGAGTGGAGCTTCACAAGATGTGCGAGATGAGAGGTCACTACAAGCACAAGGAGAATACAGAGGAAATCGCTGCAAACGTAAAGAACAGTGCTTACGAGATAATCAACCGAAAGCATGCGACATATTATGGTATCGCTATGTCGGTCAGACGTATCTGCGAGGTAATTATGCGTGATGAGAAGTCTATTCTTCCTGTTTCACACATGATGCACGGACAGTACGGCATCGACGGTGTGGTTCTCTCAATGCCTGCAATCGTTGGAGCAGACGGAGTGGAGAGCGATATCCCAATCGAGTTAAGCGGTGAGGAAGCTTTAAAGCTCAAGGAGTCTGCTGATGCACTTAAGAGCATACTTGACGGGCTTGAGCTGTAAATATCAGGCTCTTAATATTAATTTTGTAATATTAAACTTATATAAAATACTATAAATTCAGTAGGGTTTGGGGTATAATGATAACTGTCGGGCTGCATATATTATGTGCTCGGCGGTTATTTGATTTTATGGCAGATAATTATTTAGAATTACCGGGAAAAAGGAGTATATATAATGAGCGAAAGAAAACAAATCCATCAGGAGTTTCTGACAGGCGAAAGAGCCCTGTTTGCAAGCAACGACCTGGATATATATGATACAATTTTTGATGACGGAGAGTCACCTCTTAAGGAGAGCCATGGCATTAGCCTGACAGGCTGTTTTTTTAGATGGAAATATCCGCTATGGTACTGTAGTGACATAGCTGTAAAGGACTGTACATGGTTTGACATGGCGCGTGCGGGTGTCTGGTATACAGACAATATCTCTGTTACTGATTCAATAGTTGAGGCACCTAAGAACTTCAGGCGATGCAATAACCTAAAGCTTAAAAATGTGACATTTCCAAATGCCCAGGAGACCCTCTGGAGCTGTGATCATGTCGATATCGAGAATGTTTCGGCAAAGGGAGATTATTTTGGCATGAATACAAATAATCTTATCATGAAGAATTTCCAGCTGGTCGGCAACTATTCGTTTGACGGCTCAAGAAATGTAGAGGTGCACGATTCAAAGCTTATCTCAAAGGATGCCTTCTGGAATACGGAAAATGTCACAGTCTATGATTCATTTATTACAGGTGAATACCTTGGCTGGAACGCAAAGAATCTGACACTGATAAACTGCACAATCGAAAGCTTACAGGGGCTTTGCTATATAGACAATCTCGTTATGAAAAACTGCAAGCTGATAAACACTACGCTTGCCTTTGAGTATTCTTCGGTAGATGCAGAGATTTGCAGTAAAGTGGACAGTGTTTTAAATCCGACAAGCGGAGTGATAAGGGCAAAGGAGATTGGCACACTGACTATCGAAAAGGACAGAGTTGACCCATCAAAGACTAAGATAATATGTGAGGGAAAATAATCTATGTATGATTTTGACACCGTTGTAGACAGAAGAAATACAGGCTCACTAAAGTGGGATGTGGCAGAAAATGAGCTCCCGATGTGGGTAGCAGATATGGATTTTAAGACAGCACCCCAGATAATAGATGCAATATCAGAGCGTGTTTCTCACGGAGTGTTTGGCTATTCCATCATTCCGGATGAGTGGAATGATGCGTATATTTCGTGGTGGGACAGACGCCATGGGCTTAAAATCGAAAGAGATAGCCTGATTTTTTGCACAGGGGTTGTACCGGCCATATCATCTACAGTGCGAAAGCTCACAACACCCGGTGAAAATGTGCTTATCATGACACCGGTATACAATATATTTTTTAATTCCATATTTAATAACGGCGTAAATGTGCAGGAAAGCCCGCTTGGGTACGAAAACGGCAGATATTTTGTGGACTATGACAGGTTGGAGCATGACCTTTCCAATCCACAGACCTCGCTTATGATATTTTGCAACCCTCACAATCCGTGCGGTATCATCTGGACAAAGGATGAGCTTGCGAAAATAGGTGCACTCTGCAAGAAGCACAATGTGACGGTCATATCAGACGAGATACACTGCGACATCACAGCACCGGGAAAATCATACGTGCCGTTTGCGGCAGCATCGGAGGAATGCGCCGATATCAGCATCACCTGTATTGCACCGACCAAGTGCTTTAATATGGCTGGCTTACAGACTGCGGCAGTGATGGTGCCAAATAAATTTTTGCGCCACAAGGTATGGCGCGCATTAAATACAGACGAGGTGGCGGAGCCAAACGCATTTGCCATCACGGCAGCAGTTGCGGCATTCACAAAGGGTGAGCCGTGGCTTGAGGAACTCAGGAAATATCTCTGGGAAAACCGCAAAACAGTATGTGACTTCATGGCAGAAAACCTGCCGCAGATACATGTAGTGGATGCCGATGCGACATACCTCATGTGGCTTGACTGCAGTGCACTCACAGATGATTCTGTGGCATTTACGCAGATGATTCGCGAAAAAACAGGGCTTTATCTGTCGGAGGGAGCTGAGTTTGGAGGCAATGGACGCTACTTTGTGAGATTGAATATCGCATGCCCCGGGGCAGTGCTTATGGAAGGGCTGGAGAGATTAAAAAGAGCTCTAGTTTAAGCTGAATATGTACATTTTTTAAAATAAATAAGACCGGTGATCAGCCGGTCTTATCTGGTATAATTAAACATTTATGGCATACAAGATTTAGAAATATATCATGCATACGTTTGTTTTCTGATTCGATAGTTAGTATACACTAACATGAATTAGAAGTCAATAACAAATATGGGGTTTTGGTATTTTTTTGGATTTTTATAAATCACGTACAAATCAAAAGAAAAGTTTTGCAAACAATAAAATGTATGTTATAATAATATAACTGAATTAAAACGAACGAAAATAAACTCACGGGGGTATTCGAAATGCGAAACAATGAATCATCAGAAAACTATTTAGAGACCATACTTATTCTCAGCAAGAAGCTTCCTGTGGTACGCTCAGTTGATATAGCAAATGAGCTTGGATATAAGAAATCCAGCGTGAGTATAGCCATGAAAAACCTTAGAGAGAAGAACAATATCACAGTTAGTGATGCAGGATTTATCACACTCACAGATTCAGGAAGACAGATAGCAGAGATGATATACGAAAGACATGAGCTTTTGTCAGAGTGTCTTGAGAAGCTTGGTGTTGATAAGGAGATTGCCGCAGAGGACGCATGCCGTATAGAGCATGTCATCAGTCCTGAGAGCTTTGAAGCAATCAAGAAGCATATACATAAGAGCTGACTTATGAAACCAGTACCGCAGAGTGCTGGTTTTTTTGTGTATCGTTTTTCTTGTACATATGAGAAAAATCATCTATAATAGTGAAGCTGTAATCGTTGCTGGTCATACAGAGACGTAAACAGTAACAAAAATCTGGAAGGGGAAAAGATGAAACAGATATTAAAGTATTTGAAGGAGTACAAAAAGGAATGCATCTGTGCTCCGCTATTTAAGCTGCTCGAGGCATCTTTCGAGCTTATAGTACCGCTAGTCATGGCAGCAATCATTGATAACGGAATCGCGGCTTCGGACAAGCCATATATATGGAAGATGGGAGGTGTGCTAGTGCTGCTTGCGGCAGTCGGCCTGATAAGCTCGGTCACAGCTCAGTATTTTGCGGCCAAGGCGGCAGTCGGCTTTTCAACAAAGCTTCGTCATATATTGTTTGAAAAGATAGAGTCATTATCATTTTCAAAGATGGATACATTGGGCACATCGACACTTATCACGAGGATGACAAGCGATATAAACCAGGTACAGTCAGGAGTCAATCTGGTGCTTCGACTCTTCCTTCGCTCGCCATTTATTGTATTCGGAGCTATGGCGATGGCTTTTACAGTAAATGTAAGAGCGGCAATGGTTTTTGTAGTTACCATACCTCTGCTTTCAATAGTGGTATTCTCCGTTATGGCTGCAAGCCTTCCGCTTTACAAAAAGGTGCAGAGCTCTCTTGACACAGTGCTTTCACATACCAGGGAGAATTTAGAGGGAACCAGGGTTATAAGAGCTTTCAATAAGCAAAATGATGAGATTGACAGCTTTAACAGGGACAACGAGTTTTTAACCAATATGCAGCAGGTTGTAGGACGAATCTCAGCACTCACCAATCCTCTGACTTTTATCATTATAAATATCGCAACAATCGCAGTTATCGTATCAGGCGGCAAGCAGGTATACGCAGGAATCCTCACACAGGGTGAGGTTGTGGCACTTGTAAACTACATGTCACAGATACTTGTCGAGCTGATAAAGCTTGCAAATCTCATCGTACAGGTGACAAAGGCAGTGGCATGCGGTAATCGTATAGCGGATGTGCTTTCTATTCCATCAAAGCTTCCTGAGAAAAATCCTAAGCTCATTGATGCAAAGGCAGGGGCACCTGAGGTTGAGTTTGACCATGTCTGCATGACCTATGAGGGAGCAGCCGATGAGACACTCACAGATATAAGCTTTACAGTGCAAAAGGGGCAGACAATCGGAATCATCGGTGGTACAGGTTCAGGAAAATCAAGCCTTGTAAACCTTATCCCGAGGTTTTATGATGCCACAAAGGGTACTATAAGGATTCAGGGAAATGATATAAATGACTACGATGCAGTGCAGCTTCGAGATAAAATCGGTGTTGTAATGCAAAAGGCAGTGCTTTTTGCAGGAACGATAGCCGACAACCTGCGCTGGGGCAAAAATGATGCCACAGAGGAGGAAATGTGGAAGGCACTCGATATAGCACAGGCGACAGAGGTTGTAAAGGGCAAAGAGGGCGGTCTTGACTACATGATAGAGCAGGGCGGCAAGAACTTATCAGGTGGTCAGAAGCAGCGTCTTACAATTGCCAGGGCGGTTGTAAAGAATCCTGACATACTGATACTTGATGACAGTGCTTCGGCACTTGACTTTGCTACAGATGCGAGCCTTCGCGCGGCATTAAAGGGCATGCATGGAGACAAGACGATATTTATCGTGTCACAGCGTACCTCATCTATCCAGTTTGCGGACAATATCATAGTGCTCGACGACGGACAGATGGTTGGCTTCGGACCTCATGAAAAACTGCTTGAGACATGCGAGACCTACAAAGAGATATATGATTCACAGTTTAAAAAAGAGTCGGATATGACTAAACAAAAGGAGGTGTAGAGTATGGCTATGGATAATGCGAAAATGAATAAAGCAGGTACAATGCGCAAGGTACTAAGCTACATGAAGAGATATATTCCTTTGCTTGTAATTTCACTTGCCCTGTCTGTTGTTACAGTGGCGCTTACGCTCTATTTTCCAATTCTCACAGGACGCGCAATTGATTTGATTGTAGGAAAAGGAAAGGTTGATTTTACAGCTATGACAGCCATCCTCACAAGAGCAGCAATAATAGTCGTCATAGCGGCAGCAGCCCAGTGGCTTACAAATATCTGCAACAACAGGATGACCTACAACATAGTGAGGGATATAAGGCGTGATGCATTTTTAAACATTGAAAAAATGCCACTTTCCTATATTGACAGCCACTCACACGGTGATATGGTCAGCCGTATCATTGCCGATGTAGATACATTTTCAGAGGGACTTTTGATGGGCTTCACACAGCTCTTTACAGGAATTGCAACAATAGCAGGTACGCTTATTTTCATGCTTACAATAGATATGAAGATATCATGCATTGTAGTGCTCATCACACCTTTGTCACTTTTTGTGGCAAGCTTTATCACTAAAAAGACTTATTCTATGTTCCAGCTGCAGACAAGCACAAGAGGAGAGCAGACATCACTCATCGACGAGATAGTAGGAAATGAAAAGGTCGTACAGGCCTTCAATCATGAGGATGAGGCGCTTGAACAGTTTGACGAGATAAATGACAGATTACAGAAATGCTCACTGAGGGCAACATTTTTCTCAAGTCTTACAAATCCGTGTACACGTTTTGTAAACAGTCTTGTGTATGCCGGAGTCGGAATTTTTGGTGCCATGAGTGCACTCACCGGCGGAATCACAGTAGGACAGCTTTCATGCTTCTTATCATACGCCAACCAGTACACCAAGCCGTTCAACGAGATATCGGGTGTCATCACAGAGCTTCAGAACGCACTTGCCTGTGCTGCTCGTATCTTCGAGCTGATTGAGGAGGAAAAGGAAATACCGGATGCTTCGGATGCGGTAACACTCGATGAGGCAGACGGACGAGTGGACATAGAGGATGTTTATTTCTCGTATGTGCCGGATAAAAAGCTTATCGAGGATTTTAATCTCCACGTAAAGCCTGGACAGCGCGTGGCTATCGTAGGCCCGACAGGCTGTGGAAAGACGACTATTATCAATCTACTTATGAGGTTTTACGATGTAAACAGTGGAAAAATTAAGGTGAGCGGACACGATATCAGAAAAATCACACGAGAGAGTCTTCGTGACAACTATGGCATGGTGCTTCAGGAGACATGGCTTAAGAAGGGCACAATCCGTGACAATATCATAATGGGAAAGCCTGATGCCACAGATGAGGAAATCATTGCAGCAGCAAAGGCATCCCATGCCCACAGCTTTATCAGACGTCTGCCGAAGGGCTATGACACTGAAATCGGTGAGGACGGCGGCAGCCTGTCACAGGGACAGAAGCAGCTATTATGCATCACAAGAGTCATGCTCTGCTTACCGCCTATGCTGATATTGGATGAGGCTACATCATCGATTGATACACGAACAGAGATTAAGATTCAAAAAGCGTTCCTTACCATGATGCAGGGCAGGACAAGCTTTATAGTGGCTCATCGTCTGTCCACCATTAGGGAAGCGGATATTATCCTTGTTATGAAAGACGGAAAGATTATAGAGCAGGGCAATCATGAGAGCCTGCTTGCAGCCAATGGATTTTATGCAAATCTCTACAATAGCCAGTTTGCATAGCATAGGGCTATAGAAATACGGGGCGTAAGCCGCCGGAGTGACTGCCATACAGCATAGGCACTCTCTCGTTCGCTACGCTACTCTGCCAAGATACTGTACGAATTATGCTTTTAGGGCTTCTATGCCCGACAAAACCGTCGAAACGCGCCGTCCATGGCGCGGTTCTCCTTGAGCTCCCATCCGTGGGAGCTCATTTTTATGTATCGTGTGCATAATTCTACAGTATCTAGGCAGCTACGCTATGCGCTTACGAAAGAGCGCCTATGCTGTATGGCAGTCACTCCGGCGACTTACGCCCCTTACGCTGTGGCTGAAATGGGGGAGGATGTATGCGCTCCCGCGGTATGTGGGGCTGGTGTCTGGTATGCTGTGGGAAGATACAATATAAGGGAAAGTATAATTGGAAATTTATTTGTAATATACTTAGTATTTTGATGGAAGGCGACCGGCGCACGGGGGCCAATTCCCCGTGCGCCGGTCGTCTTCACGTATTATGAAATATGAAGAAATCCACACTTACTGCGCAGCATCAGGAGCTACATACGAGTATGCATTGGACATCTTTGCAGCATTGTTTGTCAGAGTGACAGCCTCTCTGTAGTAGGCAACAACAGGAGTGCCCTTATCCACAGCGTTGAACAGCTGCTCTGCAAAAGCAGGCGGCACATTGATACAGCCGTGTGAGCCTGAGGTTTTGTAAATTGTTCCTCCGAAGGTATCACGCCAGCTGGCATCATGGATACCTATATTGTAGGCAAACGGCATGAAATAGCTGACAGGAGAAGAGTATCCCTCGCCGACAAGAGTAGCATTTCTCTGCTTGTAAACAATCTTGTATACACCATCTACGGAACCATTCTGGCGGGCGAGATTACCTGATACGAAATCAGACTCCATCTGGAGAGCACCATCCTTGTAATACCACATGTGCTGCTTTGTGTAGTCAATCTCTATGTATGTATTACCTATGTCGTCAGCACCGCGGTGAAGAGCAGTCTGCTCGTAAACAGGCTCTCTTTCTACAGGCTTGCCTTCCTCTAAATCTGAAAGGAGCTGGGCTTTCTCATTTTTCTTGCTGACTACCCATCCGTAGTCTCCACCACCTATTTCAATAGTGTCACCGGACGATGTCTTGAATGAGCGCTTGCGGCCGAAGGTATTGTACTTGGAAGCAAGCTGCTGGACATATTTAGTGACCTTGGCATCATCTATGCTCACGCTGCCGTCATCTGAGATGCTTAGCATATCAAGGATTTTGGCTGAGTCAAGCTTCTCGTCGACACCTTCAATTTTGTAAGTGACGGTTGAAGCAGTGTATTTGTCGAGGGCTTCTTTTTCATTTTTGATTGTATCACTGTTTTTTGTGATTTTTGGAGCTTCATAACAGTCATCACTTAAGGTAAGCTTTGGAAGCTCGTTATCCAGGGCGTCCTTTACCTCAGCAAGGATGCTGTCATATATCGGCTTGCAGCCTTTTTTCTCTTCAATCACATCGTATTCGCCGTCTTTTATCTCTATATGGGCATCCTCCGGATTTTCAATGTAGTCATCACTGAAAATATCAAGAGCCTTGAGCTTTTCCGCCAAAGCGGCATCGTCATATTTGGACGAACCCTTTAGAGTATGGTTTTGAGCTTTGAAGAGACTGACAGGCCATGTAAAAGCATTCTGACTTTTTAGGATTTGCTCCTCGTCACCGTTTGAGACATATTCATAGGAAAAATCAGGTCCCTTAAGTGAAAAGCTGTTGCCTTTTCTATCAGTGATTGTGAGCAGATAGTCACGGCTTAGGGCTGTATTTTTTTCTAATGCCTCTTTTGCAGTTTTCCCTGCGTATTTTACAGAGTTAATCTTTGTGTTGAACAGATAGTGGCTGCTAAAATAAAAGGCAAAGCCAAGATAAACAGCCAAAAGCACACCAAGCACAACGGCACAGGTTATAAGCACTTTTTTCTTCATGTAAATCGACCTCCTTGGAGATATGCTGTTGCTGCAAACACCGGGGTGTAGGCGGCAACTAAAATCAGTTACATTTGTGAAGATGTGACACATCCATATAGTCGGGCAGACCATCCTTGTAGGCTACAGCGGTTTCTCCCTGAATAAGTGGCTTTAAGTATTCGATAAGCTCAGGCTTCACATCATTGCCCGCATCATTGATCCACTCTCTTGGCACAGACTTGGCCTCGTTTGCGATATCCTTGATAGCAGAATATGTGTATTCCACCTGATAAGGATTATTTGAGATGCGCTTCAAGCATACCATTGATGCGGTCACACCCTCTGCTGCAATAGAGACACCCTTTTTACCCTGAGCAAAAGATTCCTCGATATCGGTTAATGATGCAAGATGTGAGGCACAGCGCTGGAGCACATTTACCTCTACAGAGCGCACCTTGACACCGATGTTTTCCTTTACGATGAACTCAAGAGCCTTTCCGGCACCGCTTAGCTGCTGGTGTCCGAACTGGTCACATGCGGCCTCTGATGATGTAATGTATGAGCCGTCTGTGTCATGTATTCCTTCGGATACGGCAACTATCACATTGTTAGTGTGCTCGAGGGCTTCTTTTATATCGGCAACAAATTTGTCCTTGTCGAAATCCACCTCAGGCAGATAGATGAACTGAGGCGCTGTATTGTACTCATTACGTGCGAGAGCGGAGGCGGCAGTGAGCCATCCTGCGTCACGTCCCATGATTTCAACGATTGTCACACTCTTAACAGCATAGATAAAGGTATCATGGGCTATCTCAAGCATGCTTGATGCGATATATTTGGCGGCAGAGCCAAAGCCCGGAGTGTGGTCTGTCATGCACAGATCATTGTCAATGGTTTTTGGAATCCCTATAATTTTCACATCACTGTTGATTTTTTTTGCATAATCGGATAACTTTAATACGGTATCCATCGAATCATTTCCACCGATGTAAAAGAAAGCTTTTATAGAAAGCTTATCGAACTGGTGGAAGATGTATACATATGGTGAATCATCATCCTTGTAATCAGGGAGTTTGTGGCGGCATGAGCCAAGATACATGGCAGGTGTGGTCTTAAGCTTTTCAAGATTAGCATCATCTGCAAAAATATCTGACAGATTGAGATAATTCTCATTTAATATGCCGAGTATTCCGTTTACGGCGCCATAGCAGATATCGTATTTCTCAGAGCTTTTTACTCCTGCGATGACTCCTGCAAGGCTTGCGTTGATTGCAACAGTTGGGCCGCCTGACTGGGCGACGATACAGTTTGACTGATTCATTGTAATCTCCTTATTGTGTATTTTAACTATTTTCTTCTGTAAGAATAGTTATGATATAATTTTAAAATGACTACTGAAGGCGCATGGCATATGCACCGCATAATCATATAGATTGTAGTATCAAACATTATTTTTAGCAAGGGTTAAAATGAAAAATATGAATAAATACGATAATTGCTTATTGTGTCCCAGAAAATGTGGCATAAACAGAAGCACCGGACAAACAGGTGTATGTGGCGTTTCATCTGAAATAAAGGTGGCGCGAGCAGCGCTTCATTACTGGGAGGAGCCGTGCATATCAGGAAAAAAAGGAAGTGGGGCAGTTTTTTTCTCAGGCTGCAGCCTGCACTGCGTGTTCTGCCAGAACAGGGAGATTTCTGACGGAAAAGCGGGAAAGGTGATCAGTAAAGAGAGGCTGAGTGATATTTTTATGGAACTGGCGGTCAAAGGCGCAAATAATATCAATCTGGTCACACCGGGGCAGTATATCCCTGATATAGTGTGGGCGGTAAACGATGCAAAAAGCCGTGGCATGAAGCTTCCTATTATATACAATACGAGCGGATATGAAAATGTGACAGAGCTAAAGCTGCTTGAGGGCATAGTGGATGTGTATCTTCCGGATTTTAAATATATGGACAGTACGCTTTCGGCAATGTATTCAAGGGCAAAGGATTATCCGTCTGTCGCAAAGCAGGCGCTTTCAGAGATGGTCAGGCAGCAGCCGGATGTCGTGATTGATGATGCGACAGGACTCATACAAAAGGGAGTTATTGTGCGACAGCTTCTACTGCCGGGACATGTGAATGATGCAAAGGCTGTACTTAAGTACCTGTATGATACATATCATGATCACGTATATATAAGCATGATGAGCCAGTTTACGCCGATTGCACTAAAGGATTATCCTGAGATAAACCGAACAGTGACAAGGAGAGAGTATGAAAGGCTTGTTGACTATGCCCTTAAAATAGGAATCACGAATGCATTTATACAGGAGGGTGACGTGGCAAAGGACAGCTTCATCCCGGCATTTGACTGTGAGGGAGTATGATATTTACCGTTTTTCTTAATAAAATAGTAAGAATTGGCAGGCAAAAATGACTGGATTTTGTGACGCCGGTGTAGTACTATGGTTATGTGATATTTTTTAACTGTGAAGGTACTGAACAGTTACGATATTTTGTTATTACTCACATCCCGGTGTGACAGATGATAATGTTTTTAATCACACAGGATACATTATTCAATAGAGGATACAGTGATGAAAAATATAGAAGAACAGCAGATAATAATTGAATGTCCGAATACTATCTTTCATCTATACATTGACAGTGAGGATGAGCTTTTAAAGGTTAGGGCGTTTATGAACAATATGAAGCATGTTGATTCGATAAGTCTGCATGATATATACAACTGGTGCAACAGACAGCATGTGCAGTACACGACGACATTTAATTATGACAGTAAAATGACCTTGACAGAAATGATAAAATCCTACATATTTTACTTCAGACAGAAGCTTAGATATGTAAATAATAGTGATAGGATGATAGAAACATGAGATACCCTGAATTTCTAAAGGATAGAGGAACAATAGGCTTTGTGGCGCCCTCGATGGGCTGTACAACAGAGCCGTACAGGAGTGCCTTTGACAATGCCATTAAAAGGTTTCACAGCATGGGTTATAAGACGATAGAGGGACCTAACTGCAGGTGCGACAGTGGCATAGGTATCAGCAATACACCTAAGAAGTGCGCAGAAGAGCTGAACGAGAGCTATGCTTCTGCTGACAGTGATGTGCTTATATCCTGTGGTGGTGGCGAGCTGATGTGCGAGGTAGTGCCTTATATTGATTTTGAGCGCGTGAAGCAGTCAAAGCCGAAATGGTACATGGGCTATTCCGACAACACGAATTTCACATTTTTGGAGGCTACTATTGCAGATACAGCAGGTATTTACGGGCCGTGTGCGGGCAGCTTTGGCATGGAGGTGTGGCATGAGTCACTTACCGATGCATTTAATCTGCTTTGTGGCAGGAAGCTTTCATTTACCAATTACCCTATGTGGGAGAAGGAATCGATAAAGGATGAGAATGCTCCGTTTGTGGGCTACAACCTGACTGAAAAGTCGTGCATCAGCTCTATTCCTGCGGTGGCAAAGGAAAGCAGGCTTACCATGAGAGGCAGGCTGATTGGTGGCTGCATGGATTGTCTTATCAATCTGATTGGCACATCGTTTGACCATGTAAGGGAATTTAATGAGCGCTACAGTGATGATGGTATCATATGGTTCCTTGAGGCTTGTGACCTTAATGTGATGGGCATGAGAAGGGCTATGTGGCAGATGAAAAATGCAGGATGGTTTTCAAATGTAAAGGGCTTTCTTATCGGACGCCCGGCGCACTTCGGAGAGGAAATGTTTGGCATAGACCACAGACAGGCGCTTTCATCACTGCTTAGAGATTTTAATGTGCCAATCATCATGGATCTGGATATAGGTCATATGTCGCCGATGATGCCTGTGATATGCGGAAGCATGGCAGATGTCAGCTTCGACGGAAGCAACTTTACAATTTCGTATGATATAGAGAAGTAGATTGGAGGAAAAATGATTAGATTAATAAAGAAAAAAGCAAAGAGTATTATATGTAGCGTGCTTGCTGCGGTGACACTGTTTACAATGAATCCGGCTGTATTTGCAACAGAGACAGCTACGCAGACTGATAATAGTAACACAGACAGTACTGCAGACAGCACAACGACAGCCGGCAGTGAGGCAAACGACAAGGTGACCATCAGCAAAAATGATAAGCCATACTTAAGTCTTGGAGCAGACCTTACACCGGATCAGAGAGCGACAGTGCTTGGATTTATGGGAATCGAGCTCACTGATCTGGACAAATACGATGTGGTCTATGTAAATAATGATGAGGAGCACAAGTACCTCGATTCATACATCAGCAAGAGCGAGATTGGCACAAGGTCACTTTCCTCAGTACTCATTACAGAGGATAAAAAGGGTGCGGGTCTTAGTGTTTCCACACACAATATTAATTACTGTACGGTAGGAATGTACAAGAATGCGCTTGCCACAGCAGGCATAGCTGATGCTAAAATCATAGTCGCAGGACCGTTCCCTATTTCCGGAACGGCAGCACTTGTAGGCACACTAAAGGCATACGAGGAGATGACAGGCAAGAAGCTTGACGACAAGGTGACAGATGCAGCGATGGATGAGCTTGTCACAACAGGAGAGCTCAACAAGAGCATTGACGGTGATTCGCAGGATATCGAGGCAATGATTGCAGACCTAAAGAAGCAGCTTGCCGATGGAGGGCTCAAGGATGAGAGCCAGATAAAGGATGCGATAAAGGAGGCTGCAAAGGATTACGACCTGAAGCTTTCTGACGATGATATTGCAAAGCTGACATCGCTTCTTATGAAGCTTAAGGATGCCAATATCGACTGGGATTCAGTCATCAACCAGGCACAGGACTGGGCATCAAAGCTTGGCGATAAGATAAATGACCCGGGCTTCTGGGAAAAGATTGGTAACTTTTTTATGGATTTATGGGATAAGATAAAATCTCTGTTCAGCTAGAGAAGTGACCGAATACAGTAAAAATAAGCAGAATATGAATCAGACAACTCCCTGAAACGTAAGCATGAGCTGAACGTTGAAGGGAGTTTTTATATTATTAATAAAAAAATAATAAATTTCTGCCGAATACATTGATACAAAGGTCATATTCTATTATAATTAAATGGATAATGGATTAATGTAAACAATGCACATAAGAAAGATGGGATTTGATGATAAAGATAAATAAATTTCTGGCAGCCTCTGTCGTTACATTGTCATTAGCCGCATGTGACCTGGCACCATACAGCAGCATAGCAGTTTATGCAAATCAGGCGGCTAAGGTTGTGTGTGATGAGAGATACTGGGTAGCGGCGAGAAGCGGACCGGGCACAGAGTATGAGCTGGAGCACAAGCTTTCAAACGGCAAGGATATTACTATTCTTGAGCAGACCACAGGTGCAGACGGCAAGGTGTGGTACAAGGCAAAGTACAATCTGGCAGCAAATAACGAGGAGTGTGTCAGCTATATAAGGTCTGATTTTGTATCAGCAGGTACCGGCACAGCTGCATCAGACAATGCGCAGACAGGGGATGCTTCGGCAGACACCGGCAATGCGGATGCCATACAGCAGAATAATGAGGAGCAGCTTGCCCTTGCAACCGCATCGGGAGCATATGCTACAGGTACGATTACCGGCGGTAATGTGTATGTCCGCAATGCAGCAGGCACATCCGGTACTACCAAGGTTGTCTCACTCAACTGGAACCATCAGGTTGACATAATTGGAGAGACCAGGGTAAACGGTGTGGTCTGGTACAATGTCAAGGGTACTTTAAACGGCAAGGCATTTACTGGCTGGACTATCAGTACATACATAAAGGTGACATATAATAATAGCGGAGACAATACTGATTTTGTCACGGCTATGAAGAATGCAGGCTTTCCTGACAGCTATATTCCAAACCTTACAGCTCTTCACAATAAGTATCCAAGCTGGACATTTGAAGCTGTAAATACAGGTTTGAATTGGGATACGGTGATTGAAAATGAGAGTGTAAACGGACTTAATCTGGTATCCAAATCAGCAGACAATGCCAAGAAATCCACAGCTGCCGGAGCATATAACTGGTCAACAAATACGTGGGTTGAGTACGAACCGGGATGGGTGTCAGCAAGCAGTGCCTATATTGCTTATCTCATGGATCCAAGGAATTTTCTTGATGAGACCAATATTTTTCAGTTTCAGAGTCTGGCATATAGTCCGAATGAGGCACTTGAAGGTGTCAAGTCCATAGTAAAAGGCACATTTATGGAGGGAACAAAGACATATTCCAACAATGGTGAGAAAATCAATTATGCAAGCACATTCATGGATGTGGCAAAGAGCAGTGGAGTAAGTGCATACCATATAGCATCGCGTATAAAGCAGGAGCAGGGACAAAAGGGAACGAGCCCTCTTATTTCGGGTACATATTCCGGATACGAAGGATATTATAATTATTTTAATTTTAGTGCAACCGGAAGCACGAAGGCTCAGATTTACAAAAATGGTCTGTCTTTTGCCAAGAAGCAGGGCTGGAATACAAGAGTAAAGTCCATAAGCGGCGGAGCTGTAAAGGTGGGCAGCAATTATATAAATAAGGGTCAAAATACACTGTATTTTGAGAAGTTTAATGTAGTAAATACAAGCTCGCTGTATTTCCATCAGTACATGGGCAATGCCACAGCGGCTCTTACTGAGGGACAGAGTCTGGCTAAAGGATATTCAGATAAGAATCAGGCTTTTGTATTTAAAATACCTGTATACAACAATATGCCATCGTCAGCAGTGGGCTTCGATAAAGCTGGCGATACCAATAACTATCTGCAGTCGCTTGCGATAAGCGGTGTAACACTCACACCGGCCTTCAATGGAGCAACAACAAGCTATTCAGCAGTTGTTTCAAATGCTATAAGCTCAGTGACTGTTTCGGCAGATGCAGTTTCAGGAAACAGTGGTGTTTCAGGCACAGGAAGTTATTCGCTTGCTGTCGGAAATAATACAATTAAGGTATATTGCAAGTCGCAAAGCGGTGATACAAGAACATACACTATCAATATAAACAGGCAGGCGGCATCTGCAAATAATGCAGGTGGCAATAATAATCAGAACAATAATAACCAAAATAATACAGATGTAAATATTACATCAGGTAAATACAGTATAGGCACTTATATTACAGGCATTGAGCCCGGAACCGGTGCAGCTGATTTTGTGAAGAATATAGCAGTATCAGCATCAGGAACTGTAAAGCTTCTGACAAGCTCAGGCTCAGAAAACAGCGGAAAGATTGCAACAGGCAATAAAGTGGCTGTTTATGATGCTTCAGGTAATCTGAAAAAGACATACGATATTGTTATATATGGAGATATCAATGGTGATGGTGCTGTAAATGCTCTTGATATGATTAAGCTCAACAGACATATTTTAGGAAAGGGAACACTCACAGGTGCTTATCTGGAGGCAGCTGATGCTAACAGAAAGCGTGATGGTGGAAATGCCCTTGATATGATAATCATGAACAGACACATACTGGGCAAATCAAAGATATCGCAGAATTAGAAATGTGAGGAAAAATATGAAGAAATTATTTGGATGTATATTATCACTTGTTATGGCGGTGATGCTTGTTTTCGCACCTGCCGAGCATGTATATGCGCAGGGACTTGGTCTCAGTGTCAGCTCAAGCTCTGTAGCTGTTGGCAAAACAGTCAAGGTGACTGTTTCCATGCCGTCTGGATATTTTGGCACTGTAGTTATCTCAAGCTCTGACGAGGGAGTACTGAGTAACGGAGGGGATGGTGTGGCCAATATTGGTGACGCCGCAGGATATCCCACTTCGCAGTCATTTTCATTTACGGCGAAGGCTGCAGGAAGCTGCACTATAAAGGCATATTGTACAGTTGTAGGAGATGCAGAGGGCAACGATGCCGGAGGTACAATTACCGGTGCCAGCACGAAGGTGACGGTAACAAGTGCTTCATCAAACAATGATTCAAACAGCAACAAGGATAACAAGGACAATTCCGGCAGCAATACCGGCAATGACAGCAATGCAAATAAAGATAATGAAAACAAAGAGGAAAAGAAATCCTCAAACGCATCTCTTGGTTCACTTGTTATCTCAGCAGGTACGCTTTCCCCTGAGTTTTCTGCTGCGACAAAGGATTACACAGCTACAGTAGATTACAGCTGTTCAAGCCTTGCGGTTACAGCAAATCCGGCTGATTCCAAGGCGAGTGTGACATCCGTCACAGGCAATGATTCACTTGAGGTTGGAGAGAATACGGTCAGCGTTGTTGTGACAGCAGAGGACGGCAGCACAAGCACATACAATATAGTTGTTACCAGAAGAACCGAGGATGATCCGGAGAATGCAGATAAGCAGGATAACTGGAAGAAGTTCGATATAAATGGCACAGAGTGGACTATAGTAAACGACATTCCGGAGGATGTTGTTCCTGAAGGCTTTGAGCACTCAAAGACAGTGATTGACGGACTTGAATACAATACCCTTCATGGCACCTTTGGTGATATCACGCTTGTGTATTTACAGTCGGAAAGCGGCAATGGGCTTTTTGTATATGATGCAGCACAGAATGCAGCATATGAGTTTGTCCGTATCAATTCAGAGTCACATTTTATAGTGGTTTTACTGCCTAAGGTGGATGATGTGCCTGAGGGATATAATGAGATATCGCTCTCCATAGAGGGCAAGGGTGTGGCAACAGCCTACCAGACCAAAGTCGAAAAAACCGATGATCAGACAAAGGATTTTTACCTCGTATACGCTATGAATGACAATGGTGAGAGTGGCTGGTACACATATGATAGCGTAGATGGCACATATATGAGAACCAAGCTCAGTACACCTACAGTGGCACAGGAGGAAAACAATACAACAAAGAGCGAGCTTGTCCCGGGAATTGCCAATAAATATCTTGTTTTAGCTGCAATACTGGTTCTTGTTATCATTATTCTGTTACTGTTGCTTATTGTATCAGCTGTGAAAAACAGAAAATATAAGGCAATGGACTATCATGATGACGATGATGATGTAGATGATGCAGCAGAAGATGTATCAAATGAAGCTTTGGAAGAAACAACTGATGAAACTGCGGACGAGATAGCAGATGAGCTGGAAGAAGAGGTTACAGAAGAGCCATTAGATGAAGTGGCAGAAGAAGCTGCAGAAGAGTCGGTGGATGAAGTGGCAGGAGAAGCTGCCCTATGTGCGTAACTACGCTCCGTTCAATATTTTCCGTGAATTGGAAAACAACTAT
>ERZ1024378.46-NODE-46-length-21150-cov-15.244655_pt1 | contig 21150 bp, 13 predicted proteins | sample MGYA00520787_ERZ1024378 | MGnify/ENA primary metagenome ERZ1024378 (study PRJEB33242, sample SAMEA3444269) | Homo sapiens | biome: Host associated; feature: Gastrointestinal tract; material: Stool | place: Uganda | collected 2011-01-01 ... | reverse complement strand
TCAGGCTAAATATTATGCAGAGAGTGTTGCTATGTCGAGTAAAGAAGAGGATTTGCGAAAAGCGGTAGAAGGTGCTTCAAAAGCCTATCCCGGTATTACGACACTTTACTTTTATATTAGTCGTGAGTTTTCATCAAGTTCAGAGAAAGATAAAGTGAAACCGGCATATCAGACAAATATTGAAAATATTGCGAAAGGGTTAGGTATAACAATTGAATGGAAAGGTCTTAGTAATATTGAAGCCCAGCTTATGCAAGATAAGAGACTTACTATTTGTAGAAATGTTTTTTTTCAAGTGGATTCTGCAGTGCAGGAGTGTTGTGAAAGTCTTAAAAGGCATAAAGAAGACATATTTAACCATATCAGGACAGAAGTATCGTACAAAGATAAAACGATTGCTTTGGATACCAATAATTTTAATATGGATAGTTTTTTGAAGTCTAATAACCAGATCTTAGTTGTAGATGGTGAGGCTGGTACAGGAAAATCTGCACTCATTAAAAAAGATTTAGTGAGTATTGATAATGATACAATTGTTCTAGCATTTAGATGTACAGATATGGATGTTTCTGATAAGAGAAATTTCTTATTGACGTATGGATCACTTGTAATAGATGAAGTGCTAAAAGTGTATGAGGAGATAGAGAATTGTATTTTATATATTGATGCAGTTGAAAAGTATTTTATTTTAGAAAATCAGAACACATTTGAAGATTTACTCCAAATGTTTGTTGATAGTGGTTGGAAAATAATTCTTACTATTAGAACTGCATATATGGAATCGTTTCATAATTTGCTACTAAATACCGTAAGTGTACAATCGTATCATGTTAATCCTATTAGTAAAGATTTGCTTTATGAATTGTCTGTAAAATTTGGATTTGTATTGCCAAGTGATAAGAAATTGATAGATATGCTTCGCGCACCATTTTATCTAGGACTATATTTGACACTTGATAATATAGACGATGCAGAGTTATCGGCTTTGAATAGAGAGGCATTTGAAGAAAAAATATGGAATGAAATAATTCGCAATAATAAGATGCGTAAAAACAACTTACCAACGAGAAGAGAAGTTACATTAGTATTCATAACAAAGGAAATGCTTAAAAATGAAAGCTATTCATATGTGATAAAATCTGGAGATGATCATGATGCACTTTTTGAATTGGAACAGACTGGTGTGATAATACAATCCGAAGATGCTAAAACATATTACCATGGACATGATGTGTTTGAAGAATTAGTAGTAAATCATATCTTTACAGAACAGTATAAAAATAATATTCCTGAAAAAGATTTTTTTGAACAATTTGGGACATCATTACGCATTAGGAAGCTGTTCCGCGGATGGTTAACAGATTTTGCGACTATAGAAGAACATCAGAGTTTTATATATGAAATGCTTGAGTGTAAGGACATCAATATAATATGGAAAGATGAAATTTTATTAACAATAATTAGTACAGAAAAACTGAGAGCCTGCTATAATAAAATCACTTTAAATATGGCTGAAAATAATTATGCCCTATTAAAGAAAACTATCTTTTTGATTAATACATGTTGTCGTGTTGCAGAACATGCAGAAGTATCTTTAAATAAGGGAAATATGTTGCCTTTAAGATTTTCCAAACCGTCAGGATATGCATGGGCGTCGATTTTAAATTTCATTAATGATAATAAAGATAAAATAATCTGGGATCAGGAATTGGTAACATGTGTTGTTGAAATTTTGGATTCTTGGACTAAGGTATCGGAAAATCAGAGAACGGAGAATACGGGGGTAAGTGGTAATATTGCTTTGTATTTACTTGAAGAAATATCAGCAAGTAAAGAGTTTCGATATGAAATAAAGAAAGATTATATTGAAAAATTGAAAGATATTTTGTTGAATTCAGCTTGGATGATAAAAGATCAATTGTGTAATATATTTCAGACTGTTATTAATGGAATAAATGATGAGGAAGAGCCTATTGATCATATTGGCAGAAGAAGGAGAAAACCTGATGCATCAAAGTTGTATATTGATTTAGCAGAAAAAGCTATATCTGACATATATCATTATGGTAAAGTTCCGTATGCTATGCCTGAGATGACACTTGAACTGATGAAAAAATTGTGGCTTAGACATGATGGAATGCCTGTATACTATAATTCTATAGAAATGAATGGTTACTTTGGACTTAATGAACATTTGTCATATGATTACTACCCTACGAGTGCGTTTAAAACACCAATATGGGGGTTACTACAAGCTAATCAGATGTTGGCGACAGAGTTTGTTATAGATTTTTGTAACAAAGCAGGAGATGCTTATAAAAAATCACATTTAAATATAGATTATGGAGAATGCTTTGATATTACTATTTGTGTGGGCGGGCAGTCAGCAACTCAGACAGCATCGACTCGGTTATGGCAAATGTATAGGGGAAGCCATGTGGGTCCAAATCTTCTGGTTAGCCTTTTGATGGGATTTGAAAGTTGGTTACTTAATATTGTAAAAATATCTCCAACTAATACGGTTGAGGAGTATTGTCAATATATATTATGTAAGTCAAAAAATGTAATGTTAACCGCAATAATTGTTAGTATTGCGGAAGCTTATCCAGAGAAAATGTTGGATATTGTTTGTGATTTAATTAAGACCAAGGAGATTTTTCACTTAGATTCCATTCGGTTTAGTTCTGAACGTACGACCTCGTTTGCCCTGTTTAAGAACGATTTATTTAGCAATGAGAGAAAAGAGAGTAATGAACTTACACATAGAAAAATAAGATTGGAAGATGTAATTTTGAAATATCAGACTGATCGATTAAAATTATCTGAAGAAGATTTTGCGAAACAGAGAGAAAAAATCTTTGTAGCCATTGATGAGGCAACAGTAGATATAGATACATGGCGGACTGAGGATAAGTATGCTTATTATAAAATGGATTTACGCCGCTATAACGAGGTGACGGATGTTAATATCGATAATGAAGGTCATGAAGTATATACTATAGCACCTGCGTTTACAGAGGATATGAAGTTATTGAGCAAAGAAAGCCAAGAAGCCAGTGATTTCTACTTTAAATATGCAGATTTACAATGTTGGAGTAATTATAAGTTTAACCACAATGAGAAGTTCATGAAATATGCGAAGTACTCTGACACTAAAGTGATTTGTAAAGAATTAGGAGAGGTATGGGAATTGCTAAGCAAAACGCATACAGATGATAGCATAAATAATGATGATAAATGGTTGGCTATCCATAGATATGTATCAATAGCTTCGTATACTAGTGCAGTATTACTTAGAGACTATTTCGGTAAATTAGAACAAAAGGAACAAGAATTATGTAAACTAATCGTTTTTAGTTTTGGAAAAATGTTTACAGAAGCATCAAGGTATGAAGTTGTTCAGGCTGGAAATGGAGTAGAAGCAATTATAGTAGGACTAATTACTTTAATAAGTGAAAATAATCGTCATTTAATAAGTGGAGATAATCCGTTGTATTTGTTACTGAAATTGATTCTTATAGATTGGAGTGATGATAGTTGTATAATAAATCAGATATCAAGCAATATATGGGATTATAAAAAACAATATGGTTGGCAATTCTTGTATACATTCTCGTTGATTGCAGAACAATATGAAAAAGAAATTAAAAAAAATAGGGATATTTCAATAAATGATTTTTTTGGAAAGAACAAGAAACTGATAAAGCAAGCATTAGACAAAGAAGTAAGTAACTATTCTGATATTGATTTTAAACAATTAAGTATACCTATTATGTTTGTGATTATTTTAATGATTCCATTTAAGATTAAAGAAGCATCATTAGTTGCGGAGTTGACAAAAGACATCGCAATGAAGATTACTTTTGATGATAAGGATTCTGCACAAGAAAAATATGGAAATATATATGGATACATATTTAATTATACAATGTGGTTTGCAGATGTTTTATTACATTGTGATAATCAAGATAGAATTATGCTTGTTAATTCATTTTTAGAGAGGGCAGATTTTGTTGGGAATAATAATGTAGAGCATTTGCTGAAATGGCTTATTCAGGAACAAGAAATTCATGGTAAGGTAAGGGAATTTTGGAGTGTGTGGGAGGCCCTAAAACCGAAAATGCTTGAATTGAGTCATGAAAAGGATCGATACTATTATACAGATTATAATGGTCCGATAGGTAAAGATAGAGTCATTGCTAGTTATTTATTTGCTAATTCTGAATGGAGGGAAAATATTTATAGATGCACGTTGCTTTCGGAAGAAAGAAAGGAATTTTTTGATGATTTTATTGCACATACGGGTAGTTTTAAGGCAGTGCTTTACTCTGTGGCTAGATTACTTAATACGGTAGGCAAGGAACCATATTTTGAGAAAGGAATTCAGTGGATATATAATTTAATTCAAAAAGATCCAGAATGTGGAACAAAGCTTTATATGAATACATTATATTATTTAGAAGAGTATGTTGGAAATTTTGTTGCTTCCCACCGAAATGATTTTAGAGTAGATATAGTTCAAGCACAGAGAACACAAGCTGTATTAGAGTATATGGTTAGTCAAGGTTCACATATAGCTTTTTTTATCAGGGAAGAAATTTGACGTACGTTATTTATTATGGTATCGAAGGCAGGTATGAATAAATTTGTGTCACCGGTGGTGACACAAATTGAAATATTATCAGATGATTGATGAAGAACTGATGAAGGCAAATCATGGGGCATCTATAGGCATTGGAAAAGCAGAGATTATTACAAATAATAATTTGCCTGTATACTTTGTGCAAAATATAGCAATAAAAGCTTCCTTATTGTAATTCAAGTATATTTGAGCAAATATAGGTCAAAAAAGCATCGACATCCGACCACAAGCACGATATAATATATGTAATCTAATAAGAAAATAGTGTTATCGTTACTGCTTTGATGAGAGCGAATGGTAGCCATAGATATGAATTCTAAGGAACGGAATGGTTGAACCCTCAGGATGACAGTGTCATCATTTTGTCAGCGAGAGCCGTTTTACTTGAATGATTTTCTGTTTTCTTATTTTGACACGAATTAACAGGAAGGTTAGAAAAATCAAGACTTTCCTTGACTTAGATTTACAGAGAATGATATATGTTTCCTGTATGGACTTGAGCTCCTAAGCGCTAGTTGTGGGTTCGATTCCCGCTGGGAACAGCCATTTTTGCAGCGATTTTGGGTGGCAACTTGCCACCGAAGATTACCGGTAGATACAAAAACTGCCACCCATTATGATTTTTGGGATTGCCACCCGGAGAGTTCAGCTACAGTGTAGGATGAGGTTTGGGTTGTAAATTAGTGATAACAATATATTCTTGCTTGGAAGTATTCGAGTCTGACGGTAAGGTCCGTTCAGATTAGATGAAAAACAATTCTAATCTGGGCGGGCTTTTTTACGTTCAGGGAAAAGGAGGAAGAATGCCAGTAGAAGAAAAAACAGAGCAATGGGAAACCGGTGAAAAAGTTGTAGAGATCGAGCTGGAACGGCTAAGAACCTTTACCAATCATCCGTTCAAAGTTCAGGCAGACAGTCAGATGATCGAGCTCCAGGACAGCATCAGGAAATATGGAATACTGAATCCGTTGATTGTCCGGCCAAGACCGGAAGGAGTATATGAGATCATATCCGGGCACCGAAGAAAATTTGCAGCTGAGAAGCTGGGGTATCGTAAGGTACCTGTAATCATCCGTGCAATGAACTAAGAAAAGTGGCAATCGAGCAGGCAAAGGTGTTGGCAAGTATATATCTAACATAAGAGATATTGATGAAATTGAATAATAGTAATAAAATAATAGCCATCAAGAATAATGAAAAGATAGGGGAACTGTATGATATCATTTGTAATAAAATTTATAACTATAGTATTCGTTATTGTGTCGGTTTGTACATTTGAAAAGAAAAAAAGTATAATAGAACGGATATTTAAAGCGATAAAAAATGCATACTATGAACTTGTAAACCAACAAGGTCCAATATTAAAATTTCTATTAAAGTTTGTAGGAATAATGTTATTGATGGTATTTTATTTGATTTCATTTCAAAAATGTTGCTTGTTAGATGGTAGGACAGTGTCGATAAAAAGTATTGCTATCTCTGTATTAATATGGATTATAACATTATTGATTATGTATTTTGGATTTGGATGCGTCTTAGCAATTTTTTCTAAAACTGTTGAACTTATTGGAGATGTAAAAGACAGAAAAATAGGAATAAAGATGATGTGTAGTTTTTTACTACTTACTTTATTAGCTTTTTTTTCATTCATTGCTGAAAAAGAAATGCGAGATAATTTATTTTTCCTCTTTGTAGGGTTAGTATCATGCTACATATTAAATATACAAATTCTAATAAAAATTGTTAAAAATCCATTCTGTATTATTGAAGATAAAAATAAACGAGAAAGTAAAAATCGAGTTCTGATATTATTTACTTCGCTTCTTATTGTATTAATGATAATTTTAAATATGTATTTATTAGTATTATGGACATATTTTTCATTTGATGGGGCATATAATTGCAGCAGTGGTTCTATATCCAAATGGAATTTATTGTATTATACAATTATTTCTTTTACTACTATTGGATATGGCGATATATGTCCAACAACTGTTGAAAGTCAAGCAGTGGCGATATTAATTTCTATTACGAGTGTGATTTGCCTGATTATTTTTGTCAGTTCGTTATTATCAGCAAAAAATGATATTTTGGGTAATAAAGAAAAAGAAGAATAAAGAAATCTATGTACAGCTTATATGAGAAATCATATAAGCTGTTCTTTTTTATGTCTAAGTCCATCAAGGGAGCGACAGACTAAAGTGCTGTCGCTCCCGCCCATTATGGGGGAAAGACGGTAGAAAATTTCATATCTATGTGCTATAATAGTTCCGACAGAATGAAATATAAATATATATTTTACACTACGGTATGGGGAGTATAAAAATGACAGGAGAACAATTTGTTAAATTATGCTACGAAGAAAAGAAAACCATTTTAGCCGAATACTTCAATCCTAATTCTTCATCAGTTGTCGGCAAAAAAATCAGTGCAATAACTGAACAAGGTATATCAAAAGATGATTTGTATGATCTATTGAATTTGGTACTAAAAGAAAATTACTATACTTTGTTGCTTGGATTGGACGGAGAAGCGTCGTTAGGTAATACTCAAATGACCTATAAGCTTTATGATGAAAATGGCAACTTGCTTAACGAATGTGGAGAGCTTGAAGCCGCTGCATTTTATAGCATGGATTTTTGTGTATGCCATACCTCATTCATCAACTCCTTTACTTCGTTTATATCCTCTTGAGAAATGTTTCCGGTGCTGTTTACCCTCTTTGCAATCTGGTTTAAATTGGAGCTGATACGTCCCAACTCTGTATTATAATTTCGCAGGTAACTGTAATCGACATCATACACATATCCATATAAGATCAGCTTGCGCAGGAACGCAGACATACTCTTCATGCCGGATGCTTTGAATTTGGTGTTGAGGATGTACTGCTCATCATCGCAGAGATAAAATTGCACCGGATTGGTGCGGTTTCGATTTGCCATTTCTGCCACTTCCTTAGGATGTGCCAGATGTTTTGTTATTTAGAATAAAAGTAAAATAAATACTTGACGTTCATATCTTACAGATGTAAGATATAAGGAGGATATTATATACCGAAAAAAGAAATCATGATTGCTTTGACATAACTTTTTAAATGGAAAGAACAATTTTTTTTAAAATGAAATCTTACAACTGTAAGAAAAAGGAGATGCTATGACGAAAAAAAAGAAAAAAAGCAGGATATACATTATATGGCTCGTGAATTTATGTTTGATTACAGCTGTGGTTGCCTTTTTTGTATGGTATGAAAGTGTACCTGATGTATCACCGGAGAAGGTTCTTAAAACATATATGGCTCATATTTCAAATCGAGAATATGAACAAATGTATGAAATGATTGATGCAGGAATATCTGGGAATATCAGTCAGGAAGATTTTGTAAAACGTAATTCTGCTATTTATGAGGGAATTGATGTAGATAATATGAAAGTTCATATCACATCTTATGATAAAGAACAAAAAGAGATCTGTTATGAAACATCTATGGATACTGTTGCGGGAAACGTTACTTTTGAAAATAAGGCATCATTTATACTGGAAAAAGGCAAATATAAGCTGATATGGAATGATTCTTTGATATTTCCAGAACTGGATTCCACAGATAAAGTAAAAGTGTCTACAACAAGTGCTAAGAGAGGGCAGATTATAGACCGAAATGGTCACTTGCTTGCAGGCGAGGGAGTGGCTTCTTCTATAGGCGTAGTTCCCGGAAAATTAGAGAATAAGAATGATGCTATCAGCCAGTTGGCAGAATTATTGGAAATGAAAACAGAAGATATAGAAAAAAAATTATCAGCAAAATGGGTAAAAGATGATTCATTTGTACCATTAAAAACAGTTCCAAAGGTGAATGAATTAAAACTGATGTCGATTGAGCCAGATCAGGAAACATTGGCAGAGAAAGACAGACAGGAGAAATTATTAGAGATTCCAGGTGTGAAAATTTCAGATATCACTGTAAGGGAATACCCACTGGGGGAGGCTGCTGCACATTTAGTGGGATATGTTCAAAACGTTACAGCAGAAGATTTAGAAGAACACGCAGGGGAAGGATATACATCGAACAGTGTTATTGGAAAAAGTGGAATGGAAGGATTATTTGAAAAAGAATTAAAGGGACAGAATGGGTGTTCTATTACTATTGTTGATTCAAATGGCAATAAGAAAAAAATCATAGTAAGCACGATTGTAGAAAATGGAAAAGATATAAAACTAACGATAGATTCGAATTTGCAAAAAGAATTATATGAACAATTTAAAGATGATAAGAGCTGTTCAGTTGCTATCAATCAGTATACGGGAGAAGTATTGGCTTTAGTCAGTACACCTTCATATGATAACAACGATTTTATTAGGGGCATGTCAAGTGAAAAGTGGAATGCGCTGAATGAAGATGAGAACAAACCTATGTATAACCGTTTTCGACAGGTCTGGTGTCCGGGCTCTACGTTTAAGCCTATCATAGCTGCTATTGGATTAACAACAGGGGCAATTGATCCAGATGAGGATTATGGGAATGAAGGATTGAGCTGGCAGAAAGATTCCTCATGGGGATCTTATTATGTAACGACGCTTCATGCTTATGAGCCGGTTATTCTAAAAAATGCTTTAATTTATTCGGATAATATTTATTTTGCAAAGGCGGCATTAAAAATTGGGGAAAACGATATGGAAAGTTCATTAACAAAACTGGGATTCAATGATGTACTTCCATTTGATATTAAGATGGCAAAATCGCAGTTTTCCAATACAGAAAAAATTGAAAAAGAGGTACAGTTGGCTGATAGTGGCTATGGACAAGGTCAGATTCTTGTGAATCCTTTGCATATGGCTTGTATGTATTCTGCATTTTGCAATGAAGGAAATATGATAAAACCATATCTTACATATAAGGAAGATGCAATGCCTGATGTCTGGATTAAAGAAGCATTTACAAAGGATGTGGCGCAAACTGTTTTGGAGGATACGAAAGAAGTCATAAACAATCCTCATGGAACTGGCTATGCAGCACATAGAACGGATATTATATTAGCCGGAAAAACGGGAACTGCAGAAATCAAAGCATCAAAAGATGATACAACGGGGACTGAATTGGGATGGTTTTCTGTTTTTACAACGGACGAGAATATGGAGCGTCCTATTATGATCGTCAGCATGGTAGAAGACGTAAAAGGAAGAGGTGGAAGCGGTTATGTTGTCAAAAAAGATAGTCAGGTTCTTGAAAAGTGGTTTTCTGGTAATTAGTATAGGTTTTTCGATGGGGATTTCGGGATGTAAAGGGAATACAGAAGAACCAGTATCTTCTGAACCTATTGAAATTGTCAGTGAGAAAGGAATGGATGACAATTTTATAAATATTCCGATAGATATTTATGCGGAAGCCACAACAAAAAATAAGCTGAAGGATATGGAAACAGTACGTAAAGTTGTAGAAAGATTTGGGGAATGTGGATATGCGGCAGTTGATTGTGAAAATCGAGTTGATATGACACAAATGCAAAGTGTGATGGATTTTTGTGATTCGGTAGAGAACCAGAAAGAAGCAGAAGTGACAATTATCCAAGTGAGTAGTTTGGGAGGATTTTCAGTCTATCATTTACAGACAGAAAATGGAGTGGTTCATGTGAAAAGATGTTACTACGGATATAAAGATGGAATTATGAAAAGTGAAGATGAGGGTGAATATCAAACCGATTATTGGAGATATACCGATGATGGATATCTGATGTTTTCTGGAACTTATTTTTCAGAAGAATTGTATGTATTAACATTAAGTTCTGCAGAAGAGCATGTAGCATTTCGTATACTGCCATTGGATGCAAAGTGTCGGGAATTAAATGAAAAATATCTTTTGCCAATAGGATATGAGTTAAATAATATGTTTTTAGTGGATTGGAATGAGGATGATTTTGGAGAACTGAATTTCTATGACATGTTTGATTTGTTGTATCCAAAGTTGCATAATGAAAAATTTCCATATGTAGCAGATGATAACTTAGGCATAGGTGCAGTTTATCATATTCCTAAAACAGAGTTCGAAAATGTAATTATGGAATATTTTAATATCGACAGTGATAAATTGCAGAAAAAAACTATTTACGATTATCAAACTCAAACATACGAATATAAACCAAGAGGATTTTATGAGATAGAGTATCCAGAATATCCGTATTCCGAGGTGGTTGGGTATAAAGAACATTCGGATGGGACGATAACGCTCAACGTTCATGTGATATATCCGTATGCAGGCAATTCAAATGTATATATGCATGATGTTACGGTCAGACCATTATCTGACGGGGGATTCCAGTATGTATCAAATTGCATTGTTTCAGAGGAAGAAAAAAAAAACATTACATGGCATACGCCGCGTTTAACTGAAGATGAATGGAATGATATATACGGAGAACAGTGATGAATCCCTGATGTGACTGAATGGAAAGGACAATATTTATGAAAAAGTGTATTTGGTTCATTGTACTGATCAGTTGCCTGTTATGTGGATGCATAAGGAAAGATATGACATCAGATAGTCAGTTGATGGATAGTAGAGATGTTGATTCTACGGAAGAAAACGAGAATGCAAAAGAAGATGTTGCAGAACAGTGGGAAAAAGGTTATGACCTTCCAATAGATGAGTCGGAAAGAAAAGAAGCAGAGGATGAGTGTAAAATGATTCTGGAACTTATTTCAGATATTTATGCTCAGGCAGATAAAGGAGAGGCAGCTAATACGGTTCTGGATGATAAGACAATTTATAAAATGCAGGATCGGATAAAAGAAAAAGGGTATCCGGTTACAACGATGAAAGCATATGCAGCAATGGAAAATTATAAAAAAGTCGAAGATTTTCTTAAAAACTGTCAGGAAGAGAAAGCTGGTTCGGTTGTGCTTTACGAGTTGCATTCAGATGGTGGAATTGGCAGAGATAAATTTATTTTTGATGGAAAGGACATGTATTTAATAGGTGCGTGCGCTACATGGAACACCAATGATACATATGGATTGTCCTATATTTCTTATGCAAGGATAAAGGAGTGGAAATATACGGATAAAGGATGGTTTTGTTATGAATTATGTGTTCCGGAACCGCCGGAGGTTACAGAGATTGTTGACGGAAGCTGTCTGGTAAGAATAAAGCCATTATCTAAGGAACAACGGGAAATGTCAGAACGATGCGTACAAGGTCTGGGGTATCAGGGAAATAATCTTTTATGCTCGAATTGGGATACCGACCATATGGAAAAACTAGACTATAATGGAATATATGAATATCTGTATGCCATGAAACATCAGAAAGCGTTTGATGCCGAGGATTATCCAAATGGAATACCAAAAGAAGAATTTGAGAGTTTGATCATGGAATATCTTCCGGTAACAGCAGAGCAAATTCAGGAATATGCGGTATTTGATGAAAAAAATCAGACTTACGTATGGGTACGACAAGGCTGCGGCCTTAACTATGCACCAACTTTTTTTGGAACTTCGCTGCCGGAGGTTATTGATATCAAAGAAAATGAGGATGGAACAGTGACATTAACGGTGGATGCGGTGTGTGATATGGTCATTTGTGATGATGCGGTCATAACCCATGAACTTACAGTAAAGTTTGCTGATGATGGTAGCTTTCAATATTTGGGGAATGAAATCCTTGATGATGGAATTATGCATATACCAGATTACCAATACCGTATTAAAGAATGATTTGATAATACTGGTGTTTTATGGTATTTTTACAGATATGAAGAAAGGAGACTTACATGAAATATATTTATAAAATCACGGGAAAAGTAAGTTTAATACTATATATATTTATGTTGTATCAATTCTGGCATCTATGTCAATATGGTGGCTTGAGAAGGCATATACCGATGTTGGCGTTAGGTATAATAGGATTGGTTGGCACAGTGGTTCTCTGGCTGATTTCGAAAAGGCATAATCAAGAAGTTAATTCAGGAGATAATGGAAATAAGAAACTTTTCTATACGGAAATGATACTCCTTATAGCAGCAACTTTATTCTTTGGTGGACGTATCGTTTATTCTGCAGTTCCGTATCACGGGGCACTGTCTTGGAAACTTGATGAGTGGATGCGTAAAAAAGAAGTAGAACTGGAGCATAATAATCTTTTTGAGGATGGTGTAGAAGGGATTCTGATGGATTTGGATGAAGCATTGCAACTGCCGGAAGAACTCTATATTGCAAATAAATATCAGGTGTCATTTGATGAAAACGGAACGATTCAAAGGATTTATGCATTCATATATGGAAAAAATGAGGCTGGAGAGAAAAAAACGTATCTTATTGATTATGACGCAGACAGCAGTAATGATATGACTGTTTGGATAGATGGTAATGTGAATGGAGAATATAGTGACGATATGCGTTTGTCTCCAATGATTGAAATTTTGAACAATTCAGACTGGACGAGTCAGGTAGAGGCGTGGGCTGAAACATTTGAAGAGCAGCAGATTTATGAAATACTCTATATGGGGCGAAGATCTTTTAGTTCAGAGGAAGGCTTACAATATATTTCGGGAGATGCAGATGGTGATGGAACTGAAACAGGAACCGGCAATTTTACTCAGCTTAGAAGCGGTGGAGAAATCGTTGGGTTTGAGGTATCTTTGCATATTCCTGATTTAAATAGTGTCACACCTGTTCGATATATTATGGAGCCTGAGTACGTCAGTCAACAAGAATTGAAGCAGGAGAATACGATGCAGCAGGTGGAGGATGCTAAAGATACAGAAAGTTGGACTGTGGATCAAAGTGATGGAACTATGTATTTCTTTTTAGATGAAAATAATGGATGGCGTTTGGTGATAACGGATGCAGCTGCCGGAAGCAGATTTTATGTAATGGAAAAGACAATGGATGGTGGTTCTACTTGGGAATGCATAAATGATGATCCGTTCAGTGGACAATTGGGAGTTGCAGAAGGTTTAATATTTTATGATGAGAACTTTGGGGTTGCAGGAATTACAGGCGCATCCCAGTCCTATTCCCGCTTATATGTCACTCGCGATGGCGGAAGGGCCTTTGAAGAAATGAAACTTCCAATGGATCTTGTTTCAGAATTACCACAAATCGCTATCGATTGCGGATTTACGGTGGAGGATTTTGATTACCTGAATATGCCTGAAAAAGAGGACGACACATTGACGATAACGGTTACCACAGATGCAGCGGAGAAAGATGGGATTGTATTTCAGTCAACTGATTATGGAGCGACATGGGAATACAAAGGGCTTGTTCAGATAGCGAATTAAGAAAAATCGGGTAAAAGTCAGAGATTGACCTTTACCCGATTCTTTATTTCCAGATATTCATGTCAGACAAGATAGACATGGTTATTTCAGTTGCGTTGCCTCCGGTAGCATCGCTGTCTGCACCAATGTTGGTAGCAAAAAAGTATGTATTATCTGCAGTTTCGATATAACCGATAAACCATCCGTTCACATCCTGGCCATCCACACGTCCGGTTCCGGTCTTTCCGTAGAATGTTCCGGCATCGGAAGAAGAAAGGCAGATGGAATCTTTTACTGCATTGATGTTTTCAGGAGCAAATCCAAAGTTGTTATTCTGCAGCTGGGTTAAAAGTTCGACTTGCTCTATTGGAGAAATTTTCAAGGAAGACTCCATCCAATAGGTGGAGAAATCACCGCTCATGTTCTTATTTCCATATCCGATTTCCTTGATATAATCGTAAACGGAAGTAGTACCAAGTTGTTCGTCCACTGATTGGAAGTACCAGTTCACAGATGAAGCCATAGCAGACTGCAAGGTCTGATCAGCGTTCCATGCTTCAAACGGATAGTTTTCTCCATTCCATGCAATAAAAGAATCCTGTGGTGTAATGACACCTTCTTCCAATCCAAATAAAGCATCATATATCTTGTAAGTGGAATCCGGCGCAACTCGTAGCGTAGCATGTTCTATATCATGTATGCTCCAGACATCATTTCTAAGATCGTATAAAACAAAGCTTCCTTCGTATTTTCCAAAGTATTTAGAAAAATCTACATATGAAATATTTTCTGAGGAAGATTTCCATTGGTAGCGACTTTCGTCCGCTGCATATGTAGAAATAAAAGGTGTAAGTCCCATTATTAGAACTGTGGTCAGTATAAAAGCAGTCATGCCTTTTAATTTCTTGCAAAACGTTGGTTTCTCATAAGAGGCAATGTTGATAATGCGCCGCTTCATTTGTTTCATGTTTCCGCTAAGGTTGGCGGCAAAAGGAAAAGGAGAAAAGGAGACCTTTTCTATAAAGTTGATCAGCGTATTTCCGTAATCCTCATAATCGTCCTCTTCAAGCATTTTTAGAACAGAAGTGTCACAGGCAACTTCTCTGTCATTACGCATTTCTCTTAGTGCAAACCAGACAAAGGGGTTAAACCAATAAAGCACTCCGGCAAAGTTCATAAGATAATTGGCAATAGCATCTTTGTGCTTATAGTGCTGCAGTTCGTGTAACAGTATGTACCGCATATCGGATTCGTTGTAATCAGAGATCAGATGAATCGGCAGATAAATACACGGTTTCAAAAGTCCCACAATAATCGGAGATTTCAAAAATGCAGTACTGTAGATAGGGATATTTCTGTGAATTCCCATTTCCTCCAAACATCGATAATATAGTCTGCGTACTTCTGGGTTCTGAAGGGGAAGTGCAGATTTCTCCAAATTGCGTAGGCGGAGTGAGGATTTGATTACTAATATGATCATTGCAAAAATGCCTACAATCCATATCCACAATAATATGTATCCGGCAATGGATGGTGTCTCGCTATTTACAGAAAGTGCGAAATCATTCATCCAGTCTGTATTTCCGATTGGATGAATTCCAACAGCTTCTCCCATAGCAGTTGCGGTACTAGAAGCAGGAGAGCTTCTTAAGCTACCAAGCCACGAGAAGATTTGTGGAAATCCGATGAGACGGAACGGTATAAAGGGAACTGCCAGCAACCCAAGAAGCAGGAACCACAGATTATACTGCATCCGGCTGGACAGGTTGTTTTTGAATATCCGCTTGGCTATCAAAAGAATTCCGATGATACCGCTGATCAATACATTGCATAATAAAAAGCGTATCATGAAATTAGCCATGTTAATCGCCTCCTTTTTTTCCTCTCTTGGATAGAAGAGAGCGAAGCGTTTCTATTTCTGGTTCTGTCAGTTTGTCATTTTCTATGTATGCAGATAACATAGCTGTAATATCCCCGTCATAATAACGATTAAGAAAGGAATTACTTTCTTGGCAAATATATTCACTTTCTTTTACTAATGGAGTATAAACGAAAACACGACTTTGTTTTTCATAAGTGAGTACACCTTTAGTAACAAGACGTTTAATAAGTGTTTGTATCGTTTTAGGACTCCAGCTTGTGGACTGCAGTAATTTTTCTGTTATTTCATTGGTGTTAATTGGAGCATGTTTCCATACGATTTTCATAACTTCATATTCAGCTTCCGAAATTTGTGGTAAATTCTTCATGTAAATCTCTCCTTAAATCTTACGCCTGTAATAAAAATAGTATATTCTGTATTTGTTGAAATGTCAATTTTTGAAAAATAGTTGACGGTAAAAGGAAACAAAGAAATAGAATTTACTTTTACAGAATTTGAGATTCTTTTACTGTTAGCGCAAAATGCTGGAATGGTATTTAGCAAGGAGAAAATATATAATATTGTTTGGAAAGAGCCATATTTTGGTGATTATAATATTGTCATGAGCCATATCCGCAACCTGCGTGAGAAAATAGAAGATAATCCGAGTAAACCGATTTACATACAGACTGTATGGGGAGTAGGGTATCGCTTTAATAAAAATTTAAGCAGTGGTCTGTGAGTTATAATTACTTTTACATTGTTCATTTGCCGGTTGTTGTATTGTGTCAGTATTTTATTTCGTTAACAGGTATTGGATGTATATATAACTTTGTGCTTTCTTTTGTAATATCAGTAATTATAACATGTGGCATGTGCTTTACCTTTTGCGGAGGAAAAATAATTTTTGAAGTGAAATAGCAACGATACGGAAAACTTCAATCGGTCATCGTCTAATGCAAATCATTTTTTCATGTATTCTTTTAATATTCCCATAGTCCAGATACGGAACTGTGTACCACGATGGGATTTCACTCGGTAACCTACGGAGATAATGACGTCAAGGTTATAGCAATCTACATTATATTTTTTGCCATCTGTGGCAGTGTAGGCAAATTTTGCCAACACTGAATTTTTGTCTAATTCACCCCTCTTTGAAAATGTTACGTACATGTTTTACTATAACACTGCGGTCACATTGAAACAGCTCTGCTATCTGGTCTATGGACAGGCATACAGTATCTTCATAAAAGGTAGTTTCTATCTTGGTTAAGCCATCTTTGGCTGTGTACATAATTATGCTTGAATTTCTTATACAATCAGTATAACATAATGGTCAGTGGCTGAAATCCATAGAATTTAAGTTGCCGATTATAGAAAAAAAGTTTATACTAAGTTTGGATAATGATACACAGAATGAGCCAGTGGTCTCAATGTCACGAAAAGATAAATAATGAACTGAAAGTGGTGTATTTCCGGACTTTTTCAGGTAATGGAAATCTTTTGGAAAAGCTCATTTTTTTATACTCAAATGATGTACAAAGCATCGAGTCAGGAGGTTGCACAAGAATACTCATTTGAGATGAATGCTTACAACAGTTCAAACGATTTTGAGATTGTGTTACGGATTGCAACTTTCAGGCATGATGCAGAAATGTTAGATGAAATAATGCATAAGGAGGTACTTCTTTAAATGCAATATGATTGGATAGATTTTTACACAGAGTTTGCTACTAAGCTTCTTCATTTCAAGACCGATAGAAAGACTCTTATTCAGAAAATATATGCGGTGTATGACGCAACTGGAATTAGTGTTCCGAAACTTGAAAGTGGCGATGAGATTATTGATATTGATCCGTTTACCATCTTTGGTACATTTAACAAAGGAATCACAAATGCTAATAGAATCGCTATTCTTAATGGGATTGCGTCAGAATTCGAAATTTCTGCAACGGTGCCGAGCAATTTTGATGGAATTCCGGTTCTCAATAATCTGAAAGCGACATTCTATGGATTTAAGGATGATAGAAAAGCAAATGATATTGATAACCTGTGGAGCTTGTTTGAGGTAGCTCTTGCATTGGCTGATAATGACACAGAAGATAACCGCCAGAAATTCTCCAATGCTTATGACAAGGTACATGATCAGCTTGGTATTCGCTGGAATATTACGATGGCCCTTTATTGGATTCGCCCTTATACATTTATCAACTTGGATTCCAGAAATCGATGGTTTATATCTAATGCTCAGAATATGCCGGGCGAATTTGTTGTAGCCGCTGAGAAGAAATTGAAGAAAGTTCCATATGCAGCAGATTATCTTGAAATAAAGGATTTGTGTAAAAAAGTTCTGGAAGCGGGACAATATGAATACAAGAGCTTCCCAGATTTATCTTATATGGCATGGGTTATCTCTGAGAAAGTAAATCAAGAGAAGTCTATTGAAAAAGGAAAAAAGACTTCTAAAGCAGAATTTCTCAAATGGTTTATGCCATTATTACAGGCACTACGTGATTTGGGAGGATCTGCGACACCGGTAGAGGCAAGAAAGAAAATCATTGAAAACGAGCATCTGTCGGATGATGTGATAAACGAAACAAGAGGCAAAACGAAAGTTAACAAATTTGAAAATGAAGTTGCTTTTGCAAGAAATTATCTTGTTGGAGCAGGATACATCGATAAGAGCGTAAGAGGTGTGTGGACACTTACGGAAGCAGGCAAGTCAGTGGAGTTAACAGCTGAGATGGCATCGGATATTTTCAAAAAAGGGGTCTCTGATGCAAAGAGCAATAAAACGAATGATAGCGATGCTCTTGCAGACAACGATATCGATACCGTTCGTTATTGGCTTTATGCCCCGGGGCAAGGTGCTGATAAATGGGAAGAGTGCTATAAGAATGGTTATATGCTGTTGGGCTGGGGAGAAATTGGAGATCTTGGAGTATTCAGCTCTAAAGATGAAATGAAACAGCAGATGAAGCAGGAATATGGCGATAGTAGCTCTTATAAGAACTCAGCTCATGCTACATGGCAGTTCGTCCATGATATAAGGGTTGGTGATGTTGTATTTGTGAAGAAAGGCAACAATGGCATTCTTGGTAAAGGAATTGTTGAGTCTGACTACGAATACGATGCTGATCGTGCAGATGAGTATTCAAATGTCAGAAAAGTTAACTGGACCAATAAGGGTAATTGGACAATTAACCATCAGGCACCGCAGAAAACTTTGACTGATATTACTCCATATAGTGATTTTGTGCAGGAAATCAAAGACTTATTTGAAGACGATGATATAGTTGAAGACGAGCAGGAAGTCACCTATCCAGAGTACACAGTGGAGAATTTCCTAGATGATGTGTACATGTCTGAAGAAGACTATTCCAGATTAGTTGGCTTGCTTAGAAACAAGAAAAACATTATTTTGCAGGGGGCTCCAGGAGTGGGAAAAACATATGCAGCTAAGCGTCTGGCTTATTCCATGATGGGTGTAAAAGATGTAGAGCGTGTGATGATGGTGCAGTTCCATCAGAGTTATTCCTATGAAGATTTCATTATGGGTTTTCGTCCATCTGCTAAAGGATTTGAGCTGAAAAAGGGTGCATTCTATAACTTCTGTAAGAAGGCCGAGATAGACAGTGATAATGAGTATTTCTTTATCATAGATGAAATCAATCGCGGTAATCTGAGTAAGATCTTCGGTGAGCTGTTTATGCTGATTGAAAATGATAAACGCGGAAATGCACTGCAGCTTTTGTATTCTGATGAGAAATTTGCGGTTCCAAAGAATGTCTATATCATTGGTATGATGAATACCGCAGACAGAAGCCTTGCTATGTTGGATTATGCACTTCGTAGAAGATTTGCTTTCTTTGATATCAAGCCAGGGTTCGAAACTACGGGTTTCCGTGAGTACCGCATGGCATTAGATAATGAGAAATTTAACAAACTGGTCAGTTGCGTCGAGAGTTTGAATAGAGAGATTTCTGCCGATGAATCTCTGGGTGAAGGGTTCTGCATTGGTCACAGTTACTTTTGCAATTTACAGCCTGACACAATTGACGATAGTTGGCTTTATGGTGTTGTAGAATATGAACTGATACCTTTATTGAAAGAATACTGGTTTGATGAACCTATGAAGGTGAAAGATTGGAGCGAAAATCTAAGGAGTACGATTAAGTGATACCGATACAAAATGTCTATTATATGCTGTCCTATGCTTTTCAGGTATTGAATGAGCAAGGCTATAAAAACATTGCCACAGAACAATTTCATAATACTGCTGAACTGATGGCAGCTATATTAGAAAAAGGCATCGCGATTCAGCTAAAGCGAGGACTTGGTAAAGAATATATTCCACAGACGGAAGCACTATCTTCTCTGCGAGGAAAGATTGATATTGCAGAGTCAATCAAGACACAGTCAATGCTGCGGAAACAGCTAATCTGTACATACGATGAGTTCTCTGTTAACAGTACAATGAACCAGATTATAAAATCTACAGTTGAACTTCTCCTGTGTTCAAATATATCAAAGAAGCGTAAGAAGAATCTAAGAAAGTTAATGATATATTTCGGTGAAGTGGATTTCATTGACTTGCATATGGTAAATTGGAATGTTCAGTATAATCGAAACAATCAGACCTATCGTATGCTGATTTCGATATGTTATTTGGTAGTAAAGGGTCTGTTGCAGACTCAATCAGATGGAAGCACTAAACTGATGGATTTTCTGGATGAGCAGCGTATGTGTCGATTGTATGAAAAGTTCATTCTGGAATACTACAGGAGAGAGTTTAAAAATCAGATTACCGCAAATGCATCACAGATTCCGTGGCAATTGGACAATGACGAGAATTCTATGCTGCCAGTGATGCAAAGTGATATTATGCTCCAGCGTGATGATAGAGTTCTTATTATTGATGCAAAGTACTATGAGCATAGTATGCAGGTACAGTTTAACAAGCATACACTTCACTCGGCTAACCTTTATCAGATTTTTACTTATGTGAAGAATAAGGAATACGAATTGAGAGAGAAGGACCATACGGTTTCAGGAATGCTTTTGTATGCGAAGACTGATGAAGAAATATATCCGAATAATGTATATCAGATGAGTGGTAACCAGATTACTGTCAGGACACTGGATTTGAATTTACCATTTACAGAAATAGCAGAGCAGCTAGATACAATAGCAAAATTGCATTTCAGTTTATAAAAGAGACATCCTAGTTGAAAAGAAAAAAGAAGAAATAACCATCCGTTCCAGCGCAGCGGAGTACTTAACCTAAGTTGCCTCTGTAGGTGATCAGCAGGACAGCATAGAGATGCGCTATGAGGATGAGAATATATGGCTGACACAGAAAATGATGGCCACCTTGTACGATGTGGATGTTCGTA
>ERZ1024378.43-NODE-43-length-22224-cov-11.884749_pt1 | contig 22224 bp, 19 predicted proteins | sample MGYA00520787_ERZ1024378 | MGnify/ENA primary metagenome ERZ1024378 (study PRJEB33242, sample SAMEA3444269) | Homo sapiens | biome: Host associated; feature: Gastrointestinal tract; material: Stool | place: Uganda | collected 2011-01-01 ... | reverse complement strand
AGAAATGGCCGAGTGGACTTTAATGCGAATACATTAGGTTATTATAATAATAATTGGTGGTATGTGAGAAATGGCCGAGTAGATTTTAATGCGAATACGTTAGGTTATTATAATAATAACTGGTGGTACGTAAGAAATGGTCGAGTGGATTTTAATGCCAATACGTTAGGTTATTATAATAATAACTGGTGGTACGTAAGAAATGGTCGAGTGGATTTTAATGCCAATACGTTAGGTTATTATAATAATAACTGGTGGTACGTAAGAAATGGTCGAGTGGATTTTAATGCCAATACATTAGGCTATTATAATAATAACTGGTGGTATGTAAAAAATGGTTGTGTAGATTTTAATGCCAATACATTAGCATATTATAATAATAATTGGTGGTATGTAATAAATGGTCATGTAGACTTTACAGCTAATACAATTGCGGAAAATGAAAAAGGATTATGGTATGTAAATAATGGTGTTGTTGACTTTGGATATAATGGAACTTTTGATGGATTAGACGGAAAAATATATTATATAAAAAATGGTTTAGTTTACCAAATAGATGAGGTAGAATAAAGTCATAATGATTTTATGGTAAAGGTTTCCACATGGAAAGACATGTGGAAATTTTTACTATAGCAGTTTGAAAATTATAAGTTGTTAATGAAAAATGGTAATAACTTTATATATATTTTTATTAAATGAGAAAACATGAGCAGAGTTAGAAAGATGCATGAAAGTATGCTGGCTGGAAAACGGTATACGGTGCCTTATATGGGTAAGTTGCGTAATTATATATTTAAAGATGCATATGTATACACACCAGATTATTTCGAAAAATATTTTGTGAATAAATTTGAATTTTAGAATAAGATAACTATAAAATTATGAAAATTACCACAGAGGTCATAACATGCAAACCAACACCACACGAGATAGAACAATTGATTTCATAAAGGGCATCCTTATTTTATTTGTGATTTTAGGTCACACTACATTGGGCCTGACAGACATGTATTCATTTGATGATACAATGAATGGTATTGCAAATGTAATATACAGCTTTCACATGCCTTGCTTTATCGCAGTTTCAGGCTTCTTATACAGTGAATATGTAGGGAATGCTTCACAAGGCATTTTTAGCCGGATATGTCATAAAGCATTTAATATCCTGCTGCCTTACGTGATGATTTCAGTTATTTACTGGATTATTAAATTTGCCCTTTCAAATTTGATAAGGGAGCCGGTTGCCGTTAGCAGCCTGATAAGCATACCGTGGAAGCCGATAGAGTTTTTATGGTATTTATACGCACTATTTCTCATATATTGTGTGGCGTATATGGCTGATTATGTGTTTGCGAGGATTCTGCCACATTTTAATTATAAAATGGAGCTTTTATTTGTGCTGTTTTTAATAATTGCTTTGACATGCTATGGCAGCTTTCACTATGTGGGCTTTAACTACATAGCCGGCTTTCAGATGTACTTTTATCTGGGATGCCTGATTAAGAAGTGGCTTGATAAACTGGATAATAGATATGCTGTGCTGAGCCTTGCCGTTATGAGTGTGCTTGTAGAGGCGTCCGGCATAGTATTACAGGATGACATGAGCAGAAATCCCCTTTTCAGCAGTCTGTTTGAGCGGTTTACCGCCTGTATAGTGACAGTGTTTATATTTGCAGTAAGCTATTTTTTATCAGGGTATTGTGGTTTCCCTAAATGGTTACAGACTATCGGCCGTGACAGCATGCCGTTTTATGCGATGAATGTGATATTTGTAGGTGGAATCAGGATTATATTGAACAGGGCTGGTATAACCAATATGGTGCTGCAGTGTATATGTGGATTTGCAGGAAGCACTGCTATATGCTGGATATTGTATGAATGTATCATAAAGAAAATCAGGCTTATCAATTTTATATTCTACCCTGGTAAACAGCTTCATATCAGAAAATGATAAATAGGAATCAGGGTGTTGCTTTTTAATACTAATCCGCTATACTATATAGTGTTTACTGAAAAAATATCAAAATAAAGCGTTTCAATAGAAAAGGAAACACCATGAAATTTATTAAAATTCCTGCATTTGCAATAGTCCTCCTATTGCTCATGCAAATAGTATCAAAGGCATTTATTGCCATTGACAGCAGCGATATTGAAAATATATATGGCTTTTATGCAGAGCCAAAGAACAGCCTTGATATGGTCATGATTGGACCAAGTGAGGTATACACGGGCTATGCGCCGGCTCTGGCGTGGGAGGAGTATGGCCTTAAGTCGTGCAATCTTTCAATAGGAGCTGTGCCATGCGATATGTACAAGTCCATCGTCACGGAGATTGTGAAGAGACAGAAGCCGAAGCTTCTTGTAATCAGTGCTGCAGCATTTAGTCAGGGCAATTGGAATTTGACGGATGAGGTCTATCTTAGAAAGTGGATTGACAATATGCCTATGTCACAGAACAAGCTTGACACGGTAAAGACTATTCCCAAAAATATCAATAAGGATGATGAAAAGGTGAAGGATAACATATCGGATACCCTTTATTTTCCATTGGAGAAGTATCATGGCAACTGGAAGGACCCTGAGGCGGTGTATACCTCATTTGTCACTCGTGCCTATATGAGGCTCAGTGGTGGAGGCTATCTGAAGGGCTTTTATTCAAAAACAGGCATCACCGGAGGCCGTGACAATCTGGCAAATATCGGACAGCCTACTAAAGAAGCCTATGTGCTGACTGATGAGTGCAGAGCATATCTTAAGGAGCTGCTTTCGTACTGCAATAAGCTTGGCGTAGAGCATGTGCTGTTGCTGCAGCCACCTCATGAGACACAGGCAGCTGACAAGTCGGGCCTTGAGCAGATTGAAAGTATAACGAAGGAGTATGGATACGATTTTCTTGATCTGAGTACTGATTATGAGAGCATTGCAGGGATAGATGATTCACATGATTTCGCAGATTTTGAGCATCTGAATGCATATGGAGCCCAAAAGCTTTCGTCATATATTGGCAATCTGGTAGTAAACCAATATGGGATAAAGTCTGATACGACAGGTTCAGAGCTTTCAAGATGGAAAAAGTCTGTGAAGAGGACTAAAAAAGCTCTGAAAATGGCAAGAGAATATACTGACAGAAGAGAGGCACAGGTGGTTGGAGAGTATGAGGCAGCCAAATAAGTGAAGCTGCCGGGGAATTAAGAGTTGCAGAATGGTATTATTTAGTGGTATTTGATTCTGGCTTTGATGAACCTTATGCCTTCCCATACCATCTCGTCGCGCATCAGTATAAGCAGCACCATATAGACTATAAATCCGGTCACAATCATAATCATTGTGTGCATGAAGCTGACTGACAGCCTTGCATCCATGAGCAGCAGTACTATAAGCATACAGACTGCTGATATGAGATATTTCCACGATAGAGAAAATATTTTTGGGATGCTAAGCTCATTTCGTATGAAGTAAAGCTGTACGGCAGTTATTATTACCTCCGAGATGACAGAGGCTATGGCTGCACCGTATGAATAGAGCTGATGTATGAGAATCATATTCATGACAAAATTGGCTGCGGCTCCGATACATACTGAGCGTGTCAGCAGGCTTTCACGCTTGGTTGTTACCAGGTACTGTATACCGATTACATTGCTTAAGCCTATAATCGGCAACAGTGTAGCCATTATCATGATGAGATATGGCACCTTTTCATATCCTGGACCAAAAAACCATGGCGAGAAATTGCGCGCGATGCCTATCAGGCCAAAGCACAGGGCAAGACCTATAAACCAGACGAATTGAAAGCTCTTATAAAGGAGGGCTTTTACTTCGTCTTTTTTATTTTCACTGAAGGCTCTTCCTATTCTTGGAAGCATCACAGTACCGAGTGAGGTTACGAGCATGAGAACCATTTTGGATATCTTGTTGGCTTGCTCATAGTAGCCGTTTTCTGTCATGCTGCCGGTTATGTTGTTGAGCATGGTTTTGTCAAGCGCTGTGTATATGGTTGTCGCTATAGTTGGTACAAATAGTGTGAGAGTAGCCCTTAGATGAGAGAATGGCTTAAGCTCCTTAAGCTTTGGTCTGTCAACATATTGAGGCAGGTAAAACCAGATGGATATATTGGCAAAAAGCTCTAATAGACATATTCCTGCCACATATATGAGCAGATCACTCTCTGAGCGTACGGCGATGAAGATAAAAGCAATGTTTATGATTTTAAAAATCACGTTTCGACCGACTATTTTGCCAAATTCCTCAAGTCCCTGAAACAGCCAGGAGATATCAGAAGCAACCGATATCAGGTACACGGCTTCAATCAATAGCAGGTGCTTTTTGAGCGGTGAGTGCCCAAATGCAAGTGTGAATACCATATATGCGCACAGACACACAATAACGCTGATGACAGATAGAAGTTCTATCTCCCAGAAGGTTTTTGTGCGTTTTGCTCTGTCCTCCTGCAGGTATGATATTTCCCTGTTTCCGTAGTTTACAGTGCCCAGTGCGGCAAACATGATAAAGTATGATACCAGTGAGTAGGTATAGCTGTATGCACCTATTCCGTCTGCCTTAAGCACCCTCGAGAGGTACGGAGCTGTGATAAGCGGTGTGATCAGTGTGAGTATCTGGTAGCTCACATTATATATGTAGTTTAGTTTTATACTCTTGTTTTTTTGTGTTTTCTTTTTCATGCAGATATCATATCACATATTGACTTATTTTGGCTATGCAGTTATTATATAAAAATCGCAAATTAACATTACTATCAACTTACACGTATAAATTACGACAGGGGCTAAAGCCTGTCACATAGGTGGAGAAATGGATAATATTATAATACGAAACAGGAAAGAGGAGTTTAAGGAGCTTGTTTTATACACGGTTTTTGGCAATATGACCTTTGTGATCAGCATAGGTGCATATGCCATTTTTAATGTATTCTTTGGTATCAATGAGCTGATTGCGAACGCACTGGCATGGGTGTTTGCTGTTCTATTTTCATATGTTACCAACAAGAAATGGGTGTTTAAGGTTGCAACGACGACAAAGACGGCATTTTTAGTACAGATGTTTGCTTTTTTCAGCGGCAGATTCATCACGCTGGTTATTGAAGAGGCTATTATCTTTATTTTTATCACTCTTCTGGACTATCCCAGCATGTGGGTGAAGCTGACAGCACAGGTGGTTGTGGTTGTACTCAACTATGTGATAAGCAAGCTGTTTGTTTTCAAAAATCGCTAAATGTGGTATATTTAATAAAATAATAAGAACTATAATAGTGTGTGTATGGTATAATAAAGCGTAAATTTAAATGCAGTTTATGAGAAGTTGATTTACATAGGGATATAGAAGCTGCTTTTTGCAGTGTGGGACAGAAGGAGAAAATCCTATATGAGTAATAGACTTGACATGAAAAAAGATACAAATAATCGAAAAGACAAAACAAAATACGATGGTCCGGAGAAGCCGGACGCATACATGGGAAATGACAAGCAATGGGTTTTCAGGGCATTGGTTCTTGCTTTTATTGATATGTGCATCATTGCAATCTCATTCTTTTTCGCTTTGATGATCAGGTTTGAGTTTTCATATTCACATATTCCGCTCTCATTTTTGGAGGGTTATCTGCACATTGTGCCATTGTTTATGGTAATTTCACTTGTGGTGTTTTATATTTTCAGACTTTACCACAGTATATGGCGCTTTGCGAGCATCAATGAATTTATGCATATTATTGGTGCCTTTCTGGTGCTTGCGGTTGTGAGCGTTACTATTCATGAGGTGTATGAGATTAAGATGCCGTATGCCTTCTGGATTATCGGACTGATGCTCAGCTTTGCATTGTGCACAGCGTGCCGTTTTGCGTACAGATTTATCAGGACAGGTCAGAAGATGCTTGAGCAGAGAGGCTCCGCAAACGGTGATGAGAAGGTCATGATTATCGGAGCAGGAAATGCGGGCAGGATGCTTATCAGAGAGCTTATCATGAGCTCACATCTGCACACAAAGGCCTGCTGCATCATAGATGACAATCCGGCGAAGCTGGGGCGCTTTATAGACGGCGTGCCTATTGTCGGCAACCGAAATGACATTCCGGAGATGGTTGAGAAGTATGATATCACGAAAATTGTGTATGCTGTACCTTCTACATCAGGTAAGGACAGGAAGGATATACTCAATATTTGTAAGGACACAGGCTGTGATGTGTCTGTGGTTCCGGGAATATATCAGATGGTGGACGGAAGAGTGTCGGTTTCCAATCTGCGCCCGGTAAGCATTGAGGATTTGCTTGGAAGAGATCCGGTTGTTGTGGATAATGACGGTATTCATTCATTTTTACAGGGCAAGGTGGTAATGGTTACAGGTGGCGGTGGCTCAATCGGTAGTGAGCTTTGCCGTCAGATAGCCAGGGAGGATCCGAAGCTTCTTATCATTTTTGATATTTACGAGAATAATGCATACGATATACAGCAGGAGCTGAAGCGCAAATATCCTTATGTAAGGGTGGAGACGCTGATCGGCTCGGTGCGCAATACTAACAGGCTGCACTATGTATTCCAGACATATCACCCTGAGATTATTTATCATGCAGCTGCACATAAGCATGTACCGCTGATGGAGGAAAGCCCGAATGAGGCAATAAAAAACAATGTGCTTGGCACATTAAAGCTCTCAAGGATTGCAGCTGAGTACCATGTGAAGAAGTTCGTGCTTATCTCTACGGATAAGGCGGTTAATCCGACCAATATCATGGGTGCATCAAAGCGTCTGTGTGAGATGGTTATACAGATGATGAACAGGCAGACGGAGACTGATTTTGTCGCTGTGCGTTTTGGAAACGTGCTTGGCAGCAATGGTAGTGTTATCCCGCTGTTTAAGAAGCAGATAGAGGATGGCGGTCCTGTTACGGTGACGGACAAGCGTATTATCAGATATTTTATGACAATTCCGGAGGCCGTGGCGCTTGTGCTGCAGGCTGGGCTCTATGCCCACGGAGGTGAGATTTTCGTGCTCGACATGGGCGAGCCGGTCAAGATTGATGATATGGCTAGGAACCTTATCAGGCTTTCAGGGCTGGAGCCGGATGTGGATATTCAGATTGTATACACAGGTCTGCGTCCGGGAGAGAAGCTATACGAGGAGATGCTGATGAGCGAGGAGGGCCTAAAGGAGACTCCGAACAAGCTGATTCATGTGGGTGAGCCTATTGAGATGGATGATGAGCTCTTTGAGAAGCAGCTTGATATGCTCGAGAAGGCATGCACCTCAGAAGCAAAGGATATCAAGCAGATAGTGGCCTCTGTGGTAAAGACATATCATCCTGACCTGGAGAACTAAATATCTTTTGAAGCTCATAATATAGACTGTAAAAGCCGGATGTTTGGCATATTTTATGCCGGAAGCGAGGAACATAACTATGGAAAAGAGACAGATTTCATTTTCACCACCTGATATAACAGAGGCAGAGGTGTCAGCTGTTGCTGATGCACTGCGAAGCGGTTGGATTACAACAGGTCCAAGAACCAAGGAGTTTGAGAAGAGGATTGCTAAGCTATGCGGCACGGATAAGGCTGTAGCTCTTGGCTCTGCTACTGCGTGTCTTGAGTCGATACTCAGATTCTTAGGGATAGGTGCAGGTGATGAGGTCATCACAAGCGCATACACATATACTGCATCTGCAAGCCCTGCTGTGCATGTAGGTGCAACGCTTAAGTTTATAGACGTAGCACCTGATTCATTTGAGATGGATTACGATGCCCTGGAAGCTGCTATTACAGAAAAGACAAAGGTTATCGTGCCGGTTGATATTGCAGGTGTGCCTTGTGACTATGACAGGATTTTTGATATTGTGGAGAGAAAGAAGGCTCTTTTCCATCCGTCAAATGATGTGCAGAGGGCAATCGGACGTGTGATTGTGGCGGCTGACTCAGCTCATGCTTTTGGTGCTTCTTACATGAGAGCAGGTGAGCGGATTATGTGTGGCAATGTAGCTGATTTTACAAGCTTTTCATTCCATGCGGTCAAGAATCTGACCACAGCAGAGGGAGGAGCACTCACCTGGAGACCTATAGAGGACTTTGATGACGAGTATATCTACAAGCAGTTTATGCTGCTTTCACTCCACGGACAGACAAAGGATGCACTCCACAAGAATGGTCTGGGCAACTGGGAGTATGATATTGTGGCTCCTTCGTATAAGTGCAATATGACTGATATCCAGGCTGCTATTGGTCTGGTACAGCTTGACAGATATGAGGGGCTTCTCAAGAGGCGCCGTGATATTATAGAGCGCTATGACGAGGCATTTAAGCCGCTTGGTCTCTTGACTGTGCCTCATTTTACAGACAGGCATACATCGAGCGGACATCTGTATCTGCTTCGTATACCGGGCATCGGCGTGGATAGGCGTAATGAGTTTATAGTGCAGATGGCGGAGCGAGGTATCGCCACAAATGTGCATTTCAAGCCGCTTCCGATGATGACTGCATATAAGAATATGGGCTTTGACATAGCTGATTTTCCAAATGCTTATCAGCAGTATGAGAATGAGATTACACTTCCTCTCAACACAAAGCTTAGCGATGAGGATGTGGAGTATATAATTAATAATTTATTGGAGATTTTACATGAGTAGATGGAGAACATGGGGAGAGATTCCTACATTCATGAAAAATGATTTTACACTTAAATATTACAGGCATCTGAGCAGAAAGAGGACAAGCATGGTATTCAAACGCATTTTTGATGTGATTATGTCCGCTGTTCTTCTTGTGCTGCTTTCGCCTGTTATACTGGTCCTTGCTGTCTGGATAAAGGTGGATAGCAGAGGACCTGTTTTTTTCAGACAGGAGCGTATCACGCAGTATGGCAGGAAGTTTCGCATATTCAAGTTCAGAACTATGGTGAATGATGCTGACAAAAAGGGTTCACTCGTGACTGTCGGTGGGGATTCAAGAATCACAAGAGTCGGTGCTGTCATCAGAAAGTACAGGCTGGATGAGATTCCGCAGCTTATAAATGTGCTATGTGGTGATATGAGCTTTGTTGGCACAAGACCTGAGGTGGAGAAGTATGTCATGGCATATACACCAGCTATGATGGCGACGCTTCTGATGCCTGCCGGAATCACCAGTGAGGCAAGCATCAGGTACAAGGATGAGGACAGGCTTCTTGAGACTGCAGATGATGTGGATTACACATATATACACAAGGTGCTGCCGGGCAAGATGAGGTACAATCTTAAGTATCTTAAGAGATTTTCACTGATAAATGATATCAGACTGTGCATAGAGACTGTGCTTGCGGTAATACATTAGTCTGCTTGTCTGGGAGGATGATACTTATGAATAAAGTCAAATTTTCAGTATTACTGTCAATTTATTACAAGGAAAAGCCTGAGTATTTCAGGGAGTGTATGGAAAGCATATATTCACAGACTGTTTTACCGGATGAGATAGTGCTGGTGGAGGATGGCCGGCTGACAGAGGAGCTTTATGAGGCAATCAGAGATTATGAATGCAGGCCTTCGGAAATAAATTTTGTTACGGTAAAGCTTGAAAAAAACAGCGGGCTCGGTCTTGCACTTGCCGAAGGCATAAAGCATTGCTCTAATGAGCTTGTGGCCAGAATGGATACGGATGATATATGTGTGCCTGACCGGTTTGAGAGACAGCTGAATGCTTTTTCGGAAAATCCGGGGCTTGATATCATAGGCGGCTACATCAGCGAGTTTTCCGATGATATGCATAATATTATATCAGAGAGGACAGTGCCTCTCGGAAATTATGTGATAAAGCAGTATCAGAGAAAGCGCGATGCGTTCAATCACATGACTGTCATGTATAAAAGATCTGCGGTGCTTGCTGCGGGCAATTATCAGGACTGTCTGCTTATGGAGGATTCTCTTCTTTGGGCGAATATGATCAGAAATCACTGTCGTATGGCAAATATAGGTGAGACTCTTGTGTATGCCAGAACCGGTGATGATATGCTGAAGAGGCGTGGCGGCTTTGATTATTTCCTTAAATACAAGGCAGGAAGAAAGCGTATTTTAAAGACAGGAACCATAAGTGCGGCCGATTATTTTGTTACGGTTGCGGCACAGCTTGTTGTCTGTATGATACCACTTTGGATGAGGAGCCTGGTGTTTAAAAAAATATTAAGGAACTAAAACTTTTCAAATGCATGTTAATGTGGTAAAATCGGTATAGTTATCATTAATAGGCTTATTACTAGCTGACATAGGAGGTTAATATAAATGGAATTTAGAGCGGAATACGAGAAATGGTGTACAGACCCATATTTTGATGAGGCTACAAAGGCAGAGCTTAAGGCTATCGCAGGTGATGATAAGGAGATAGAGGACAGATTCTATCGCACACTTGAGTTTGGTACAGCAGGTCTTCGTGGTGTAATAGGAGCCGGCACCAACAGGATGAATATATACACAGTCCGTCAGGCTACACAGGGACTGGCGAATTACATACTTTCACAGGGAGAGGACGCAGTAAAGAGAGGTGTTGCAATCGCACATGACTCACGTAATATGCATGATGAGTTCACAGATGCTACAGCACTCTGTCTTGCAGCTAACGGAATCAAGACATATGTATTCCCACAGCTCGCACCTGTTCCGGAGCTGTCATACGCAGTAAGGACACTCGGTACAATAGCCGGTGTTGTTATCACAGCAAGCCACAATCCTCGTGAGTACAATGGATACAAGGTATACTGGGAGGATGGTGCACAGGTTACTCCACCTCATGATACAAGCATCATGGCTGAGGTGGCAAAGGTTACATCATTTGACCAGGTAAAGACTATGGACAAAGCTGCTGCTATTGAGGCTGGTCTTTACAATGTCATCTCTGATGAGGTTGAGGAGGGATATTTCGGAGAGCTCCGCAAGCTTTCTATCCATCCGGAGATTATCAAGGCTATGGCAAAGGATATCAAGATCGTTTACACACCACTCCACGGCACAGGTCTTCGCCCTGTACAGAGAGTACTTAAGGATATGGGCTTTGAGAATGTATACATTGAGCCAAGCCAGGCAGTGCCTGACGGCAATTTCCCTACATGTCCTTATCCAAATCCTGAGAATCCTGATGCATGGAAGCTTGCACTTGAGCTGGCAAAGGAAAAGGATGCTGATATCGTTTTAGCAACTGACCCTGATGCCGATAGACTCGGTGTATACTGCAAGGATACAAAGACGGGTGAGTATGTGACATTTACAGGAAATATGTCAGCTATGCTTATCGGTGAGTATATTTTAAGCCAGAAGAGTGCCAATGGTACTCTGCCTGAGAATCCTGCATTTGTTGAGTCAATTGTTTCTACAGATATGGGTAAGGCAATTGCGGCAGCATATGGCGTAAAGCATATCGAGGTTTTAACAGGTTTCAAGTATATCGGAGAGCAGATGCTCAAATTTGAAAAGACCGGCTGTAACAACTATGTATTCGGTATGGAGGAGAGCTACGGATGTCTGCCGGGCACATATGCAAGGGACAAGGATGCTCCTGCAGCAGTTTGTATGCTGTGTGAGGTAGCTGCCTTCTACAAGTCACAGGGCAAGACTCTCTGGGATGGCATGATTGACATGTACGAGAAGTATGGCTACTACAGAGAGGGCATTTCCACAATGACCTTAAAGGGTATTGATGGTGCCGCACAGATAAATGAGATTATGACAAAGGCACGTGCCGCTGAGCCAAAGAAGTTTGGTGATTATCAGGTGCTTGCTATCCGTGATTACAAGAATGACACAAGAAAAGATATGACAACAGGAAAGGTTGAGCCGACAGGTCTTCCTTCTTCTAATGTACTTTACTACGAACTTAACGATAACGCTTGGTGCTGTGTACGCCCTTCTGGTACAGAGCCTAAGATTAAATTCTATTTCGGAGTTAAAGGAGTGTCTCTTGAAGATTCACAGGCTAAGCTTGATGCTTTGTCAGCTGAGGTTCTCGGACAGTTTGAATAAAGACTATGATGAAAATATACATTTGCCCGGATTGTGGCTGGATACGGATGGTTTCAAGAAGGAAAGAGGTTGAATGCTTCAAGTGTGGCAGGCCGCAGATGCGTCTGACAAATCTGGAGTTTGGAAAGTATACCAATATGTCAGAGAAGGAACGTCAGGATTACGCAGACGCGTGGCTTTACATTCATAGGAAAAAGGAAAAATAACATGGCAAAGAAGAGAAGAAGAAAAAAGAGAAGAAGTGGACGTAAGAAGATTATACTCTTTGTATTTGAAATCCTGCTGCTGTTAATTGTTCTGTTAGTGGTTTGGGCTTATAATAAGACGCTTGGACAGGTAAAGTATGAAAAAGGACTTACAAACAGTGAAGCTGGAATAAATGAAGATATTGATGAGGATGTACTTGCTAATATGCATGGATATCTGAATGTTGCATTGTTTGGTCTTGATAATAGAAGCAATGGTTCATATAATGAAGGAAATTCAGACTGTATTATGATTGCAAGCTTGAATTATGATACAAAAGAGGTTCAGCTTGTGTCAGTCTACAGAGATACCTATCTTTCGATAGGAAACGGAAAATATGCCAAGGCTAATGCTGCATATGCAAATGGTGGTGCGAGAAAGGCAGTAGCCATGCTTAATTCAAATTTGGATTTGAATATTACTAAATATGTATGTGTGGACTGGAAGGCTCTTGTAGATGCCATAGATGATATCGGTGGTCTTGATCTTGAGATTACTAATGCGGAGATGAAGGAAATCAATTATCTGATTCCGGAGGTTGATTATACTACAGGATATAATACTCCTTATCTTGAGGGGGATGGTATGCAGCATCTTGATGGAACTCAGGCTACATGCTATGCACGTATCAGAAGCACCTCCGGTGATGATTTCTTAAGGGCATCCCGTCAGAGAATTGTGCTTCAGGCTATGCTTGACAAGGCTAAACAGTCAGATTTAGGCTCGCTCACAGAGATGTGTAAGGATATCATGAGTCAGATAAGTACAAACTTTACAGCTGCCGAGATATTACAGTATGCTTCTTATGTTACAAAGTTTCAGATGAAGGAGACAACAGGCTTTCCATTTGAGCTGACTACAATGAATCTGTCAACTACTGGCGATACCGTAATTCCTATAGACCTGGCACAGAATGTTTCTGAGCTTCATCAGTTCATGTTTAATGAGACTGATTATCAGCCAACAGAGACAGTTCAGACAGTAAGTGACAAGATTGCTAAAAAGACGGGTGTTACATCTAAGACTTCAGCATTTGATCTCACGCAGTACAATGATACTGTTGGCTCTGATGGAACCGAAGGGGCAAAGAAAAAAAATAAGGACAAGCAGGATGCCCTGAAAAAGAGCCAGTCACAATCTGAAAATGGTTCAGAAGAAAAATCATCATCAGATGATTCGGATGATTAAATAATTTAAGTTAGCTATTAGGGAGAATTTATGAAAACAGAAATCAAAGAAAAAATCACGGCAACAAACCAGAAATACTTAAAGAAATTCTTAACAGAGGAAGCTCCGGCTAAGCTTGAGAGCCAGCTTGAGCACATGGACTGGTCATACCTTGATATGATTCACAACAAGGAGCAGCAGAGAGGTACATTTTCACCGCTTGCTGCTATGGAGCTTTCAGAGATAGAGGCAAATAAGGACAAATACCTTGCAACAGGTCTTGATGCTGTCAAGAATGGCAAGGTCGGTGCAATTCTTCTTGCCGGTGGACAGGGTACACGTCTTGGCTTTGACAAGGCTAAGGGCATGTTCAATATCGGAAAGACAAAGGAACTCTACATCTTTGAGCAGCTTGTCGCAAACCTCATGAAGGTTACAAATCAGACCGGTACATGGGTGCCTCTGTATGTTATGACAAGCGAGATAAATGATAGCATGACAAGAGAGTTCTTTGAAGAGTACGACTATTTTGGATACAACAAGGACTATGTGAAGTTTTTCGTGCAGGAGATGGTTCCGGCAGTTGATTTTGATGGAAATCTGCTCATGAAATCTGAGGATTCACTTGCCATGTCACCAAACGGAAACGGTGGATGGTTCAAGTCACTCATTAATGCCGGTCTTGACAAGGATTTGAAGGACAAGGGTGTTGAGTGGCTCAATGTATTTGCTGTGGACAATGTGCTTCAGCAGATTGCAGATCCTGTATTTGTAGGTGCTACAATCGAGTCCGGCTGTGTCAGCGGCTCTAAGGTGGTCAGAAAATGTGATCCATATGAGAGAGTTGGTGCTATGTGTCTTGAGAATGGCAAGCCTTCGATTGTTGAGTATTACGAGCTTACTCCTGAGATGGCAGAGGCAAAGAACGAGAATGGTTCATTACAGTATGGCTTTGGTGTTATCTTAAACTATTTATTCCGCGTGGACAAGCTCATGGCTATCGCAGAAAAGAGCCTTCCACTTCATGTGGTAGAGAAGAAGGTACCTTACATTGATGAGAATGGTACAGAGCATAAGCCTGAGACTCCGAATGCATACAAGTTCGAGACACTCATCCTCGATATGGTATACATGATGGACAATAGCCTGCCATTTGAGGTAGACAGAGAGAAGGAGTTTGCACCTGTAAAGAATGCGACAGGTACAGATTCGGTTGAAACAGCGAGAGCTCTTCTTGAGAAGAACGGAATTGAAATTTAATATATGATTTATGGTAACTGTTCATTGGCAGGGATGTATTGATGTTCTGCAATTTCTATTTATCGCAGACTAAGAGGTGCATCTGCCGATGAGCAGTTATTTTTATTCGGAGAATAGCACGGGGATTACAATTTATGAAAAAATAAATAATCCCGTCACAAATTAAACACAGATTGACAGTATACTTCTAAATATAAACGAAAGGAGAAATTATTATGGATAATAATTATGGAAATATGAATGACACAAATAATACTAACAGTACAAATAACAATACAAACAATGTAAATTTCACAATGTCGGGTAATCCTTACAATCCGGACGAGTCACAGAAGGCTGCACAGACTAATAATACATCAGCTGAAAGCTATTCACAGAGCTACAACCCATATTCGCAGGCTTCTGCAGCAGGACAGCCAAATGCAAATCAGTCATATGCAAACCGGCCTTATTCTAATCAGTCGTATAATTCAGGCACAAATAATAATGCATATGGTGGCACATCAGCAGGTTCGACTGACAACTCATATAGCCGGATGAATATGAATGGTCAGGCATACCAGCAGGCTGCAAAGCCTAAGAAACAGAGAACACCTAGAAAGCCCGGTGCATTTGGACCATTTGCAGCAAAGACAGTAGCGGCAGCTCTTATCTTCGGACTCGTCGGAGGCGGCGTTTTCACAGGAGTAAGCTATATTGGCACGAGAGCTATTTCAAATCCTTCTACTGCAAGTGCAAAGCTTACCACTACAACATCCAGTGGGACTAAGCAGACATCCTCAGGGGATGCAAAGGATCTGACAGATGTATCGTCAGTTGTCGATGAGGTCATGCCTAGCATCGTTGCTATCACAAATACAGGAACAGTCACCTACAACAGCTTTTTCGGAAAGAAGTCACAGCAGTCACAGAGCTGCGGCTCAGGTATCATTGTGAGTGAGGATGATGATTATCTCTACATTGCTACAAACAACCATGTTGTAGCAGATTCAGAGGAGCTTACAGTACAGTTTGATGATGATTCTGTGGTAAAGGCAGAAATCAGAGGAACGGATCCTGACGATGATCTTGCAGTTGTACGTGTAAAGAAATCAGACCTTGGAAAAGATACTTACTCAAATATCAAGATTGCGACAATCGGAGATTCAGACAGTGTAGCTGTTGGAAGCCCGGCAATCGCTATCGGTAATGCACTCGGATACGGACAGTCTGTCACAACAGGTATAGTAAGTGCACTTAACAGAACCGTAACTACACAGGATTCACAGACAGGTGAGACTGTAACTAACAACAATCTCATCCAGACAGATGCGGCAATAAACCCGGGAAACAGTGGTGGAGCGCTCTTAAATGAAAACGGCGAGGTCATTGGTATCAACTCCGTAAAATATTCTTCGACAGATGTTGAGGGTATCGGATATGCAATTCCAATGTCGGTTGCAAAGCCTATTATTGAGAGCCTCATCCAGGATGGAAAGTATACAAACGAGAATCAGGCATACCTTGGAATAAAGGGTGGCGATGTTTCGTCTGAGATGGTAGCCTACGGCTTCCCACAGGGTGTGTATGTTTCATCTGTTTCAGCAGGCTCAGGTGCCGCAAATGCCGGCTTACAGGAGGGAGATATCATCACTGCTGTTGACAGCACAAAGATTTCTTCTATGACAGAGCTGCAGTCAGCGTTAAAGAGCTACAAGGCCGGAGATAAGGTTACTCTTACCGTTGCCCGCCAGAGCGGCAGACAGTATGAAGAGAGCAAGGTTGAAGTAACCTTAAGCTCTGCAAAGGATATCCAGCAGTAAACGGGGTGCTGTGGCAGTAGGTCGGGACGTAAGTCCCGGGTACCGGCGGCGCACACGTACTCTTGCGGTCGCTACGCTACGTGGCTAAGATACTGTACGAAATTATGCTTGAAGGGTTTCTATGCTTGACGAAACCGTCGAAACGCGCCGTCCATGGCGCGGTTTCTCCTCACCCCTGCGTCCATGCAGGGGTGTTTCTGCGTTCCTTGGGCATAATTTCTACAGTATCTAAGCCACTTCGCTATGCGCTTCCGCAAGAGTACGTGTGCGCCGCCGGTACCCGGGGCTTACGTCCCTTACGCTGTGGCAGATATGCACTTACGTGTGCGCCATCGCTACGCTCGGCTTACGTCCCTTACGCTGTGGCGGAAATGTTGTTCAAATCAGTTCAAAGTACTAGACAAATTCCCTAAAATATTAGATAATGTATATAAATAATTTTACTTTTGCACCGCATGAGAATTATTCAAAATTGATGGTTCATAAGTGTATTTATCATAGTATACATATGGGTTTATGATTATGAGATATAATACACATTGAGCGGATGCAGCATAGGAGGTCGGCATGAAGAAGAAAAAAATAGTTATTGCACTCGGACATGATGCTCTTGGAACAACTCTTCCGGAGCAGCACGAGGCTACAAAGCATACAGCAAAGGCAGTTGCAGATTTTATCAGGGACGATTATGAGGTTGTTATCACACACAGCAACGGACCGCAGGTGGGCATGATTCACACCGCTATGTCTGAGTTTTGCAGGATTTATCCTGAGTATACAGCTACACCTACAGCTGTCTGCTCTGCAATGAGCCAGGGCTATATAGGATATGATTTACAGAATGCTATCCGTACAGAGCTTCTTGGCAGAGGAATTTACAAGACCGTTTCTACAATACTTACACAGGTGGTTGTTGACCCATATGATGAGGCTTTTTATCATCCGACAAAGGTCATTGGCCGTGTTATGACAGAGGCTGAGGCTGAGGAAGAAGAGAAGAAGGGCAACCATGTGACACAGGTTGAGGGAGGCTACAGAAGAGTTGTGGCAGCTCCAAAGCCTGTTGATATAGTGGAAAAGGATGCTATAAGGGCTCTTGTTGATGCGGATCAGGTTGTTATCGCATGCGGTGGCGGCGGAATTCCTGTTTTAGCACAGGATAATAAGCTTCAGGGTGCAAGCGCTGTTATCGAGAAGGATCTTGCAGCAGGAAAGCTTGCAGATACTCTTGATGCAGACAGACTTGTTATACTTACAAGCGTTGACAAGGTCTGCCTGAACTATGGCAAGGAGGATGAGAAGCCACTTGATACCATGACTGTCGATGAGGCAAAGAAGTACCTTGCAGCAGGTGAGTTTGATGAAGGTACCATGGCTCCAAAGATTGAGGCGGCTATCGACTTTATCGGTGACTCTGCCATCCGTTCGGTGCTTATCACAAAGCTCAACAAAGAGGGCAAGACAGTTTCAGGTGGTATGGGCACTTTAATTACAAAGTAGAGCTTAATTGTTATAATTCACACATATCCCACACGTCTATATGCATTTTGCAGAGCAGATGTGTGGGATTCTAAATAAAAAGAGTAAGATAGAAGGTAACACAAAATGAGTGAGAAAAGGCTTCAAAAGAGAGATGAAATCTCAGACGAGTACAAATGGAAGCTTGAGGATATGTATGAGACAGATGAGCTGTGGGAGGCTGAGTGTGAAAAAGCGTCACAGCTTGCAGAAAAGCTCTCGGGCTTTAAGGGACATCTGGTAGACAGTGCAGCAACGCTGCTTGATTTTTTTAAGAAGCAGGATGAGTTGTCTTATTATTTGGAGCGTATAGTGGTCTATGCGAATGAGCGCTCGCATCAGGACACTGCCGTGTCGAAATATCAGGCATATGTGTCAAAGGCAGAGACGCTGACTGTTCAGGCATCAGGTGCGCTGGCATTTGCGAGTCCGGAGATTTTGCAGATAGATGATAAAAGGCTTGAGAGCTTTTACAGTGAGAGCAATGAGCTTATGCACTATAAGCGTGCGATTGATGAGATAATGCGTCAGAAAGCGCATACTTTATCGGCTGCAGAGGAGAATATCCTGGCGCAGTGCGGTGAGATGGCTGTAGCACCGGAGAATATATTCAGTATGTTCAACAATGCGGATATCAAATTCCCGTATATCACTGATGTCGAGGGAAATAAAATCCGTATCACGCACGGCAATTTCATAGATTTTTTAAGCAGCAAGGACAGAAGCCTGCGCAAGCAGGTGTTCCGCGGAGTGTATGATTCGTACAAGAAGTGGAGCAATACTGTTTCGATGATGTACATCAGCAAGCTGAAAAATGACACTTTTTATGCAAGGGTAAGAAAATATGACAGCGCAAGAGCCATGTATTTATCTGATGGCGATATTCCGGAGAGTGTCTATGACAATCTGATTGAGACGGTTCACGCACATCTGCCGGCTCTACACAGGTACATGGCGCTTAGGAAGAAGCTTTTAGGTGTGGAGCATCTGCATATGTATGATTTGTTTGCACCGATTGTGGACAATGTACAGACCACTTACACCTATGATGAGGCGAAAAAGCTTGTGGCAAAGGCGCTTGAGCCTATGGGCGATGAGTATGTCAGCACACTTAAGGCTGGCATGGAGAGTGGCTGGATAGATGTATATGAGAATGAGAACAAGAGAAGCGGTGCGTATTCATGGGGCGCTTACGGCACTCATCCGTATGTGCTTTTGAACTATGCCGACAATCTGGACAGTGTGTTTACGCTGGCTCATGAGATGGGACATGCGATGCATACATACTATTCAAATGAGCATCAGAGCATCACCTACGCGGGATACCTGATTTTTGTGGCAGAGGTTGCATCCACCTGCAATGAGTCGCTTCTAATGCATTATATGCTTGAGCATTGTGAGGATGAGAATGAGAGAAAATATCTCATGACACATTTTCTGGACGGCTTCAGGACGACACTTTTCAGGCAGGCGCAGTTTGCAGAGTTTGAGCATATAGCTCACCGGAAAATGCAAAAGGGCGAGCCGGTTACAAAGGATGTGCTAAATGAGCTATGGCATGAGCTGAATGTGCAGTACTACGGACCGGATATGCGCGTGGATGATGAGATATCATATGAGTGGATGCGTATACCGCATTTTTACACACCGTACTATGTATATCAGTACTCGACAGGCTATTCGGCAGCAGTTGCTTTTTCAAAAAAGATACTTGAGGAGGGAAAGCCTGCTGTGGATAAGTATATAGGAAATTTCCTGTGCGGTGGATGCTCGAAGAATCCAATTGAGCTGCTAAAGAGTGCCGGTGTCGATATGAGCACACCAAAGCCTGTGGATGATGCACTCAATGTATTTGAGGATTATCTGAAGCAGTTTGAGACAGCAACTAAGTAAGGAGAAACATTTTTATGGAAAGAATTAAAAGCTTTACAATCAATCATAATATTCTTAAACCTGGATTTTATATTTCAAGAAAAGATGGAGAAATCGTTACATACGACCTTCGCACAAGAAAACCTAATGCAGGCGATTATATGTCCAATTCAGCTATGCACTCAGTGGAGCATATGTTTGCAACATGTGTGAGAAACTCTGAGATTGCAGATGATGTGGTATATTTTGGACCGATGGGCTGTCAGACAGGCTTCTACCTCGTAGTGAGGGATGTCGAGCCGGGGAAGGTTTTTGAAATCACCAAAGAGGTCTTAAAGCAGATACTAGAGTATGATGGACCGGTGTTTGGTGCATCAGCCATAGAGTGCGGACATTACGAGAATCTGTCACTTGACGAGGCAAAGAAGGAGTGTCGTGCATATCTTAAGGTACTTGAGAGCCAGACAAATATGGAGTTTACTTATCCACAGTAAACGAGGACTAAAAATATAATAGCAAGATAGCAGGAATGGAGAAATAAAATGACAATAGGTGTAATTGGTGCAATGCAGATGGAGGTCGATGACTTAAAGGCTCAGATGACAGACACACAGACAGAGGTTTACAGCGGAGTGGAGTTTGTTGAGGGTAAAATCGGTGATCAGTATGTTGTTGCGGCAAAATGCGGAATAGGAAAGGTATTTGCGGCAATATGTGCAGAGGCCATGATTTTGAAATATGATGTAGACATGATTGTCAATATCGGAGTGGCTGGTACTTTGACAAAGGACTTAAATGTGCTTGACGTGGCAGTAGCCACAAACGTGCTGCAGCACGATATGGATACATCGCCAATCGGAGACCCGAAGGGACTTCTTTCAGGCATCAATATGATTCTGCTTCCGGCAGATACAAAAATGGTGGAGCTTATGTGCTCATGCTTAGCTGACAGGAATATCCATTACAAAAAGGGCAATATCGCAACAGGAGATCAGTTTATTGCCACAAAGGAGCAGAAGGATTATATTTCGAATACCTTTGATGCAATCGCAGCAGAGATGGAGGGCGGCAGCATCGGTCATGTGTGCTATGTGAACAAGGTGCCATTTGCCATTCTTCGCTCAATATCAGACGGCGATGGCGGCGAGACAGACTACCAGACCTTTGCGGAGAAGGCTGCGCATCAGTCGATTGAGGTAGTGCTTGAGTTTATCGGAAGGGCAGAAGAACTGAAATAGAGTTATTTCATTATTCATAATTTGTGATAATAAAGAATAGTATATAGCATGAGTGAATACAGAGCATACATGCAAAATACAAAACTACATAATGGGACAAAACGAAAGAAACGCCGACACAGATTCCTTTTTGGAGTGCTGCTGTCGGCGCTTCTTATTACAGGCGCTTTATATGGCAGAGAGTATGACATATCACAGCTGAAAAATATAGAGGTGATGGAGACACTTAGCAGTGCTGTGAGTCAGTTCGGGGACAGAAAGCTGCCTGTATATTCGGTTCAGACAACAGAAAAAAAGATAGCCCTTTCATTTGACTGTGCCTGGGGAGCAGAGGATTTTAACAGTATGATGGAGACACTTGACAAGCACAACGTAAAGGCTACATTTTTTATGACAGGAGGGTTTGTGAGTGATAACCCTGAATATGTAAAGACGCTGGTTGAAAAAGGGCATGAGCCCGGAAATCACAGTGAGCACCACTATGATATGGCAACAATCACGGCAGGCGAGATGAAGACAGAGATAATGGATGTGCACAAAAAGGTCAAGGAGCTGACCGGAAAGGATATGAAGGTATTCAGACCGCCATACGGCTCGTACAACAATGAACTGATTGACACAGTGTATGGCTGTGACTATTATCCAATCCAGTGGGATGTGGATTCACTCGACTGGAAAAACTATGGTGTGCAAAACATCATAGATACAGTGTGCAATCACAAAAGCCTGGATTGTGGCTCGATAATACTCTGCCATCTAGGCGCCAAATACACCTCGCAGGCACTCGATGAGATGCTCACGAAGCTGCAGGACATGGGCTATGAGATAGTTCCGGTATCAAAGCTGATCATGACTGAAGGCTATCATATGGATGCAAACGGTATGCAGATCAAGGACTGATAAATTTCATAAATCAATATTTTAGTCAATATTTAGTCAATATTTTAGCCCCTTACGATATTGTTATTTACAGACAAGTGTGTTAAACTAAAACTATATTTTAAAGAAGCTGTGAGACAGCTATGGGGGTAAATTATATGACAGATACAGGTTTTTTAGTAGCATTTTTTATAGTTATTTTTTTAGTTATCATCTATATCTGTCACTCCATTTGTGTCCTTAAGGATATCTGCCACATCACCTG